>Ga0070708_100002605_pt1 | contig 13957 bp, 10 predicted proteins | sample KBSK5503metaG_FD_65469 | JGI IMG/M metagenome (GOLD analysis project Ga0070708, IMG submission 65469) | Corn, switchgrass and miscanthus rhizosphere microbial communities from Kellogg Biological Station, Michigan, USA - KBS K5-50-3 metaG | ecosystem: Host-associated > Plants > Roots >...
GGAGTGGTCACCAGCCGCGGCGACGTGCACTACGTGGTGACCGAATACGGAATCGCCGACCTCTGGGGCAAGAGCGTCCGCGAACGCGCGAACGCATTGATCTCGATCGCCCACCCCGCGTTTCGAGCCGAGCTGCTCCAGGCGGCCAAACGACACCACTACGTCTTCCCGGATCAGGTCGTCCCCAGGGCCATCTACCGGTGGAAGGAGGAACGGGTCGAGAAGTTGCCCTCGAACGGCGGGACGATCCTCCTTCGGCCGGCGCGGATCACCGACGAGCGCTGTCTTCAAGAATTCTTCTACGGCCTTTCCAATGAGAGCGTCTACAAGCGGTTCCTCGCCTACAAGAAGGAGCACTCCCACGAGGAGATCCAGCAGCTCGTCAATCTCGACTATGAAGACACGATGGCGATCGTCGCCTGCGTTCCGGAGACCGACGAGATCGTCGGCGTGATCCGGTACGACGTCGATCCGGCGACCGAGCTTGCCGACATCGCCTTCGTGGTCCGCGACGATTGGCAGGGCCGAGGCATCGGCACTCTGATGATGAGGCGGATGAAGGAGATCGCCATCGCCCGCGGCCTCGCCGGCTTTACCGCGGACGTGCTTTCCACCAACTCGGCCGCATTGGCCATGTTTCACGAAAGCGGCCTCCAGTTCCGCTCTGACTTGAACGGCGGCGTTTACCATCTGGTCGGCTACTTCGAGGGGGGGCTTCGACCGCAGTAACGACGGTTTCGCTACGGGCCTCCCAACTGGACGATTCCGTCGATGTGCGTCGATGAAAGCGCACCCGTGACCGGATCGCGGGTCACGATGATCGCTCCGGTCGCTGTCACTGTCGCCGCGTGGCAGTTGTGGCACTCAGTGAGCGTCACGCCGACGTGCGCTGGCCGGCCGTCTTGCGGTGGAATGCCATGGCAGGCGCCGCAGGTCGCCTGCGAGACACCGGCGTTCCACACTGGATTGCGAATCAAATTTGGAGTGGCATCCATCTCGCCGCGCAGTCCGCTTCCGTGGCAATACACCGATCCGCAGCTCGCCGAACCCGCATTGTAGGAAGGCTGAGCTCCGTCCGTTCTGGCCAAGGTGCCCACGCCCGCGACGCTGGGGAACACCAGGGCCGGTGGGGCGTGATCGATGTGCCCCGGCGCATGCAAGCTCGCCGGAACCGCGTGGCATTCAGTACAGGCGATGGGTCCTCGCAGGAGGTGGCGCGCCTCGAGATGCGACCTGTGCGCGCCGACCGTCTGGAGGCTTTCGTCGGTGCGGCCGAGCACGTCCTTGGGCGGCGCAGGGCTGGAAGCGTCCCCGTGACAATTGGAGCAGCCGCTCGGTCCCGCCCCGAGGTCCACGACGCCATTCGCATGCTGCGAGACCAACAGCTGGCCCGCCGCGTAGCTCGCTTGATGGCACGCCGGACATCGGTTGTCCGCGTGGCTCGCCGGCGGTAGACCATGACAGGTTCCGCACCGGGCCTCACCCGCGCCCACGCGGGTCCAATGCGGGATTGGGTTGGTGGGCGATGCGTCCGAGGGGCCGGATGGCTGGTGACAGTACGCGTTCGTGCAAGTACCGCTCGTGCGGTCCCAGGTGGCATCGGAGGGCAATGCGGCGCTTCGCAGCGCCACTGGCGCCGGAGGCTCGTCGGGGTGACCATACCCGGCATAGTGGTCCGGCGTCGGCTGGGTGGAATGGCAAGCGCCGCAATCGTATGCCGCGTGAAGCCTGCCGCCGAGAGCATGCGAGCGGTGAGCCCCGACGCCCAGGGCGGTAGTGCTGCGAACCCCGTGCAAATCCTTCGGCGGCGCCGGCGACGCAGAGTCTCCGTGACAGGTATTACAGGCGAATACGCCCGCCGAGTGGCAGCTGTTGCAGTCCACGTGCGAGACCCCGCCGCGAAGATCGTCGCCATGGCAGTGCTGGCAATTGTCGGCCGCGGCGTTTGTCATGTATGCGTTGCGCCGGAGCTCCAGGCCGTGGAATTGCTCGGTGTCCGCCGGATCCATCCAACCCTTGAGGTGCACGGTATACTGATCCTTCGCCACCCGGCTGCGGACGACCCAGTCTTGAAGCTGCGCCAGCTCAGGCGATGCCAGTGCGGTGTGAGGGCCAGGCAACGCGCCGGCCGCCGCCATCAGGACCAGAGCGTTGGGATCGCCAGGCGCCGCGCGCGGCGTTCCATCGTCCCGGCGCGAGACCGCCGAGAGGTATCCATTCGCGCTGTAGCCGCCGCCCGGCGAGCTGCCGGAGTGACACGGCGTGCATCGCTGAGCCAGCAAGGGTGCGACGTCCTGATACGTGGTCCACGGGGCTTCGCCCACTTGAGAGGACCGCTCCGAGCAGCTTGCGGCAGCCAGCCCCGCGACGACAACGCCAATCCACCTTCCGCAAGATGCAGGCATTTGCATGTCCGTCCAGGCGTTCAAGAATTGGGCCGCCTCGCCTTTATTATCATGACGCGCGGATCGCCCAAGCAGCGCTTCTTCTCCGGCCAAAATCGAGCCTGAGACCCCCCCTTGAACCCATGATCCGGCATGTTAAATGCAGAGCGTCGAGTGCCCACGATGAGCGAAGCGGCAGAGATCAGCGGCACAAACCGGATGCGCCCAGCGCGGCGGAGGTTGCTCCAAGCGGCGGTATGGTTTTCATTTGCGCCCGCCGCTCTGATGGTCGCGTGGGACGTGCTGCGATATCTCGTCCCGTCTCGCAGGCCCCCGAGCTTTCGCAAGGTCTTCGTGATTCGCACACCTGAGCTGCCTGCCGAAGACGTACACGAAATGGCCGACCTCAACGGGCGGCCGTTGGCGATCATCCGACGCGCCGGAGGATCGCCGCTGGCGTTTTCGCTGGTCTGTACTCACCTCGGCTGCCGCGTTCATTGGCAACCCAAGGCCCGGACGTTCCTCTGCCCCTGTCACATGGGAATTTTTGATGAACAGGGGCGCGTGCTCAGCGGCCCACCTCCCTCGCCGCTGCTCCAATACCGGGTTTCGGCGGAGGCCGAAAACCTCTTTGTCCACCTACCCGAGATTTGAATCATGAGCTTGCGAGCCTGGCTCAAGGGGCGCGTTCCGGTCTCCGTCGAAGCGCTTCGAGCCGCGGGCAACGAGCCGGTTCCCGGCCATCTGAAGATCTGGTGGTTTGCGCTGGGCGGAACCGCCGCGATGCTGTTCTTTGGACAAATCGTGACCGGGCTTCTGCTTTGCGTCTACTACCAGCCCACACCTGAGCGGGCTTGGGAGAGCGTCCGCTACATCACCGGCCAGGTACCATTCGGGTGGTGGATACGGTCACTACACAAGTGGGGCGCCAATCTGATGATCGTCGCGGTATCGCTCCACCTGATGCGGGTGTTCTTCACCGGCGCCTACCGCAAGCCCCGGGAAGCGAACTGGATGGTTGGAGTCACCCTCTTTCTGATCACTCTGGTGCTCGGCTTCACCGGGTATTCGATCGTCTATGAACAACTCTCCTATTGGGGCGCCACCGTCGCCGCCAATATCACCGAGGCCGTGCCACTGGTCGGGCCGGGATTGGCTCGGACGCTCCGCGGAGGAGAGCAGATTGGCGCGCCAACGCTGTCGCGCTTCTTCATTCTCCACGCGGCCATTCTCCCATCCGTGCTTCTGCTGCTGTTCGTGATCCATGTCGTGCTCATTCGAGCTCATGGGGTTACCGAATTTCCGCTGCGCGGCGAACCACGACCGGCCCCATATCCGCTGATCCCCGAGCACGTGCTCAAGGAGCTTGGCACTGGGCTCGCGCTGATCACGGTCGTGAACTGCCTTGCTGTCTTGCTGCCGGTCGGGATTGGTCCGCCTGCGGATCCGATCAACACGCCAGAGCACATCAAGCCGGAGTGGTACTTTTATTTCACTTTTCGCTGGCTGAAGCTCAGCTCGCTTCAGGCTGGAATCGCCGGTGTGTCGGTGGCGGTCGCGCTGCTCTTCGCCTGGCCCTTGATCGATGCAGCCATCCGCCGCAAATGGCCTCGCAGCGAGCTGTCGATGGTGTTCGGGGCCGCCGCGGTGATCGTTTTTGTGCTTTTCACGGTCTGGGAGGGGCTCTCGTGACACTCGAGGCGAAAAGGGCAGTCGTCGCAGGGCTCGGATTTCTTTTTCTGGGCTCGCTCGTCGCAGTGACGATCATCGATGCGAGCAAACATCGCGAAACTGCCGGGCCGCGGCCGGCCGTCGTTCCCGCCGACTCCAAGGGGTGCGTGGATTGCCACAGCCGGGTGACGCCGCTGCAAGTCGCTCAGTGGTCGGCTTCGAAGCACGGGGAGCAAGGAATCGCCTGCCTCAACTGCCACGGCGCCAAACCAGAGGATGCCGATGGTTTCATGCACCATGAGGCTCGAATTTCGGCGCTGGTCACCCCCAAGGATTGCGGCGCATGTCACCAGCGTGAAGCAGAAGGCTTTTCAAAAAGCGCACATGGCCAGGCCAAACCCGGGATGGAGATACATCTGGTCGGTGGGCGACCTGATCCCAAGACCTGGCCCTTGCCCCGCGTCGGCCTCCGCAACCCCGACGGCAGCGCCGGCTCGTGCACCACCTGCCACGGAAGGCACCGATTCGAGCTCGCGGATGCCCGCCAGCCCACAGTTTGCGAGACATGTCACCTCTCCGATGGGAGCGCTGAGGCCTGGCGGCGCTCGCCTCACGGTGGCTTCTTCCTGACCTCCGCTTCGCTGGAGACGGCCAAGGGCCCCAGCTGTACGGTCTGTCACATGGCCTCGCGAACAGGGGCGCCGACCCACGACGTTTCCGCCCGGGTGACTTGGGGAATGAGCTCAGAAGGCAAGCCCGTGCAACGGCCCAACTCCGACGCCCGCCGCGACTCGATGTTTGCCACCTGCCTGCTCTGCCATGGAAGCCCGCTGGTGGAGGCCGCCTTCGATCGAATTGATGCAACTTTCGAGGCGGGAATTCCCTCTCATTCACCACCGCTGACGGCTCCGTATTTGCGCTCGCCGGCTGCCTGGCCACATTTGTCGCCTACGGACCGAGCCGAGCTCGCCAAAATGCAGGGACGCTAGCCTTTGCCTCCCAGGGCACGGACGTAGGCAACCAGACCGTCGATCTGCTCTGGGCTGAGAACGTCCTTATAGGCATCCATCCCCTCCTTTCCCTCCTTCTTCACGCCATTGGTGATTGCCTGCCGCATCTTCTCGTCGGGGTTTTCCTTCTGCCATTCCGGCTTCGTCATATCCGGAAGCTTCATTTTGACCCCCTGCTCGGTGTCGCCCTTCCCTTCCGCTCCATGACACGAGGCGCACTTTGCCTTCCAGGTTCGGGCGATCTTCGGATCGGGAGCAGCCTTCGCGGCATTGCTGTGCAGGAATACGAGCGCAAGCGACCCACCCACCAGCATGGCCAAGCCAAAGAAATGTCTTTTAGACGGCACGCGATACCTCCTGTTTGGATTGCGCACACCACAGCAACGTATGTGCCACGCCGGTCGTCGGTTGTTCGAAGTCCCGCCTCAGGGGTGGGTAGGCGTGCTGCAGATTTTGCCGTCAACCGCGCTCGACCCGCAGCGGTGGCGCAAAGCTTGCGTCTCGGATGGATCGCAAAGTTTCCCCAGTGAGACGAAAGACGCATCCCCGCCCTTTCACTGGCATGGCCGCTCTCATGCATTCGACCCAACGAAAAGAGAGAGCATGGAAGACCGGCTTCGGGAATTGGAGAAGGCCGTAGCGGCGATTCTGGACCGCCTTCAACAATTGGAGAGCCGGCTCGATGTTCAGAAGGAGAGCCCGCCGGCGCCGGCGGCCATTCAAACACGGCCGGCACCGTCGGCAGCGGCCGTTCAAGCATCCGATAATGCCGACCAGTTGCTCCCCGGCGCCGTGGTGACTCGCACTCTTCAGCTCATCGGGCGCGCCTGCTTGGTATTGGGGGGCGCCTTCCTGATTCGCGCACTCAGCGACGGCCGGGTACTGTCGGTCGGCGTCGGGATCGGACTGGCCCTCGCGCTCGCCACCGCCTCGTTGGCCTTCTCTTGTCGAGCGGCCTCTTTGGGGAACAGGCTGAGCGCTGCGTTTCACGGCCTCAGCGCGGCCCTGATCGCCTACCCGCTGGCGCTAGAGACAAGGACCCGGCTGGGTGCGATGTCGTCTTTCACTGCAGCGGCCGTGGTGGCGGGCATCACCGCGATGATGTTGTTGATCGCTTGGCGGCATCGACTGGTTGCGTTGGCATGGGTGGCGGTCGTGTCTTGTCTGGCGACAAGCATTGTTCTGATGCAGGCCACCGATGTGAGCAGCGAGCTCAACCTTCTCTTGCTCCTGCTCACCGCCGCGACGGTATGGCTCGCGGAGAGTCGCTCGTGGTTCGGGCTCCGCTGGCCGGCCGCGCTTCTGCTGGATGCCACCATCCTGCGCACCACCCTCTCGGCCGCGCACGATTCTAAGGCCGCGTCCGATCAATTGCTCGCCGGGTTCATCTTCTCCATCCTGCTGACGCTGCTGACATTGGCCGCGCTCGCTTATCGCACGCTGGTCCGGCGCAAACCGGTGACTGCATTCCACGCCGTGCAGACCTTCGCAGGGTTGAGCATCGGGGTCGTCGCCGTCGTCTACTTCTCGGCTGCACACAACACAGGGACAATAATCGCGGGTGGGGTGGCGCTCGCCATTTCGGCGATGGCTCTGTTCGTCGCCCTATCCGTCGGGCCCCGTCGTGGGCTGGCACGTACCGACTATCTGTTTTATCTGGCGATCGGCGCTGGTCTTCTGTTCGTCGGTGGAGCGCTCGCGACCGGGGGTTCGTTGCGTGGGCTACTTTGGGCAAGCGTCGGGGTATGCGCCGCTGCCCTGGGGCGTCGCCTTGAGCGCATCTCTTTGTTGACCTGTGGCGCGCTTTTCATTTGGGCCGGAGCGACCACATCGGGACTGCTGGATGCCATATCTGACGGATTTTTGGGAGGCGTTCAGCGATGGAGAGCTCCCGGCGCGTCCGCCGGGGTGGTCCTCGGCCTCGCGCTCGCAGCGTATGTGGTGACGGCTACCTGCTCCCGGCAGCGCGCGTTGCGCGTCAGCGTGGCGCGACTTCCCGCAAGCGCGATCCTTTTCCTCTGTGCGATCACTTTGGCGGCGCTCGTCGTTCACGTTGGCCGGGCGGTGATCGGGATCGATGGGGCCGATCATGCCTTCGTCGCCACCGGACGCACGGTCTCGCTCGTCGCCGTCGCGACACTGCTGGCCTTGGGGCACCGGCGCATTCACTGGGTGGAGTTGGCTTGGGTCGCTTATCTGCTCCTCGGCCTCGCGGGTATCAAGCTGCTCGTCGAAGACTTGCCGAATGGCCGCGCGCTCACGCTGCTCGTTGCCTTCGCCGCCTACGGAATAGCGCTGATCGCAATCCAGAAACTTGTCCGACCCGTGCCGGTACCAGCGACTGCGACTCGCCAAACATAGGCAGGATCCATCGAGGGTCGAACGGCCAATCTCACCTTGTCGAGCACACAAAGGTAAACGGCGGGCAAACGGGGCGGCAACGCGAGAAGAACGCTTGCGGCAGATCGACCGAGCGTCTACTCTCGCCGCCACTCTTTCGAGATCGTAGAAAGGTCGTGATGCGATCCGTTCTTCAACTGCTCACCCGGAATATCATCACATTGATCGGCACTGCGCTCACCACCGTGAGCGCGATTGTCTTTCTAAGCCTGTTCGCCCTCGATCTGCTCGGGTTTCACAGCAGCCCGTACATCGGAATCATCGTCTTCGTTGTTCTGCCTGGCTTGTTCGTGATCGGCCTGCTGCTCATTCCCGCCGGTGCCTGGATCGATCGGGTGCGGCGCAAGGGCCAGGTGGAGGAGAGACGGCTCCCAATCATCGACCTCAATTCTCCTCATTTTCAAAACCTCCTGATCATCTTTCTCGTCGTCACCGCGCTCAACCTGGTGATCGTGAGCACCGGTACCTATAAAGCGGTCGAGGTGATGGACTCGACCGACTTCTGCGCCAAGAGTTGTCACGTGATGGCACCCGAGTTCAGCGTCTACAGTCATTCGCCGCACTCGCGAGTAGGTTGTGTCGAATGTCACATCGGGGCGGGCGCCTCGTGGTTCGTGAAGTCGAAGCTCTCCGGCACGAGTCAGCTGTTTGCCGTTGTATTCAACACCTACCCACGGCCCATTCCCACGCCGGTGCACAACCTCCGGACCGCGCGCGAGACGTGTGAACAATGCCACTGGCCCACCAAGTTCGTCGGCGATCGACTCAAAATCCTCACCCATTTCACCAACGACGAAAAGACGAAGGAGCGAAAAACCGTCTTGCTGATGAACATCGGCGGTACTCGCGGCGACAAGGCTCAAGGCATCCACTGGCATGTCGATCCCGGGATCCAGATTCGGTACAAATCCGATCTCAAACGGGAGAAAATCGCCGAGGTGGAGCTCACCCGCAACGGTAAAACGAAAGTGTACAAGTTGAAGAGCTCCGGCGAGGCAAGCTCCAATGGACAACCCGACTGGAGAACCATGGACTGCGTTGATTGTCACAACCGACCAACGCACATCTACAGTTTACCCGCGAGGGAAGTGGACGCTGCGATCGCCGCCGGCCGGCTGGACCGCGAGCTTCCGTTCATCCGCCGAGAGGCCATCCAAGCTCTCTCGGTCGAGTACCCCTCCACTGCCGAAGCGCGAACTGGACTGACCAAGGCGGTGAAAGACTTCTACGCCAAGACTTATCCGGACGTGGGCACGGGTCGGTCGGCGCAAGTTGACGCGGCCGTGAAAACGGTCCAGGACATCTATGAATCCAATGTGTTTCCGGAAATGCGCATTGGCTGGGGAACCTATCCGAATTTCCTCGGTCATCAGGAGACGCCCGGATGTTTTCGCTGTCATGATGGCGAGCACCTGACCGACAGCGGAGAAAAGATCTCAAAATCCTGCGACCGGTGTCACGCGACGCTGGCCACCGAGGAAGAGAACCCGGAGATCCTCCAGGCTCTCTATCCCTGAGCTCGGCATTCATTCGCCAAGCTGGGGCTTCATCGACGGACCGCTGCTACGGAGCCGAGGCGGTCGTATAACAACCCCCGCCAGAAGGGATCCGACGGATGCTCGCCGAATGGCCAATAAGATGGCCAGATCGCGGTGGAATCGGGACAGACGATCATCGGCCGCCGCGCGTCCGCATTGACACTTGCTGCACGAATTGGGCATGTAGCCAAACATGTCGTACTTCACATTGGTGCCGGTCACGAACTGACCGATGTAGCCGGACCAGCCGGGCCGGTGCAGCCCACGAACCCTATTCCCAGACACAAAACAGCAAGGATTCTTGCACACCTCTGCCGAGGGGTAGCAATCGGCGTACCAGCTGGCTTGTATTCCTTGCAAAGCGAACCGCCGGCCGACGGCGCATTTTATGCGCCAAGACTGCACGGCCCGAACAGTCTGCGGGCAGTGTGCGGCGACCCGAGTGGATGAAGTGCGCGTCGATCGACGAGTTGCGCTTTCGAGCTGGGGCATCAGGAGCCAGCCGCGAATCTCAGTGACAGGCGACGCACATCGAGTTCCGGCGAATTTCGTCGCGACCGTGACGCGCGGACCAGCTTGGAGGATGGGGGCTGCCGCCAATTCCGCCCACCCGATGGCAATCGACGCAGTTGGAGCGGCTTCCTTGATCGTGGCAGGAGGCACAGCTCACGATGTCGTTGCGCGCCGCCCGCCCGTGGAAATCGCCTGCCCCGGGGTTGTTCCAACCAGGGGGATGCGGATTTTTTGGGTTGCTTCCCAGAGGGGTCAGGTTTTGCCGCGCATGGCATGAAACACAAAAGCTTGGACCGTGGCACCGCTGGCAGAGCGCCTCGTCGCCGCGCGCTTCGATGGAGTGCCGGCTCAAGAAGTCGGGCCGATGTATGAAATTCCGATCCACGCGCTCGGCGAGCATCACTTCGACCGGAAACGGCACCGTCTTGGCGTGGCAATCCTGACAGAAGGTCTGCTCATGGCAATGGCCGCAAGACGACGTCGCCGATCGGGCCGCGTCCGAGTGGTTTCGCGTGAAATTGCCCTGGTGCGAGAAATACGAAATCGGCTTGAGTGGAAATTTGGCCAGGTCCACGTGGCAATTCGTGCAAGTTCCGCCGGCATATTGCTCATGATGCTCGTGGCAATTCAGACAGGTCGCCATCGGTGGAGCGACGGCCGGCTTGCCGGGCTCGGGGAGCTGAAGATGGCAGGCAGTGCAATCCTCCTTGACCAGCTCGATGTGCTTGGCGTGCGACAGGTTGAGCTGGGGCTCAGGTTTTTCCCAGTGTGAGGCAAACCGCACGTCCGAGTGGCAGAACGAGCAGTTCCCGTTGGCCTTCTGCTCTTTGTGGCACTCGAGGCATTTCTTCTCCGCGGGGAGGCTCTGCGCCTTCAAGTCGGTCGCGTCGTAGACCGATTCGTGACACGTGGCGCAATCCACTTTGGCCTTTGCATGGCGCTCGTGGGAAAAGGTGATCCGGTCGCGGCCGCGGTTCGCGTCCGGTTTGAGCACGTAGGTGGCGCAGGCGATCGTGACCGTCGCCCCGACCACGAACGGCACCGCACCGCGCACGCGAGTCACAAGCGGACCTTTCCAACCTGGGTGGTGAAATCGAATGCGAGCCTACCAATGATTTCGAAGCGGCTGCTGTAAAACGGCGTGTCGCCGAATATTCCGGAGACGACGGCGCGCCAGCCGGGAGCAAACGCATAATTCGTACTAGCCGTAATGCTGAACGAACGCGGCACGGAGTTGATCGAGTGGTTGAACCAGTACCCGCTCACATCGCCGGAGAGGGAAAGCGTTCGGGACAATGGGCGCACCGCCCAAACCCTCGTCTGGGAATACCCGTTCACCGGCTCGCTCAGCCGCCGCAGCTCGGCCCCCAGCGTCGATACCCCGAGATTGAAAGTCGCGCGTCCGACGGCATCCACGCCGTTTCCGCCATCCACCCAAAGCGCGCGGGCATCGGCGTAAAGCCCAACCCAGCGCTCGGGTTTCCAGAATACTCCTCCACCCGCCTCGTCGCGATGCTCCTCGGCGAACACGGAGAAAATCGAGCCGCGAGAGATGAAGAGATCCGGCGAGGTGCGACGATAGAGAGCGGTGAGCTCCAGATTCAGCCGAGGTTGCCAGCGTGCCTTGACTTCGCCTTCCGCGAAACGACTCTCCGCCAGGCTCCACATCGCCAAGGCATTGAAAGTCCAAGCGGAGCTGGGCGCATACCTCCCATCGACGCCGAGATCCTGTCGCGAGGTGAAGCCGTGGTCGAGCAGCTCGATGAACGAGACGCCCACCTCGGTGTCGATCGACTTTCTCCAGAAAGCCCGGCCGCCGGCGATGGCATCGCCGCGCGCTACCGCGAACCGCGGAACGACCGGAACGCCTCCATAGGCCGACAGACCGATGCCGCGCCAGATCATCAGCTCGGTGCTCAGGCCATCGATCGAGGTGGCGCGCACCACGCCTCCGACCACCAGCTGACGGCCCAGGCGCAGCGACAAGCGCCGATTGAAGACGGTCCCCTGGACGTAGGCGAGGTCCACGTCTCCGGCCCAAACCCTCTCGCCGCTGAGAACGGACGGATCGGCCAGCCCCCATCCCACGACATTGAACTTGATGTCTTTGACCCAGGCATTGTCCGGAGCGTTCGCGGAGAGCCCCACTCGCTCCAGAATCGGCGTGGCGGTATGACTCTGGCCATCTCGCCATTCCGGTCGGCCGGCAAACAAGGTGGTCGATGAGACGTTGAGCGTCGTCGGTTGGGCCACGGCGTTGGCCGCCGCGGCTATGACCAGTACGAGGGCTGCTCGTTCAGCCCGGAGTCTCACGACGTCGGTAATGCCCGAATGAAGTCGACCAGCGCCTTCACTTGATCCGGACTCAGCTCATCCTTGTACGGATCCATTTCCTTCTTCACGCCATCCTTTTCCGTCTTTACTCCATTGAGGATCGCGTCCCGGATCTGATTTTCGGTGTGGCTCTTTTGCCAGCCGGGGGTGGCGATGTTGCTGACTTTCATCTTCTTGCCCTGCTCGGTATCGCCTTTCCCATCCGCTCCGTGGCAGGAGGCGCACTTTGACTTCCAGAGCCGCTCGGTCTTTTTGTCCGGCGCTGCTCCCAGTGCGCTGCCGCTCACGGCGAAAGCAACGAGAAACGGGAGTCCTCGACGAAACCAGAAAACGCTCCGGTTGGCGGCCGACATTCTGTCACTCCTTTGTCCGAAGATAAGGGGGACGGTACGGATTCCAGATATTGTGGACTTTTTCAACTGCGAAATCCGCATTCTCGCCATGGCACACGTCGCAGCTTTCGATCGGTCCATCCGGGGACTGGAAGGTATTGATTTGCGCGTGGGCAAATGCGTCGGCGGAATCGTGGCAACTGGTGCAAGATTCCGTCGACGGCTTCACCCATGCTCGATTGGCGCACTTGCCGCTCTTGCACTCCTGGCCAATTCCGCAGTCGGTGGTGGTGGTGCAGGTCGCGCCGCTGTCCGCGTGACACTTGGTGCAGTTCCTCACGTCCTGCGGGAAGAGGATTTCCGAGAGGTCCACGACGGTGTTCTGGAATCCGACGTAGGCGAGCCTACCTGGGAAGACGATGTCTTGGCGCTCGGCATAACCCTCGAGCAATCGGGCAAAGTGGATCCTATGCACCATCGTCGGGAACTTGATCGAGATGTTGGGCGTGGGATCGGTGGTAATCGTGCACGTTCCGCTGAGGCAGTGCTCCCAACCCGCGGCAAAACCCGGGCAATCCGGATCGACCGTGCACGTCCGCCCCACTCCGCCCACAATCCGGTCCTGTGCACCGGCGGTGTGGCACATCGAGCACGCCTCGGGGTCGCGCCTCGAAGTTCCGTGCGCGACTGTCTCGACATGGCAACTATCGCACGCGGCGTTGGAAATCACCTGCCGAGGGCGGACGGGAGCGCTGATGCCGCCGACCGTCAGACTGAAGTCCTGCACGATGCTCGCGTAATCGCGAAACGAGGTCGGATTGGTGAATGCCTCGTTTACGTACAGATATACGGTGTAGGATCCGGATGGATTCGCGCGGGGCGTCGCCGAAGGATTGTTCAGGGGCGGAAACGCCTGGGCCGGAATCGAATTGGGGAAGACGTATGTATACAGCGTCGTTCCCGCATCGTAGGTCAGCGTTCCGCTGGTCTTGATATTGACCGTTCCGTTCGGACCGTAGATTCGCTGGCGATCGTCGCTGGGGCCGGCGACGACCAGACTGCCGGAGAGCGCAGAATTGGTGATCAGATCGGAAACGACCTGACCGGTCCGCGTGGTGATCTTGAACCTCACTGTTGGCGTGTCCCCTAGCAGGAAGGCGCCATTGGGGCCGGTGCTCCCCGAAATCTGGTAGTTGGTCAGCCTCAGGCCGCGAACTCCGGTCCGCTCGTAGATCGCATGGACGGCCGCGATCGGGGCGAGTCCGGGACTGTTCGGGGGGTGGCAGGTCGCGCACTGAGCATCGCTCGTCTCGATGGGATGCATTCTGCGTTCGCAATTGCCCGTCCCCACGTTGCAGGTCGCAAAATCGCCAAACACGGCGCAATTCGCATCCACGGTACATGCTCCGGCCATCGGCCTTCCGAAATTCCTGGGCGGATTCAGGGTACCGCTGTCGAAGAACACGTTGTCGTGACAAGTGCCGCAAGCCAGCCGAGACGGCGAAGTCTTCCAGCGATCATCGGTGTGACACTTCTGGCAGTCCTTCTCCTTCGCAAACAGCGAGGGAAAACCTACGTTGAGGTATTCCCTCAACGTGGCGTCGGTCCCCAGCCCATAATCCGGATGGGCCACCCCGGCCGCGAGCTGGTGCTCACCGCGGTGGGCCGCGTGAACTTTTCGAACGATCGGATTGACGCTGTAGCCGTCGTTGTTGTGACAGAGTTGGCAATTGGTTATCGGGGTCTGGTCCAGCGCATAGTTCCCGAAGGGAGAA
>Ga0070708_100002606_pt1 | contig 13953 bp, 15 predicted proteins | sample KBSK5503metaG_FD_65469 | JGI IMG/M metagenome (GOLD analysis project Ga0070708, IMG submission 65469) | Corn, switchgrass and miscanthus rhizosphere microbial communities from Kellogg Biological Station, Michigan, USA - KBS K5-50-3 metaG | ecosystem: Host-associated > Plants > Roots >...
AGATGAGCAAGAATCTTGCTTGGAGGTCCAATTGCATACGCTGCGATGATCTGATCGCGGTCGTACGCAGGGCCACCGAGGTGCTTGATGGATGCGATGTAAGCTTCGGGCACTGCCGAGGATGAATCAAACAGCGTCCCATCCATATCGAAGATGTACGCTTTCGGACCCTGCTTCATGATTCAGTGGAATATGCCCAGCAGTTGGGCCAGACCATAGGCTGCAACACTGCTTACGTCGCGGATCTCTCCTGAACGAAGCATTGATTCAAGCTGGACGAGAGAGAAACGTCGGCTAACGAGATCCGATTCCTCCACGTCGAGCTTCCGCGGGCCCGGAACGAGGTCTTGGGCCAGATAGACATGAAACGCCTGATTTGAATATCCGTATGCCTGAAAGAGTGTCCCCAATCTCTCAAGCTGACGCGCGCGAAATCCTGTTTCCTCTTCCAATTCTCCGTAGGCAACGTCCTCCGGCCTCGCCTCTGGGGTATGCTCCCACGAGCCTTGAGGGAACTCCCAATATCTCCCCTCCACGGGGTATCTGTACTGTTCGACTAGCCAAACGTAGCCGTCCGCATAGGGAATCACTAATACATAATCGCCCTTCTCGACGATGCCATAAACTCCATCGCTTCCGTCTGGCCGCCTAAACTTGTCCTCGCGGACGCGCATCCATCTGTTTGCATATACGATCCTGGACTCGAGACGTTCAAATTCAGGTCTGCTCATGGGTACCGCCACCATCGGCTCAGAGTTCGAGTCCACATTTTAGAGAGCCACACTCCGGAGCAGTGTCTGCAGCTCCCTCTCAATACGTTCCGGAGCGACGGTCGGGGCGGGGAAGAGCACACGATGAGCGCCCAGCGCTCGAAAGTAATCGACATCCCGTGGGTCGGGGCATCCAATCGTAATCTCGATCTCCGATGGGTCGCGTCCACACGCGCGGGCCTCCTGGCGCATGATCTCTCCCAGATCCTGCAGCCGACTTGCCGGAGTCGGAAACCAACCGTCTCCGAATCGGCCAGCGCGTCGCGCCGCCGCCGCCGAGTGCCCTGCCACGACAATCGGAACAGTGCCCCTAAAAGGCTTTGGCTCGCAACTTACTCCGTCGAAGTTGACTGCGTTTCCAGAAAATGAAGCCTCCGGCTCGGTCCATAGTTTGCGCATTGCTTGCATGTACTCGTCGGTGACAGATCCCCTTCTGTCAAAGGGTGTCCCGACTGCATCGAATTCTTCGCGAAGCCATCCAACTCCGATCCCGAGAAGGACGCGCCCACGAGTGAGCCGATCAAGGGTGGCAATCTGCTTCGCGAGGACTACCGGGTTTCGATGTGGCAAGACGAGCACGCCAGTTCCGAGGAGAACGTGCCGTGTTTTCGCGCCGAGCCAGGTGAGCCAAACAAGAGAGTCGGGAATGGAAGATTCGTGAGAGTCTGGGAATGATCCGTCGGAGGAGTAGGGATATCGAGACGAGATTTTGCTTGGAAGTACAACGTGCTCGGCGGTCCACAGCGATTCGAGTCCGCAAGCCTCCGCGCCGGCGGCAAGCGCTTCAGCGTTCTCCATAGAGGAGTAGAAGCCCTTGTTGATATATCTAACCCCGATCTTCATCCGAGCGCTCCGTCGGCTCAACAAGGCACAATCCGCCGCCCTCTAGCTGCGATCACCACCATCGCTCAGCCTCGGGCTCGCGATTGATTAGCGAAGACAGAAACGTTCGAGCTTCACGAACCCCCCTGGTTCTAGATGTGAGCAGATCCTCGTGCTCGATGAAGACTGGGCCATGGAAACCTTCCTCGGAGAGGAGGCTAAAGATGGCCCTCCAGTCCAGCGTCCCCCACGGAACACTTCGGAAGCGAATCGGTGCCTGCGGCCCGTAGGAAACCCACCCCTTCCCCAGAGGCGGCCCGGCAGATCCCCAGACTTCCAGATCCTTAGCATGAAGGGCGACCGGTACAGTGTTTATGACCCGCAGGAAGTCGACGGGGTCGTATCCCAAAGCCCCGACGTTGGCTGGGTCGAAGCATACTCCCAGCGAATGCGGTTGCAGACCGGAGAGACAATCCATCAGACTCTGGGCGTTGTAGGCGACCTGCTTTGGATGCGGCTCAATACACAGGGTCCGACCAACACTTGAGGCGAGCTCGGCGAGCGGCCCTACGCTGGTAACGAACTCGTCGATGTTATCGGCCCAGGATACGACCGAGTTCGGCCAGCTCAGCCAGCGCCCGAAATCAGGGCACCCAAAGAAGAGCCGAACGAGCGGAGCGTCCAACGCCTCCGCTACGCGGATCGCCTCTTCGGCGTGACGATAGCCGTGTGCCTTCTTTGCTGCAGCATCGTCGGCGAGAACGCCATTCGTATGCTCTCCATAGGGTCCCATGATCAGCTGACAGTCCCGGCTATTACTTACGCAGGCCACGGCTATCTCGGAGTCTCTGACTGTCCTTGTCAGCGCACTGATATCTTCTCGACTGGCATCCCGACCAAATGGCCTTAGACGGAACGTCGAGTCAAGTGGAAGATCGATCGTGGTGATTCCGAGTTCGCGTGTGGCAGCCAAAGCCTGATCCGTCGGACGGTCAGCAAAACAGGAGAGGCAGAGCCCGACGTCGCTCACGACAACCCTGTATTTAGGATTGCGTGCGGAACAAGACGGAGAGAACCATCAGAGTCACTCATGCATGGGACCCTCTCCGACAATCGCAAAGCCAGATGAGAGGCGTCAGAAACGATTACATAATCCAGCCCTGGCTGCTTCGCTCCAAGCTTGCGTCGAAGAGCTCTTGAATATTCCGCGCTGTGAGCCGGGATGCTCCCACAGATCATCATTCGCCGAACCGAGCCAACGAGTTTGTTGAGCACAACCTCGATTCCTGCGACAAGGTCCCCAGTGGCTGCTTCGATGATGTCGTTCGCCGCCGGGTCTCCTTCCGCTGCCGCGCGACAGACGTACTCGGCGAAAGTAGCAACAGCCTGTTTCGGATATGGAGACGCAGCCAGTTCCCTGCCTACCGCTGGGATGTCGCCTTCATACGCCGTTCGCGCCATCTCGAGAAGGGCAGTCTCCCCTCTCCGGCCGTCATAAGCACACGCGGCTGCGCGGAGACCTTGAAGGCCTATATCGAAGCCGCCTCCTTCGTCGGAAATCAGGTACTCATAGCCGCCGCACTGGACTATTACGCCTGATGCGTCGCAGCCGATCGTGACTGAACCTGTCCCAACCACGACGGCAACTCCCAGTCCGTTAAGCGGAGGCGCCAATAGAGGCACGCAGGCGTCGTTGGTCAAGACAACTGCCGCTCGAAGTCCTGCATTCTCAAGCGCCCGCTTCATTCTGCCGGTCGCTCGATCTAAGGTAGTGGGCGAGACCTCCGCCGAACCCACCCAACCGAAGTGTGATTGATTGCTTCCTGTTCGAGCTATCCATCGCAGCACGATCCCCAGGTTCGCCTCGGCCGCCTCATCGCCCACCGAAGCCGGGTTAACCGACGGAAAAACCCGCTTCTCGACCATGCCTCCTTCGTTCACGACCGCGATCGTCCGCGTCCCGCCCGCGTCGATTCCGAACCTTCTCGACTCCAACATCATCTCAGTAGCCTGCCGCATCATCGACCCACGACTGCCGCTTTAATGCCGACCTTAAGAGGAGTAGATACATAGGACCAGCCGAATCGTTTCCCAAAGTCAGTTGATCGCAGGCAACTGTTACGCGGACGCGATGCCCAGCGCGTCGCTGCGCCTGGCACAGCTTCGACCAGACTTTCGGGGAGACTCATTACCTCGGCGACCATGCACGCGAAGCCGAACCGTGAGATTCGCGTCGCCCCGCCCAAGTGAACCAGTCCAGTCACGCCGTACCCGATTACCGCAGCCAGGATCTTTACGGCGTCTGTGAGAGCCACGGGCGTGAAGAATTGATCGATCGGTGCTTTGAAAGTTCGCCTCTGCACAAGCGCAGCCACGCATTCCTCGACGAAACTGCTTCGCCTTCCCTCCCGACGGTCGCCGTAGATCGCGGAGATCCGGACAACGCAAGACGTCGACCTGGCTAGTACCACTTGCTCGGCCGCGAGCTTGATCCTTCCATATGCGTGTGTTGGCCCTATGTCAGAGTCCTCATCGCAATATGCCTCTGTGCCAGGGAAGACAGCGTCACTCGACACCAGAACAACCCGCCGGCCTGTGCTCACCGCAGCTCGAGCGGCCGAGACGTGTATTGACCGGGCTTCCTCCTCATGCCTTTCGCACCAAGCGGGGTCGGATGGCCCGTGAGCTAAGACAATGACGTCGACCGACTCCTCTGCCCCGAGCCTCGCAAGCCCCGCGCGAGTGTGGGCTCCGAGTTCGAGTTCCAACACACTCTCGGAGCGGTGTCGGGAGGCAACGAGAACCTGCATGCCCTTCGACCTCAATTCTGCAGCAAGCGCGCGGCCGACGAAGCCATTTCCGACAATGAGCGACCTTAAGTCGTCGGCGGGACCATGTCTGTACTCCTTGGTTGACTCTCTCACCCTCGTCATGGCAGTCCAGCGCTCGAAGGTTCCGGCCGCGCACGCCGTGGCTCGCCCAGCGACTCAAGGGCAACCGCGATCTCATCTCGGTGGACGTCGTTGATGATTGCCATCCGGCCTATTTCGATCGGTACGACGAATCTCAGGTTGCCGTTTCGTATGGCCGCAATGATGTCGACGCGGTCGAGGACAGCGTCAGCCGTCCCGTGCGAGAGGGCCAGCGGCAAGTTCGCTCTCTCGACCAAACGGAGAAGCCTTTCGTGAACCCCGATTGGTGTAATTCCTCGATGTAATCCGATCGTAGATGCTGCCAACATGCCCAGGCCGACGGCTTCGCCATGCCTCAACCCCTCATAGCCTTTGGCCGTTTCTATGGCATGGCCAACGGTGTGCCCAAAGTTGAGCACTCGACGCAGGTCGATTTCGTACGGATCCGCATGGAGCAGGTGCATCTTGATCGAGGCGCACATCCTCACGACGTTCGAAAGACAGAGCCGGTCTCGCAAGAGACAGTTCTCAATGCATCCTTCGAGATACCGAAAAGCAGCCTCTGATTCGACCGCAGCGGTCTTGATTACCTCACCCAAGCCAGCGGCAAGTTCCGCTCGGGGAAGCGACTCGAGAAGAAGGGGATCGGTGAGCACAGCTGAGGGATGCCAGAACGCTCCGATGAGATTCTTCGCCTCCGGAGTATTGACGGCTACCTTGCCGCCCATCGCACCGTCGACCTGGGACACCAAGGTCGTCGGAATGTTCACGTAAGCCACTCCGCGCATATAGGTAGCAGCCACGAACCCAACAAGGTCGCTGATGACAGACCCGCCAAAGGCCACAATGATGTCGCGCCTCAACGCGCGGTTGGTCGCCAGCCACTCCGCAACTTCATACCAGCGTTCAAGAGATTTTGACCTCTCTCCAGATGGCAGCGTGAGGACGTCGCCGATGATCGTCTGCGCTGCTTCGGCTTGGGTTACAGCGGATCCGTGGATCGACCAGACGGTTTCGTCAGTGACCACCCATACGCGATTGCCATTGCCAAGGAATCGGGCTACTTGAGTCGCCCAATCGCTCAAGCATCCCGAGCGGACGGTGATCTCGTAGCGATCGAGCCGAGGAACTACAACATGTCGAGACCAGGTGCCTCCAGGAGCCTGCTCGACAAGGGCATCGAATTCTCTCCACGTCCCTAGTATCTCGTACGAACTCAATTCGGAACCCCCGACTCCCCCAATTTGCTCCACAGGCAAATGGACAAGATACGGCGTTTGCGCATTGAATGTCCATTGGGCATTGCTGGGGATTATCTGTAACCAATGAATCACGGTTCAAGTTGACGGCATCGTCCGGAAGCGTATGGGCTTGAGGAGGTGACGGCGTGCGCTCGCTCTCTCACTATCCGCGTTGTTACGGCTGTGGCACGAGCAACCGAATGACGCTCGGCTTAGTCGCCGAATGGGACGGCAGCGCCCTTCTGTCCACATACACACCTCCTCGCGATGCGGAAGGGGGGCCAGGGGTCGTCCACGGCGGGTACATCGCGGCGCTGGTGGACGAAGCGTTGTCTCTCGCGGCAACTGCCGTAGCTTCGACACCACCAATGACACGGAGAATTGAAATCGACTACCGAGCGCCTACCCTTACGCAACGCCCTCTGGCCATCCGCGCCTGGGTCGAAGAGCTCGGCGACCGCAAGCTCATCCTCGCACTCGCGGCAACATCAGTAGATTTCGGCCATGTCTGCTTCGAGGCTAGAGGCGTCTATATCAAGGTTCCGATGGAGGCATGGATCCAGCCAATGGATTCGCAGGAGAACTCTACGGTGGATCTGGATTTCGCCGGCGGTGATCCGTCGAACTACTTTCGCTGGCAAGCCGAAGGATCGAAGAAGACATTCGACCCGGCGATGTTAATCCGCGAGCTACGCGTGGTCGTTTCACTGTCGGACGTCACGCCGCCCGAGTGGACCTTTGTCGCTTCGCCCCAAGGGCTGGAGGTGCATGAGGGACCTTCTGAGAGTTACGACGCCAGGTTTGTCGGCACTTTTTGGGAATGGCAAGAATTCACGCACTCTCGGGTCTCGGTCGAACACCTTCTCTCGAGTGGAGTGCAAATCAAGGGCAGTAAAGACGCGCTCGCTCAGTTAGCGCGCGCGCTGAGTTACGGGCCTTCGCGTCCAGAAGAACGTAGCGACAAACCTAGGTCTCCAGACGGGTGAAGCGGAACCCGTCTTGGCTGTCTGTTCATGTTGTTTGGTCCACATCCCTTGAAAGGTCGTGGCGAGATTGATTGGCAAAGATGTGGTTGGTGGACCCGGTCGGAGATTGACTCGGCCGTGGAGAGTGCTGATGGTTGTATCGATAGCGGTGTTCATGGCGCTTCTCGACGTCACCGTCGTCAATATTGCCTTTCCCGCAATTCAACAGGCGTTCCCGACAGCAACCCGCGCAGAGCTTTCATGGATCATTAACGCCTACACGGTGGCGTTCGCTGCGCTGCTGATCGTTGCCGGCCGCACGGCCGATCTACTCGGACGACGACGAATCTTCTTTCTAGGACTTGCGACGTTTGCCGCGGGATCCGTTATCTCAGCGGGCGCGCAAGCCATGCCTTTTCTTCTCAGCGGCCGGGTCGTTCAGGCGATCGGAAGCGCCATGCTGCTTCCATCTTCACTCGCGATCGTGCTCACCGAGTTCCCGCCGCAGCAACTCCCCGTTGCGGTGGGCCTGTGGAGCGCGGTTGCAGCAGTCGCAGCCGGCCTAGGACCCGTTATAGGGGCCTCGATCGTGCAAGGCGCAGGCTGGCGATGGATCTTCGTCCTGAATGTGCCCCTGGCGTTCACTGCCTGGATGCTCGGCCGTGGGCTGCTTGCGGAGTCGCGCGATCCATCTGCGTCTCGGAAGCCTGACGCGCTCGGCGCAATCACGCTTGGAGTGGCGGTAGCCTGTCTCGCCCTGGGCTCGTACAGGGCCGCGAGTGGGGATGGCTGGATTGGCGTGTTCCTGGAGTCCTTCTCATCTTTGTTGTCCTGACGCTCGTTTTCATTTTGAGATCTCGCGGACACTCCTCACCTGTGGTTGACCTGTCGCTCTTCCACAATAGGAGCTTCGCTATCGCGAACGCGGCCTCGTTCGTGCTGGCAACCTCAGTGTTCGCTGGGCTACTCAACGATGTTCTCTTTCTCACCGGCGGCTGGCGATACTCCGTTCTCGGCGCTGGGCTGGCCATAAGCCCAGGGCCGGTGACGGCGGCCATTTCCGCAGTTGTTGGTGGCCGACTCATTCGCCGGTGGGGATTTCAGAAGATAATCTTCTTGGGCACAGCAATGCTTGCCATTTCAAACGCCTATCTCATTCTAAGAGTTGGGCCGACGCCCTCGTACTTTACTCAATGGCTTCCCGCTTCAATTCTGGCCGGCTGGGGAGTAGGCTTCGGGTTCGCGACGCTGGGAACACTTGCGGCAACCTCGCTTCCGCCGACTCGATTTGCTGTCGGCAGCGCAGTACTTTCCACCGCCCGACAGCTGGGAGGGGTGGTGGGGATTGCTACCCTAGTCGCCATCCTTGGCACACCCAGTCCCGAGCGAATCTTTCAAGTTTTCGACCGTAGCTGGACGTTCTTGGGGGCAGCTGCTTTGGGCGCCGGCCTGATCTCTTTGCTGCTCGGAAGCAAGGAAGGCATTGACTCGTCGATTCGCGATCACACTCTGGTTGCCCCCACCGGGCAGTCATAAGACCTAAGCGCGCAGCGTTTTCGATCGAGACCCCAGTTCAACGCTGCTGAGCGCACCCGGTTCAAACCCAGCTCTTTGCTCACCTCTACAAAAGTACGCGCTCAGCGCAAATGCTTGCAGGAATGCAGCCCTACACACTGTTCAACTTCTCTCTGCTCGATATCGCCTCGTCCGATACTCACCGTGGCGCTTCTTGTTATAGAAGGACATGATCAAGCTGAAGGCGGCAATCACAATCGTCCAATTCTCCTGAAACCGAACGTGTCGTCTTAGTGCCCGCTTTCGTTGCTTGTTTGTGGCTTCATCAACTTTGCGTGGGGCGCAACGGTTAGTCAACGTCGACAAAGTGAGCGATTCCTCGAATGCTATGTGACCCTTGTTCATGTCAAGAAACCAGCGATACGCGATCATCGCGGGTACTACGTAGGCTCCAGAGGTCTTCACGGTCAACCATATTCTCGACCAGAGCGAAGAGTGCACCCTAGAGTAGAAAAAGAACGGCAACCAGACTGCGAACAGAAACAATAGCGCATAGAGGAACAGGTCCTGAAGCACCCCGCTCAGCGGGTGATTGTTCGTTAACGGGCGCGCCGCCGTACTCAGTTTCAGCCGAGTCGCAGCCAGGAGCCCTATGCAGATGACGCTCGCAGCAGTAACGCCAAGAGCGGTAAGCGCGCCTCCAATCGACGCGGGATCTGTGCCCGACTCGAACCCCGCCGAAAGCAACCAGAACGTCATGGTGCCAGCACCCAGAGCTGCTGTTGATGCCAGGATGTACCCGGCTGGCCTCAGGCGAACAACCTGAAGCCAGGCCACATTGGCTATGAGGCTCTCCGCGACAAGGCCAGCAAAGAGGATGGAAGCAAAGAGTGCGCCGAGCCAGGCGACGTGTCGGGTTGCAACGATGGCTACGATGAATGTTACCGCCCATCCAAGGCATCCGGCGATCGCCAGGAACGCCCCCCAGCTCGGAAGTCTAACCTCTTCAGGTGTCGGATCAGCGCGAACGAGCAGCGACGCCCCGAGCAAGGTCGCAACCACGAGCACACCGAGGATCGGGCTCGCAAGGTTCGGACTTCCCCTGCCTTGCGTACTGAGATCGCTTGAGCTCGTCGCGAAGAGTAGACCAAGAGTCATTATCGTCCCGACCGCGATCATCCCGAACTCGAAATGGAGGTGAAACCTCAGTGGATTCATGCGTTCTACACTCAAGCCTTTGTGCTCAAGTTCGGTGATTTCGTGGCCAAGGTCCGCGAGCGGGAACTTGAAAACCAAGAAGAATAGAGCAGCGGTAAGCACCGGAATCAACTCATGTGTCGGTTCCAAGCTACCGGTGCTGATTCTCTTCGCAAGATACAGCGTGAGAATTGCGTATGAGCTAGTGACAAGCCAGCCCGAAGCGCGCCTCGCAGTGGCCAACCTCTCCTCACGTCTCGTGGGCTGGCTTCGTGCGGCAGATGCTCGATCGATAAATGCAGGCACGAATGAGGCGACCAGGAGGGCGGGGATAAGAAAGGCGATGCTAACGCCCCGTCCAACGGCAGCGGCGGCCGCCGTAGTGATTCCCAGCCAAACGATGACGAAGGTCGGAATCCAGAATTGGCTTCTGCTGAACATGAGCTGCGCAGTGAAAGCCGAGGAGAGTGTGAAACCGCAAGCGAGTGCAATTACAGCGATCGCCTTGTTAGACGGAGCACCCTCTACCGCGACCCTCATTCCCGCGCCGAGCCCGATTCCCATCGCAAAGAGAAACGCGAAACGTCTTCGCGGTTCCACATGGCGTGCCGACGATTTCACCATCGCACCGCCACGTCGCTCTCCCTCAGGTAGCGAGCGCGAGCGGCTATCGCCTCACTTTCAATGTTCGCGGTCAACTAGCTAGCGGGTCAAAGCGCCGAAGCACCAGACTCACTTCTCGAACCCTTCGCTCTGGTACTGGGCCCAAAGCATTCGGGGCCTGAACATCACGCCGCCTAACAGTCGGGCAAGTTGTCGAGGTTGTCACTGGTCGTGGCGTCCGCATGACTCCGGAGGTAGTCGCCGGTTTCCCCGTGGACGACCTGAACGACAGGTCCGTTGCTGCTTTTGACCCGATAGACGATGTTACCTGAGTTGATGTCAGAAATGGCCCCGCTCTTGTAACGTGGAGACCAAGACTCGCCGCTGTTGCACAGCGCCAAGATGTCGCCCTCGGTGTCCTTCTTCGTTTGCTTGACGATCCGTGTAGTTGCCACTGTTCCACCTCCCAATTAGAGGACGTTGACGGACAGCACCCACCACAAGCCGCGCCGAACGGAACTGGCCTGATTCGAGCCAATAGTAGGTACGAATCAGAGATACGAACGTCTCAAGAGTGATCGGCTGGGGATAATCTTGCGCGAGCAACCAAAGCGGTATGGCTGTTTCATATATATGGCAGGCTGATTCGCTCGACGGTCCGCTCAACGCTCCGTGTTTTTGGTGCGAGCAACTCGACGCGCTGCCAAGGGGGCTACGGAATGGTAGCGTGTCATACCACCTGGATTCTAGGACAGCATCCCGTCAAGACTGGCAAAGGAAAACATACACGTGAGCGAGCTTCTTGAATGCGCGCGGCTACGTAGAACGGACAGCCGTCCGACTCAAGAAACCATGCTTTGAACGCCGCAAGCGTGAACCGCGTATAGACGCTCGCTCACTTCATCTTGATAGGGAGGCGCATGGTTGCGCCGCGTCCGAGGCGTCCGTGCGCCGAGCACTCACGGCATGTTGCATCCTTCCGAGGTAGTTCATGGAACAGCTCCTTTGTTCTTGGATCGAAGCGTAACCAGGACCACCCGCGCGTTTCGAGCAGAGCCGTGACCGCCATCAGATAGTCGTTCGCCGCGTGCGAAGCCGCTATCGCGTTCAGCGTGATTACGCTGGGCGCGGGGATATCCTCATCATCGATGTAGCGTTGGCGCCGACGCTGAACAGGATCCGTTGCTTCCTCCTGCAATTTGCCTGGCGGAATTAGCCCATTGCACCAGAGGCACCCCTCGCCGGGGCCGACGGGCCGAACCACGACGAACAAATCCACCAGGTCGCCTGATTCTTCATCGACCTGCGCCTTCGCCCCAATCTGCACACCTGGGATCAAGTACTGATGAACTAGCGCGTTGAAGACCAACCGCGCTTGCATGGAGTCCGCCGCGAGAAAAATGTAGTCACAGTCGACCAACTGCTCGGCCGCTGACGTAACGACGTCCGAGGGGACGCATTTGAAGTGCAGCCTTCGGTTCGCCAGCTTGGCGACCCGCCGTGCGACGCTTACCTTCAGCGTGCGGAACTGCTCGAACGATTGCCGAAGTGGTTGTGGGACCCTTGGATGAGTTAGCCACGGCCTTGCATCGCGCAGCCGGCTACCTACTACCCGGCTCACGTTCGACTTTTCGATCCGATCAGGGTCGACAACAACTAACTCACCTACGCCCACGCGGGCAAGATATTCGACCACCAGGGAGCCGATGCCGCCGGCCCCGATCACGCCTACCTTCTGTCTCTTAAGAAGATCTTGGCCGCGATCTCCGAATAGTCGGCTCTGCCGATCGTAGCGCTCATCCGCCGCGGCAGGCCTGGCGGGAGGCTCTGAATACAGTCTGCGAATGGGTCGAGCCGTGACCACAAACTCGGCGAGCTGACCGCGTTCGCCGGAGGGAAACCAAATATCGGCCGCAACTGCGTCCTCGGCGAAAACCAGGGCTCCCGCAGGTTGCCCGTCCAGGATGTCCAACAACGCGCGGTACCCTCTCTCGTGGGAAGCCAGGTCATCCCGCGAGAAGCCCACGTGCCCACCCCCACCGTGACAGTGGATCGCGAAGTACGCCATCCCGAGCTCTGCACACTTCAGGACGCAGTCCATCACGAACGTCGCCGTGAGCATGCGGTAGCCGCGTTCCCCAGCGACGTAATCAACTCCGTCACGGGCGAGGAAGAGCTGATGAGCTAAGAAGCGCGTCCCCCGCGGTGTCCTAACGACAGACGCCGCGATAACTGCGCCGTGTTCATCATCGTCGCCAGGAAAAAGATGCGCCGTCAGCTCGTCCATCAGCTGCGACGGGATGCGGAACGTCAGTTTTGTTACCGACTCCGTAGCCACTCCAATACCTTCACCAGCTTCAACGCTGCGGTGTCCGTGGACGGATTCAATTTGTTCGACTTACGCGAGATCTGGACCGCCGGCTCGCCTTGAAACGAACCCACGCTCATGCCCTCGCCCAGCGGCCGGCCGTCCTTCCGCGCCAGGTCTGGCCGGACGAAGTGCGGATACACATCCGAAACCGGGTACTGAAAAGTGATGTGGAACTTAATCCAAGTTTCGGGCGTGACGTATTGGTCGCCGATAAACAGGGGATCAACGGTGATGATGGCACCGCCGTCGGCGTCCTCGACGACCGTCACGGTCGCGGCCGGAAAGGCCTGACGTACCTCCTCAACGGCTCCGTTTACTTCAGGCGTCATACCCGGGACCTACGAGTTATCGTCCGTTGCCGTCGCGACGAACTCTGAGTTCTTGTTGATCGTCACGATGTCGTCGTCCCCTACGATCAGGCGCTCACCGTTGGCACGGAGCTCGGCGAGTTGAAAATCCAGCTCGATCTGGACACCTTGCTCGATCGCCGCCTTCTTAATCTCGGCTCCGGACCTTTTCGGTCCAGTAAGAGTGACCGGCTTCTTGTTCACCTTGACGGTGACTTCGTGCTCGTGCGGTAGCTGTTCAGCCATGTTCTCCTCCTCGCTGATTGCGATTTCGACTATGAATTGCTACTCTAGTATTGCAGATTAGCTAACCGATTGCAACTTAGCAATCAAGGAGGGCGAATGGGAAGACAGGGATGGTTCGATGCTGAGGCGTTCTACCTGGCGTTGGATGCCGTGCGGGTCGCGCGGAAGAAGAACTGGAAACAGGTAGCGGGGGAGTCCGGCGTCAGCGCATCGACGCTCACCCGCATGGCACAGGGCAAGCGGCCGGATGTCGATTCGCTCGCAGCTTTGGCGGCATGGTCCGGGCTACCGGCTGACGACTACGTTCGTTCGGCGGGGGTCCGGCCCGATGTCGAGCCCCTCGCCAAAATCTCGACCTACCTCCGCAGCGACAAGAATTTGACCCCCGAATCCGCTCGCGCTCTGGAGGACCTGATCAAAGCAACGTACGCGGCGCTTCCGAAGAAGGAGTAAGTGGGTGGCATATCGGTACGGCTTCAAGACCGAGGCCAACAATATTGCGACTGACGTCCGACAGGAACTCGGACTTGGTCCCCTCGAGCGCCTCGATCCCAGGCGTCTTGCCGATTCGCTAGAGATACCGATCCTGGATCTCAGCGTCCTTGCACGAGATGCTCCGACGGTTCGCCATTTGATCGACGTGGAGCCAGAGGTCTTTTCCGCGGTAACCGTTTTCGCAGGCACTCGCCGCACCATCGTCCACAACGACGGTCATGCTGCCAGTCGTCAAAACAGCAATATCACGCACGAGCTCGCGCACGGCCTGCTTCATCACCCGCCGACGCCGGCGCTCGATGACAAGGGATGTCGGGCATGGGACCAAGCCATCGAAGATGAGGCGTCCTGGCTTGCCGGCGCGTTGCTCGTTCCGGAAGCGGCGACGATCGAGATAGGCAGAGGCCGCTGGACCCGCTCCGCGGCCGCCCATCATTTCGGCGTGAGTAAGAAGATGATCCAATTCAGC
>Ga0070708_100002607_pt1 | contig 13950 bp, 15 predicted proteins | sample KBSK5503metaG_FD_65469 | JGI IMG/M metagenome (GOLD analysis project Ga0070708, IMG submission 65469) | Corn, switchgrass and miscanthus rhizosphere microbial communities from Kellogg Biological Station, Michigan, USA - KBS K5-50-3 metaG | ecosystem: Host-associated > Plants > Roots >...
AAAAGGGCTTTGAGGAAGGCAAAGTCGGCCCTGGTACACGTCTTGATTAAGGAGTAAGTTCCGGCTGGTGGTCGCGTTCTTTGAATCGGGTCCCAAGCCAGGACCCGGAAGTCTCGAATTAGCGCTTGACGAAGCTTGGATTTGGAAGCACAATAGGCGCTTGTTTTTGCGCGTTCGAGGTAATTACGGAGTAGCTGAGAGAATTTGCAGTTTGCGGCAAAAACACTGTACAACAGCTCCGGTTTGTGCTAATGTAGGCGAAGATCTGCGCCTTAGGCGCGTTAAACCTACCGACGTGAAAGGGCTTTATTGGCCCTACCCACCGTCAAAATTCACAAATCAAAAAGGAGTAAATTAAGCAGTGTCGGCAAAAAGAGAGTCAAAGACTGCGTCTCTCCGCTACGAGATCGGTGAGTCTATGCCAGAAGGAGCGACCAAACAAGCGAGGGCTTTTGAAGCATCTGTCGCAGCGCAGACTGTATCGGCGTACGGACAGGAGGGTCATGTGGTCACACAACAACAGCATTCGACCGTTAGCGGAACGACCGCTACATTCACGCCACATATCGGGTTAAAGTTTCCGATTGGCGCTTCCGTAAAACTGTTAGCTATGTTGGTCGTTGCCCTAGGGTCTGTATTCTTCCTTTGGGAAGCAATTGAGGAAAAGAGTTCCGTGGGAATCGGAGTGATGATTTTCGCAGTTCTCGCGTCCGCGATTGGCCTTGTGTTCATCTTTCATGATTGGCGAACCGCACTAAGAGAGTGATTGCACTCAGGCAATGCAAACGCTTCTGTTCACCGGCACATGTTTCGCGCATGTGCTTTTTTGTTTGTGTCGCGGACTAAATTTATTACACATTACGTTTCACTCTCTCATTTATTTTGTCACCGACTACAGCGGCGATGAGAAGGAGAACGATGCTTATTCCCCACCTGGACCAAAGAACTCCCGGATGGTCAATCCAATGAAGAATATGCAATTCAGAATATCCTTGATGAGACAACAGCATGTATGGAGCAGCTAACAAAAGAACGGTAATCACAATCAGCGCCATGTTAGCCGATCTGTAAGCTTGCTTCCGAGTGAGAATAATCAAGAACCCAATATAAAGTGCGATGGCACCGGCAAATGGACTATCAGTAAAACCTCCCGTTAGAAAGACAGCAAGTGCCAAAAGCACCACCGATAAAAAAATAATAACGAAGGCTCGGAGGGCCTCTAACCATGGAGTTTGAATCCGACCGAAATTGAGCAAATATGCGATCGCGAAAAAAAGAAAGCCGGCAACATTCAGCCATTTAGCATAAGCAAATACTCCCCTATTGGCCGTAAACAACGGACCCATCACCGAAGGAAGTAGAAATTGAACGAATGTGTAGACCACCAATATAACTATCAACCAAACCTGCATCGGTCCAGAGATTACATGAAGGATAGTGTGTTGATTTACGTTGCTTGACATAATATCCACCTCGGCGAAAACAGATTCACCAAATTACTATTCTTGAGTCAAGCATGACTCATTAAGAAATCGGTGACTTCTCCAATGTTAGTGCCTGTTAACAGGAGCAGACTCGTTGTGGAGTGGGGCTCTTGTAGTGGCACATATATACTGGATATTCATTGATGTCAACAAGCGATTTTTCCGTTTACGCATAAAGAAAAAGGGCCAGCATTTGCTGGGCCCCTATATTTACTCGTTGTCTTGGTCTGGCTGTAGTCGCCCCGCCCGCAGAATCTGATCCGCCGCGCGAAATATTCTCTGCGCGCTTCGTTCGGTTGACTGCCGCTCGAGTGACTGCCGCGGGGGTTGACATTTAACGCCCGTTACTTGTAAAAAGACGGCAACGAGCAAGTGTTGGATTGGAACGTAACGAGGCATCACTAGATCTGCCCAAGTCAGCATGTGATAAAGACCAGCCCTGGCCTTGCGTGATAACTTGGCTCCTCTTCTCCTGACCGTCTCACGAGACTAATCTAGAAAACGAAAGCGCCGCGTGGTTGGCGCTTCCAATTCCATGCCACGGTCAACCGTGACGAAAGGAATCAAGCATGAGACACGTCTTAGTAGTCGCGCTATTCGTAATAGCGCTTTCGATTTCGACCTCAGCGCAAATCGACCCTTCTAAAACTGCGGACGAGGCAAAGATAGAAGCTATAAAACAGCTTCTCGTTCACCTTGAAGAGGACAGGATCGCGTTCGTAAAAGCAAAGAATGAGACACTTAACTCAACGCCATCCTCTCAGCGAGAATATGCTCCCAGCGAGATTGACAAGGGGCTCGCAAACGCGATTGTCGTGCTTGACAAAGAACGGACTCTGACAAGTCTCACGTTAGACTTTTCCCAAAAACGGTTTTCCCGAGTTTCGTCACTCGCGGAGTTGAGGACGTATGCCGATCGCCTGCACGTTTCAAATCAACAGCTGGCAAACTTAGCTTCGAGTATCTTGACGAACGAGCAACAACAAGTTGAGATAATTAAGCAAATGCAACAGGCATATCACAATCGCGAAGCAGCTAGATGGAACTCGTTAAACACACAATATGAGGAACTTCAGAGACGGGTTCAACCTTATTCGGCAAGTCTAGGTCAAACGGTGGCATACGAAGAAGAAATAATGCGCGGCGTTGAGGCGTATTTGAACGAATTACTAGAACGTCTCCAGAAAAAAGGATTTACGGGAACAGTCGTCGTACACATGACGGCCAAAAGTTGGATCGACGGTACTGCGCCCGGACTAGCAACTTCATTCAAGGGTGTGGCACTTCAATTTGGGGATAATAAAGATCCAAAGAGCCCGCGTCTTGATCCTGACATTGATGACTTTAAGTTATACCAGACGTTTGTGGCCGAAGCGAAATTTGTCGACGGTAAAGTTGTCTCGGCGCGCTTCCTCCCGGAGTCATTTGATATTCGAGCTGCAAAGACGTTTAAGACTGTCACCGGATTGATTTATGTAAAGGAATCAACTATTTCCAAATGGCAGAACACCGATACCGTCACGTTTACAAGGACAGTCCAGGGACGCCCGAATCTTGTGTTTGTCGTGCCTTTGGAAACAATGATGGAACAGCAATTTCGCGAAATCTCTAATACGTTGTCAGTGGAAATAAAAGGCGATCAAATCACGCCACATGGCAGCGGTACTGACTTCCCATCACATAAATTCTGGATTGGCGACAAGTTGTTCTTTCAAAAGACGCAAGTACCAGCCGCGCAGTATTTCAAATGATTCGCGATGGCTGGCGAAGGGTGACCTGGCAGCTCGTAGACGCGAATTTCAAATACTACCGAGCAAGATTGGATAGTTAGGAGGCGGTGTATGGCTAAATGGGCTGATTACGGAATTTCCGAAGTGCGCTACAACAGCGAACACACGCACATCGACAAAGTAAAAGTGCACGAAGACAAGGGGGAGAGTATTGGGTCAGGCGAGGAATGGTTTAGAACCAAAGTGGTCTCGGCTCTTGAACGGGACACTACCTTCGTTACAATCCTTAAAAAGAAGGATGGCACATGGAGAAAGGGCCAAGAGGTCCACGTGGTTACGATTCACGGGGTAAAGTACATCCGCACGGACAAGAACCAAACCACTACCGACAACCTTGAAGACTTGCCGGAGTTTTGATTGGCGCTTGGAATATAGATCGGATGACCAGCGTCTACAAAAAGCTACTTGGCCTCTGACCTTACTCAGGAGATTCAAAATGAAATCCAGCAGGGAGTAAGACGAAACTGAGCAGCCCGCATTTGGAAGACACCTCCGTTGCACCAACTGCGTCGGCAGTTCATTTTCGCCATCCCGAAATGAAGCAGTATTCTTTGATGTCACAAGTCGGGCATAGGCCAGCAAGGTTGGCAAAGGTGGTTTGCGTTCGCCGCGTTACTAAGGCAAATCTAGTTCGTCGTCAATCAGAATTTCGACTCTCACCTTTGCTCGCACAAACGAGATCGCGAAGCTCCCAAACTTGTACCCGCTTATGAACGAGCAATTCAGTAAAGAGATAGCGGTCAGCGATCCACTCAGCGAGGTGACCCGCAGCGAGCGAAAACTACTGTTAGCCGTCAGCGCTCTCGGAATACTTATCGTGAAGACAGGCTTAGTCCCGTCGAAGATATCGGCTCTTGGTATCGAGTTCGCGCAAACCGATCAACGTGCACTGTTGCGGGCGATAGGAGCGATTGTTCTGTATTTTCTTTTTGCGTTCTTGGTTTATGCCATCTCAGACCTTATGGCTTGGCGATTCAAATATCACAATGCGGCGCGTTTTGATTTTGAATATCGCAAAAAGATGGCGTCGGAACCCGTTACCATTCTTGTTGGTACAAGCCGGACACCAGAGGAGGCGCGTGGCGAACTGAAGACTAGGATTCTCCTTCGCCGCGAGGAGGTCGAGAAACGCCAAAATCGAGCGGCTACAGTCCTGTCAATTTTTCGGGCATTAATCGAATATATCTTGCCAGTTCTCATTGCCTCTTATGCGATCACCCTTCTATGGACGCACAGACCGTAAATTTCATCACCACGGATTTACAGCACTACCCTGTGAGGCGGCATAGGGCTATCCCTCGTTCGGCCTGTAGTGGTAGGTACGCTTTAATGTCTGAACGCAGATCATTTCAGGTGCGAAAAATGAAATCGATAGAAAGGACGAATCCTATGTGGCGAAATCGATTTGTCTTGGTTCTGATCATAACAATGTCGGTAGCGGCATTGTTTCCACTAACTCGCTCCGCACCAAGTTCCGTGCAAGCGAGTTCTCCGCCAGCGGACGTAGTCGGTCACTTTAGTCTAGTACCGATGAATTTTGAATATCAGAACACAAAAATATCCACGCTTGTACGGATCGATAACCAGACGGGACAAGCATGGTTTGTTCGCGTTATAGGCGTTCAAGGTCAACCAGTTTGGGAGTGGACAGATTTGCCTGAGGCCGGAACTAAGCCAAAGCCTTAGAGACTTGAACGCACGTCCGACCACGATAACCACGCGATTCGAGTCGCTGCGCGGTACACGTGTGGTGTGTGTTCGTCTTTGCGTTAGAAGTGGCGAGCGCGTTGTTACAACCCGTCTCGTTTTCCGTGCCCACATACCCCTCTGCAACTCCTAATAGCCGGCCATGATAAAGATCGTAGTCCTGACCTGAAAGTGTGCTTACTACGGCGGCGCGATTTCGGTCTCGCCGCTTTTTCACTCTTCAATTAGGAAAGAGCGTAGAGGGTAAAAACCGATTCGCGACCAACCATTCACCACAGTTTTAATCTCAGCGCCGAGCCATACTTGTCCGGTACGAATTATGTAACCACTCGTTACTCAGCGGTGTCTAAAGTGATAGTCGAGTTCCTTAGTGGAAGGAGCTTGACGAAGGGTGTAGAATCAACGTCTTGGTTTTCGGGAACGCGAAGGAGGTCTCCGCGCAAAGGTCGTGCTTAGTTAGGGCGCGCGGTTGACAGTGTTAAACGGAGTTTGCTAAGGTTAGTACGGCTGCTGCTCAAGTAGCAGTCCTGCCCTTTAACAACTCTCTTTGGGTTCATCTTAATTCGCCCGGCGGGGAGTTCAACACGAAAATCAAGGAGTCAAGAGAATGTCGAGACGAAGCTCGTCAGAACATAATGTACGACCATCTAGGAGCGTGAACATGGGTGCTGTAGCGGCGAAGGCCATTGAAAAAGTCAAAAAAGAGGTAACCAAGCTTAAAGACAAGTTTGACGATAAGCTAACTGTGCACACAGCGCCATCAGGAACCCAATACGTAGACGCTGCAGAGACTCTCCTAAACGACGATGTATGGCGGAAGATGGAACGGCTTGACAAGATTGTGGCCAGGCAGAATCGTTAGGGTAGGTCTTTCAACGCCTCAGTATCAGACCTCATAAACCGGAGGCGGACAAATGCCTCAGTTTAACCTCCTCTTGCTTCCTCTGCTCGGGGGTTTCATCTTCGCGAGTCTCTGGTATCCAACCAAGTATTATACTCATCGCGCCGATACCTATCGCCTGATATTTACCGCTTCAATTACCGGGGCGGTTTTTTTATTTCTAGCGTGCGTTATTATCAGCCTCCTTATTTATCTGATTCCCAGCTTGTGTCAGCCTATCAACAATATTTGGCATCAGGTGTTCCCCTATGCCAATTCCGGTAGAGCGACACTCGCCTTCGCGATGGGCGCATTTCTCTGGTGGCCTGCAAACAAGGTGTGTAACGATATGGCAGCCGTTAGGCGAGCGATCTTGGCAAAAAGAGACCCGCTTGAGCTTCTGCTTCGTAGAGCACTCGGCGAAGGCAAACTGATTTCCGTTACGCTGAAAAGTGGTAAAGTATACGTTGGCACTATTCAGTCAAATTATAACCCTGCCTATCCCATGGAATCGGTGAGTATACTTCCTGCCTTTAGCGGCTATCGAGTCGAAGACACCAAAGAAATGAAACTAATGTTAAGTTATTTTGAAGCTCTAGCGCCAGTCAGAAAAAAGATTCGCAAACTAGATAAAAAAATTCAAGCGCTTAGCCAAAGTTCTAATATTTCCAAGAATGAGCTAACGAAACTTTATCAAGAACGGGAGGAATGTCGAAAGACTATGGAGGACTATGAGATAGTTCTCCGTGTCGAGGAGTTGCAATCCGTTAATGTCTTCGATGTAAGTTTCTACGAGAAGCAGTCCCAGTTTGCGATGGCGGTTAAGACGAATGAACCAGGCAGCGAGGCTAATCCAGCACAACCAGGTTCCGGACAATCGTCGCCCGCTTGAGCCCATCGGTGTACTTTCTTTGAACTCTGCTCGATCTGTTCAAAAAATGGAACAGAGTTCCGGGATTCGCCGATGCAATTGCCTTTCAAACATCAGGCTCGACCGCTAGTATAGAAAAAGCCAGCATCGCTGGCTTTTTAGTTTCTACTTCTCGTCTTGCTCTGGCTGTAATCTGCCGGCCCGAAGAATCTGATCCGCCGCACGAAATATCTTCTGTGCGCTTCTCTCGGGAATTGCTTCCGTGTTATGGCCGATGGGTCGATACATCCAGTTCTGAATGTAACCCCGGCAAAACTCTGCGCCTTCAAGATTCAAGGCTTCGCAACACAGAAGCGCAACCGCCTCAGCTTCTACTTCTCTCAGATTCCGAGGTGTCGTTTCGCCGTCTGTGAAATCACCTTCGGATGTGTGACCTAAAACTACGTGTGCGACTTCGTGAAAGAGGCTCTTGTGAGGAAGTTGAGCAACGGGACTAATCGCTATTTGCCGCTTGCGCGCGAAGCCTTGGCAGTTGCCGTCTGTTGAGTCGAATGGAATCACTTCGATGTTGAGCGCGACAAGGGCTCGCTCACCGTTCCACTCCGGCATTTCAGGTGGAATGAATTCCTCACCTTCCGTCTGACTCAAGACGAACCAACGGCGCTTGTACACGAACGAGGTGTATGTACCTTCCTCCGCTGGTTCGCTCTTATCATCTGTTTCCGCCTTCCGCCTCTTTCGTGTAATCGGCATGCACAGCGTCAATGCTCGCTCGCCACGCTTCACGCGCCGTCCCAACGCGTCCCATGCGGGCAGCGTATTGATTGGCCCAGGCTGAAGTCCGCGTAGTTGGCATTGCACGATAGCCAGCACTTGATTGCCAACGGAGTACGGATGGAACGCAGAGTACGCTTTCATAATCACACCCGGTTTGTTGACTGCATCGACGAGTAGCTGCGACCACGAGGGAATATCAGTCGAATACGTATTCGACATAACTGTTTCTCCTTTTTGTTGTTTTCGTTTTTCGAGGAACTGCCTTGCAGCGTAGCAAGCGATGAGAGTTCCTCAAGGAGGTAAAACTTGCCGCAAGCGGCTAGTTCATACGCCTTGGAAGACTGAAAGCCTCCTCAATAATGAGGACATGTCATCCAAACGGAATCGCGTTACGTTCTTCGCGCGAACGAACTATCACGACAAGAAAAGAACCTTTGGTATTCGTCAGGCCGACAGACATGCGCACATGTATGTTGTGGGCAAGACAGGGAGTGGCAAGTCAACGCTCATTGAAACGCTCGTGCGCCAAGACGTGAAGATAGGTCACGGCCTTATGCTTCTTGACCCGCATGGCGACATGATTGACCGCATCGCAGCGGTCATCCCGCCTGAGAGAAAGACTGATCTCATTTACTTCAACGTTCCCGACGCTTCGCAGCGCTTGGCCTTCAACCCGATGGAGCGCTCAGCACAGTTCAATAAATCACTCACCGTTTCTAATCTGCTTGAGATTTTCAAGAAGCTCTGGGCCGACTTCTGGGGCCCGCGCCTTGAACACGTTCTGCGCAATGCGTTTCTCGCATTGATGGACCAGCAGGAAGCTACTCTCGCGGACGTGCTTCGTATCGTGAATGACAAGGACTTCCGACGGAAGGTGGCAACGCAAACAACTAACGACCAAGTGCGAGCATTTTGGTTGGGCGAGTACGAGGGCTACTCTCCGGCGTTTCGAGCCGTCGTCGTCGCGCCGATTCAGAACAAGGTAGGAGCTTTCCTTGCGGACCCGATTCTCAGCGGCATATTGACGCAGAAGAAAAGTGCGTTCGATTTGCGAGAAGTGATGGACAAGGGGAAGATCCTCCTGGTCAATTTAGCAAAGGGAAAAATCGGAGAAGATGCCGCCGCACTTCTGGGAGCGCTCTTGATAACCAAAGCCGGTCTTGCGGGCTTAAGTCGCGCCAACGTGAGTGAAGACGAGCGGCGAGACTTTTTTGTGTATGCAGATGAGTTTCACACGTTCACTACCCTAAGCACTGCCTCCATGCTTTCGGAACTGCGCAAGTATCGCGTTGGGATGATTCTTGCGCACCAATATATTTCGCAGCTTGATCCAGAAGTGCGAGATGCCGTGCTTGGGAACACAGGCACGATAATCACATTCCGCGTTGGCGCAGCCGACGCACATACCATTGCAAAGGAATTCGCGCCTGAGTTATCTGCAATCGACCTGATGTCGCTTCCCAATTACCACATCTACTTGAAACTGATGATTGAAGGCGCGGTATCGAGGCCGTTTAGTGCAGAGACGCTACAACCAAATTGAGCCAAAATTCTTGACATATCAAACCACTGGGCGTATTGTTCGCTCGGTTTTCCCAGACTGAATTCTCCCGAGCTTGCTTATACCTCGCAGCTCATTATCCAAATCGTCATGTGAATCAGTCTGAGGCTGCCGACTGGGTAGGCTTTCTTTGATGAGCCAAACCTTCAAACGACTTTAGGAGAATGGCCGAAGTGGAATTTCCCAAGTTAAAAAAGAGATTAAGGACGTTCCTCTCGTCGATTCAGTTTGTCATTGATACGCCGAAGAAGATTGTGCTCAGTGCCGGACTTATCACGATGGCGGTGCAATCACCAACGGTAGCGTCATCCCCGGTTTCCGCTGAACCGGCGGTCGCAATAGACAAAAGGCAGATATCAAAATACTCTGCGAAGTATCTCCTCAGATCTGCGGCGACTTCTCTCGGCCATCTAATCACGCAACATCGTTCTCATAGTTCCCATAGCTCACATAGTTCGCATAGCTCTCATTACTCAGGAGGCACCGGCCACCAGTCCCACAGTTCACATAGCTCACATAGCTCGCACTATTCGGGCTCTGGCACAATTCCCCCGCCAAGAACAGCCCCAGTGCCACCGACTTTGGAGTCACCGACAACTCGCCCGAAAACGAGCAAAGCCACAGTTGTCCTGTTTGACTATTTCGCAGATGAGTTGGCTTCGATGAAGAAATGGAAACCAGGATCGCTGACTGCGGGCCCGCGTTACACAGATCAAGAAATTGGAGCGACCATCGAAGACGGGAAATTAAAGATAAGACCCAGGGCGGGAATAGCAGCACGTTCCTACAACGGATGGGTGACAACATCTGCGTGGGATATGACTGCTGCGCACGCGCGCGTGGAAGTCAGTCAAGTAACTGGAGGGACAGCCGATACAATTTTTGCAATTGGAGTTGACAGCGACAACTGGTATGGGTTCGTCGTAGAAAGTGGCAAGCTCTATCTGCAAAAAAAGGTCGATGGCGCGAAGAACTCAACGACTATTCCGTACAGTCCGCTGCGACATCGTTTCTGGCGCCTGCGACACGAGGCGACCGAAGACCAAATTCTATGGGAGACGAGTGCTGATGGACAGACGTGGGTTATTGTACGTCAGGCTCCCGCGCAAATTGCGCTCACGGGTTGTTATCTATATCTGGGAGCTGGAACCTATTTGAGTGAAACGAATCCAGGAATAGCGGTCTTTGACAGCTTCCGCCTTGTCGTTCACACCCAGCAGTAGCTCTTTTGCTCCTAATTCCAAAGAGGTATCCATGCACGAAAGAATTTCATGGATTGAGGACCTGACCCCTGACAGTCTCTCAATTTGTGTAGACACCGCCTTATACTCTCGTGAAGCACTGTTTAGAGTCTGTTATAGCTTTACGGACAAATGTTACCTCTATCTGCAAACTGCAGCGCCCGCATCAGTCATTCGAGTGAGATTCTCTAAGAAGACCTCTCAGGCCGATTTGGCTCTGACCGCAGGCGAGTTTTGCAACGAACTCATCAATCAAAAAGTCAGGATGGATGTTGCAGCTGAGACCCACGCCATTCGCGAATTGATAGTTGCCCAAGCATTCGCTGAATCTAGTCTTCTTGATACCTCGCTTTCCGAAGCAGACTACCTTGCCGACCCAAAAGGTATTGCCCAATGAGCCAACAAGTAACTTTGGCGCAAGACATCTACCCCATGATCTGTTTGCATGAGGCCATACTGGCCTATCAAGAAGTCTGTAAAGTTTCAGTCCATCATGCTTCAGAACGGGAGTACGTGATAGAACTCGAAAAGCGCTCATCTGAAGTAGACGAGCGCATGTTCGGTCATGAATTCCTCAATTATCTGTTAGATGTTTCGTTAGAACATCACCTTATCTGCCAGTGAGTAAGCAATGAGACAAACAGAGTTTCTCCCGCGTGCGCGCTACCAATCAAGCAAGTCCTATCGCTTGCTTCCATTGCGGTTCTTACAGTTCAACCAGAGTCAGAAGATTCTTGTCAATGAGGTCGGAGAATATTTGTTCCTGCACAACAATGACTTTGATGCCTTCGTCTCACACCGGCTGGAGCAGACTTCAGATGTATATTTGGACTTGAAGGGAAAGCATTTTCTTTTTGATTCTGATCATTGCGTCCCTTTGGAATTGCTTGCAACAAAGTATCGAACCAAGAAAGCACACTTGGCGGGATTCACTAAACTTCACATCTTTGTGGTGTCGCTTCGGTGCGAGCATTCTTGTCATTATTGTCAGGTGTCCCGCGTCAGTGCTGATAAGGCGTTATATGACATGAGTGAGCAGACAGCAATACGTGCGCTTGACTTGGCGTTCACCTCTCCTGCGTCCGAAATCAAAATCGAGTTTCAGGGCGGCGAACCGCTGCTCAATTTCGAACGGATTGTTCAGATTATTGAAGACGCCGAAAAAAAGGCGGTTACGACTGGCAAGAATATCGAGTTCGTAGTTACGACTAATCTTGCACTGATAACTTTAGAAATGCTTGAGTATTTCCACAAGCATGGTGTTTTGATATCTACGTCACTTGACGGGCCAGCGTTTGTTCACAATGCCAATCGCCCACGACCGGGAAATAATAGTTACCAGCTAACCACAGACAACATTCGTTGGGCCAAGGAAGTGCTCGGTTTTGATCGGATTGGCGCATTGATGACTGCCACTAAGCTGAGTTTATCTCATCCGAGGGAGATCATTGACGAGTACGTTCGGCAGGGTTTTCAGTCTATTTTCCTGCGATGTGTAAGTCCGTACGGCTTTGCGCTCAAGACCACAAAACTCATCGGTTACACCATGGATGAGTTTCTCAGCTTCTATCAGCAAGCTCTGGACTACATCATCCAGTTGAATCGGCAGGGAATCAATCTCGTTGAAACCTATGCCCAAATTCTTCTCACAAGAATTCTCACTCCCTTTACGACCGGATACGTGGATCTGCAATCACCGGCTGGCGCAGGCATCGGCGTTGCAGTCTATAACTATGACGGCGATGTCTATGCCTCAGACGAATCGAGGATGCTGGCTGAAATGGGAGACCAAGAGTTTAGACTCGGCAATGTTCACCGGGATTCCTACGAACAGATTTTTGGCGGCGACCTGATCAGAAGAATCGCCGCGTCATCGTGTATCGAGTCTATTCCTGGGTGCGCTGATTGCGCGTTTCAAGTCTTTTGTGGGGCTGATCCTGTCTTTAACTATGCCACACAAAAAGACATGGTCGGTCACCGGCCAACCAGTGACTACCATAAGAAAAACTTCTTCATCATTAAGTATCTTTTGGAACGCTATCAATCAGACCCAAGTATCAAGCGAATCTTTTGGGCCTGGGTGCGGAATATTCCAGTCTCTGAATTACTTGGAGAACAAGTGGCATGAGATTGCATTCCATTGGTCGATCGCCAGGATTCCCGCGACCTATAATCGCGAGAGTCACAACTGTAGAGCGACCCCGCGACAACTCCAGAGGCGACTATGTTTTGCTATGGAACAATCAGCAAGCTCCTCCAGACACTCAAGGGTATGCAGCTATCACCACTTCTTTACCGGCAGATTCGTGGCGAGTGGAAGCGCCAATTATTCATTCGCTTTCAATTGCCAAGCATCTATTTGACGGTGACGTAATCTATATCGCGCCTGGCGGCTTTGTTCGGATCCTCTATAGAAGGCAGTCTCAGCATAATTTCATCTTGCTTACTGAGCAGTGCAATAGTTTTTGTCTGATGTGCTCGCAACCGCCAAAAGACATCAATGATTTTGGGCGGATGAGCGAGCATCATCGTCTTATAAATCTAGTAGATCCAGAGACACAGGAACTAGGCATCACAGGTGGTGAACCGACGCTCTTTATGGATGATTTCATTGGACTGATCGAACACTGCAAAACGAAACTGCCTAAAACTGCCTTACATGTGCTTACTAATGGTCGGCTCTTTTTTTATCGCAAGTTTGCCGCGCAATTGGGACGTATTGAACACCCTGACATCATGTTTGGAATCCCGCTCTATTCCGACGTGGACAGCGAACATGATTATGTAGTTCAAGCGAAAGGTGCGTTCGATGAAACTATGCTTGGGCTGTACAACTTGGAACATGAGCATGTGCCCATCGAGATCCGAGTGGTCATCCACCGGCAAACGTATCGCAGACTTCCACAGCTTGCCGAATTTATAACTCGCAATCTCCCCTTCGCCGCGCACGTGGCTTTGATGGGTATGGAAATGTTTGGTTTCGTTAACAAGAACCTCGATGAACTGTGGATAGACCCCTACGATTACCAAGATCAGCTTCTTGAAGCGACGGAAATTCTTTCTCTTGCGGGACTTAACACATCAATCTACAACCACCAGTTGTGTGTATTGGATCGGCGGTTGTGGCCGTTCGCCCGAAAGTCGATTTCAGACTGGAAGAACATCTATTTGGAGGAGTGCCAGCAATGCACAATGCGCGAACAATGCGCGGGCCTATTTCAATCGGCGGCGAAGCGGCATAGTGCGCATATCAAATCGTTCTCTGATCATTCATCTGTGGTATGTCATAACATCTAGAGACCTGACTTTTCAGAAGGGATCAATTCCCTATGCGCAGAATCCTCTCAATTATTTTGCTCGCACTCGCATTGTTGGCTTGCGCGCCTACGGCCCCAGTATCAAACCAGCAGGCTACGACTGCGCAGACTCAGAACGCCGGCAATCCAAATGTTACGGTGTGGGTGAATACAAACTCCGGTGTTTACCACTGTCCAGGCACGCGGTGGTACGGAAGCACCAAGAGTTAAGCTCGAAAGTTGTGTATGAGCGGAATGAAAAAGGTGGCGTATTCTTGATGAGTTTTTGCCGAACCATCAACCTTATTGCTAAGGAGGAATACGCCGTGAAGGAAGATAACTT
>Ga0070708_100002608_pt1 | contig 13949 bp, 12 predicted proteins | sample KBSK5503metaG_FD_65469 | JGI IMG/M metagenome (GOLD analysis project Ga0070708, IMG submission 65469) | Corn, switchgrass and miscanthus rhizosphere microbial communities from Kellogg Biological Station, Michigan, USA - KBS K5-50-3 metaG | ecosystem: Host-associated > Plants > Roots >...
GAGGTGGCGATGACCGCGCCGGGCGCCGACAGCACGAACGGGATCGCCTGGGCGGTGGTCTTGCCCGACCCGGGCGCCATGAACGCCACGATCGTGTCCCGCCACCCGGCGCAGACGGCCGGCCCGGTACGACGGCCCGGCCGGGCCAGGCGGCCCAGTTCCAGGCCTGCGTCGGCGGGCTGGATGGCCCGCGGGTCGGTCCCGGCGAGGGACTGGCGCAGCCCGGTGGCGGCGCGGGCGGCGGGCAGCCCGGTGAGCGCCCGCATACGGGGGTTGCGGGCCAGCGCCGCGACCGGATCCCCCGGAGCACTCCAGCGGCGGCTGACCAGGCGGGCAGCGACGACCGCACTCAGCAAGGCCAGGGTCAGCAGCAGCAGGGTGGCCGTGCCGACGGCCAGGGCCGGGGTCCGTGGCCAGGCGCTGGTGGTGCTCCCGTGCGCCAGGTCGGTGACGAATTTCACGCCGAACGGCTCCACGGTGCCGGTGGTCAGCGCGGCGGCGACTCTGGCCGCGGCCCAGATCAGCGCGGCCAGCGCGACCAGGCCCCAGCAGGCGGCCAGCACGATCCACCCGGCGGCGGTGCCTCCGGGCACCAGGGCTGGGCGTGGTCCCAGGGCCCGGCTCATTTGTTTTCCCCGAACGGAAGGTCGCGGGCCTGGCTGGCCCGGATCGCCTGGTCGGTGTCGTACAGGAAAAATTCGGGGCCGGTGAGGGTGAGCTGGACCGGGATGCCGAGCCGCTCACCGGTCTTGATCAGGTACTTGCCGCGGCCGGGGTGGCGGGCGCCGGGCTGGTAGGACTCCGGCGCCGACCACGACGCCACCAGCGCCCGCTCGGGCCCGGTGAGCGGTGTGATCTCGGCCACCCGGGCGAGCTCGCGCGGCGGCAGGCCGGCCAGGACCGTGATCGCCGAGCGGTCCATGAACCCGCGAGCCCGGGCCCGGTCTTCCTCGGTCGCCAGCGCGTCGAGGTCGGCGAGCGAGTGGGTGATCATGACGTGGGCCATGCCGCGGGCCCGGTTCAGCCGGGTGAGCGAGTCGGCGTGCTCGACCAGGCCGGGCGCGCCGCGCAGCGCCCGCCACAGCTCGTCCATCACGGCCAGGAAGGAGCGGGCCGGGGCGGCGCCGAGTGCGGCCAGGGCGCTGGCGGCGTCGACGCAGCCGAACCCGTAGGACCAGGTGCACAGCATCGCGGCGGTCAGCAGCTTGTCCCCGGCGGCCTTGACCGCGGAGATGTCGACGCTGACGGCGGGGGCGTCCAGGTCGATCGGGCGGGAAGTGGCCCCGTCGAACACCCCGGCCAGCGACCCGGTGCACAGCAGGTCGAGGGTGAAGATCAGGTCCTGCACCCGGTCGGCGTACCGGCTCGGGCTGTCGGCCCGGGCGGCCGAGCGCAGGGTGTCCGGGCCGGTCTCGATCACCGAGAGGACGTCGGCGACGGTGGGCTGGCCATGGAGTGTGCCGCGCTCGTCGAGCAGGTCGACGGCGCGGCCGAGGACGACCTCCTCGGCGTTGGACAGCCGGGCCTCGCGGATCAGAGTGGCCAGCGCCATGAGCAGGGACAGCCTCCGGGAGCGGACTTCCCAGCGCAGCTGCGCGGCGGCCGGGCCGCTCATCTGCCGCAGCGCCACGCCCAGGGGCCCGGCGTCCAGGGGGTTGATCTTGTCCAGGCCGCGGCCGATGCGAATGACCTGCCCGCCGACGTGGCTGGCGAGCAGGGTGTAGTCGGGCTTGGTGTCGCCGAGGATCAGGGCCTTGGTGCCGAACGCGACCGCGCCGGTAACCAGCCTTTTGACCAGCGCGGACTTGCCGGTGCCGGGCTGGCCGAGGACGAACACGCCGGGGTTGGTGACCAGGCCGGCGCGCAGCCAGGCCAGCGGATCGAGGCAGACCACCTCGCCCCACAGCTGGTGCCGGCCGACCGGGGTTCCGGCGACCGGGGTGCCGCTGCCGGCGACGAACGCGAACAGGCCGCACAGCTGGGTGGTGGTGGCCTGGTACTCCGGGCCCGCCGTGACCTGCGCGGCCCGGCCGCCGTCGGGGATCTTCCAGCCCCAGGCCGGGGCCAGCGGCCCGGCCGCCCCGTGCCCGGTGCGGGGTCGTTCCGCATGCGGGCCGCGCCGCCGGGGCCGGGGCATGCGCGCGGGCTGTGGTTGCCCGGCGGGGAGGTCGGGTGCGCGGCGCGGCCGCGCCAGCGCCGTTGCGTTAAAGGTAGTCATTTTGCTCTGCCGGTTAGTGGTGGAGCCGGGCGGCGAGCTCGGTCAGGCAGATGCCGCACGGCAGGGTGGCGGTGAACCCAGCAGCCTGGCTGCGGTACAGGCGCTGCAGGCGGATCTTGGACGACTCGGCGCTGGCCTCGGTGTCGGCGGTCGCGCGGGACAGCTCGGCAGGGTCGGTGACGGTGATCGTGACGTACAGGCCGAGCAGGCTCACCCCGGCGCCGCGGGCTTCCTCGTCGGCGGCCTGCCGGGCGCGGGCATGGTCGTGCGCGTCACGGGCGGTGGTGTCGCGGCGGGTGCGGCGGGAGTACTCGCGGCGGAACTCGGCGGCGCGGACCTCGCTGTCCAGCATCGCGGCGGCGGCCGAGGCGGGCAGCGGGCGGTATTGCAGGCTGACCCGCTTGGGCCAGGGCCCGGGGGACAGCAGCCGGGCCAGCACGTCGGCGCGGACGTTCTGGCGGGGTGCCTCCCGCCAGGCGTAGCTGACCGAGATCCCGCTGTCGTGCCGGTACCGGTCCCACGTTTCCTCGGCGCCAGCCGGGCCGGCGCTGGCCCAGTTCAGCTGTTCTTCGAGCGCCGGGCTCATCCCCGAGGCCAGCAGTCGGCTGATCTCACCGCGCACAGCCGGGTCGAACCCGGTGCGCACGATGCCGGCGATGTCGGCGGCGCGGGCGCGGCGCAGCACCGTGACCCCGCACGAGCCCAGAGCTGATTCCAGGGCGGCGAGGGTCTGCCCGGTTTCGGTGATCGCGTCGGTGAGGTTGCGGGGTGCGGCGGGGGAGGCGGCGGGGTTGATGGTGATGCTGACCCGGGTGTCGACGTCGGCCGCGGCGGCTGGTGCGGCGGCTACGACTTGGTCGATGATCTTTATGGCCGCGCGGGGGGCGGAGGGGTCGATCGCGGCGGCGACCTGGTCGGTGAGCGTCGAGCCGGGGTCGGGAGCGGTGTCGACGGTGACGGTTACCCAGCGCACCGTGGGCTGGTAGCCCAGGGACGCCAGCCAGGCGCCCCAGTTCGCGACCCACCCGTCGGCGTCGCCGGTGTCGGCCAGCCAGGTCGAGGTCGGGACGACCCGCAGCGTTGCGGTCAGGTAGCCCGTGTGCCGGTCGCGGACCAGGCCGTACCGGCCGCCGTAGCCGTCCTCGGCCGACAGCAGCTCGGTCGCGGCCAGGGTGCCGGGCAGCTGCAGCACCCCGGTGTGGCGCAGCACGACCTCGGCGCGGTAGCTCGTGTACCCGGCCCGAGTGCCGTGGTGCCAGCGCAGCCGCTGCACGGCCAGCAGGGCCAGCGGCGTCCCGCCCACCCGAACCACGCCCGCCGCGCCGAGCACAACTGCCAGCGGTCCCGCGTACAGCAAGGTCTTCAGCGAGAGCGCGGCGAGCAGCACGAGCGCGGCGAAGCAGCCAAGCAGGACCAAGGTGCCGGTCGTGCCCAGGCCCAGCAGGCCGATGCTGCGGCTGCGCCGCCACCCGCCATAGCTGCGGACCTGCTCGGGTCCGGTGGTCATGCCGGATCCTCCGGATCCATGGCGGCTGCGGCGCGGCGGGCGGCGGCCCCGGCGGCGGCCGCTGCCGCGGCGCCCGTGGGGCCGGCTGCGGCCGTCGCTCCAGTGGCCGCTGCGCCTGGTGTTGCCGTCGGCGCGGAAGCTGCTCCGGCCGGGACCGGGCCTGCTCCGGCGGCCATGTCGGCCGCTCCGGCGCGGGCAGCGGTTGTGGCGCTGGCCGCGCTGCTGGCGGGCGGCCCGGTGCTGCCTGCCGGGCCGGGCCGGGTGGGTGGCGCGCCGGGCGCGGCGGGCTGGCCAGGCGGGCCCGCGGGACCGCCGGTACCGGTCGGCTGGTCACCGCCGTTGGAGGTGCCTAGCCGGTTGTTCAGGTAGGTGGCCTGGTCCTGCGCCGGCCCGCCCTGGCCGCCTCGGGGCGAGCGCAGCGCGCTGACCGCGACTGCGCCGGCTGCGGCGGCGCCGAGCAGCTGCCCGCCGCCGCCTGATCCGCCGACCGTGCCGGTGGTCCAGGTGAAGAACTTCATCAGCGCGGGCAGCGTGATCACCGACAGCAGCAGCATCACGAAACCCATCAGCACCGTGCGCGGGTCGCGGCCCGAGCCGGTCATCGTGAACGCGGCCGCGTACACCGCTGCCGCGGCGGGCTTGTAGAAGATCAGCGCGAGCATCCAGGAGCTGATCTTGCGGATCCACGGGCGGGTCAGCGGCGCGATCGACCCGGCGGCCGCCAGCGGCAGCACCCCGGCCAGGATGACCAGGGCGGCCTGGCGGAACAGCATCAGCACCGCCTGCACCAGCGACAACACGATCGCGATCACGCCGAAGATCATCACGACGGCCGGGGCTGCGGTGCTGCCCAGCACCAGCACCTCGGCCATCCGGTGGGCGAACTGGCCGCCGGTGGAGGCCTGCAAGACCCAGGCCGACCAGGCGTCCCCGGCCTTGAGCAGCAGCGCGGGAACCACCGTGCCCACCGTGGTCGCCGCGGCGAGGGTGATTAGGCCGCTGGTCACATCCAGCAGCGGGTTCGCCCGCCGCGCGATCGCCATACGCGCCCCGGCAGCGATCGTCGCGGCGACCGCGACGGCGGCGGTTACCGGCAGCAGCCAGGCCTGGATCGCGGTGATCGCGGGCGCGGAGGTCAGGTCCGGGGAGGGGATGGTGACCCACCAGGCGGCCGTGTTCTCGACCGCCCAGCGGACCCCGCCGCTGATCGCGCTGGCCAGGCTGGACAGCACGTCCCCGGCGAACGAGGCTGTCACCGGCCCGACCAGGTGGGACACGACGGCGCAGGCGGGCTTGACCAGGGTGTTGCACACGGGGCTGTTACCTTTCACCGGGGAAGAGCGTGTAGCCGGTCAGCGAGGACAAGGCGGCGGCCGCGCTGGCCCAGTCGCCGCCGGGCGGGGCCACCACGCGCCAATCGCCGTCTTGCCAGACGACCTGGATGGTGGTGGCGGCCAGCACGGTAGTGCCGCCGGTGCCGGGCCCGGCGGTGACGATGTCGACGGTCGCGCGACCCGGGGTGTAGGCCACGAAGCGGTAGCCGGCCTCGGTCGCGTCGCCGCGCCCGGCTGGGCGGCCCGGGCGGACGTGCGCCGCGGCGCGCAGCCGGGCGTACGCGCCGGCATCGGCGCGCAGCAGCGCGGCGGCGTCGGGGCCGGTGACCTGGCGGGTGATCGTGGGGCCGAAGATTGGCGGTCCCCACTGGGCGGCGGTGCGGACCGCGATGTTGATCGCGGCCAGCAGCGCTCCGCGGGGGGTGTCGGTGAACCCGGACGCCAGCCCGCGGTGGGTGTCGCGCGGCCCGTCGGTGGCCGAGACCGGCAGCGCGATGCCGTGGAAATCAGTCCAGCTCAGGTCTTGACCGGCGGCGGCCAGCGCCATGCCGGGCGTCCCGGCTGGTGCTCGCTGGGTCCTCGCGGACGGGCCGTGCGCTGGAATGTTCCGGGCTGGGGCTGGCCGGGCGTGGTGCGGCTGGGTGTGGCTGCGGGCCACGAGAGCGGCGCCGACGGCGAGGACGACGAGCGTAAGGGCGATCCGGCGACGCCGGCGGACCCAGCAGGCGTAACACCAGCACCACGGTGATCGGGTGAGCATCGCGGGCCTCACATGAAGACGCCGACGATGCCCGAGGACAGGGCAATCAGCGTCAGGCCGGCCAGCACCCACGGAATCCCTGTCGCGCCGTCGGCGGCCAGGCTGGAGCGGTTCCGGCGGCCGATCGCCATCATCGCGCCGCAGCCGATCAGGCCGAAGATCCCGCCGATCAGCGCGCCCCACTTCCACCAGGCCAGCAGCGTGTTCATGTCGCTCGACAAGCCAGGCGGCGCTACCGGGGCCGGGTTCGGAAGCCCTCCGGCCAGGCCGGGGGGCTGTCCGATCGCCATGTGGCCGATCGCGGACAAGGCGCCCAGCGTGTGGATGAGCATTGGTGTTGTTCCTTCCTTCATGGTTTGGTCACCGGATGTGCGGGGTGCCGCCGGTGGCGACGCGGATCTGGTCGAGGGCGCGCAGCACCCGCCGGGGGAGTCCCACCGTGGCGGGGTCGTCGGCCAGCCGTAGCCCGGGCACGAACGGGATCCGCACCACCGCGCCCACTTGGGCCTCCAGCAGCCGGAACCGGGCGGTCGCGACGGCAGGCTCGGGCCAGCCGTCGCTGACGATGACTAGGACGGCGACCTGGCCGCCCGCCTTGGTGACGGCAGTGACGGCCACGGTGGCCGCCCGCGCGGACCAGGCCGTTGGCCGGCAGGCTATGACCAGCGGCCGGGCCGCGACTACCGTTGCCTGGTACCGCGGGTGCGCCGCGGGACGCGCCGGGCCCATATCCCAGGCGGGCTGCAACCAGGTCGCCAGCGTTGTCGTCCCGGCGCCGCCGTGCGCGCCCCAGACCACCAGCTCGGCCCGGTGCCATGTCTTCGACAGCAGCCAGGCGGGCCGATCCGGCTCGGGCTCTGGCTGGCCTGAGGGCGGCGGTTCGCCGATGTGCATCGGGGTCTCCGTTCTGGCGTGACTGCGGGCCGGCACGCGCTGCTGAGCGGGCTTGGTCAGGTCGGCCGGGCCGTGGTCGTGGCGGGGGCCTCGGCGGTGACGCCAAGGAGTTCCAGCAGGCCCGGGGTGGGGATGCGGTAGGTGTCGCCGATGCGGATCACCCGGCACGGGAACTGCTCACGGCGGGCAAGCTCGTAGGCCCTGGTGCGGCCCAGGCCCAGCGCCGCTGCCGCGGTCATCAAGTCGACGGTGGCCGTAGTCCGCAGCTGCGTGATGGTGACGGGCGTCATCGGTTCCTCCCTGTGGGCGGGTAGATCAGCGGGTGGGGGGCAGGTCAGCGGGGCGGGTGGCGACCACGACCCCGGCCAGGTCGAGCGGGTCGATCTGGACGTCCTGGCCGGTCTGCGGGGCCTGGATGATCTGACCGGCGCCCAGGTACATCACCACGTGACCCGGATCGGCCGGGGTCCCGTCCGAGCCGGCGGAGAACAGCAGGTCACCGGGCTGGATCTGCGACAGCGGGACCTGCGGGCCATCCAGCCGCCATTCGAAGGTGGTGCGCGCGATCTGGATGCCCGCCGCGGAATACGCGGCGTAGACCAGGCCGGAGCAGTCGTAGGCGTCCGGGCCGGTGGCTCCCCACTGATAGGGCTTGCCGAGCTGGGCTAGCGCGAACGCGATCGCGGCCGCCGCCGCGCCGGCCGGCGCGGGCGTGGTGTAGCGGGCCGCCCAGGCCAGCACGCTGGCGACGTACGCCTGGGAGTGGTTGTAGGCAAAGATCGCCCGGCTGATCCCGGCCGGTGTGCCGGAGGCGGCGCCGTTGGCGCACAGCATCGCGGCGGCCGTGTAGATCGCGTCAGCGGGGTCGTAGACGCTCGGCGGCCGGGTGGGGTCGGCCTTGACCGCGTACCGGGCGAACGAGGCCGGCTCGAACTGCATCGGGCCCTCGGCCCCGGCGAAGTTCGCCCCCGAATGAACGCCCGGCGCCTCGGAACGGCCGTGGTCGCTTTCGACCTTGCCGATCCCCGCCAGCACCCCCCACGGCAGGCCCGGGCAAGTCTGCGCCGCGCCCACGTAAAGCACCAGATAAGAAGGCGGGATGTCCGACAGCGCCAGCGCCGACGGGCCGCCGCCGAGGCTGGTGCTCGCCACGCTGGGCAGTGCTGCCGTACTGACGAGGAACAACAGCGCGAGCGGGACGGCGGCCACAACGGCGGCGCCAGCGGCCAGCCACTTGAACACGGGCAGCTCCCTGAAACAGACTCCGGGGAAAGCCACCAGGCGCTGTACTCACCCGGTGCGCAGCCCATGCAAACGGCACCCGCCACCAGCAGAAAGACACCAAAACTCGCCACTGACGACTTCCCGTCATCAGGTCGAAGCCATCGTTCGCCGCGGCTGGCTCGACGAGACCGGGGACCAAAGCGCCAGCAGCGAGAACGAGACGAGAGACGCCACGATCAGCTCACGGACGGCACATGGTCAATAGCCATCAGCTGACCAGAAACACCCACCTGGCCACGCCCGCCCGGGCATTCGCGGGGCAGCGTAGCTCGATGCGAGCGAGTCTGGACTGCTACCGAATCAGACCGACCGGAGATCCTTCCAAGCGCTGAGTCCAACTCGAGCACGCGCTCGTAAGCAGCCGAGGGCTTGCTCAAGTAGCCGATGTGAGAGCGGGTAGCTTCACGCGACCGACACCTCAGGGACATGCTGAGGAGAGGGCGTCCCTTGACCACCTGGACTGGCCCACCGACGTGCTTGGGCTTTGTAGTGTTGGTCTTGCGGGCTGGCTCATTTCTTACGATGAGGCAGGACGTGGTGATGGACGGCTGGGGTGAGCCATGGCGAAGGAAGCCCCTTCGTGGCAAGACGTGCTACGTCGGCGTAGGACTGCGGCGTTTGTCGGCCGTGACGCACAACTGGAGTTGTTCCGGGATAATCTCCGCCTGCCGGTGACCGACCCCGGCAAACTGTTGATCTTTAATGTGTGGGGCAATGCTGGTGTCGGTAAGACGATCCTGCTCGACCAGTTCGGCCGGATCGCGGAAGAGTATGGGTTTGCCGGGGCCTATGTTGATGAGGGGGTCTATGATCCTGCCGAGGCGATGGTACGGATAGCACGTCAGTTGCCGGGCTCCGGTGTCCGGATGCGGCAGTTCGCTGAGCGTTACGAAACGTATCGGCGGCATCAACGCCGACTGCTGGCAGACCCCCGCGCCCCGGCGGGATTGTCCTCGATGCTGACCAGGTTTGCCGTGACAGCGGGAGTGCGGGCAGCGCGGGGAGTGCCATTTGTGGGCATGGCGGCCGGCTTCATAGATGAGTCGCTCGCTGCGGAGCAGGTGGATCGGATCCGGGAGTTCGTTGCGGAGAAGATCCGCAGTCACGACGATGTCGATCTGGTGATGGATCCTGTGGCTGGGCTGACGCCCCGTTTTGTTCGTGACCTGGGCAGCGCCAACGGCCGTGGCGTGATCTTGTTTATCGACACGTATGAGCGCACCGCGGTATTCCTTGACGGCTGGCTGCGGGAAATGCTTGGAGGGCGGTACGGGCGAGTTCCTGGAACGGTGTGCCTGGTGATTGCCGGGCAGCTGCGGCTCGACCGCACTTACTGGGGACAGTTCGCGCCTCTTACCGGCGACTTGGGCTTGGACGTGTTCAGCGAGGATGAGGCGCGGCGGCTCATCCTCAGCCGCGGGATTGCTGACGAGCGCGTGGTGGAAGCGATCGTGAATTTGTCGGGGTGCCTTCCGGTCCTTGTTGACATGCTAGCGCGGGAGTATCGCGGGGACGTTTCGGGGCTACCGGACCCGAGCGAGACCGCCGTGGAACGCTTCCTCAAATGGGTGGCCGACCGTGATCTCCGGGAGATCGCGCTGGCCACAGTTGTAGCGAGAACGTTCAACCGGGATACCGTGTCGTCGCTGACCCCGGACACCGATGGCGCGGATGCCTTTTCCTGGCTGATAGCCCAGCCATTCGTCCGTCGCCACGCCGAGGGCTACCGGTACCACGAGGTGGTGCGCGCGCAGATGCTGCGGTTGCTGCGCTCCCAGTCACCGGATAACTGGCGGCGAGGCCACAAGATCCTTGCCGACCATCACCGCTCGGCCCGGCGGGGTATCTCGCGGAAGAAGGAGCGCTGGGAGGATCCCGCCTGGACGGCGAACCTGCTGGAAGAGTCCTATCACCGGCTGTGCGTGGCGCCGGGCAAGTCACTTCCGCGCGCTGTCGAGTTGGCCATGCGGGCCGCCGCGCGCGACGACACACTGGGCAACCAGTGGACCGCCATGCTCGCCGAGGCCGCCGCCGACTCCGCCGACCCGGCGATCTCCGCATGCGCTCATCTGACGTCACGATTGCTGGCTGCCGCCGGGGCGGAAGAAGCGGCCGTGCCCGCCGAGGAGTTCTACGCGTCAGGCGTGGAACAAAGCGCGTGGGCCGACCTGTTGTTCGGCAGCGCAGACGATATGTTTTACCGGGGCAAATTCGAGCAGGCTATCCGTTATGCGAACCAGGTCATAGAACTGTCGCCACGCCGGGCTGACACCTTCGTACTGCGCGGCGCGGCGCGGGCGAACATCAACCGCTTCAACGAGGCGTTCGGCGACTTCGACCATGCGATACGGCTCGACCCAGCCAACCATTTGGCGTTCGTCAATCGCGGCTTCTTCAACTATATCCAGGGCCGTACCGACAAGGCGCTGGCCGACTTGGACCACGCGCTCCAGCTCAAACCCGACACGGCATGGGTACTCGAGGCGCGTGGGCAGGTTCTGGCGGGGGCAGGTCGTTTCGAAGAGGCGCTAGCCGATTTCGGTCGCGCCATCGAGATCGACCCGGTCCAGCCCACGGCGCTCGCCATTAGGGCTGGGATATTCCGTCTCGCCGGACGCCTCGACGAAGCATTGGCCGACGTCGACAGCGCCATCGACGCTGTTCCCTCCTTCGGATGGGCGCTTGGCCTGCGCGGTGAGATCCATCGCGCCCTGGGCGACTACGACAGCGCGCTAGCCGACCTCGACCGCGCCCTTAAGATCGAGCCTGATGCCGCCTGGTGGATGGGCCTGCGAGGACTTGTCCTGATGCTCGCCGGCCAAGACGACCAGGCCAGGCCGGTGCTTCGAGCTGCCGCCACCGGACTGCGTGCGCCACAAGAACTCCCCTGGGATGCGGCCTGGCTGCTGCTGGCTCGCGCCGTATGCCACGCCCTCCTCGGGGAGCAATCGGAGGCGAAAGAATGCTGGGACCTCGCACGGCTTTCCCCGAACTATCCCGCGGTCCGGCTGGTCTACCTCGGAGGGCTCAGCGAGGTCCGGATCACGCTGACCACCACAGCGCTCGACGCCCTAACGCAGCTCCTCACAACGGCTCCCGGCTAGAATCTCGCCGTTACTCTCATGCCGCGATGAGGTATGTCGAGGACGAGCTGACTGTGCTGCTGGCGGAGCCGCGCCTAGCGGTCAGGGGCCAGGTTGAGTGGATGCCAGGGCTCGCGTTGGGTTCCGCTCATCAGGTCGGCGATGCGGCGGTTTACCTCGGCCTGCGCCTTCGGCTGGCCGGTGCTGCGGATGTAGGGGACGAGCGTGCGTAGCTCGCGCATCTGGCGCAGGACGGCCAGGCCGGGAAGGTCGGCGGGGTTGACGCCGTAGGCGGCGCAGAACTGGTCCCATTCGGCTTTCGGGCGGCCGAAGCGGTGCCGGATGCTGGCGGGGACGATGTCTTGCTCGCGGGGCCCGTAGCTGACCGAGTCCCAGTCCGACAGCACCACCTGGTCGCGGGTATGGATGAGGTTTTCGGCGTAGGCGTCGCCGTGGATCAGCCCGCGGCCCAGGGTCCAGGTGGTACTGGCGTACTGATGCTGGAGTTCCTGGTAGCGCGCCAGAAGCCAGGACCGCTGGGTGCTGGTGAGCCATTCGCATCGCTGGGTGTCTTCGGGCAGCGAGCTGAGCGGGCTGGCCAAAGGAAGGCGCAGCGGCGGCTGGGGCAACTGGTGGAGCCGGCGTAGCAGCCGGCCGAGCGAAGAGACGTCTTCCCAGGGCGGCCCGCTCGCCTGCAGGTAGTGCCAGAACGTCACGATGTACCCGTGCGCGGCGGCGGGCTGACCGACATCCAGAGGCCGGACCGCAGGGAAGGCCAGCGTGTTCAGCCAGGCGGTCGCCCGGACCGACACCGACAGACGTTCCATCCACGTCGCCGAGCCGGGTGCGTAGCGCAGCCGGGCCACGATGGGCCGGCCGGCCAGCTTGTAGACGGCGTTCGCCCTGCTGTAGAGAAGCTGCGCGCCGCCGGCGTCAAGGCCGACGCTCGCGCAGGCGGCCGCGAGGGCCTCGTCCGGAGCGGGTCGGGAGGGCACAGGTGCTGGTTATGGGGTGATCTGGCGGGGGAGGGCTTCCCGGTCGTAGGTCTCGATCTCATCCTCGAGCTGCCGGGCCTGCTGCGCGCCGGCGAACTCGGGGAGGCTGAGAGAGTTCCGCAGCCGGCGCAGCTGCTGCAGGAGCGGCTCAGTGCGGACGTCGGCCGGGAGGTCCAGGACCGGCCGCAGCGCGGTGGCGGCTCCGTCCAGGTCTGGCTGCTGCAGGTGGGCCTGGGCCTTGACCGTACGGACAAGCAGCTCGGCGTACAGGTGCCGGTCACCGGGCGGGGCGTGTTCCGACAGTGTGATCGCCTCGGATGCCTCGGCGGCGGCATCGCCTGCCTCGTCGAGCAGCAGCCTGGTGCCGGCCGCCAGCCCGTGGTAACGCCCCGGGGTCAGCTCCCAGACCCCGCCGAGCAGGTCCGCGGCAGCGACCCGGTCCCGCTCAGTATCAGCCAGGGTCAGGGCCTGCCTGGCCTGGTCCCGCTGCCCGGCGCGGGCCAGCGCGCGAGCGCGGAACAGCGCGAGGAACACGCGGCCGGAATCGGGCGAGTCGTAGCCCAGCCCGTCCTCGGCCAGCTGCGCGGATTCGGTGTAGCGGCCGTCCCAGTAGGCCAGCTTGGCCTGGGTGGCGCGGACCCACGCGCGGGCTGCGTCGTGGCCTGCCTGCTCGGCACACATCCACGCGGTCCAGGCGTGAGTGTCGGCCGCCCGGTAGTTGCCCAGGTCACCGGTCATCCACGCGAGCAGGCCGCAGACCTGGGCGGCGAGCAGATACAAGTCTCTGGCCTGGTCGATGCGCTGGTGCCCGCCCAGCCGCGCGGTCACCCGGTCCCGCAGCCGCCTGGTCTCCAGCAGCAGAGGGAATGACGCCTCGTGCTCGAACACCCGCGCCAGGCGCTGGGCCTGAGCCTGGTACTGGCCGATCGTGGCGTCCGCCACCTCAGACATGCCGACCCACTCTCCGAACTCCTGAGATTCCTCGGCCACCGCGGCGATCACGTCATCCCGGCTGACCCGCCCGCGCGGCCCCTGCCGCGATGAGGACACAGGCAGCGCCTCGGCTCTGGCGGGCCGCAGCGCAGGTCCGAGTCCTTTCTCAATCTACTCAAGCCGGTCATCCTCGGGCATGTGCCGCAGGTCACGGGCATCGACAAGCTGATCCCAGGTCGTGCCGTACGCCTCAGCGAGGATCCTTAAGACCGGCAGCGTGGGCCGCACGCCGCCGCCAGGCCACTGCTCGTAATCGCCGATCCGGTTGCCGGTCATCGGGGCGCGCGGATTGCCGCTGACCTGGTTGAACCGCTCCGCCGCCTCGCGTTGCGACAGTTCAGCGGCATACCGCCATGCCTGCCGGGGCCGTGCCCCCTGCTGCTGCAAGTCGCGGGCGATCAGCTCGGTCAGCCGCTGGCCCCGGACACCGAGTCCGGCCAGGTCGGCGCGTAGCTGGTCCCGGTAGGGCTTGCTGCCTGCCTTGTGCCGAACGGGCATCTGGTGCTCCTCCACGCACGTCTCCCCGGTCACCTGCTTCTGTCCACATTGTCTCCCCGGTTGCATCGCAGCACCAACGCCGAACCAACGCCGACGCCCAGACACACGGGCGCTGTCGGGGATCCGGTGCCCAGATGGAGTGTTCGCGCAGTCCCCTGGACCGAGGGCTGTGAATTGGGGGAAGCACCGGAATCTGCTCAAGTGGCGCTCGCTTCAATTCGAGACGATCCCGCTTACGCAGGGTGAGCAATCCAGGGGCAACCATTGCTCGTTACGCCGTCGCAGAACGATGCTCCTATGTCCTGTCAAGGGCTTGGACGGCATTTCGGTGGCCTATTTCAGTAGGTGTGGCGAATGAGGATTTCGCCGGGCTGTGATGGCTG
>Ga0070708_100002609_pt1 | contig 13949 bp, 8 predicted proteins | sample KBSK5503metaG_FD_65469 | JGI IMG/M metagenome (GOLD analysis project Ga0070708, IMG submission 65469) | Corn, switchgrass and miscanthus rhizosphere microbial communities from Kellogg Biological Station, Michigan, USA - KBS K5-50-3 metaG | ecosystem: Host-associated > Plants > Roots >...
GTACACCGAGCACGCGCGCCGCACGGCAAACGTCTTCAAGTGACGATCGGCCCTCGCACGACGGGCGTCCTAACGCGCGATCGCCCGACCATGTACTTCATCGGCGTCACGACCGGCCAGTCGTCGATCACGCGGCTATTTCCGGAGTGGGTGAAGCTCCTGGGTCTGGGCGACGCCGAGCTGGTGGGGGTGGACCTTCCTTTGCACGCCGATCCTGATCGGTACCGGCAAGCTGTGGCCCAGATCAAGCACGACCCTCTCTCGCTCGGCGCTCTGGTGACGACCCACAAGGTCGATCTCCTGGAGGCCGCACGCGACCTGTTTGACGATCTCGACAGGTATGCCGCTCTGTGCAACGAGGTGTCGAACATCGCCAAGCGAGATGGCAGGCTTGTCGGCTTCGCCAAGGATCCGATTACGGCCGGCCGCACGCTGGGCGAGATGCTGAAGCCCCGGTATTGGGATTCAGGTGGGCACCTGCTCTGCCTTGGCGTGGGCGGGACCACCGCGGCGATCGCCGCGTACCTCCTGACGCGACCGGATCGTGGGGACCGGCCCAGGCGGTTCGTCGCCGTCAACCGCAGCCATCGAGGTCTGGACAACCTTCGCTCCGTCGTTGAGCAGGTGGGTACGGATGTCGACATCGAGTACCTGCTGAATGAGGATCCACGTCGCAATGATGCGTTGCTTGGGGACCTTCCGCCCGGATCGCTGGTGGTGAACGCCACCGGGATGGGCAAGGATCGCACCGGCTCACCCGTGACCGACGCTGCGACCTTCCCCCCGCGCGGCATCGTCTGGGAGCTGAACTACCGCGGGGAGCTCGAGTTTCTGCGTCTCGCCAACTCGCAGCAGGTGGTCCGCGACCTGCAGGTCCACGACGGCTGGCGCTATTTCGTGCACTCCTGGGTCGAGCACATCGCGGAGGTCTTTCGACTCGAGGTCACGCCCGAGTTGATCACCAGACTTGCCCAGGCGGCCGAGCGTGTCAGGGTGTAGGAGCCGATGAGCGACGCCGGCACGGAAACGGAGCTCTACCGCCGCATAGCTGCCATTGGGATCGTGCCGGTGGTACAGCTCCCCTGGTCGGAACTGGCGGTGCCCCTCGCCGCGACCCTGGCTGCGGCCGGCCTTCCATGCCTGGAGGTCACGTTTCGGGCGGAAGGCGCGGCCCAGGCAATCGCCGATATTCGCGCCGCACAGCCCGATGTTCTGGTTGGAGCGGGCACGGTGCTGACCATCGAGCAAGCCGACACCGCCATAGAGTCCGGCGCCCAGTTCATCGTGTCGCCCGGGACCAACCCACGCGTGGTCGAGCACGTCCTTGAGCGAGGCGCGCCCATGATCCCGGGTGTCGCCACGCCATCGGAGATCGAGGCGAACCTGGAGCGCGGCCTCACGCTGCTCAAGTTCTTCCCTGCCGAACCGCTGGGCGGGCCGGCATTCCTGCGCAGCGTGCGAGGCCCCTTTGAAGCAGCCCGGTTCATTCCGTCGGGCGGGATCACGCCAGACAACCTTGCGTCGTATCTCGTGCTCGGCAACGTGCCGGCTGTGGGCGGCACGTGGATCGCGCCCTTGTCGGCCCTCGAGTCCGCCGACTTCGCCGCAATCGAGCGCCGCGCCCGCGAGGCCACGAACCTGGTCGGGGATGCGCGTGGCGCCGCTGGCGGCGCTGGATAAGGCTCCGGCCTCCGCGTTTTACGCGGCCGCGCGCGGCTCGAGTGGTTCGAGGAGAGCGCCTTGCTGAAGTAGTCGCGCGCGAAGGGCCGCCGGATCCACCGAACGCGGAGTGGACCGGGACGCGGCGGCAATGGCCGCCGCGGTGCCTGCCGCCTGACCCATCGCCATGCACGTCGCCATCGATCGGGCCGATGCGTGCGCGTCGTGGGTCGCAGAGAAGCAGCGACCCGCAACCACGACCGACTCGATGCCTCTGGGCAGCAGGCATCGGTACGGGATGCCATACACCCCCGCTCGACCGATGTAGCGCCACTCGGTCTCCTTGCCGGCGCGGTGGTCCTCGATCGGCGCGCCGCACAGGGCGATCTCATCGGCAAAACGGCGGCCTCTGAGCACGTCGTTCCGCGTCAGCATGTAGTCGCCGTGCACGCGGCGGCTCTCGCGGACGCCGATCGCCGGGCTGGTCCAGACGATCACTGCCTTCTCGAAGCCCGGGACCCGATCACGCAGGAACCGGTAGTACTCCTGAACCTGCCGGCGCCCTTCGATTTCGGCGCGCGTGAGCGCCACTGGATTGGTCGCGTCGGTGTTGGGGATGCGGGTCATGTGGATCGTGACCACCCCGGGATACGGCGTGCGATGCCATGAGCCTTCGATCCTCGGGAGCTGATAATCGTCACCAGCTGCTGCCGCACGCATCAGCTCCCACAGTTCTGATTTGGGCAGGCTGGACGCACGGTTGACGTTCACGTTTCCTACTCGAAACAGTGTCGACAGCGACTGCACGCGGCCCGTTGAGCGCGCGTTGACGTACGCGACCCCAGCCATGGCGCAGACATCGGCGTCGCCGGACGCGTCCACGACCGCATCGGCCTCGACCAGGGCCTCGCCTCCCTTGTTCCAGAGGCGCAGTCCGGCCAGCCGACCATCGGCCACCCGTACGCCGGTCGCCCAGGTGTGGAGCAGGACCTCCACCCCGGCATCCTCCGCCAGGCGCTCCCACACCACCTTGAGGTACTCGGGGTCGTACGTCACCCCGGTCCCGGCGCCGTAGGTGTTCGGCCGCTCGAACGCCAGGCCGGCGCTCGTGAGCCACTCGACGACCTCCCATCCCAGCCCCCCTGCGACCCTCCGCGGCGATGTACCAGGCGTATAGAACGCGTAGAACGTGTCGAGGACGGCAGTCGAGGTGCCGCCCATGAACCCGAGGCGATCTACGAGAAGCGTCCGCGCTCCGTTGCGCGCAGCGGTGATCGCGGCCGACGAACCGGCGGAGCCGGCACCGACGACCACCACGTCGTAGCGGTCGGTCATGCAACCTGCTCCATCACCGGGCTCCATGCAAACGCGGTCGCCGGATTGCGAACGAGGATGGCGTCGACCCCTGCGTCACCGATACGGCTGCGCAGGCGCGGGACGAACGCCTCCATCAGGTAGGTCATGCCTGGCCCCCCTCCATACGCGCGCAGGTAGTCCCTCCGCCCAAGGTCGAGGCCGAGCAGGAGCCGATGGAGGTATCCGTCCGCGACCATCGCCTCGATCAGGGCCAACAGCTCGCTGTCGGGACGGTACTTGATCCGACCGGGAGTGTCGTACTCGAGCATCACCCCGCGCGCGGCCAGGTCTGCGTGGAGCTCCGGATCCGGGTTGCGGTCGAGGTGCGCCAGGCTCACGCGGTCGAGCGGCACGCCCTCCGCCCCGAGGAGATCCACGATCTCGTGACCGCAGGTTCCAACTTCAGTGTGGACCAGAATTGGTGCTCCCGTGCGAAGGCTCGCCTGCGCGGCGGCAGCCAGACGATCCCGCTCCGATGCGGTGATGTGCTGGTAGGAGGCGCCGGCCTTGATGACGCCGGCCCGCGCTGGGTCGAGCGGCTGAGCGGCGTCGAGCCAGTCGTTCGGATGCATCCCGTCAACGAGGTCGGTGACGATCCGCTCCGCCAGCAGGTCAACGGGTGCCCCCATGACCCAGTGGCCGGGCGGATAGTGGGCGTCTCGGTGATACCCGCTCGCCGCCACCACGTGGACGCCGGTGGCTTCCGAGAGCGCGCGCATCAGGTCCGGCCGGCGACCGCAGCCGATGGGCGTCAGCTCGACCACGGCGCTGATTCCACTTGCGTTCGCGGCACGTACCTCGGCGGTCGAGCGCTCGAGGTCGTCGAACTCCTGGCCGGGGAGGACAGGCGTGCGGAGGAAGAGGTGGTCGTGGGCATCGGTCACGCCCAGCGAGGCTGCCGGGACAGGGCCGCGAACCGTGATGACCGAGGGATCCTGGCTGGTCACGGCATGCTCCGCTCGCTCATCAAATCACCGGCCCTCAGGCTCGCATTGTAGGTTGCCCCTGCCCGCGATCAGGGACTAGCGTCCCGGCAGAACTGAGCAGCTGCACCCGAGCGGCGATGGCAGCCCGAATCCTGCTTGGGACGATGGGAGCGCCCATCAATGCATCGGGAACGTGGGTGGTGCTCACCCGCACCGCAATGTGCCTGGCGTCAATGGATTGCCACCAATGGGGCTGAAATTGCGCATCCGACGAGAGTAGTTTGTTCTCCTCATCAGGTCATTGAGGCCGGATCCCAATACGTCCCCCGTTGATCCGAGCTCCTCACGGGTTGTTTACCGATCCGTGCCTCCTACGAAAGGAGGCAACGTCCTGGCGTGATCGTCCCATGTCGGCTGTCGGCGATCTTCACTGCAAAAGTGAGGTTTGGATGAGTACACGCAAAGCCATGGCGGCGACCGCCGCCCTAATGCTCCTCGGGAGCACCCTCATACTCGCTCCCGCGGCCGTGCTCGCCACGACCGCCGGTGCCACCCGGCAGGTCCCACTGGCGGCAACCGGCTCTCCGGTGACTGGGGACCATCCAGCCTCGGGAAGCTGGGACGTCACGCAGGACGAGTTCCCCACCGGCGACTCCGAGGAAGGTCCCAACCCGTACAACGGCACCATCAGCTTCTCGACGGGTGCCGGTGGCGGCCCGACCGTCTCGAGCGTCAAGAAGGCGAAGTCGAACCCGACGTTTGACCTCGGCTTCGAAGGCCTGAACCACTATCAGCAGCGCTACTCGCGCGGCGGGAACCAGTTCTCCGTCGAGCCGCCCGACCAGGGCATGTGCGTCGGCAACGGCCAGGTCGTCGAGGTCGTGAACGACGTCTTCAACGTATTCAGCGCCTCGACCGGAGCGTCCCTGCTACCGGACAACACTGCCACGAACATCGTGGCAGGCTTCCCGCGGAACGTGAATCACGCGATCGACCTGAACTCTTTCTACGGCTATCCCCCCGCGATCAACCGGACGACGGGCGTCCGCGGAGAGTTCGTCACCGACCCGTCGTGCATCTACGACGCGCAGACACAGCGGTTCTTCGTCGTGGTCTTGACGATCAACCCGCAGGTTTCCGGTCCGTGCCAGCGCGTGTTCTCGTGCGTGAACCACCTCGACCTGGCGGCTAGCCAGACGAATGACCCGACAGGTAGCTGGAACATCTACAAGATCGACGTCACGAACGACGGCACGAACACCGGGGGAGCGAACCCCGGTCCGTACCTCGGCGACTACCCGCACATCGGAGCGGACGCGAACGGCATCTACCTCACGACGAACTCCTATCCGTGGCACGCCAACGGCTTCTCTGGGGCGCAGATCTACGCCCTCTCGAAGGCGCAGCTCGCCGCGGGTGCCGCGACCGTGACGATGCAGCACATCGACACCTCGGGATTGGTGAACGCCCCGAGCGACGCCGGCTCGACGCAGCCCGGTTTCACGGTCTGGCCGTCGCAGTCCCCGGGGACGTCGCAGTTCAACCTCGCGAACAACGGCACCGAGTACTTCCTGAGCTCGAACGCCGCCGACGAGGCGCAGAAGCCGGTCTCTGGCGCCGCCGGGACCCGCACCTCCAATCAGCTCATCGTGTGGACGCTGTCGAACACGGCGTCGCTGAACGGCCTGCCGAACCTCAGCCTCGGCAACAAGATCTTGAGTGTCGGCCAGTACGGCGTTCCGCCGAAGCAGCAGCAGCCCGGCTCGGGCACGGCTCCGACGACGGCCGCGCCACAGGGCTTCTGCCTGAACGACGAGACGACCGCGACGATCGCGGGCACCGGCTGCTACCGACTGCTCGTGAGCACGACCGTCCACAACCTGACGAAGCCCGAGGTTATCTCGAGGCCGGACTCGAACGACACCCGGATGCAGCAGGTGATGTACGCGAACGGCAAGCTGTGGGGCGCGCTCGACACGGCGCTCAACCCGGACGGCGGGCCGCAGCGGGCCGGCATTGCGTGGTACATCGTGAACCCGGTGACCCCGAAGGTCGTCCTCTCGGGCTACGTCGGAGCGACGGGCCACGACTTCACGTATCCGGCGATCGGCGTCACGGCGAGCGGCCGCGGCGTGATGGCGTTCACCGACACGGGTGACACGGCGTACCCGAGCGCGGCGTACGCACCGATCGATGCGCTCGTCGGCGTCGGCCAGTGGAACGACGTCACCGGCGGCTCGGGCGCAGCCGCGGACGACGGGTTCACCAGCTACAAGGCGCAACTGTTCCCCAATCCGGTTCGAACGCGCTGGGGTGATTACGGCGCGGCGGCGGTCGATGGCAACTCGGTCTGGATCGCCAGCGAGTACATCGCCCACAGCTGCAACTACACCGACTGGGGCGGCCCGTTCTTCGTTGCTGGTTCCGGCGACAACCTGCTCGGGACGTGCGGCGGTGCCAGCCACGGCCCCGGCGGACGAACGGCTCTTGCAAACTGGTCTACCCGGATCAGCAAGTTCACGCCGTAAGCCAATCTAAGCGCAAAGACCAATGCGAGGCCCCCGGTCCGCCCGGGGGCCTCGTCGTTGCCTCACCGAAGTCGCGCCGAAGGGGTCTGACCGATACTGGCGCGGTGACGGAGATCGTCCCTGGCCTCCACGGCGTGAAGCTGCTGAGCTGCACGGGGTACCTGATCGCCGAGGAGCGGCTCACGCTCATCGACGCCGGCCTGCCGGGATCCAAAGCACCTTTGGTCCGCTACCTGCGCAGGATTGGGCGCGACCTGGGTGAGCTCGATCGGATCATCTGCACCCACGGCCACCCGGACCACATCGGCGGTGTCCGCGAACTGGCTGCCGAAGGTGCGGAAGTACTGATCCATCCCGCCGACCTCGAGGGAGTGGGAATCAGCCTCCAGGAGGTGATGCGCGAGCGGACCCGGGGCCATTTGCTTCACTACCTCACCCCGCACCCCGGCGAAGCGACACCAATCGTTGATGGTGATGTGATCCCGGTGCTTGGTGGCCTCCGGGTCATCCACACGCCGGGGCACACGCCGGGCAGCGTCTGCCTCTGGGCGCCACGTCATCGGCTCCTCTTCACAGGGGATGTCCTCCAGGTCCGGTGGGGTCGCCTCACGTACGCCAGCGCCTTCTTCAGCCATGACTACCCGGCGGCACGGTCTGCAGTGGGCCGGCTGGCAGAACTGGACGTCGAGACGATCGCGCTTGCGCATTACGGGCTCTGGCAACGCGATGCCCTCGCGCGTCTGCGCGCTCTAGCCGCAGCCGCAGGGTAAGGTCACAGCCTGGCAGTCGCCATCCGGGTCCACCGGCCTGGCGGTGAGTCCAGCCGGTAGATTCGGTACGGAGAGCGCCTGAACGGTCAGAGTGCCTCCACGGCGGCGCGGACTCTTTCGGTCGCCTCGACGGGATCCGCGTCCGGGCCGAAGCGAAGCGGCTCTCCGAATATGAGCTCGAGGTCGCCGCGCCACGGGATGCCGGGCGCCTTCATGTCGATACGGCTGTGCTGATGAACCTTGAGGCGCATCGGAACGACCGGAACCGCGCCCAGGATCGCTACCAGGCCAGTGCCCGTCTTGAAGGGCTGCAGCGGCCCATCCACCGTCATCTTGCCCTCCGGGTAGATCAGGATCGAGAAGCCACGATCCAGCCGCGCACCGAGCAGCTCGAGGCTGCGCCGAGCGGCTCCTTCACGGTTGACGGGAAAGGCATTGCCTAGCAGGCTGGCCAGGAAGCCATGCCACTTGGTGTCGAAGATCGAGTCCTGCGCCGCAGCGACCGACATCTTCCAGCGCCAACCCACCGGGATGCCGCAGATGATCGGCGCGTTGTCGTTGTGCATGTGGTGGTTGGGCGTGAAGAGGACGGGCCCCTTCAGGCCCCGCAGGTGCTCCAGGCCACGGGTTCGACGGCGGTAGAAGATGGTCAGCAACAGTTGTCCAAGCGTCTGCTGTAGACCGATGCCGATGGCGCGTGCCAGCGGATTGAGCGGCCAACCAAAGATGCCTTCCTGGCGCTTCGTACCCGCGGCCGCGTCGACCATCGCCTGCAGCTCCGCCAGCGTGGCATCGGGATCCAGCTCCGCATCGTCGACATAGGCACCGAGCTCTTCCTCGATCAGGCTCAGCAACTCCACCTTGCCGAGGGAATCCAGCCCGAGGTCGGAAGCGATGCGGGCGTCGGGCCGGACCTTCGCTGGGTCCACGCCCTCCATGCGTGAGACGAGATGCTCGATGGGCGATTGGGCTGGGCTGGGTTCGCCAGCTCGATCCGTCGCCGGCCGACCCGCCGGCGTCTCCTGCGCGCGCAGCCAGTCGAGCAGGACCGTCTTCTTGACCTTGAGCGTCGCCGTCCGGGGCAGGTCTTCCTCCGGCCAGACGGAATAGCCGCGGATCTGCTGGTTCGGCGCGAGTTGTGCATTGGCCGTTCGGACGACGTCCGCAGCATCCCCGGCCTCGCGGAGTAGTAGAACGGCATGGACCTGGGTCTCGCCGGCTGCGTTCTCGAGCCCCACGACCGCCGCGTCGTGCACGCGCGCGTCGCGGGAGAGCGCGTTCTCGACGTCCTCGGGGTAGACCTTGGTTCCGTCCGCCAGGGCGAGCATGTCCTTCTTGCGGCCGTGCAGCGTCAGGAAGCGATCCTCGTCCAGCGTCCCGAGGTCGCCGGTGTGGTACCAGCCGTCGCGGAGCACCTCCTCGGTGGCATCGGGCTTCTCGAAGTAACCAAGGAAGACATTCGGTCCACGGACAACGACCTCGCCGTCTGGAGCGACCTGCACCTCGACCCGAGGGATGGGCTGGCCAACCGTTCCGAGGCGGTTGGCCTCGAGGCGGGTCATGGAAATCACCGGAGACGTCTCCGTAGCTCCGTAGCCCTGCAGCGCCACGACCCCGATTTCCTCCCAGCGCTGAGCGAGGACCGGGCTCAGCGGCGCACCGCCCAGCGCTACGTAGCGAAGACCACCCATCTGGTTGAGGACCGGCCAGAACAGGAGCCGGCGCAAAGGGATGGGCAGGTGGCGCGCGATGGCGTGCAGCCGCTCGAAGGTCTCGTGCCGGCCGGCCGTGTCCACACGCCGTTGGATGGCATTGTCGAGCAGCTTGAGGACCTGCGGCACCGCTAACAGCATGGTGACCCGTTGCTCACGGAACGTGCGCGCCAGGACTGATGGCTGCAGGCTTGTGGGGTAGACGATCATCGCGCCGGCCAGTAGTGGAGCCAGGAATCCAGGGTTCATGCCGTACATGTGCGACAGCGGAAGGATGGACAGGATCCGCGTCTCGGTCCCGAGCGGCACCACGCCCTGCAAGGAGGTGCTGTTGGAGACGATGTTGCGGTGGCTCAGCATCACGCCCTTAGGTTCGCCCGTGCTGCCCGAGGTGAACACGATCTCGGCGAGGGTGTCGGGATCGGTCAGGGGTTGGGGAGCTGGGTCAGCGCTCGTCGCGCGATCGACCAGCGACTCGACCGTCACCACCGGCAGCTCAAGGCGGCTCGCCGCCTTGAGGGTGGGCTGCGACGCCAGCACGAGCCTCGGTTTGGTCTGAGCGGCGAGCTTGGCCGCGAAGACATCGGTCGATCGCACATCGATCGGGACCGAAATGGCTCGCGCCCACTGCGCCCCGAGCGAGGCGATGCCCCATTCCGGGCGAGGTACCGCCCAGATGAGCACCCGGTCGCCGGGTGTCACGCCAGACTCGGCCAGGAGCGTGGCGACGCGCGGGACCAGGTCGCCGATCTGGCCGTAGGTCCAGGTGCGCGTCCGGAAGGCGGGCTTAATGCGGAGCGCGGGGTGGTCCCCGTGGGCTCGGGACACCTCGGCTACGAGCTCGGGCAGCGTCTCCATTGAAGTCTCCGTCTAGGCCGCAGGCGAAAGGGTGCGGCTGAAGAAGGAGCTCAGCCAGCTAGCGAGGTCGTCCGGGCACTTCTTCACGACCTCCCCGTGCCCGGCGCCGGCGCACCAGTGGAGCTCGACGTTCATGCCGCGCGATTTGGCCTGATCGTAGAGGGCCTGGGTGCGTTCCGGCAGATCCTGCTGGTCGGCGGTTCCGTGGGTAAGCAGTATCGGACGAGACCCGATGTCGCCCAAAGCATCCGCCGGATCGGCAGAGCCGAACCACACGCCGGTGCGCAGCCAAGTACCGATGAAGGTCGCCCAAGTGCCTGGGTAGGCGGGGTGGCCAGCTGCCTTCAGGCGCTGCTCGAACTGATACACGATCCGGGTGTGCATGGAATCAAGGGCGAGGGCCTCGACCCGGGAGTCATGCCGCGCCTCGCCGATAGCCGCGGCTGCTCCCATCGAGTCGCCGAAGACTCCGAGGTGGGAGGGGTGCTCGGTCCGCTCCACCCAGTCGATGATCGCGCGGACGTCCTTCTGCTCGAGGACGCCGAGGGTCGTCTGGGTCCCTGTGCTGCGGCCCCCGTTCCGCTCGTCGAATGCGACGAGATTGAAATGCGGGTGGAGGCCGACCGCGTAGGGCAGGTCGCTGCTCTTGTTGCCTGCGTAGCCGTGGACCATCACGATCGTCGGACCGGTTGGCGGCGTCCCATCCGCGGCGGGGATGTACCAGCCGGCGATGTGGATCCCGTCGCCGGTGACCACATCAGTGCCAGCCTTCACGCCCTGGTTTGCGCAATCGCTCATGTCCTGGTTGTCCGCGCGGAGGCGTGCGTCGTCGCTGATCGGATAGTTGATCGCGTCGTACGTCCAGCCGTAGGCGCCAGGTGTCCTGCAGTCGCGATTCCGGTGCTCGTCGACCGAGACGGCCTGCCGCGACGCTTCGTACCCGACCCAGGTTGAGTACCCGAGGACCGCAATCACCAGGACGACCGCCAGCGCGATGGCGGCTCGCCGCACCCGGCGAAGCAGGGCGTTCCTCGTTTGCATGGGCGCACGTTATCGAGCCGCGACTGCGGCTCGACTGCGGCGTCCATCACGCCGTGGCGCCAAGGCGTGCCAGGCCATCGCTGGCCGATCGGCACTCGCCGCCGGCAGCCAGCAGCGCCTCGCGAAAGGCGGTCGCGGCGGCGGGTCGATCGCCGCGCGCCTCGTAGCGCTCCCCGAGTGTCACGAGCAGGTCGATGTGCCGCCCGCGCATGAGACGCCGGGTCTCCTCGACGTATTCGCTGTCCCCGTAGAAGGGGCAATCGTCCAGGAAGTCACCGCGGACCAACTTGCGTGCTTCCTCGAGCATTCGAAGCGCCTCATCCCCGTCGCGAGCGGAGCCGCCCCGTGCCGTCAGGTCTTCGAAGGTGGCCACATCGCTCCAGGCGACAAGCGACGGATCGAGCCGGTACCGGTCGTTACGGAACGCGATGGCGTGCGAGGCCTCGCGTCGCGAACGACTCGGCTCCAGGACGCCGCGCAGTCCGACCAACGTGCGGTGGAACGCCAGATCGGCGTGCTCGATGTCGACGTCGGGCCAGACGACGTCGGTGATCTCGTCCTTCGTCGCCCCGCGGTCGCCGCGGTCGAACAGGAAGGCGAAGATGCCTTCGGCCTGCCGGCTGCCTGCCTTGGGGCCACCCCAGTTGTGGATCGATTCGCCGTTGCGCTCCACGCGCATCGGGCCGAAGGCATAGACGCGCAGGGTGGGTGCGGCTGTCTTCTCGACGAGGGAGTCCTGCAGGTCGCTGCCGCGACGAGCCAGTTCCCGTTGCTGTGCACCGAGGTCCGCGAGGGCCTCAGCCTGCTGGTCCCGGAGCTCACCGATGTAGAGCGAGGCGGCGAAGTAATTCGCAGCCTCCTCCAGTAGCGCGCTCTCCCGCTCCGAGTACGGCCGACCGTCGAGGCGCGGACCAAACCGCGCTTCGCCATACCGACGACCGTCTGCGACGAGTGGTACGGCCAGAGCGGGCGCGGCATCGGGCACGCCGCCGCCCAACGTGGCCACGGCGGCGCCCCCCGTGGTCGAGACCACAGCCTGCCCAAAGCTGAGGTACCGCGCGAGGCGCTCGATGGCGGGCTGAATCGCGACCTCGGGAGGCTGATCGGCGAGCGTGTTGATCCCAAGCGCCCGCCCCAGCCGCCGTTTCGCGGCTTCACGCGAGGTGCGTGCGGGCGCGAAGAGGTGCTGCAGCTTTTCGCGAACGGGATCGACTAGGGCCACCGTTGCGACCAGCGCCAGCACCATCACGATCGGAAGCGTTGTGTGCAGGATCGGCTCAACCGAGGCTTCAAGAATCGCGAGCGTCCCGACGTACAGGGCGACCGCGAGCCCCGCCAGCAGCGAATACCGGAAGGCGTTCCGGATGGCCCCCGGCGAGAGGAAGACTCCTTGACCGAAAACGGCGTAGGTGGCAACGATTAGCGCCAGAGTGACGAACGAGACTCCGACCCAGTTCGGACCCGCAATCTCGCGGGGCAGGAATCGCAGCGTCCCACCAATCGAGGCCAGTGCGATCGTGACCAGCGCCGCCAGTGCCTGGTTGCGTCGGGATCGGTCCTCGCCCGCTCCGGCGAAGGCGCGGGCCGCCAGCCAGACCGCCAGGGCAAAGACGGCGATCCTGAAGCCGATCCATGCCCACGCCAGAACGACGCCCGAGATCCAGGGCGGCTCCAGGCGCGGAGCAACCACGGACAGCGGGTGATCCGGATCGAGGATCTGCTGAATGCCCATAGCGGCCCCGACCGCGTAGGCCAGGGTCAAGGCTCCGCTCTGCCAGATCGGGTACGGACCCTCGGCGGTGAAGGCCAGGATGATATGGAGAGCCGCCGCTGGGAGCAGGAAAGCCGCGACGTCCTCCAGCGCGTTGAAGCTCCTGGCGACGGCCGGGTCGGTAGTGGTCCGTTCGACCAGGATGGCAACTGACCACGCCACCAGAAGCAGGCTGACCCAGGCGAAGATCCGCGGGGCACGCTCTCCGGGCGCGCGGGACACCACAGTCAGCCCAAGCCACGTCGCAAGGATCGCGGCGAGGGACTGCGATGCAATCTCCAATGGCTCGGGCGCGAAGATCGACGGGGCCCCCGGCTATGCCTTATGGCATCGGGGCCACCCTACTCCCGGTCGACGCCCCTAATCAATATTTGGCACGAAAGCACCAGCCCGTAGTCAGGGAGTGTCACCGATCGTCCTCCCGGCGGCCCAGTGCGAGGCTGCACCGAAATCGGGTTCTTCCCACTCGACATCGGCCGGTCGCGTACAGAAGATGACCGCCTTCGCGCAGAAGGGGCAGACGTGGCGCCGATCCGACCCATGCGACACCGCGCCGGTCAGGTGCTGACACTGGGCCTCTGCGTCTTCCTGATGACTCCCGGCTGGGCCGCGGCGTCTCCGACTTCGTCCGCCCCGTCCGCGCCCGCGTCGACCATGACGCGAACGGCGGTGGGGACGCTCATGCCGCATGCGCTGGGGCCCGGGCGGCCGAGCATTCGCACCGGCAGGGCGGTGATGCCCTTCCACACGCTCGCTCCAGGTGCACTACGCGCAGCCAAGCTGCGGGCGGCGGCGCACGCGTCCGTCGGGCAGCGGCGCCCGCTGGCGCCGGCGCAGCTGCCGCTCACCGGCCTGTTCAACGGCCTGAATGGGAGCGGCTTGAGCGATCTGGGCGCGACGCCTCCGGACTCGACCGGCGCCATCGGTCCAACCCGCTACGTAGAGATGGTGAACCAGCAGATCGGCGTCTTCGATCGCACCAACCTCGCGATGCTCAGCAGCACCGACAACGGAAGCTTCACAGGGGCGTCCATCCTGGACAGTGTCAGTGACCCGCAGATCCAGTGGGACCCGCAGGCAAACCGCTGGTTCTACTCGGCCATCGCCGTATCACAGGGCAGCAACGCGCTTCTCTTCGGCTGGTCCAAGACGTCGGACCCGTCGGACTTGGTCAACGGCTGGTGCCGATTCGGCATTGGGCGTGGCAGCGACCTCGACGACTACCCAAAGCTTGGGCACGACGACAACTTCATCATCATCGGTAGCAACGTCTTTTCAGATATCGCCGCACCCAACTACACCTTCGAAACCGCGACGCTGTGGGCGAT
>Ga0070708_100002610_pt1 | contig 13948 bp, 15 predicted proteins | sample KBSK5503metaG_FD_65469 | JGI IMG/M metagenome (GOLD analysis project Ga0070708, IMG submission 65469) | Corn, switchgrass and miscanthus rhizosphere microbial communities from Kellogg Biological Station, Michigan, USA - KBS K5-50-3 metaG | ecosystem: Host-associated > Plants > Roots >...
CAATCGTATGGTACGGCCCGGACCGGCGCCCGGTCAAGGAAACCCGCCGCCCGGAGCCGCGTTCCGCAGGGGCGTTATCTTTGACTCTGCCATGACGTTCCGCCCTCTCGGACTGCTGGCTGCCGGCTTGAGCCTGGCCGGGTGCGGTGACGGGCGCGCCGCTGCGGCCTCGTGCGGTATCGCGGCGCTCGCCGGCCCGACGACCCTGCTCGCCCAATTCGCGGTGCCCCACCAGACCCTCGGCGCCCCGCCCGAGCGCCTGCCGGAACGTCTGGTCGTGCGGCTGGTCGCCGGCCCGGCGTATCGCGGCGTGGTGGGCAAGGCGGACTCGCTCTGGATCGTCGGTGTGGACGGTCCGCTGCCGCCGACCGCCAAGCCCGGGTTCGGCGTGGTCGTGCTCGATCTCAACGGGACGGCGCGAGGCGTGATGCTCTACGAAGGACCGGCAGTCGAAGGGGCGCCCTCCATCGGCACCATCTCGGTGGGAGCCGCTTCCTTGCCGCTCATCGGCATCCAGCTGGATCCGGCGAAGATCGAAGATCCTCGCTGCCCGTTCTTCCCGGATTCGGTGCTCCGATGACGGCGCCGCGCATCGCGGTCAGCGGGGTACTGCGCGACTGGCACAACGCGCGCAGAGTGGGCGTCAATGCGGCCTATGTGAGCGCTGTGGCCGGAGCCGGTGGGATCCCGCTCATCCTCTCGCAGCTGATGGGCACGGCCGGGGCCCCGCGCGCGCTCGAGGGCTGCGACGGCCTACTGCTCACCGGCGGTGAGGATCTCGACCCGGCGCACTATGGGGAGGCCCCGTCTCCCGCGCTGGGAGCCGTGGACCACGAACGGGACCGGTTCGAGCTGGCGCTCTTCTCGGCGGCCCGCGCCGCTCGCCTGCCCGTCCTGGGCATCTGCCGTGGGATCCAGCTCATCAACGTCGCGCTCGGCGGGACCCTGTACCAGGATCTGCGGTCAGAGCGGCCGGGGTCGATCGACCACGATCCCCCCGCTGCTCGGGACGCCCGCGTCCACCACGTGCGACTCGCCGCGGGAAGCCGGGCCGCCCGGGCGCTGGGGGTCGAGCGCCTGGTGCCCAACTCGTTCCACCACCAGGCCCTGAAGGACATCGCGCCGGCCCTGGTCGCCACCGGGTGGTCCGACGACGGCGTGATCGAGGCGGTGGAGGGCCGCCCCGAGGACCCGTGGCTTCTAGCGGTACAGTGGCACCCCGAGGAGATGCACGCGGACGTCGCGGCGCCGGAGCGGGGGTTGTTCAGCGCGGTGGTCGATGAAGCGCGGCGGGCAGCGAACGACCGACGGGGTACGGACGCGCGCCGTGAGACGGGACTAGTGGACGCCCAGGCTCCGTAGGGCGCGCTCGAGACCGCCGGCACCGGGAAACAGCACGCGGTCGCTCAGCCCGTTGAGCGCCCCACGCAGGGAGGGAAACCGGTCCGACGCGGTCCGCAGCACGCCGTCGAGCCCGTAGCGATCCGCGAGCGCGTGGTCGCTGGCGAGGGCGAAGCCGCGGCGGCCGAGCGCGTCGTAGTATGTGACGTCCGGCCCGCCTTTGCGGAGATGTCGGGCCGCGATATAATCCGGGAAGAGTCCCGCGAGCCAGAGCGCGTAGTTGCCGAGGTGGACCATCACCCGGAATCGGCGCTCCCCGTCGCTCGCCTCGAGATCCAGCAGGATGTCCGCGAGGTAGCGGTGCTGCTGGTCGTCGTTCCAATCTACGCGCCAGGCCCGGTCCCGCCGCCCAAAATCGAGGAGCATCGCGGCGAGGTAATCGGCGAGCTCGCAGTCCTCGATCCCAGCGTGACGGAGCGTGTGGCGGACCGCCACGTAGAAGAACAGGACCTCCGACGGCACCAGGATCGTCCGCACGGCCAACAGACGTTCGAGGAGTTCCGGCGCGTCGAGCAATGCATCGGGACCCTCCGCCTCCAGCTGCCGCTCCAGCGCTCCGCGCCGACGGGCGGACCCGCGGCTCAGCAGCAGAACGACCAGCTGAAGGTCGGTCGTAGAGAGTCGGCTGCGCGCGTTGGCACGGATCATGGGCCATCCTCCATCATCGAGCTCGACGAACCTTGCTTTCCTGCCTCGCCGACCTGAGTCGTGAGCTCCAGCCCGCCGCCACGGCGGGCGAAATCCTGGAGCTGCTGGTCCGCCACGCCCGGGCCGCGTGGGAGGCCCGGGAGTGCATCGTACACTGGGGCCCGACTGGCGGCGCGCCGCTGGTGCGGCGGCATCCTGACTCCGTCGGGGACCGCGCCGGAGTCCTCGCGCTGGCAAGCCGGCGTGGGCCGGCCCTGCTCGGCGAGGGCTTGGCGGACGAGTGCCGGCGCGCCGGGGTCGCCGTACCGGTGGACGATCCTGCCGGGTCCTGGCTCCTGGTTCCCCTCTTGGCGGACAGCTGCCCGGTCGGGGGTCTGGCGATCCGCGGAGCCCCGGGCGCCTTTACCCCTGCCGATCTGGTCGCCGCCCAGGCCTTTGCTGCCGTGGCCACGCTCGCCTTGGGGCGCTTGGCACCCGATTTCGGCACCGAAGGGCAAGCCTGGCAGGAAGCTCTGGATGCCAACGCCCCCGCGCTGTGTGTGATTGACGAGTCCGAGCGCATACGGCGTGCCAATCGGGCCTTCGGGACCCTGGTCGGGCATCACCGCGGCCTGGTGATCGGCCAGGCGTGGCGGCTGGTCGTGCCCCCGGCCTGGATCCCCGAGCTCGATCGGATCATCAGCGAGGGAGACCCGGCCCGCAGCGCGGACCTCGAGCGGGACAACAACGTCTACACTGTCACGGCCGCGCGGTGCGGCTCGCCGGCCCCAGGCCCCGTGGCGGTGCTCTTCGCCGATCAGACGGCGCGCAGCCGGCTTCAGGATCAGCTGGTCCAGGCCGAAAAGATGTCGGCCATCGGCCAGCTCATCGCCGGCGTGGCGCACGATCTAAACAACCCGCTCGCCTCGGTCGTCGGTTTCGCCGAGTTTCTGTCCGAGCGACCCGACGTACCTTCAGCGCTCCGGGAGCCCGTCACGATCATCCGGGAGGAAGCGGAGCGTGCGTCGGGCATCGTCAAGAACCTGCTCGGCTTCGTGCGCAAGGAGGAACGTCAGCTCCGTCCCACGGCGATCCAGCCCCTGCTCGACGCCACGCTGGCGCTGCTTCGGAACGAGCTGCTCGCGACCCGCGTCGAGGCCGTACTCGAAAACGAGCCGGATCTGCCGACGCCGGTCGTGGATCCCAACCAGATCCAGCAAGTGTTCGTCAACCTGATTCATAACGCGATTCAGGCAATCGCCGCCACGGGGCGACCCGGAACGGTCACCGTGCGGGCCCGACACTGGCGAGACGGCATCGCGCTGGATGTCATCGATGACGGTCCCGGGATGTCCGAGGACCTCGTCGCCCGGGTCTTCGAGCCGTTCTTCACCACCAAGCCGGAAGGGCAAGGCACCGGTCTGGGGCTTCCGATCTCGCAAGGCATCGTGACGGAGCACGGAGGCCGGATCACCGTGGAATCGGCCGAGGGGTTGGGCTCCACGTTCACCGTGTACCTGCCCGCCGGTGAGTGGCACGCTCCCCTCACGGCCGCTGGCGGTCCGGGCCCCGCGACGACTGGGCTTCGGATCCTGGTGGTGGACGACGAGCCGCACATCCTCCACTACATGCGCGCGACGCTGGAGAGCTGGGGACACACCGTCGCGGGAGCGGCGGACGGCGCCGAGGCGAAGGACCGCCTCGTCCGCGATCGGTTCGACCTCGTCGTCGCCGATCTTCGGATGCCACGGCTCGGCGGGCGGGAGTTCTATGAGGAGCTCAACCGGGACCAGCCGGCCCTCGCGGCTCGGGTCGTCTTCGCCACCGGCGATACCGTGCGCGGCGACACGCTGGCGTTCCTGAAATCGGTGGGCCGGCCCTATCTGCACAAACCGTTCAGCCTCACCGAGCTGCGCGCCCTTCTCGCGGGGGTGTCCAAGGCGCCCGACGGATGATATTCTTCCCGCCGATCCAACCCGCTTTCCCATCATGATCTACGTCTGCATCCCGAGTCACAACGAGGCGCCGACGGTGGGCCTCCTGCTCTGGAAGATTCGCCAGGTGTTCAGCGGCTTCCCACGGGAGTACCACCTGCTCGTCGCCGACGACGCCTCCACCGACGCGACGGCCGAGGTCTTGGAGCCGTACGCGCGGGTGCTGCCGCTTACGATCGTGCGGCACGACAGCCGGCGGGGATACGCCGCCTCGGTCGAAGCGCTCCTTCGCCTGGCCGACGAGCGGACGGACCGACCCAAGCGCGACAGCGCGATCCTGATGCACGCCGATTTCGCCCACGGCCCCAGCTTCCTTCCCGATCTGGTCCGGCGGCTCGAGAGCGGGGCCGACGTCGTGGTCGCGGAAAGCGCGCTAGCCGGCGAGACCTCCCTCGCACGCCGGATGGTGCGGCGTCTCGCGCCGCTGCTCCTGCGCGGCCGGGTACGGGTGCCCGGCGTGTCCGACCTGGTATCGGGGTTCATCGCGTTCCGACTAATTACGCTACGACATGCCTTCCGCGCTCAGGAGGGTCGGCTGCTCACCGCCGACGGATGGAGCGCCAACGCGGAGCTGATCGGGCGGGCCGCGCGAGTCGCTCGCAGGGTCGAGACGATCCCCGTCGTTGAGCGTCACGACCTCCGCCATCGCTCCAGCCGGCTGCGGCCCTGGGAGACCGCAGTGGCGCTGTGGCGCTCCCGTCGCGAGCTGCGTCTACCCCCACCGTCGCCGCCCGCGCCCCGGCCCGGCCAGGAGCGAAGAGTGGTGGAGGCGGTGGGGAGCGGCGAGACGGGGTGACTGAGAAGTGTTACCCCACACCTCGCTCACGCGGCCTGTCGTCCGGAGATCACCTCGCGGATCCGTTCCGCCGTGCTCGGACTTAAGACCTTGATGAGCAGGTAGAACAGCCAGCCGAGGAACGCCAGCCAGAGGAGACCCATCAGCAGGCCGATCACGGCGCCAAAGAGTCCGAAAAGGAGCTTGAAGGCCAGAATCGCGACCACTGCGAAGACCGCGAAGCCGACCAGGTTTCGGAACATGATATTATCCTCCCGAGACGCGGGTCATGTTGCCGTACGCCCGAACGTTTCAAAAAGATTCATCCACAGCATAAGTGACTGCAGCCACGGACGTTATCATCATCGGTGGCGGAGCTGTCGGCGCAGCGTGCGCCCGAGAGCTCGCCCGGACCGGTCGCCGCGTGCAGATCCTGGAGCCGGACACCGCCCGGGGCCAGGCCTGGCGGGCGGCGGCCGGCATGCTGGCCCCCCAGATCGAGGCCAGGGAAGGTGACGCGCTGCTCGATCTTGGGCTCGCGGGGCGGGAGCTGTACGCGGACCTGGCGCCAGCGCTCCGCGAGTCAACCGGCATCGACATCGGGCTATGGCGGGGCGGCATTGCGAACGTGGCGCTCCACGATCCCGATGTCGTCTCACTTCGGGGCAAGGTAGCGTGGCAGCGGCAGCAGGGCCACCTATGCGACTGGCTCGACGCCGCGGAGGTCAAGGCGCGCTGGCCCTGGCTCGGTCACACCCACGGGGCGCTTTGGGCGCCGCGCGAAGGGGCGCTCGACCCCGAGCGGCTGGTGGAGGCCCTGCGCGCAGATGCCGCGAAGCATGGCGCCGAGCTGATCCGGGACGAGGCCGTCGGGCTCGAGACCCGCGGGGACCGGGTCGTCGGGGTCGCGGGACGAGGCCAACGTTACGCCGCGGAGCAAGTCGTCCTCGCCGCCGGCGCCTGGAGCGGCCGCATCGCCGGGCTTCCGCGCCCCCTGTCGATCGAGCCGATCCGTGGTGAGATGGCGGCCCTGCCGTGGCCGGCCGGCGTCGAGCGGACCATCCTGTACAGTCGGGATTGCTATCTGCTGGCACGCGACGGCGAGGCGGTCGTCGGCTCTACCATGGAGTTTGCCGGCTTCGACGCGTCGGTCACTTCGGCGGGCCTGGGCCGCATCATGGCCGGCGCTGCGCTGCTGGCGCCGGCGCTGGCCGAACTCGAGGTACGCCGGACGTGGGCCGGCCTCCGCCCGATGACGCCGGACGGCCTCCCGATTCTCGGGGCGGAACCCCGATTGCGCGGGCTCTGGTACGCCGCCGGGCACGGTCGAAACGGGATTCTGCTTGCCGGCATCAGCGCCTTGCTCCTGCGCCTGATGCTGACGGGCCAGCGGCCCACCGAGGACCTCACCGCGCTGCGCCCGGATCGGTTCTGGAGCTGGTGAGCTTCAAGCCGAGCCGGTCCCTTCACCTGCCTCAATAGCCCAGCAAGTCAATAGCCCAACAAGCCAAACCCGGCCGCGCCTCCCTGGACGCGGCCGTCCCTTTTGTCGTACGGCGCTGCGAGCCGGTCGGATGCATCACCTTCTCCGCGATGCATCCGAACCCCCGGGGCGGCGCGTACCGGTGGGCACGAGGGATCCACCCACAATCAGCGAGGAGAGACCGCGCCATGCCCCTTCCCACCCTGACCGGGCGCCGTGCGCTCGTCGCGGGCGCGCTCGTGGCCGCCGCCGCGGGCGCCGGTCGCCTGGCCGTCGGCTCGGACCACCAGGACACGCCGCTCGTCGAGCTCAACCCGACGCAGGACATGACCGACGTCTACGCGTTCCCCAGCTCGACGCCGGGCCGCATCGTGCTGGTCCTGAACAGCTGGGCATTCCTGACGCCGGCGCAGAGCACAGCCGGAGCCACGTTCGACAACAGTCTGCTCTACCAGTTCAAGATCGACAACACCGGAGACGCCAAGGAAGACAAGGTTATCCAGGTCACCTTCGACGGCACCGGCGCGAACCAGACGGTATCGGTACGCGGGCCGGTAGCGCCCCCCGTCCAGGGGGCCATGGGCAACAAGGTAGCGACGGTAGCCCCGGCGGTGACGGGACCGGTGAACACGGTTCTCGGCAGCCCGACCGGTATTCAGGTCTTCGCCGGTCCCCGGGACGATCCGTTCTTCATCGATCTCGAGGCGTTTTTCTGCGTCCTGCCCGACCGGAAGCCGGTCACCGGCCCGCTCGCCAGCGCCTGTGCCCTCACTCCGAACCCGTCGGCGCCGTTTTTCTTCCGGCCCGCCGGACAGGCCGTGGATTACGTGAAAGGGTTCAACGTGCTGTCCATCGTGATCGAGCTGCCGAGCTCGATGGTCGAGAACGGCGCGCCGGGCAAGCTGGGCATCTGGGGAACGATCAGCAGCTGACCACCGACTCTCACTCGAGGACTGACACGATGACCTTCGGGACCCTCTTTGGGCGGCGTGGCCGCGGCGCCGCACTCGGCGCGGTGGCCGCGCTGGCGTTCGCCGCCGGGTGCAACGACAACGGTGGCCTGTCGCCCACCGACCCCAAGAACATGCGGACCTATGACCAGGTGCAGCGACTCGGCAACCCGCTCGTGAGCGAGGTCCTGCTCGAGAAGCGGGACCATCCCCTTCATGGCTCGATCGGCCCGGATCTGGATGTCGCGCTCACCGGCGCCCAGGTCAAAGCCTTCGTGACCGGCGTGGCCGGGCGCTCGTCTTCCTACGCGGACGTGCTCGGCAGTGTTCTCTTGCCCGACATGCTGATCGTTCAGACCGACAAAGACCCGGGCACCGCCAGCTGGCTCAACTGGGTAGGCGTCCCCCCGCTCCAGAACGGCTGGGGCGGCCGGAAGCTGTCCGACGACGTCGTGGCCCTCGCCCTACTCGCCGTGTTCGGCGACCCCTTCGGGCTCGATCCGCAGGGAGCGCAGGGAAAGGCCGCGCTCACCAACGACAACGTGAGCTTCGACTCCCAGGTCTCCACGACGTTCCCGTACCTCGGCGCGCCGAACTAGGGCACGGCGACGATGCTGCGGCGAATCATCGTCATCGTCGCCGCGCTGGGGGTGGCCGCGTCCGCGGTCACCCTCGCGCGGGTGCGCCGGAAGCCGGCGCCGGCGCCGGTCCCCGCGCTGTCCGAGGCCCAAGTGCGTGACCTCGACATCGCGTTCTATCAGGCCCGGATCGCGCGGGATCCCCTGGGCGCCCGCGACCGCGCCCAGCTGGCGGGACTCTACCTCCAGCGCGCCCGCGAGACCGGCGACAACCAGGACCTGGTCCGGGCCGAGGAAACGGCGCGCGGCTCACTCGCCAACCGACGGGCACGAAACGGCAAGGCGCTCGCAGTGCTCGTAAACAGCCTCCTCGCGCAACACCGCTATCCCGAGGCGCTGGCCGCGGCGCGGGACCTCGCGGCACTCGAGCCGGACGGTCGTCCGGTCCAGGCCCTGCTGGGCGAAATCGAAATGGAGCTGGGCCTCTACGACTCGGCCCGCGCCAAGTTCGCGCCGCTCGAGAGCTGGACCCGCGACCTCGCGGTTGCTCCCCGGATCGCCCGCTGGCTCGAGCTCCAGGGCAGGAACGAGGAGGCGCGCCGGCTGCTGCTCCAGGCCCGAGACAACGCACTCAAGCTGCACAGCCTGCCGGCCGAGCAGGCCGCCTGGTTCCACCTGCGGGTCGCCGATCTGGCGCTGCGCAACGGACGTCTCGCCGAGGCGGAGCAGTCCCTCCGCGCCGGGCTCGCCGCGCACCCTGGCGATTACCGGTTGCTGGGGCTCTACGCCCGGTTGGCGGCGGCCCGCCACGACTGGCGCGGAGCGGTCGCCTGGGGCGAACGGGCCATCGCCGAGACGCTCGACCCCGCCACCCTCGGAGTCGTCGGGGACGCCTACGCAGCTTTGGGGGACAGCGCGAAAGCCGAGGAGTATTACCGGGTCCTCGAGGTGGCCGTCAGCAAGCAGATCGGCCCGTTCCACCGGGCGTGGAGCCTGTTCCTGCTCGACCACGACCGTCGCATCCCCGAGGTGTTGGGGAAGGCGCGGGAGGAAATCGCGGTGCGCCGCGACCTGTATGGGTGGGACCTCCTGGCGTGGGCGCTCCACAAGGCCGGACGCGACGCCGAAGCCCGGGCCGCGATGGAGCAGGCGCTCGGCCTCGGCACGCGCGACGCCATGCTCTTCTACCATGCGGGGATGATCGAGCGGGCTTTGGGCGACCGGGGGCTTGCCCGCCACTACCTGGCCGCGGCGCTGGCGGTGAATCCGTACTGGCATCCCACCCAGCCCGAAGAAGCCCGGGCCGCCCTGGGGGGCCTGTGAGCGAGCTGGGGACGTTCGTCGAGCTCGGCTTCCGGCACATAACCGACCTCGAGGCCATCGACCACATCCTGTTTCTGCTCGCGCTCGCGGCTGTGTACCGCCGGGACGACTGGCGCGACGCGCTCTGGGTGGTGACGGCGTTCACCATCGGGCACTCGATCACGCTGGCGCTCGCGGTGACCGGCGCGCTCGTGTTGCCGACGCCGGTCATCGAGTTTCTGATCCCGCTCACGATCATCGCGACCGGGCTAGAGAACATCGCGGTGCGCCGGCGGGCGAGGGCCCTCTGGCGGGGGCGTTACCGGGCGCTGTTCGCGGCCCTGTTCGGCCTGGTGCACGGGGCGGGGTTCGCGAACTATCTCCGGAGCCTCTTCGTGGACTCGATCGCGATCCCACTGTTCGGCTTCAACGTCGGCATCGAGCTGGGGCAGCTGGTCGTGCTCGGGCTGGCCGGCCTGCTCCTCGCCGGGCTGGACCGCCTGCTCAGCGGACACTCACCCGAGGTGCCGTGGCGGGCTTACCGCTGGCGGGTCGTCGCGGTGTCCGCCGCGGTGGCGATCGTCGCGACCCGAATGGCGGTGGAGCGGAAGCCGTGGTGATCTGGCTGGCTGGGCTCGTGCTGCCCGCGTTCGCGGCCGTGCATCCGATGCATACCGCGGTGGCGGAGCTGGTCCACGAACCCGCCACGCGGGAAGTGATCGTGACGATCCGGGCGTTCGCCGATGACTTCGGAACCGCCGTGGGCGCGGACGGGGCGGCGGCGGCGGAAGTCTACGTACGACCGCGCGTGACGCTGGCGGATCCGGCGGGGCAACCCATCGGGCTCCGTTGGGAAGGGATCACCCGCGCGGGGGATATCGTTCAGATCCGGCTCCGCGGCGAGGCGCCAGACGGGCTCCGGGGCATGCGCGTCCGGATGACCCTTATGTGCGAGCGCTTCGAGGACCAGGTCAACATCGTCCGGGCAACCTACGCCGGTCGCACGACCAGCCTGCTCTTCACTCGGGGGGACCAGGCCAAGGCGCTGCCGTGACGCCGCACGATGCTTGTGGGACGGTCGGTCCGCGGATTAGACTGGGGATCGCGGGCGGCCTCTCCTTCGCGCAGCCGCCGGGCAGCCTCCTCCACCCTTGGCTGATGCCTAATCCGGGTCCGGTCTCGTCGGCGCCAGCCGATCGCGACCTCGTCGCACAGGCCGCCGGCGGCGACGAGCGCTCGATCGGGCGGCTCTATGACCGATACGCCACGGTGCTCTACACCGTCGCCTACCGGATTACCGGTCAGCGCGCGGACGCCGAGGAGGTCGTCATCGAGTCGTTCGCGCAGGCCTGGCGCGACGCCGGGCGCTTCGAGCCGGGCCGCAGCTCGGTGGCGGGCTGGCTTACAATGATCGCCCGGAGCCGGGCGCTCGATCTGGTCCGGGCCCGCTCCCGCCGGGAGCGCATCACCGAGACGGCCGCAGCCGACCACCCCGACGCTCCGCTCGCGATGGGGTCCTGGCGCGGCGATCCCGCCGATGCTCTCGACCGCTCCGAGCGCCGACGGCAGGTCCTCGTGGCCTTGGAGGAGTTGTCCCCGCCCCAACGGCAGGCGATCGAGCTCGCGTTCTTCGAGGGGCTGTCACAGTCCGAGATCGCCACCCGGCTCAACGAGCCGCTCGGCACCGTGAAGACGAGGGTGCGGCTCGGGATGCAGAAGCTGCGCGCCGCGCTGCGTCCGTTCTTCTTCGAGCAAGGCCGATGAGCACGCCGGACGAGTCTTCGCCGCGGGACCTGGCCGCCGCCTACGCGCTCGGGGCTCTCTCCCCCGAGGACGCCCGCGCCTTCGAGGCCTTTCTCGCAACGTCGGCCGAGGCCCGGCAGGAGGTCGCGGAGCTGCGGGAGACCGCGGCTCTCCTCGCCCTCTCGGCGCCGGAGACCCAGCCGGGCGCGGCGCTTCGCGCCCGCGTGCTGGACGCCGTTGCCGCCACGAAGGTTCGTCCCTTGCCGGCGCGCACGCTCGCGGCGTCCTTCGCCGTGCAGCGGTGGACGCCGCTCCTCTGGGGTGCGCTCGCCGCGTCGCTCGCGGTTGCCGTCGGGCTCGGCATCCAGTCGTGGCGGCTCGCCGGGGAGCTCGCGCGCCGCACCGCGGACCTCGCCGAGCGCGACAGCACCATCGCCCAGCAGATGCGGACGCTCGCCGACCAGGGCCAGCAGCTCGCGGCACGCGACTCGACCCTGGCGTCGCTCCTTTCCCCCGGTGTGGAGCTGATCCAGCTCACCGCCAGCGGCGACCCCGATCCGCGAATCCAGCTCTTCTGGGACCGCCGGCACAACACGGCAGTGCTGCATGCCTCGAAGCTCAAGCCGGTGCCCAGGGGTCGGACCTACCAGCTCTGGTTCATCAAGGACGGGAAGCCGGTGCCCTCGGTCACCTTCGGCGTCGCTCCGGCGGGGGAGGCGCTGATTTCGCGGGTCGCCGTGCCGTCAGAGGGCCTGGTTAGCGCGGCGGCGGTGACCGAAGAGCCGGAGGGCGGGTCGCCACAGCCCACGACGCCCATCCTGCTGGTTGGCGCGCTGCCCAAGTCATGAGAAAGGGAGAAGTGAGAGGTGAGACGTGAGAAGGGGGAGGCCGCAAGCACCGCCGCTACGGGCATCACCGTCGCCCGGCGCGACCGTGGACCCCGGATCTCCCCCTCCGTACTTCTCACGTCTCACCTCTCACTTCTCACCTTCTCGCTTCTCACCTTTTGCTGCCCACCTCTCTCCGCTCAGACGCCGGCCGACGTCACGGCTGAGCGGGACGCGTACGCCCGCTGGCTCGCCACGGCCCGCACGTCGCCCCTTGCCGCGATCGCGGTGGCCCCGATCGGGAACGGGCTCCGCCTCGGCCCGTCAGACGCCGACATCCCCCTGGACGGCCTGGCCGAGCACCGGATTACGGAGCGGGGAGGCCGGGCGACGCTCGAGGGCGCCGGCGCCACACGCCCGCTCTCACGAGGGCGGTCCGTCTCGGTCGGCCCCTATGCGCTCGTGCTGGGCGGCGTCCCGGGTCGCACGGTGGTGACGGTCTTCGGCCGGATTCATCCGAAGCCGGCACCGGAATACTTCCCCTACGACCCGTCGCTGGCGGTCTCGTCCGCGCTGGAGCCGCCCCGTCAGGCCGGCATCGTTCGCGTGCTCGCATTGGATGGAACCGAGGTGGAGGCCGCAGAGGCGGGCACCGTTACCGTCGACCTGGGCGGGACGACCACCCGCCTCACGGTGCGGCGACTTCCCGGCGACGCCGACGAGAGCGACCTCGAGATCTACTTCCGCGACGCGACGAGCGGACACGGCAGCTACCCGGCCGGGCGGTTCGTGAGCCTGACCCCGCTCCGTGACGGGCGGTATCTCGTGGACTTCAATCGGGCTCGCAACCCGTTTTGCGCGTATAGCTCGGCCTACCCCTGCCCCGCCCCGTGGTCGGGGAACGGCCTGCCGGTGGCAGTGCGCGGGGGAGAGCGATACGGGGAGAGAGAAGTGAGAGGTGAGAAGTGAGAGGTGAGAGGAGCGGAGGCGTGAGCGAAGCGCTGCACCGCATCAGGTCGGGAATACCGACTGCCGGAGCCGTCGTACTGGCTACGAGTCTCGTATTGCCGCCGTCTCCCGCCTCCCTACCCCCCCTTCACTTCTCACGTCTCACGTCGGTGGCGGGGAGCTGGCGCGCGGTGTTGGATCTGGCCGGGGCCCCCCTTCCATTCTCTATCACGATCGAGGGCCCGGCAGGCGGTTGGCGCGGCCTGCTCTGCAACGGGGAGCGGTGCGAGCCCGTCTCCGGGGTACGGGTGACGGGCGACAGCGTCGTGCTCGAGATTGCCGACTACGCGGCCAGCATCGGTGCGGAGCGACGCGGGGACTCGCTGGTCGGGGTCTACCGCAACGAGGGCAACCGCGGTCCCCGCGTGATCCCGTTCCGTGCCGCCCGGGGGCGGTGGGAGCCTGGGCCCGGTCCGGCAGCGCTGGTCGGCCGGTGGGACGCGACCTTCTACCAGGATTGGCGCACGAGTCCGCGCGTGCTCGAGCTGCGGAACGGCGCGTCCGGGCTCGAGGGAACGATCGTCTCCAATAGTGGGGACTACGGCTACTTCTCGGGCCGCGCGACCCAGGACAGCTTTGCCCTCGCCCACTTCGATGGGTCGTTCGTCTACCTGCTCACCGGCCGGCTCGACGGCGACACGCTGCGGGGCGTCTTGCACGCCGGGCTCCGGACCCAGACCCCGTGGACAGCGGTCCGAAGCACGGGCGCGCCGTTCCTGACGCCGCCGACCGCCGTCACCCGTGGGGATACCACCGCTCCGTTCCGCTTCGCGTTTCCCGACCTCGACGGGACGCTCGTCTCGAACACGGACGGACGCTTCCACCACAAGGTCGTCCTGGTGGACGTCTTCGGCACGTGGTGCCCGACCTGTCACGACGCCGCCCCTACCCTCGTTCGCCTCTGGCGGAAATACCACAGTCGTGGCCTGGAGATCGTCGGGCTGGCGTTCGAGGTGACCGGTGACAGTGCCGTGGACAACCGCCAGGTGCGGCGCTACCGGAAGAAGTTCGGGATCCCGTTCCCGCTCCTCCTCGCGGGGATCAACGACACGGACGTCGCGGCGGCGGCGCTACCCCAGCTCGATGGCTTCGTCGCGTTCCCCACGACGGTGTTTCTGGGCAGAGACGGCCGGGTGCGGCGAGTCCACGCAGGTTTCTACGGACCGGCGACGGGGGCACAGCACGGCAGACTGGTCGCGGAATTCGAAGGAGAGATCCGGCAGTTATTGAGTGAACAGTAAACAGTAAACAGTGAACAGG
>Ga0070708_100002611_pt1 | contig 13947 bp, 8 predicted proteins | sample KBSK5503metaG_FD_65469 | JGI IMG/M metagenome (GOLD analysis project Ga0070708, IMG submission 65469) | Corn, switchgrass and miscanthus rhizosphere microbial communities from Kellogg Biological Station, Michigan, USA - KBS K5-50-3 metaG | ecosystem: Host-associated > Plants > Roots >...
CCTGCGGCCGGATACGACGGCCGGCATTCCCGTCACCACGGGGATGATCTTCGATCTCATGGCGGGCCCGGCCTTTCTTGTGGTGCGCGCGGGCGTTCCGCCGTCGTGCCCGATTGGTTCCCCCGTGGTGGTGGAAGGGCGCTTCTTTCCCACCGCGACCATCCGCCAGCAGCTCTACACGAACCTGATCGAGGCTACCCTCGTCACGTGCCGCTGAGAGGGGAAGGCTCAGCGCCGAGAGGGTCAGGCGTGATTGCTGTGGACCACGCTATCCCCGCCGCGTTGGCGGGCTTCCTGCAGGTATCTTTCCGCCCGGGAGAGCAGCGTCGCGTACGTCTGGCCGTCTCGCGGAAAGGAGACGGTCCCCGCACTGATGGTCACCGGCCGGGGCGAGGGCCCGGGCTCGAGTCGGAACTCCAGCCGCCGCACGGCGGCCCGCACGCGCTCGGCGACACGCACCGCCTCCAGGTGATCCGTGTGCAGCAGGAGTATGCCCATGCCTTCGGGGAGAGGCCCCACGAGGTCGGTCACGCGCAGCAGCTCGGACATCTTCCTTGACAGCGAGATCGCGACCCGACGCTCGACGCCGGGCTCTTCCTCTCGAATGTCGGGCTTGAAGAGGCAGAGAGAGAAGAAGTCGCGGTACCGGGTGGCGCGCCCAGTCTCTCTGAGGAGAAGGTGAAGAAACGCCTCCTGCTGCAACAGGCCTGTCGACGGATCAAGAAGGGACGCCACCCAGTTCCCCTTTTCTCCTGTCAGTCGGCTCGGATCGGACCGGGTAGAGACGGCCATGGCGCGGCTTGACGTCGCGCGCCCACTCCAAACGGCCCGTGCGCGGCGCCAGTATAGTCGGTGGCCCGCAAGAGGACAACGAAAAATGAGTCATTTTGACCGAGCTCGCCAGCAATGAAGGACGAGGGCCTGGACCAGGGAGAGAATGGGCAGGGTGGCGTCGTTCAGGATGTAGACGGAGACGAACCGGCCGGTCAAGGGGCGAAGCGCGAGCACCAGGACGAACCCCACGGCGAGGTTGCCGAGCAGAAAGAGTACGGCCAGGCCGAGGCACTCGAGGGCCTGCATGACAGCGCTCGGGAGCGCGGCCCCGCGCAGGCCGATGCCCCGCTGGGCGATGACGAACGCTCCCGCCGACGTCAGCACCACGATGAAGACCAAGGCCAGCGAGAGCATGTCCGCGCTCAGAGCGCTCCGGTCAGGCGATAGTAGGCCCAGGCGGACAGCTCAATGAGGATGTCCCGACAGAGGCCGAGGCGCGCTTCCGGCTGGGAAGGACCGGTGGCGGCCGTGGGGGCGGGCCTGACCACGAAGCCCGCCCGCTCCATCAGCGCTCGTGCCCTCGGCATATCGATGGGATCGGCGACCAGGAGGATGGTGCGCCGGCTGAGCGGGATGAGCAGCCGGCGGACCGCCTCGGCCTCTTCTCTGGTTGTGTATGCGGGGGCGGCGCTCACCACGGCCGCCGCGGGCATCCCCAGGCCTCGAGCCAGATTCCCGCGCGCGCGCGTTTCCTCGGGCGAACCGGAGAGGACGAGGAGAGGGGCGAGGCCGTCGCGGTAAAGATCCACTCCGCGAAGCACCCGGCGGAGTGAGCGGTTGGTGAGGATGCCATCGGAGTCGGCTCCGCCGCGGCCGAAGACCACGATGGCGTCGGACGGCTCCAGTCTGGCCTCGCCGGCCATCCAGGCATTGAGGCGGTTGGCGAGGGGCGTGAAAGCTGCCGCCGCAAACGCGAGTAGTCCGACGAGACCGAGAAGCCGAAGCCCGCGCATGAGTCGCGTCGTTTTCCTAAGACGACCTCTCGCGACCTCTCCCGTTCGATTTCACCCAGCTGGAACTAAGGCTGCACTTTATAGACCCACGTGCCGGCCCACATATCCTGAGTGAAGATGACCGCTTTCAAATTGCGTGAATAACGCATCCGCCCCCACGTTCCGTTGGTGTTGATCACGGCCGGCGCGCCCGTCGTCTGCTCGAGCGTGATGGCACCCGTGGCGGGGTTGACCCACGTCAGCGTGTTGCCGCCTGAATAGATCAGGTAGCGGTCGTTGTCAACGTCGATATCAAAACCCGGTGACGCCAAGGACCATGCCGGAAACGCCCCGGTCGACGGAGTCAGTACTCCCGCCGTGAGCGTCGTCAGGTCCCAGTACAGGATTTGGCTTGCGCCCGTCGTGACGTCGGTCACGCCCGCCGCCACCAACCGATTCCGCTTCACGTCCACGAGAAGCGTTTTGAAGCGATTGCTCGAATCCTGCCCTTGCGGAAACATCAAGAGTCGGCGGGCTCGCTGCCCGGCCGGTCGACTCAGCACCCATTCCACGATTCCGAGGGTGTCCATGTAGAGGACGCGCTTCCCGACCGGGTCATACGTCGCCGCGATGACGCTCTCATACGAGAGCAGCGAGTCCTGATTCATCCACGTCCACTTCCTGTACTTCGTATCCCAGAGGAAGATATCGCTCGTGGAGGTGCTGGCGCCCCACGCTGGCCCACCACCGACCCAGATGTAGTCCGTTCCCTCGATATGCACCATCCCATCGTAGCGGTGGGCTGCCGATGGATACGCCGAGCCCGCCGGGCCATATTCACCGATCGTGTCAACGTAGCGCGGGAACGCGTTTGCCTGGATTTGCCAGAGGCTCGGGATGATATCCACGGTCGGATCGACGTCGCGGCTTGCCTTTGGTATCCCCATATTGACGCTATATACGGAGTTGTCCGCCCCGCCACTATGCCCGCCCAGCGCTGGAAAGACCATCGTGTCGGTGTCGTAACGGTAGGCCGCCCCGTTCCACATGTTGAGAATCGTGTACCAGGCGTCGCCGCCCTTGAGCTCGTTGACCGATCTTCCCTGCGAATCCTTCCAGACCACAGCCGCGAGCGCCGTACCCGGGAGCGTGCCCCAGGTACCCACAGGCGGGAGTACTACAGGGGTCACTGGAGAAGGAGTCGGAGTAGGTGTCGACGTAGTTGTGGCGGTCGACGTAGTTGTAGCGGTCGGCGTCGTGGTGGTCGACGTGGTGCCGGTGGTCGACGCCGTGGTCGGGGTCGTGCTCGCACCCGTAGCCGTCGGCGTCGTGGTGGTCGACGTCGTAGTGGTTGACGTGGTGCCGGTCGGCGAAGTGGTCGGAGTCGCAGTTGCGGTGGATGCTACCGCGGTCCCTGAGCCCGAGGCTTGTGAGCTGAACTGATACGCCCCGATGCCCCACGCACCCGTGGTTGGACGGGGACGTCCGTCGAAGTCGAGCAGTCCGACCCCAAGGCTCGTCATGTTTACTCCAGCTCCGATGGCCGGCGATGTGGCCTGGAGATGGAGGTCGTAAGTACTGACGGCTGATACGAGCTTCGGGTCTGCATTGACGGCATTGCTATCGCCCGCTGGCGCGGCCCCTGCGCCGTACCACAGATTGTTCGACCAATGCGCGGGGTTACCGTCCGGGCTCATCGCAGGACTTGCCGGGCCGATATAGGGGAATCCTGAGAGCTGCGCAAAGATGTTGTTGTGGATATCCGGCGTCCATCCGCTTGTGCCGACATAGAGAGCTCCGCTGCCGGCGGCACCGACGGCCCCCGCGTTGAGGACGGTATTGTTGAAGATGTGCATCGTGATCGGGAGCCCCGAGGTCACCCCCGGGGGATCGGCAGGTTGGAGCTTGATCCCCCCTCGACTCCCAACGGATCCGCTGCCGCCGTCGAGTCCGACATTGATAATGAGGTCGTTCCACTCCCAGTTTTCCCCGACCACCCCTACCCCGAACATGACCCCGTCCCAGACCTGATCGACGACCACGTTGTCGTGGATGCGATGGTGCGTGATGGGGTTGTTGCCCCCCACTTCACCGTTGTAGATGTTGATCGCTCGTCCGGCGGTATTCCCGTGGAAGTAACTCCACCCGATTTCTCGATCCGACTCCACGAAGGGCGTCGTGACGGAGCGACGACCGTAGAGATAGATGACATGATACAGACTGTCGAACGAGGCGGGATTGCCGCAGTTGGTGAACTCGTCACCGAGGATGAAGAGGCTGCTGCCAAACCCACCGAGGGCGCCTGCGGCTCCGCCGCCGATGGGCGTTTGAATCTGGGCCCCGACGATGCGCCCGCTATCAGCGAGCGTGACCGCTTGGGATGCCCCGAAGATTGCCAGCTTGGCATACGTCATCCAGGAGCCGCACCCGGAGCACGTGATGCCGATTCCGTCGTGGGTTGAATCACCAACCTGAACCGCCGCCCCGGGATAGGCGACGATGGCGAGGGGTGCGGTCGCGATGCTGTAGTGACTCGATTGGGGTACGACGATCCCACCCGTCGCGTTGAGCCCGTCTTTGACGTAGAGAATGTCGCCACTGTTTAGAGCGTTGACACCCATCTGAATCGAGCCAAAGGGACTCGCAAAGGTTCCGGCCCCACCTCCCCCGGAAGCCGCAAACCAAATCGTCCCTGTCGTCCGCACCGTGAAGGGCACGGGATTCGACGCGTTCCCGTTGACGGTGACGACGATGTTCTGTGCACCCGGAGACGTGGCGTGATCGACCTGAAAGGTGATGCATTGGAGCTTCTGATAGGTATTGAAGAGGGTTGCCGCGCCGCAGCTAGGCGGGGTCGCGTTCCCCCAATAGTAGATCGCGGTGGGCGTCACGCCCCCGAGGGTGATGGTGGACGTGCCCTGCGAGGTGCCCAGGTTCTCACCCCAGACGGTAACGAGCGCACCGTCCTGATTCGCAATCTGCCCCTTTGAGGTATCCCCATTCCCGCTGCGGGGACCGCTCGCGAGATCCGTGAAGTAGAGGACCGGCGACGTCAGCGCGGACGTGCTCACCGGACTCGAGGTGGTAGTCGCCGGTGTCTGCGTCGCAGGGGGAGGCACGGTCGGGGTGCTCGGCGCCGTGACACTCAAGTTGGCGCTATTTGACACACACATACCGCTCATGCAGGAAGCCGGGTTCGTGACCTGGACGGCAACAGCCCCCTGGTTGGCCACGTCGGTGGCCTGCAGCGCGATCCTCACCTGCGTCGTCGAGTCGACAGTCACGGTGCGTGGCTGCCCACCGACGGTCGCGGTCGCACCGCTGGCAAAGCCGGTACCGTTCACGGTGAGCATCAACGCCCCGCTTCCCGCAACCAGGCTCGCCGGACTCAGGGCGGCAATTGCCGGCGTGGGATTGACCACGGTGATGGTCGGACTCGTCGCGGAGCGCACATAGCCGTCATTCAGGAAGAACCGGAACTCGTACTGCCCCGCCGCCGCCGGCATGTTCACCGTCCACGTGCGTGTCGTCACGCCCGCCCCTACATAGGTCTTGGTGGTGAAGGAACCGGCGGTGTCAGGATTTGCCACAAAGGTAAGCCCGAGCCAGTCGGTGCTGCCGCCGGGCGCATTGGCGAGCGTTACGGTAAGGGGGCTGCCGGGTAACACGCTGGTAGCGCTGACGGCCAGGGTGGCGCTCGCGACGGTCAACGGACGTGCGCCCGAAATACCTCCGCCCGGCGCCGGGGTGAAGATGGTGATGTTCGAGGTTCCGGCGACGGCGATGTCGCTGGTGAGGATGGTGGCGGTGAGCTGGGTCTGCGAGACGACGGTGGTCGTCCGATTGGATCCATTGATCTGGAGGACGGAGGTGCTAGCGAAGTTGGTGCCCGCGGCCGTGACCGTGACGGCGGGACCTCCGGCCGCCGCCGTGGTCGGGCTAATGCTCGTCAGCGTGGGCGCTGGTGGCGGTGGCGCCGTCACCGTGAAGGCAAGAGAGTTCGAAGTCCCACCGCCGGGGCCGGGGCTGACGACACTGACCTGGGCGGTGCCGACGCTGGCGATATCGGTCGCGGGGATGCTGGCCTGGAGCTGCGTGCTTCGGACATAAGTGGTCGGGCGACTGGCGCCATTCCACTGCACCACGGAAGACGCCAGGAAGTTCGCTCCCGTGACGGTAAGCGTGAAAGCCGAGCCACCGACGGTAGCGCTGTCCGACGAGAGCGAAGTCAGCGCCGGCACCGGGTTGGCTGTGCTTGGGCCCTGGAGCTCGAGCGCCCACACGTCGCGGAACGATCCGTGGCCCGTGCCTCCGTAGAGGACGGCGCGCTGGTTGATCGGGTCATAGACCATGCCCCCGCCCCGCCGCCCGGACGGCGACGTGGATGGAAACAGCTGGGTCCAGGCATTGGTGGCGTAACTGTAGATCCACAGATCGTTGTAGTACCGTGCGCTCGGGGTATCGACCCCGCCAAAGAGCACCACCACCTTGTTCTTACTGTCGTAGACGAGATTGTGCCCCTGGCGGGGGGGCGGGCTCACGGCCGGCGTCATCTTGGTCCACGTATTCGTGGAGAGGCGATACGCCCACGTGTCCCCCGAGGACGGGCCGCTATCTCCGGTGCAGCGACAGCCCCCGAACAGGATGAAGACGTCGTTGTTACTGTCGTAGGTCATCGAGTTCGTGAGCTGCGCGAGGCTGGGCCGCGAGCCGGCTGCTTGCGAGGAGATCATCTGGACCCAGCTCCTCGTCTCTGAATCGAGGGCCCACGTGTCGGTCCGGCCCTCGCCCCCGAACATCACCATGGCGGTGTCGCGAGTCGAGTAGGCCATGGCCGGACCGAGCCGGTTACTGGGGCTGGGGCCGGCGTATTTCCAGTGAGGACCGGTCAGGCTGCCCCAGATCCGTGTGACCGTGGAATAACTGAACGTCCCCCCGCCGCGCTGAGGGTAGAGAGAGTATTGACTTCCCGGGGTGGCGAGCAGCGGGGTGGCAAGGAACAGGGTTTTCGAGACGGGATTGTAGGTGGAGACGTAGCCGGTGGTGCCGTTGATGGTGACCGTCCAGTCCTTGTAGAAGTTCAGCGTCCCCGCGCTCAGCGTTGGATCCACGATAGCGCTGGGAGTGGTGCCGAGCCTTGCCATGCGTGCCGGCCCATTGCATCCGGATCCGCTGCCGCCAAACATCCAGAACAGCTGATTGATCGAGTCATATTCGAGCGCGAAGTCCTCCCGGCCCGTGGGCGGCGTGAAATTCGACGGGCAGGCCTCGTGAGACTCGAGCTGTGTCCACCTGTCCGTGCCCACGTCGTGCTGCCACACATCGCTGAGGGGCTGCGGCGCACTCGGGCCGAACAGGACGGCCACGGCGTTGACGGTATCGAAGGAGGCCTTGACCTCTTCTCTTGGCCCCCAGGGAGGATTGGCCTTTTGCGTCCAGCTGGCCGTCCAACTCTGGCTCGCCGAGGGCACGCCCGCGGGGAAGAGTGCCGCAAGGCCGAGCGTGAGGACGAGCAGGCCGGTGAGGGCACGGCGAGACTTCCCGACCCCGAGTGACGCGAGACGGTGAAGGACGTGCTTCGCTAGGAACACGATGGTCTCCCCTTGTTGCGGAAGACCACCAATTCCCTGGCGAGTCTCGTCGCCTTCCTTCGGTAGCCCGGCCATCAGGCTCAGCGCCTGATCCGTGGCTTTGCGTCCTCACCTCACGGTGAGTTTGCCCTTGTCGGGAAGGAGTCTCCGCGGTCGGTAGCCTACTTGCGAGAATCGCGCCTGAACGGGCGGCAACGAGCTTTTGCCCACAACTTTAGAAAAAACAATCGGTTATTTCAAGTCTGGAAAGTCAGCTGTCCGGCCAGAAATTGGTCGGTGTTGCTTATGGCACCGTCAACTGACATGACATGTCCATCTGATAACATCTGGCTGATAACATCTGGTTCTCGGCCTCCGAAGATCGTCTCCTTATGGCGAACAAGCAAGTCCTGCGCGTCGGAGTTCATGCTCGAGGGTTTCTTCTGACCTCATCGATACGAGACCCCCTGTCAGGTCATTCCCTCGGAAGCTTCCCCGTCAAGTCACCCTGCCTCCAGCTGAGCACTGTTTTTTGAGCCGGTGTTCCCGTCCTGTCCGCAGATTCGCTACTGATAACCGGCGAGACACCGTGGGGATCATTGCACGGCGCCACACGAAAGAAGGATCCTTGAGCGCTCCGTTCAAGGTTTCGTCTTTTTGTGTGCCTCCATCCGGCGCCGCAAAGTACCGGTGAGGCGCCCGGTGCCACGGCGTCTGAGAATGAGCTCGGCATCTCCGCCAGAGACTTGTACGATCTAGAGAAATGGACCGTGTTCGGCGGATCAGCTGGAACGTGCATGTGGCCGCAAGCGGGACCAAGTGAGGTGGGGGATGACCTTATTCTCGGACCGTGGGCTCTATCTCTGGTTGCTCACAGCGGGTGCGATGGCGCTGGCAGGTTTCATATGGATGCCTGGCGGCTCAACGGCGGGGACAAACGAGCAGATCCCGATTCCACTGAGGCAGTGGACTGCGCTCGCAATGCCAGAAGTTGGGAAGGGCCCCTCCGGGGGAATCAAGCACATCACTGCCGCCGTGAATCCTACCAACGGCCGAATCTATATGACAGGCGGAGATTTCGTTGGGTCTCACTTCGAGCAGAGCTACAGACAGGAAACGTGGTCGCTGTCGCTCCTGGAACGCCGGGCCGGTGGAACTGCTCGCAATGCAGGCTGGCAGATCGAGTATCCATACTGTGGACCTTCTGACGGCGTTCAGCCGAAACACCCGGATTTTACCGGTTGGGCGTGGGATGGGAAGCGGAGTGTCTTCTGGATGGTGCCGGGAGTGATGGAGATTAGCAAGGAGAACTGCGAAGGAGAGACGGATGCTCGCACGGACGACCCGGGGTTTCTGGCATACCATCTGATGACGTTTGATCCGGCAACGAGACGGTGGGCCGACAAGGGGAGAAATATCGGGCCCGACGTCCCGGAAACGTGGATGAGCATATACGATCCGGTGCGGGACGAGATCATACGGTTTGGCTTCAATGGCGGGATTGGGGCGGTCGTGAACATCCTGAGAATTGGCAATATGACATGGCAGCAGAGGGGGTTGCCCACGAACGCGATGGGGAAGGACATTCGGATCAACAAGGAGTATCTGGCCGCGGATCACGCGCACCGGGTCATCTATGCGGTTGATGGAATGTGGGGACGGCTTCATCGGTTCTCGATGGATTCCCGAAGGATGGAAGACTTGGGGTCGGTACCTGCCGGGCCGATCGGCATCGAGAACTATACGCTCCTCGTGTGGGACTCTGCCAACGAGGTGCTGCTGTACTTCAGGGACGTGCCGCCTGCCGGGTTCTATGCGTATCAGCCGGCTACGAAGCGCTGGGAGACATTGGACCTGACGTCGAGCGCCCCCGACGCCCGCCTCGGGGGCCGGGTGATGGTTTACGACGCGGGGCAGAACGTCACGATGCTCTTCGGGGGAGTAGAGCCAGTGAATCCCCACATGTTCCTGTACCGCTACGGAGAGGGTGGCCAGGCTAGACCGGAGAAAAAGTAAGACCACGAGGCCGGATGATTCCCATCGGATGTATTTCAGGCCGGCTATTCAGCTGGACAAGAATGGCCAGCCGTCCGATTGTCATCCCGGGTGGCGATCTACCTCTAGGTAGGAACTCCTCCAGTTCGCTCACAAACATACGGCGATCTGCTCCAGCAGGGCCGCACCGCGCGCGCGGGATTGTGATGCACGATGTCCAGCATGTATCCCGGCGTCGTAGAGTTGGCCTCCACGAAAGTCCATGACGTTACCGATTCGGTAGCGAACGTTTTCGAGACCGAGTCTTCGGGCAGCGGCCTGCGCCATAGCGACCTTCGAGAATCGTCCTAAGCAGTAGGCGCGAACGAGGAGGCCTTGGTAGGCATTGATCACATTCAGGCGGGCATCCCGATGCCGACGCATATACCCTCTCTCCGCTTCGCCTCGGCGCCCGATGGGTAGGAAGGGGATAGGTGAACTTGCGCGACGGTAAAGATGAGGGTGCCTATGTTTCCTGGGAGAAGTGGTAGCACGGTCGCCATGTAGAAGTGGTCTCTGACGAGCCTCCGGCAACGGATCGTCCAAGACTGGCGGACGGCTCGTCAGACATGCGCGCTACTTCATCCTCGAGCTTGGCGAAAGCCGCTTCGACCTCCTCGCCCTCGTGCAGACACCACTCGTGCGCGGGGAGGCGATTTGGGCGAGATCTCCCTCACCGTGCTCGCCGACAAGGACGTGTGGCGACGGTTACGTATTGGGTGGCGCAGCGCTGATGTCCCCCAGCGCGGACTTTCGGTCTCGCGCCACCGCGATATCGCCGAGGGAGACGATGCCCACGACCTCGCCATCCTCCTCCACGACGGGCAGGCGACGGATGGCCTTTTCGCGGATGAGTCTCACGGCGTCACCGACGCTGGCCGTGGACGGAATGGTCGTGACCTCGCGGCTGCAGATCTCTCCCAGCGTCACCGAGGCGGGATCGCACCCCTCCGCGAGTACGCGGATCACGATGTCACGATCGGTCACGATGCCGCACAGGTGGTCGTCCTCGAGGACGACCACGTCTCCGATGTCGCTCTCCCGCATGAGCTCGGCGGCATCCATGACGGAGGCGGTGGCATCCAGAGCCTTGGGATCGCGGGTCATGACGTCACGAACGCTCTGCTCCTGAGGGATCCGTGCGCTCGCCGTCGTCCCAGCCTGCCTAGCGTCTATCTCTCGCTCATTCATGATCTCTCTCCCTTGCCGTCCGAGATGGTCGGCCGTGTCCGCCCAAGATGGGCCGGTCGTGTCCGATTTGACGCGATGATCCGCGTGTCCTCGAATTGGTGGGCAGCAAGACACGTGCCTCCGCAGGCGCGGTGCGAAAAGTGGGCCGAGGGCTCGAGCCGCACGAGGCGACTGGGAAGAATTGTCCGCCACGCCGAGCCCGTCCAGCGATCACGGGCACGCGCGTAGTCGATCCAGGAAAGTCTCGCCCTTCCCGAAGAGGGAGCGGCCGTCACCATGACCCGGTAGAAAAGGGAGGCGCCGGTCGCAATTTTTCCATGCTCGGACCGACCACACCCGCCACCGTCATGTGCGAAGCCTCCTTGGCGCTCGCCTCCCCGTGGCATGCCGCATGCTCGGCTGGCCGTCGGGAGGAGCCATTCATGTCTCAACGTGCGCGAAGGATGCCGCCCCTCGGGCGCTGGAAAGAATACGGGAGCGAGTGCTACTGGGCGGGACTTGTGGGCGCCCTCCTCGCCGTCGTCCTCGTGGCCTGCTCGGTGGGGAGCGAGATCCGCGAGCATGACCGCAGCGCGAGCGAGGTCGTGCGTCAGGCCGCGCGGTGAGCCCGCGCGCCGGCGTGACGGACTAGCTGGGCCTCGTCGCCTGCCCGGGCAGGGTGGTCTGGAGCAAGCGCTGCATGGCCGCGGGATGGACGGGCTTGGTCAGGTGATCGTCGAAGCCGGCCTGCCGCGCATGGCGCTCGTCCTCGGGTAGCCCATAGCCGGTCAAGGCGACGAGGCGTAGCTCCCGACCGTGCGGCGTGGCTCGGATGCGCTGGGCGACCTCGTATCCATCGACGCCGGGAAGACCGATATCGACGAAGGTCACGTCGGGGCGAAGGCGCAATACCAGCTCGACTCCCGCCAGTCCGTCCGCGGCCTCGTGGACCTCGTGGCCGTAGAGCTCGAGAAGCACGCGAAGGGACTCCCGCGCGTCGGCGTTGTCCTCGATGAGGGCGACCCGACGCGCCGGCCCCGCGCCCGTCGGCGGCTGCGTCACGCTCCTCGGGACGGGAGCGGCGAGGGCGGGAAGGCTGACTGTGAAGACGCTCCCGGTGCCCGGGCCTTCGCTCTGCGCGTGCACGGTGCCGCCGTGAAGCTCGACGAGGCGCTTGACCAGGGTCAAGCCGATCCCGAGGCCGCCGCGGCCGCGATCCAGGGCGCGCTCGCCCTGAACGAAGAGGTCGAAGATGCGCGGAAGGAGCTCGGGACGTATGCCCATGCCGCCGTCTTGCACCCGCAAGACGGCCCGGGCTCCCTCGCGTCCGACCTCGATGTGAATGGCGCCGCCCGCGGGTGTGTATCGGAGGGCGTTCTCCACGAGATTGAGCACCACCTGCTCGACCCGCGCGGCGTCGCCGTCGATCCACACGGGCTGACCGGCCAGGGCGACGGCATGATCACCGACCTTGCCGGCCGCGCGCAGCGTGGTCAGGGCGTGGTCGGTGGCTTCGTAGAGGTCGAAGGGACCGCGATCGAGCTTGATCTTGCCCGTCATCACCCGCCCGACATCGAGGAGATCGTCGATCAGGCCTCCGAGCTGCTGCACCTGGCGGGCGATGATCTGGCGGGCATGCGTGGCGGAGACGCCGTGCGGATCATCGACGCGGTCCAGGATGTGCACGGCATTGCTGATGGCCCCCAGCGGGTTGCGGAGCTCGTGACCCAGCATGGCCAGGAACTCGTCCTTGAGACGGTTGGCCGTCTCGGCGTCGTTCCGGGCGGCCTCGGCGTCCCGGTACAGCCGGGCGTTGTCGATGGCGGCGGCGGCCCGGTCGGCGAGCGCTTCCGCGAGGGAGACATCGGGGTGGCCATAGCGCCGATCCGATTCCGTGACGATGAAGGTCATGGCGCCGAGCACGCGCTCGCGCGCGATCAGCGGCACCACCATCCAGGATCTGAGGCCCAGCGCGCGGAACATGGCGAGCTGCTCAGGATTCCTCGCCGTACTCGTGACGTCCGCTTCCGTGGCCTGGGACACCACGGCGGATCTGCGGGAGCGGAGCACGGCCGGCACGCCGCTTGGAGAGGATGGGTTGAAGCCGTGTCGCGCCCGAGCGTCGCGCACCATCTCGTCCTTGGCAGGAACGATGTGGGTCTGAGCGACCCGCCGCGTCGCCCCGCTGTCCTCGAGGAGATCGACGGAGCACCCATCGGCGAGCAGGGGGACGGCGAGCTTCACCATCCGGTGCAGGGTGGCGTCATAGTCGAGCGAGGATCCGAGGACGGCGCTCGCGTCAGCCAGGAAGGAGGCCCGGCGCTCGGCGTCTTCCGCGAGCTGCCGGGCGGCCTGCGCCTGGGGCAGGAGGGCCAGCCGTTCCTCGTTGACGCGACGGCGCTCCGCCACCAGCGCGGCAAAGGCCAGCGCGAAGACCGCGGTGATGCCCATGAAGGCCTGGAGCAGGAGAAGCGACTCGTTGAGATTCTCCCGGATGAAGGGACCGTACCCGTGGAGCGTGCCCCACAAGGCCATCGAGCCGAGGATGAGAGACGCGGTCGCCGTCTCCCGCTGGCCGAAACGAAAGGCGGCCCATACGAGCGGTGGCCCGGCGAGGAAGTCGATCGGATAGCCGGGCCCTCCGCGCAGGAGCGCGGGGCCGAAGACGAGCTGGCCGATCACCTCCAGGGAGACGAGGAGGGCGGCCGCTTCGAGCAGCTTGAAGGCGCTCCACCGCGGCCGCGGCTCGGCGGCCCAGAGGATCAGGAACGGCGCCACCAGGATGTTGCCCGCGGCATCCCCGAGCCACCACGTGAGCCAGATGGAGCCCGCATCGCTCCACGGCGCGAAGCCTGCGAGAGCCAGGCTTCCGACGCCGAAGGTGGCGCTCACGGTGGTGCTGATCATGGCGGCCAGGAAGAGGAACTTGATGACTTCCTGGCCGTTCACGAAGGGATGCCGACCCGAGGCGAAGCGCGCGACCAGGTAGACCCCGAGGACGGCTTCGAGGGTATTGCCGGTCGCGATGCCGAGTGACGTCGCCACGGAGCCGGCCGTGGTGACATTGGCCACGAAGGCTCCGATGAAGATGCCGGGCCACATCCGGCGTCCTAGCAGGAGCAGCGCGGCGAGGGCAATTCCCGTGGGCGGCCACACCGCGGTGGCACTGGCATGCACGAGGGCCAGCTTCAGCCCCAGCTTGGCCGCAACCACGTACAGGGCGGCGAGCAGGAGGATGACGGGAAGATCCGCGAGTCGCCACCGCGAGGTGACCATGCTCTGCTAATACAACAGGCGCACCCAGCGCAGTCAAGGCCGGCGCCCGCCGGCCCTCCCCACGCTGTCTAGCGGTGAGGCTCGGCCGCTTCCTCTCCCTCGAGATCGTCCTCGTCGGACGGGACGTCCTC
>Ga0070708_100002612_pt1 | contig 13944 bp, 7 predicted proteins | sample KBSK5503metaG_FD_65469 | JGI IMG/M metagenome (GOLD analysis project Ga0070708, IMG submission 65469) | Corn, switchgrass and miscanthus rhizosphere microbial communities from Kellogg Biological Station, Michigan, USA - KBS K5-50-3 metaG | ecosystem: Host-associated > Plants > Roots >...
GGATGTCGTTGATCCGCGTGATGACCTCGGAGATGTGGCTGATCGCGGTCATCGCCGCATGGGCGTCGCCCTGGATCGCGACGACCTTCTGGCCGATCTCCTCGGTCGCGGCGGCCGTCCCCTTCGCGAGCTCCTTGACCTCGTTCGCGACGACGGCGAACCCCTTGCCCGCTTCGCCTGCCCGTGCGGCCTCGATCGTCGCGTTGAGCGCCAACAGGTTCGTCTGCTCGGCGATCGACGTGATCACCTTGATGACCTCGCCGATCTCGGCCGAGGAATCCCCAAGCTGACGGACGGTCGCGTTGGTCGATCCCGCAGCGGCGACCGCCTCGGCGGCGACGTCCGCGGCCTCGTGCGCCGACGAGGCGATCTCGCGGATCGACGCCGACATCTCCTCGGCCGAGGCCGCCACCGTGTTCACGTTGGCCGAAACCTGTTCCGCCGCGGCCGACACAGCGTTCGCCTGCGCGGATGTCTCCTCCGCCGACGCGCCCATCTGCGTGCTCGTGACCGAGAGCTCCTCGGATGAGGAGGCGAGCGTCCACGCGGATTCGCGGATCCGCCGGACGACGGTCGAGAGGTCGCCCACCGCCCTGTTGAACGATGCCCCGAGTTGGGACACCTCATCGGAACCGGTGACCCGGACCTCGCTCGTCAGGTCCGCCCGAGCGAGGGACTCGAGCCCGACGACGCAGTCGGCGAGCGGCTTCGTGATGCCGCGCGAGACCAGTCGCGCCGCGTAGAAGAATCCCGCGAAGACCGCGATCGTGAACCAGATCTGCATCCCCTGCACACGGTCCGCGACGGCGTTGGCGTCGCTCGCGGCTTGCGAGGCTCGAGCCTGGACGACGTCCGTGAGGTCGCTCAGCATCGACCGGAGATCCTGCGATGACTGCTCGAACGAGACGCGCTGAGCGAGCGCCGCAGCGCGATCGTGGCCGGTCAGGATCGCGAGCTGTCTCGCGCTCTCGACGTACGTCTTCGCGACCGGCACCACGATCCGGAACCGCGCAACGATGTCGGGGTCGTCGTTCAGCTGTGCCTGGGCGGTTGCGAGGCTGCCCAGCAAGGTCTGTCCGTCTCGTTGGATGGTCGTCGAGTCGAGCTTGGGCTCGGCTCCTCCCGCGAGCATGCCGAGGTACACGTCACCGCGGATCGCGTCTTGCATCATGCCGGCCTGCATGCCCGCCCGCACCGCGGCGGCGGTCCCCGCCGTCCGGTCGCTCGCTGCGGCGAGCGACCGGATCGCCACCCGCTGCACGAGCATCACCGCGAGCGCAGCGCAGAGGCCTGCGAGGCCGAGCGCCATGATCTTCCTGCTCACGGTCCACCGGAACCGTTTCGTAGGGCGTGACGCTGGCTGTCCGAAGCTGGCGTCACGATCCTTCTTGCGCCCAAACCTCATCGGTCGTCCACCTCCGCATCGATCCCCGAGGGGCTCGTGTTCGCGATCAGTGCATCCAGGTCAAGTTCCAGAAGGAGCCGCCCGTCGAGCTTGTACGCGCCAAGGATCAGATCCCGAGCGGACCCTCGGAGCGTCGATGGCGGTCGCTCGATCGCGTCCTCGTCGAGGTCGAGCACATCGCTCACGTCATCGACGAGGATGCTCACGGGGCCGCGCTCGGTGGTCACGACGACGTTCATCGGTCGTTCGTCTCGGCCGCACGGCGCTCGCCCGAGTGCCACGCGCAGATCCAACGCCGTCACGATCTCGCCGCGGAGGTTGATGAGCCCTGCGATCTGGGGGGACGCGAGCGGGACGCGCGTGAGTTCTTGCGGACGGCGCACCTCCCGCACCCTGGTGACATCCACCCCGAGGAAGCGTCCGTCGACCGAGAACGTCGCCAGCTGCTTCACGATGCCGCCCCCGAGCTGGCCGAGACGTCGAGACGACGGCGGTCCTCGCGCGTCTCCAGCAGGCCGGGCAGATCCAGGATCTCGGTGATCCGGCCCTGCACGAACATCGTGCCGGTCACCCCAGGCCGACCGGCGGGCTGCAGCTCCAACGCTTGCTCGACGATATCGATGATCCGTCCGACGACGAGCCCCACCAGGTCTTCACCGCGACGGTGCACCAGGACTTGGAGATCTTCGGGCATGTCCTCGCCGGCGTGGCGGGGTGCGCGCCTCCGCTCGACCAGGAGCTCGTGCAGCCGGACGAGCGGCAAGATCCGATCGCCGTAGGGAACCGCTAAGTCAGGTCCCGAACGTTCGACGACCGCGCGAGGGAACTCTTCCAGGCGGTCGACGAGGTCGAGAGGAACCGCCATGCGGCCGCCGGCGGCGTCCGCGAACACGAGCAACGCCGGGGCGTCTTCGGGGGGCTCGTCGGTCCGTTCGGCGTCGAGCCGCTGATGGGCGTCGCCAACCACCCCGGCGCGAGCGGCGAGCCCGACCACATCGAGGATGAGACCGACGCGTCCGTTGCCGAGGATCGTCGCCCCAGCGAAGACCTCGAGTCCATGCAGCTGCGATCCGAGGGGTTTCACGACGATCTCGGACGGATCGCTGAGCCCGTCGACCAGCAGCCCGAACCGGCGATCGTCCGCTTGGAGCACGACGAGGAAGCGTCCGGCGGACGACCCCTCGTCGTCGCCACCGAGTTGGAGTTCACGCGCCAGGGAGACGACGGGCAGCAACCGATCGCGAAGACGGTAGACGGGCACCTCGTGGAGGATCTCGATGGACCCGGGGACGACGCCGACGAGCTCGAGCAGGTTCGCCTGCGGGATCGCGAAGCGCTCGCCCTGCGATGTGGCGATGAGCACCGGGATGATCGCGAGGGTGAGGGGGATCCGGATCTTGAACGTGGTGCCCACGCCGTGGCGGCTGGAGAGGTCGATGCTTCCGCCGACCCGTTCGATGTTGGTTCGAACCACGTCCATACCGACGCCGCGGCCGGACACCGTGGTCACACGGTCAGCCGTCGAGAAGCCGGGGAGGAAGAGAAGATCGATGGCCTCTCGTTCGGACATCCGTTTCGCCTGTTCCGGCGTCGCGGAGGCGAGCTCCACCGCCTTCGTCCTGACGGCGTTCAGGTCGATCCCCGCACCGTCATCGGCCACCTCGATCGTGACCTGGCCGCCCTCGTGGTATGCCCGGACGAGCACGACCCCCTCCTCGGGCTTCCCTGCGGCGACCCGTGCCTCGGGTCGCTCGATGCCGTGGTCGACCGCATTGCGCACGATGTGCGTCAACGGGTCTTTGATCGCCTCGATGATCGAGCGATCCAGCTCGGTGTCGTCGCCATCGGTCTCGATCCGCACGCGCTTGTCGAGCGCGACCGCCAGGTCGCGAGCGACGCGGGGAAGCGTGGCCCACGCCGTTCGGATCGGCTGGAGCCTCGTCTTCATCACGCCCTCCTGGAGTTCGGCCGTGATGCGGTCGACGCTCTGCGTCGCAGACGCGAGCGACAGGTCCGCTCGGTCGGACGTCAGCGCGGCCAGCTGGTTCCGGGCGAGCACCAGCTCGCCGACGAGGGTCATAAGGCGGTCCAGCACGTTCACGTCGACCCGGACCGTCGTATCGGTGACGGCGCTCCGGAAGCCGAGGCCTCGGCCCGGCCCCTCGGTGATCGGCTGCACTTCCGGCCGGGCGTCGGCGGCGGGAGGCGCCGCCGGGCGTGCGCCCGTCGGCGCCTCCCGCAGCCTTCCGAGGTCATCGACCAGCGCATCGTGGTCGTCCTCGCCGTCCGTCCCGGTCGCCTCGATCTGGCGGAGGATCAGACGCAAGACGTCGCCTGTGGCTAGCAGCACGCCCGCGGTCTGCGACGTGATCGACAACGATCCGTCGCGGAGCCCCGCCAAGAGGCTCTCCGCAGCGTGGGCGATCCGTTCCAGCCTCGCGAAGCCCAGGAACCCGCAGGTTCCCTTGATCGTGTGCATGGTGCGGAAGATGCTTGCGAGCACCTCGCGGGAATGAGGGTCGCGTTCGAGCGCGAGGAGGTCGCGGTCTAGCCGGTCGAGACTCTCGTAGCTCTCGACGAGGAACTCCGCAACGATCTCGTCCATCTCGCCCGACACGTACGTTCACCTCTTCCATGCCTCGAAGGCCCGGGCACCGATGTGCACACGGACCTGAACCGCTGTTGGAACGGTTGCTCTCAGGCTTTCGACCGAGGTCGAACGGGTCTTGAGGGCTGAGACCTGGGAAAACGACGGGCCGCCGGTTCCGGAGCACCGTGGAGGGTCGACAGGGCTGAACTCGGGCTTGTCGGCCCGACGGAGCCCCCCGTATCCTTGGCGAGCCGCAGACAGCAGGGGCGCTCCCGAGCGCACAATCCCGTTCCGGGTACCTGCCGAGGCAGCGAACCCGAGACGGCCGCCTCCGTGCGCGTCTCCGCTGTCTGCGGAGACGCGTTCTTTCATCTCCGAGGAGGCGCGATGCCGAGAACCGAGAAGCTCGAACGGGTCGCCGAGCTCAAACGCCGGATCGAAGGGTCCGCGGCATTGTTGCTCGCCGAGTACCGCGGCTTGACCGTGTCCGACATCACCGAGTTGCGGCGAACGCTGCGCGAGGCTGACGCCAGCCTGACGGTGGTCAAGAACACGCTGATGCAGCGCGCAGCTGCCGAGGCCGGGTTGGAGCTGACCGAGCTCCTGTCCGGGCCTTCGGCGGTGGCGTTCGTCGACGGCGACGCCGTGAGCGCCGCGAAGACGATCAAGGCGGCGACCAAGCAGTTCCCCACCCTCGTGCTGAAGGGCGGGTACATGGAGGGCCAGGTGCTCTCGGCCGACGACGCGAACAGGCTCGCGGATCTGGAGAGCCGCGAGGTGATGCTCTCCAAGATCGCAGGCCTCTTCAAGGGCGAGATGGCCCGGGCGGCAGCCACGTTCGTTTCGGCGCAATCGCGCTTCCTCTCGCTGCTCGAGGCGTATAAGGCGACGCTGCCCATCGAGCCCGAAGCAGAAGTGCCCGAAGCAGAAGCGCCCGAAGCAGAAGCGCCCCAGGCAGAAGTATCAGCAACCGGATCATCCGAAGACGGGAAGGAGTAAGGGCGATGGCGAAGCTGAGCACGGACCAGCTCCTCGACCAGTTCAAAGAGATGAACCTCCTCGAGCTGTCGGAGTTCATCAAGGCGTTCGAAGAAGCCTTCGATGTGAAGGCTGCGGCTGCGGCCCCGATGATGGTGGCCGCCCCCGGGGCCGGCGGCGGCGGCGAGGAGGCGGAGGAGCAGACGGAGTTCGACGTGATCCTGACGGGAACCGGCGATCAGAAGATCCAGGTGATCAAGGAGGTGCGCGCACTGACGAGCCTTGGGCTGAAGGAAGCCAAGGACCTCGTCGACGGCGCGCCGAAACCGGTCCTCGAGAAGGTCGCGAAGGAGCAGGCCGACAAGGCGCGTGAACAGCTGGAAGCGGCAGGCGCGAGCGTCGAGGTCAAGTAGTCCAGTAGCGGAACCCCTCTCACCGTCGTGGAGCGAGGGCGGGGAGGGGTTCCGACACGCCCTCGCCCTCGGACGCCCTGGGCTGCAGCACACCGGCGACATGGCGCAACACCGTGTGTTAGGTTCCCGCCGGGCAGCAGCCACGCAAGCGATCGAGGGGGCAGATATGGACCAAGCGCGTCATTTCGGCAACCGGCTTCGCGAGGCTCGTCTCTCGGCTGGGCTTTCCCAATCCGAGCTCGAGGAGCTCTCGGGGATCCCCAAGGCGCGACTGTCCCGCTACGAGAACGGACACGTCGAGCCATCGATCCAGACGCTGAACCGGTTGGCTCGTGCCCTGAACGTGTCCGAGGCCTCTCTGCTCGGCGACGAGCGCGCGGCGATGGAGGAGTTCTTCAGCGTCCTCGGCGAGCGCGGAGTGGCGATCGGATCCAAGGAGCAGGCTCGAAAGCTCGGGGTCGCGTTCGCCGAGATGGTGCGCTCGATGGGTGGCATCGACAAGGCCGCAACCGAAGACTCGGTCGTCCGGGTCGGCTGAGCTCACCGAGGCATCCGTCCAGGCTGAGGGGGGTAATGGGCCCTCTGGCGGGTTGACCGCCGCCTGCGAAAGGCGTACCGTGCCCGCCAGCCCAACCGGGGTTCCGGCAGGGGTAGTTGACGCACGCCTTGGCGATGCGTACACTGCTCGTTTGCCGTGCTGTCCACCGCGCCCTACTGTCGTGCGCACCAGAGCCTCCTGGGAGGGATCCAGATTTGCCTGACCAGCTCGTTCCGACCCGGAACCGTGTCAGTTTCGCCAAGCTCGATGAGGTCCTACCGCTGCCGGATCTCGTCGCTATCCAAAGGGAGTCGTTCGATTGGCTCCTGAGTGAAGGGATCAAGGAGGTCCTCGAAGAGGTCAGCCCTATCGAGGACTTCACCGAGCAGTTCCAGCTCTACTTCGGTCGTCACGAATTCCGCGAGCAGAAGTTCTCTGAGGAAGAGTGCCGGGACAAGGACATCACCTTTTCGCGGCCCCTGTTCGTGGAGGCAACCTTCGTCAACAAGGTGACGGGGGAGATCAAGGAGCAGGAAGTCTTCATGGGGGACTTCCCCATGATGACCGATCACGGAACCTTCATCATCAATGGGACCGAGCGCGTTGTCGTCTCCCAATTGGTGCGCTCGCCCGGCGTCTACTTCAGCCGTGAGCTGGACAAGACGACGGACAAGGACGTCTTCATCGCGAAGATCATCCCGGGTCGTGGTGCCTGGCTCGAGTTCGATGTCGACAAGAAGGACACCGTCGGAGTTCGGATCGATCGGAAGCGCCGCCAGAACGTGACCGTCATGCTCAAGGCGCTCGGATGGACCGAGGACGAGATCCTCAAGCTCTTCAACGACGCTCCCTCGGTGAAGCTCACGCTGGAGAAGGACCACGTCCAGACGCAGGAAGAGGCGCTCGAGGACATCTACCGGAAGCTCCGTCCCGGCGAGCCGCCGACGGCCGAGAGCGCGAAGACCCTGCTCGAGAACCTCTTCTTCAATCCGAAGCGGTACGACCTGGCCAAGGTCGGCCGTCACAAGGTCGACAAGAAGCTCGGTCCGGCGGAGGGCGAGCTCTTGAAGCAGCTGCGCGCGCACCACCGCGCGGCCGGTGAGCTCGACAACCCCGACAAGAAGGCCTGGGAGCAGTTCCGGTATCGGATCCTCGCGCCCCAGGCCAAGGACGAGACCGGGCCCGGAGCACCCAAGTACAAGGGCGTCCTCACGTACGAGGACATGCTCAAGACGGTCGGCTACCTCGTGAACCTGCACGCCGGCGCGGAGGGGTTCGACCCCGACGACATCGACCACTTCGGCAATCGCCGTCTTCGTTCGGTTGGCGAGCTTATCCAGAACCAGATCAGGATCGGGCTCTCGCGGATGGAGCGGGTCGTCAAGGAGCGCATGACCACCCAGGACGTCGAGGCGATCACGCCGCAGACGTTGATCAACATCCGTCCGGTCGTGGCTTCCATCAAGGAGTTCTTCGGGACCTCGCAGCTATCGCAATTCATGGACCAGACCAACACCCTCGCCGGGCTCACGCACCGGCGGCGTCTCTCCGCGCTCGGCCCGGGCGGCCTTTCGCGCGAGCGTGCCGGGTTCGAGGTGCGTGACGTCCACCCGTCGCACTACGGCCGGATGTGTCCGATCGAGACGCCCGAGGGACCGAACATCGGCCTGATCGGATCGCTGTCCAGCTACGGCCGGATCAACCAGTTCGGATTCATCGAGACGCCGTACCGGCGGGTCGAGGGCGGCAAGGTGACCGCCAAGATCGACTACCTGTCGGCCGACGAAGAGGATCGCCATGTCATCGCGCAGGCGAACACGCCGTACGACCTCAAGACGGGCAAGATCGGCGGAGACTCGGTCCTGGTCCGCCGCAAGGGAGGCGAGGTCGACTCCGTCGTGGCCGAGGACGTCGACTACATGGACGTGTCGCCGAAGCAGCTCGTGTCGGTCCCCGCGGCGTTGATCCCCTTCCTCGAGCACGACGATGCCAACCGTGCCCTCATGGGTGCCAACATGCAACGTCAGGCCGTCCCTCTGCTTCGCGCGGAGGCTCCGCTCGTGGGGACCGGGGTCGAGTTCCGCGCCGCGGTCGACGCCGGGGACGTCGCCATGGCCGATGAGGCCGGCGTCGTCGAGGACGTCAGCGCAGAACACATCGTGGTCAAGGAGCGCACCGGGAACCTGAAGACCTACGACCTGGTCAAGTTCCGCAGGTCGAACCAGGGGACCAACATCAATCAGAAGCCCGTCGTCACCATCGGTGACCGCGTCGTCAAGGGACAGGTCATCGCCGACGGCCCCTCCACGGAAGCGGGCGAGATCGCACTCGGGAAGAACCTGATCGTCGCCTACATGCCGTGGGAGGGTCACAACTACGAGGACGCCATCATCATCTCGGAGCGCCTCGTCAAGGACGACGTGTTGACGTCGATCCATATCGAGGAGCACGAGGTCGACGCCCGAGACACCAAGCTCGGTGCCGAGGAGATCACCCGTGACATCCCCAACGTCTCCGAGGAGATCCTGAAGGACCTCGACGAGCGCGGGATCGTGCGGATCGGAGCGGAGGTCACCACCGGCGACTACCTCGTCGGCAAGGTCACGCCGAAAGGCGAGACCGAGCTGACGCCCGAGGAGCGATTGCTGCGTGCGATCTTCGGCGAGAAGGCGCGTGAGGTGCGCGACACGTCGCTCAAAGTTCCGCACGGTGAATCGGGCAAGGTGATCGGTGTCCGGGTCTTCAGTCGGGACGACGGCGACGAGCTGTCGCCCGGGGTCAACCAGCTGGTCCGCGTGTACGTGGCCCAGAAGCGGAAGATCTCCGACGGGGACAAGCTGGCGGGGCGCCACGGCAACAAGGGCGTCATCTCGACGATCCTGTCCGAGGAGGACATGCCGTTCCTCGAAGATGGCACGCCCGTGGATATCATCCTCAACCCCCTCGGCGTGCCGTCCCGAATGAACCTCGGCCAGGTGCTCGAGGCGCATCTCGGGTGGGCGGCGCTCAACGGGTTCAGCAAGGGCGGGTCGGATTTCCAAGGACCCGTCTACGTCGCGACACCCGTGTTCGACGGTGCTCGGGAGAACGAGATCCTCGACGCGCTGGCGTCCACCCATCCCAACCGGGACGGGTTCCGTCAGGTGGACGAGGTCGGCAAGGCGAGGCTGTTCGACGGCCGCAGCGGCGAGCCCTACGAGGAGCCCGTGACGGTCGGCGTCGCCTACATCCTGAAGCTGCTGCACCTCGTGGACGACAAGATCCACGCGAGGTCGACCGGGCCGTACTCCATGATCACCCAGCAGCCGCTGGGCGGGAAGGCGCAGTTCGGTGGACAGCGGTTCGGCGAGATGGAGGTATGGGCGCTCGAGGCCTACGGCGCCGCATACGCCCTCCAGGAACTGCTCACGATCAAGTCCGACGACGTTCTGGGGCGCGTCAAGGTCTACGAAGCGATCGTGAAGGGCGAGAACATCCCCGAGCCGGGGATCCCGGAGTCGTTCAAGGTCCTCATCAAGGAGATGCAGTCCCTCTGCCTGAACGTCGAGGTTCGATCGGCGGCGGGCGAGGAGATCGAACTCCGGGAGACCGACGAGGACGTGTTCCGCGCGGCGGAGGAGCTGGGGATCGACCTGAGCCGTCGCGAGCCGGCGGGGGCGGATTTCGAGTGACCCGCGGGAATAGCGAAGCGTTGCACAAGATGACGAGCGAGCCACGCGAGGAGGCGAGCTTTTAAGTGTTGGACGTGAACTTCTTCGACGAGCTTCGGATCGGCCTGGCCACTGCGGATCAGATCCGCGCGTGGTCCAACGGCGAGGTCAAGAAGCCCGAAACCATCAACTACCGCACGCTGAAGCCGGAGAAGGATGGTCTGTTCTGCGAGCGGATCTTCGGCCCCACGCGTGACTGGGAGTGTCACTGCGGCAAGTACAAGCGCGTGCGCTTCAAGGGGATCATCTGTGAGCGGTGCGGGGTCGAGATCACCCGCAGCAAGGTTCGCCGTGACCGCATGGGCCACATCGAGCTCGCGGCGCCGGTCACGCACATCTGGTACTTCAAGGGGGTTCCGTCTCGTCTGGGATACCTCCTGGATCTGGCACCCAAGGACCTCGAGCGGATCATCTACTTCGCTGCCTACGTGATTACCCGCGTCGACGAGGACCGCCGCCACAAGGCGCTGCCCGAGATCGAAGCCGAGATGGAGGCGGAGAAGCGCGACATCGAGACCGAGCGAGACGACGACGTCAAGAAGCGGCTCGCGGAGCTCGAGGACCGGCTCAAGGAGCTTGAGGCCGAAGGCGCGAAGAGCGCTCAGCTGTCCGCTGCGAAGCGCGAGGCGCAGCGCGACGTGGAGCGGATCCACGAAGGCGCAGGCCGCGACTCTCAGCACCTCGACGACGTCGTGACCGCGTTCAAGGGCCTCCGCGTGAAGCAGCTGGTGGCCGACGACAACGTTTACCGGTCGCTCCGGGAGCGGTTCAGCGACTACTTCGACGGCGGCATGGGGGCCGAGTCCATCAAGCGGCTGCTCGCCGACATGGATACAGAGGTCGAGGCCGAGACTCTCCGGGACCAGATCGAGAACGGCAAGGGGACGCGCCGCCTGAAGGCCATCAAGCGTCTGAAGGTCGCGTCCAACTTCGCCGAGGGCAAGTCCAACCCGCTCGGGATGGTTCTCGACGCGATCCCGGTCATCCCGCCGGACCTCCGCCCCATGGTCCAGCTCGATGGCGGCCGGTTCGCGACGTCAGACCTGAACGACCTCTACCGGCGGGTCATCAACCGGAACAACCGCCTCAAGCGACTGCTCGACCTTCAGGCGCCAGAGATCATCGTCAACAACGAGAAGCGGATGCTGCAGGAGGCTGTCGACGCCCTGTTCGACAACGGCAGGCGTGGCCGGCCGGTCACCGGGCCCGGCAACCGTCCGCTGAAGTCCCTTTCGGACATGTTGAAGGGGAAGCAGGGCCGTTTCCGCCAGAACCTGCTCGGCAAGCGTGTCGATTACTCCGGGCGCTCGGTCATCGTGGTCGGCCCGGAGCTCCGGCTGCATCAGTGCGGTCTGCCCAAGCAGATGGCGCTCGAGCTGTTCAAGCCGTTCGTGATGAAGCGACTGGTCGATCAGGCCCTTGCTCAGAACATCAAGAGTGCCAAGCGGATGGTGGAGCGTGCTCGCCCGCAGGTGTGGGACGTGCTCGAAGAGGTCATCCGCGAGCACCCGGTCCTTCTTAACCGGGCGCCCACCTTGCACCGACTCGGGATCCAGGCATTCGAGCCCGTGCTCGTGGAGGGCAAGGCCATCAAGATCCACCCGCTGGTGTGCACGGCGTTCAACGCCGACTTCGATGGCGACCAGATGGCGGTGCACGTGCCGCTGTCCGCTGAGGCGCAGGCCGAAGCCAGGATCCTGATGCTGTCGACCAACAACATCCTGTCACCGGCACACGGTCGCCCGATCGCGACCCCGACCCAGGACATGGTGCTCGGGCTCTATTACCTGTCCCTCGCTCAGAACGAGGACCGCAAGGACGAAGACACCCCTGCGTTCGGGTCGGTGTCGGAGGCGCTCCTCGCGCTCGATCGGGGGCACTCCCTGCACGACCCGGTTCGCATCCGTATCGCTGGCAAGGCGCTTCCCGCCGAGATGCTGCCGGAGGGCTACGACCCGGCCGCCGAGGAGTGGAAGGATCGCACGCCCGTCGTGCGGACCACGATCGGGCGCGCGATGCTCAACGCCGCGTTCCCCGATGACTTCGAATTCCGGAACCAGCCGGTGTTGAAGGGCGACGTCGCCCGTTTGGTGGACGAGGTCGTCCACCGGTACGACCGCGCGCAGGTGGAGCAGGTCCTCGACGATCTGAAGAACCTCGGGTTCCACTACGCCACCCGGGCCGGTGTGACGATCGGCATCGAGGACGTCACGACGCCGCCGACGAAGGCCGCGATCTTGGACGATCACGAGAAGCGCGCCCAGAAGGTCGAGCAGCAGTACCGCCGCGGCATCATCACCGACGATGAGCGTCGCCAGGAGCTGATCGAGATCTGGACGCAGGCGACGGACGAGGTCAAGGAGGCCATGGAGGCCCAGTTCACCCCGACGAACCCCATCTACATGATGGCCAACTCGGGTGCACGGGGGAACATCATGCAGATCCGGCAGCTCGCCGGGATGCGTGGTCTCGTTGCCAACCCGAAGGGCGAGATCATCCCCAGGCCGATCAAGTCCAATTTCCGTGAGGGTCTGTCCGTCCTGGAGTACTTCATCTCGACGCACGGCGCGCGGAAGGGTCTGGCGGACACGGCGCTGCGGACGGCCGACTCCGGCTACCTGACCCGCCGGTTGGTCGACGTCGCGCAAGAAGTGATCGTCCGTGAGGAGGACTGTGGGACCGATCGCTCGATCCCCGCGATCGTGAACGTTCGTCGACCCGACGGAACGATCACGAAGCACGCCCACGTCGACACCTCACTGTTCGGTCGCGTCCTCGCCGAGGACGTCAAGGTTGACGGGAAGAAGGTCGCGAAGGCGGGCGATCAGCTCACCGACGAGATCGCCCAGGTCGTCGTCGACTCCGGCGTCCTGGAGGCTCGCGTGCGTTCGGTCACCTCGTGCGAGGCGGAGGTCGGTGTCTGCGCCGCCTGCTACGGGCGCTCGCTCGCCTCCGGCCGGCTGGTGGACATCGGCGAAGCCGTAGGCATCATCGCCGCACAGTCGATCGGCGAGCCCGGGACCCAGCTCACCATGCGGACGTTCCACACGGGTGGCGTCGCGGGCGAGGACATCACCCACGGCCTGCCCCGCGTGCAGGAGCTGTTCGAAGCGCGCAAGCCCAAGGGCGAGGCGCAGATCACCGAGCTGGCCGGCGAGGTCCAGATCGACGATGACGACGAGAAGCACGTCCGGCGTATCCGGGTCACCTCCGAGGACGGCGACATGGTGGAGTACCCGGTTTCGTTCCGGGCTCGGCTGACCGTCGTCACCGGGGACCGGGTCGAGGTCGGCCAGCAGCTGACCGAGGGGTCGGTCAACCCGCACGAGATCCTGCGTGTCAAGGGTGTCCTCGCGCTGCAGCAGCACCTCGTCGACGAGGTGCAGCAGGTGTACCGCTCGCAGGGCGTGACCATCCACGACAAGCACATCGAGCTGATCGCGCGGCAGATGCTCAGGAAGGTCCACATCATCGAGCCCGGCGACACGGACTTCCTGCCGGGTGACCTGATCAACCGGCGGCTGTTCGAAGATCGCAACTCGGAGATCGTCGAGAGCGGCGGTATGCCAGCGTCCGCCCGACCGGTGTTGCTGGGGATCACCAAGGCCTCGCTCGCGACGGACTCGTGGTTGTCGGCGGCCTCGTTCCAGGAGACCACGCGGGTCCTGACGGACGCGGCGATCCAGGGCAAGTCGGATCCGCTGCTCGGGCTCAAGGAGAACGTGATCATCGGGAAGCTGATCCCGGCGGGCACGGGCATGCATCGCTACCGCAACATCCAGGTGCGGATCAAGCCCGAGGCGATCCCCGAGTACTGGCTGCAACGTCAGCGCGAGATGGCCGAGGCCGCAGCCTCGGAGAGCGGCGAGCCGGCCCTCGTCGGCATCACGCGCGAGGAAGCCGAGCGCATGCTCGGAGGGACGGTGGCCACCGAGGACTGACCGGCTCCCGCGCGCCACCCTCCGGAGTGGCAACGCAGCGAAGGCGCCCCCGAAAGGGGGCGCCTTCTGCGTGTTCGCAGCGTTGGCTGCCCACGTCTCGATGGACGACCAGCGGGTTTGACGCGCACCCGTTGGTTCGCTAGACCCCAGGGGGGTTGCATGAGGAGGGAATCCGTCGGAAGGAGACCCTTGCGAACGCATCACGGTGGGCCCAGTCAGTCACCGGAAGCGACCTGATGCGTCGATGGCGGTCGTCCGAGACGCGCCTGCATGGCTTCATTGCTCATCAACACTTGGGCGGCAACGACGATGGAGAGGCCCTGGAAGGGGGGATGGAACCGGCCCTCTGCCGCGGCGGGCGCCACCTCG
>Ga0070708_100002614_pt1 | contig 13940 bp, 12 predicted proteins | sample KBSK5503metaG_FD_65469 | JGI IMG/M metagenome (GOLD analysis project Ga0070708, IMG submission 65469) | Corn, switchgrass and miscanthus rhizosphere microbial communities from Kellogg Biological Station, Michigan, USA - KBS K5-50-3 metaG | ecosystem: Host-associated > Plants > Roots >...
AACCATACTTTTTTCTTGCATTTCTCTTTCTTTGCATGCTGCTCGACGAGGGTCTTGAAGAGAGAAATAGTTTGTACCTACTAGTTCTCTTGAGAACGGACGTACTAAGTAGCCAGCACAGGTCGTCGTTGGAGCATGAGTATATGTTGACGACTACCGATTTTACCCTCTCTTTCCTTTGTTTGCAAGCAGTGAAGGAATGTCATGAGCATTCTCATCGTGCCTCTTTCCAGAACGGACGTACTAAGTAGCCAATGCAGGTGGTAAACAATGGCCGAAAGGCCGTCAAAACTTCTATAATGGATCGGGAAGAGGCATGAACGTTCTCCTGAGTGAGATATAGCGTTGGTCAGCTTCTTTCTTACCTCAAGAGGGTTTCATGTCTGGTTCTTTGCCCCGAATTGTACAAAGCCGAACTGAGACGTTGAAGAATCATCGGCACGATGATGGGAATCGTGATGGTGATGATGAAACGCTTTCAGGGTTTCACGCCACACCTCGCTCCTGCGCATCTAGACGAAGAAGACGAGTACTTGGTCTCCTAACGAGCAAGGAGATACACGTGAGCCTGTTTGACCACAACGCCTCGAGCAAGAGGCACTTCCCAGTGCGAGAACACTGCACGGATCCCTCTCCGCATCAGTACGATGGGATGCTCAAGTTCGCGACGAACTGTCTGGGGAGAAACGTAGCGAACGCGAGCGGGGTGAGTCCATCACGTAACGCGCAGAGCAGCGGGTGCTCCCACTGACCGATCTTGCCGAACAGATAGGACTGCTCGATGATGGCAGCGCTCCGCTTCATGCGGCGTGCCTCGTAGGCACGCAAGGCGGCCACTGGCTCGCGCTGGTCTGCCAGGCAACCAGCGAGGACGAGGGCGTCTTCCAGGGCCTGACAAGCCCCTTGCCCGAGGTTGGGGGTGGGAGGATGAGCGGCATCGCCCAACAGGGTCACCCGGCCACTTCCCCAGTGACGCACGGGCCGGCGATCGAAGATATCGTTGCGCAGGATAGCCTCCTCGTCGGTGGCATCGATCAGACGCCCGATGGGCTCCCGCCAGCCCCCAAAGAGTCGGGAGAGCCGCGCCTTCCGTTCCCCTGCGAGGTCCTGTCCGCCTGCCAGGCAGTTGAGCGTGGCGTACCAGAACACCCGCCCGTTGCCAATCGGCAGCATGCCAAAGCGCCGACCTCGCCCCCACGTCTCGCTGGAAATGCCTGGGGACACGTGCTGCTCCTCGAAGACGGCGACCCCACGCCAACAAGTGTAGCCGCTATAGCGCGGGGGCTCCTTGCCCAGGAGCTGTTCGCGGATCACCGAATGCAACCCATCAGCGCCGACCAACAGGTCCGTCTGATGCTGTTGCTCATCGGCGAAGTGACTGATGACATGCCCTTGCTCTGGCCTGAAGCCGACACAGTGCGCATTCAAATGGATGCTCCGCTGGGAAACCTCGCCTGCCAGCAGTCGCAACAGATCAGCACGATGGATACCAATGCTGGGTGCTCCCACCCGCCGTTCGATGGTGTCCAGTCGCATGCTGCCCAGTCGTTTCCCCCGCCACGACCAGCACTCAAAGTGGGTGAGGGGAGCACTGACCGCAGGCAGAGCATCGGCCAGACCCAATTGCCGCAGGACCTGGACCCCATTGGCCCACAGGGTCAAGCCTGCCCCGATCTCGCGCAACTCGGGATTGCGCTCGAAGACCGTGACCTGGATGCCCTGGCGTTGTAAGGCAGCGGCCGCAGCCAGGCCACCAATGCCGCCACCAATGATGTTCACGTGGAGTGCGTGCTTCTCCATCAGCTCCCTCTCACCTGTCCTGCACAGATGCATCTTGTGCTCACCGATGTAGCAAAGCCTGAATCACCTTCACCTCATCTGAGGTGAAAAGGACTCCCTCTCTTCCATTGTAAGGTGTCGATCGGTTCCTCATCTAGATGCGCAGGAAGGGTTGGTGGTGTGAAACCCTGGCTTTATCAATCTACTATTCATATCTACCTTCCTCCTTTCGTCAGTGTTATCGAACTTATAACATATTCAGGAAGTCACGTTATTCGGGGTTTTTTTTGCGCAGGAAGAATGCAACGAGTGGAACGGATGGTAAAAGAAAGCAAGCGTCCGTCAGAAAGGTGAGGAGAAGACTGAATAACGTGGCTCCCTGCCTATGTTGTCAGCCAATCTGCGCCCTCAAGCCGAGGTCGCTCTCGCTTGTGCTTGCTGCACCAGTGTCCAGAATTCTCGATCTGGTTGCCGCACGCTCCCATCCGAAAATGTGACCCTTTCGCACCTGGCCTTCCCACCCTGATAAGCCTCAACACTCAGAACATCCACCCCGTCTTGCTCAAAAAACAGGTAATAATGTTTCTGTGTATCCTGTATGGTACAATACTTTGTCTGCTCCTGAGCTGAGGGAAGAGCATAAATGGTACGATAGAGCTTATCTAGCAGATCATGTTTATCAACCACCAGTCCCTTTTTCGTCGTGTTTGCATCTGAGACCGCCAACGACAGGCTATCTGGATGGGCTGTTGCCGCTCCGGCTTCGGCCATCTTTTGCTCCAGCAGTTGCCGGAATGTGGGCGTGGTGGCGCGTATTTGCTCTTCCACAAAGCTGGTACAGCCGGTAGCCGCGATCGTGATATCGAGAGGAAAATCTCCGTTTGCCTGGTGGAAGGAGAGCTCATAACGCGGGCCAGTGGTATCCGCACATTCCGGAGGGCTCGCGCTTGTGGGCAGCTTGAGCAGGGCATCATAAATGCGTTGGGCGCCAGCAGCCCCTATTTTCGCATGAATTGGTGGCTGAGACGTGTTGACCGTATGGATGACGATGAGCTGATCGGTCTGGAAAGGTGGCGTCGTGTCTTTGATCGCTTGGCTCAGCAGAACCACGAATTCCTGCGTTGGGGTGCGCTGATCATGCTGACTGAATGTGACCATCCCACAGCCACCGCTATCGTAGGTGGCGCCGACGATCTTTTTCCCTCTGTCCAGAAAGGTCAGTTCATAGAGGACGCCCGTCGAGGTTGGGCACGCTTGTGGCTGCTGGTATGGTGGGAGTGTGGTTGTTACCCGGTATAATTGCTGCACCTGGTCGGCCTTCGTCAGGATTTGAGTCTTGACCGGTCTCTGTGGTACTGGCGAAGGAATGGTGATGGTGAGCGTGTCTGGGCGTGCGTTTGCCGGTATCCCCTGTGGCAGCGCTCCTGCACGGGAACCACATGCCGACAACAGCAGCCCGGCCAGGACACAGAGCAGCGTTATGGAAAGAGATCGTTGACCGCGTTTCATGCGTGTTCTCCCTTTCCCCCTCCCAGGTGAGTATCCAGACGCCGGGCCTCTACCTGATGAAAGGGATGATTGTTCTTGATAGAGAGACGCTTTTACGGGCGTGTTTGTTCCCTTCTCTCGCCATCTACACCAGAGAGTCACAGGGCGCATGAACAATGCAACAACACTCCCGCTCTAGCGCTCGGTGAGGAGAGCACGTTGCAGATCAGATGCGCTGTTTTTTCTTTTACTGTGACTCACTGATATTGCTCCTGGGATTTCTTGCACGATTTCGCATCTGGCTAATAGAGATGTTATTTTGCCAGCAGGGCTACACTGTCGATTATAGGGGGAAATACCCATTACCCGCTCTTCTGTGTTATACTGAAACAATGAGTTGAGCACAAACGGAGCCGAAGTGACCTACCATAAGTGGCAAAAATAACAGCGGGAAATATTTTTTATAGCCAGGAGGAACCAATGCAACCACGCATGAACAGGGTTTCAGCCAAAAGGTGAGGAAGACGCATGTAGGATGAGAAGCCTGCCATCAGGCAACTTTGGTTGGAGTTCGTTCACCCGTTGACAGACCGCAAGTAGATCGCGGGTGAGTTGACGGTTGTTGAAAGGTCGGACTTCCACCTGGACCACCTCCCGTCCCCACTGCACACGACCTGGCAAGCGAAAAAAGGGCAGTAAGCGCAGCCAGGTCGCATGGGCATAGGTGGAGGGAAAGAAGCGGTCACGGACCCACATCGCCAGGTTCGCCAGTGCGAGCTTGCACACGGTCATGATTTGATCTTTGCGATTATCCAGTTCATGCATCACGCGCTCCTTAGCTGCCAGGTCTTCCAATGCACGCAGGAGTTCACGTTGTTCGCGACAATAGCGTTCATGCTTGCTACTCTCCTGATGGCTTTTCTCACGGACGCGATACACGCGCTGCCACAATGGTTCCAACTCAGCATCCGCTTCGGCTTTCAGCTTCCTGCGCTCAGCACGGTAGGTCCCCTCCGTGGCTCCTTGCGCTTCCAACGCCTGTAACCGGTCATTCAGGGTGCGATATACCTTTTCTCCATGCTCTTTGGCCTGTTTCCACAATTTCGTCTCGAGTCCACTGGCCCGATGCGCTTTCTCACGGGCTGCCTCACGAAAACGTTGGACATTGGCGCATCGCTTCTCCAAGGTCTCCCGTTTTTTGTTCACCTCCGAGTTGATCACAGGCGTCTTCGCAAACCCGTGATTGACGTCCAAACCGAGAGGCAAGAGAAAATCTTTGATCACATTCTCTTGGGCAGGCCAGCGATGGATGTAGATCTGGGCGAGTGTGACCGCATCGATCTGCTCAGCCGTCGTCACAATCGGAATCAATTTGGGTTCCGTCGGCATGGCAGGGGCAGGGGTCGCTTGCCAGCCTTGCTGCCACCAGGCGACCTCTTCGTGTCGGATGTCGGCCCACCAGGCGCGTGGAAGGTCCTCTTCAGAGGGCGAGCAGGACACCGTTCTGCGCAAGTCACGGATCAACGCTACTGCGAGCCTGAGCGGTTCATCGTCGCGATCAGGACGAGCCAAGAGAAACTGAGCAGGAGCGACCTCACGAAGCACCGTGCCATGCCGATCCACCGTGAGAGGCACGAACGAGCCGACGTTGGTGAAGGAAGTGAGTCCGGTATATTGGTTCGTCTTGAGAATGGTGGTCATGGTACGCCCCTCCGCGCTCATCTGTGCCAGGAAATCGGCGGCCATCGCCTCGCGATCCACAACGAGGTCGGTCAGATGCAGAACTTCGGTGGCCTGTTCGTAGCAGGTAAGCACCTGAGGAATCCCGTTGGTCAGATGGAGATCACCGCGATGCGTGCTAGCAAGCAGTGGATGCCCCTGGTCGTCATGCAACAGGGTCAATGCACGACAGCCCAGAATTTTGCCTGAGTTCCCGATGAGTCCTCGGGGAAGAAAGCGTGTCGGTGTAGACGGCTTTGCGATGGCCATCCACGTACACATGAGGCAATGTGGCTCCTTGACTCCTTGCTTTCACCTGCCAGAGAGTGCTCGTCCACCGTGCCAATGCTGCGGTGAATGCTTCATCAGCATTGGCGCTAGCCAATCTCCTCAGAAAGCGTTCGACGTGACGATAACTGTAGGGCTGCGGCCGTCCCGTCAGCAACCCGAGTTCGCTTCCCGTGTAGTCGCGTAAGTCCCATGGTCGGTGAAGTCCAACCGCATTGAGGAACAAGAGGGTGAGCAAGAGCTTCAACTGCGGTTGGAAGAGCTGCTGCGGCGCAGGCTCTTGGACGGTTGCATGCTGCTGCTTCATCGGCAAGGCTCCTTCCAACTGGGAAAGCAGGTCGGTGGCGTTCGCAGCAGCCAGTAACAACAAGGCTCCTGCCCCTGTGCTGGCTACTTGGGACATCCGTTCAGAAAAGACGCTCTTTATGGTAGTTGTACACACTTCTTCAATTCCCCACTCCTTGTAGTAAGCTGGAGGAAAGAGTACAATCGAAAGACATCGACTTATCACTCTTTTTATTAGGAAACACGTATTCTAGCAAAGGAGAGATGTACGCTGTGAAGCGCCTTCTCAACTCTCTCAAGCAACTGGTCATCTTGGACGTTCAATGGGTCCACCGCCGCTATATGCGTTGGACAAAACCGTCTCGTTCCTCCCTCACACTCGGCGTAGCTGCAGATCTCTTCAGAAGTAAACCTCAGTTGGTTGCAGAAAACGCGTTGTTGCGGCAGCAGCTCATCATCCTCAAGCGTCAAGTCAAACGGCCAGGGTGTACGAAGGCAGATCGGATAGCGCTGGTTCTGTTAGCTAGAGTGGTTCGGGCCTGGAAACAGGCCCTCTTCATCATTCAGCCAGAGACACTCCTACGTTGGCATCGCGAGGGCTTTCGTCGGTTTTGGAAGCGCAAGTCACAGGCCACTTCTCAAAAACCGAAGGTAGCTGCGGAGACCGTAGCCTTGATCAAGGAGATGGCGACGAAGAATCGACTTTGGGGAGCTGAGCGTATTCGTGGTGAATTACTCAAGCTCGGTATTCATGTGTGCAAGCGAACCATCCAGAAGTACATGAGATGCGTTCGTGTACTGAACCCACGAGGGCAGAAGTGGGGCACTTTTCTGCGCAATCACGCATCCCAAATCTGGGCCTGTGACTTCTTGCAGGTGACCGATCTCTTCTTTCGTTCGCTCTTTGCTTTTTTCATCATCGAGCTCAAGTCACGACGGGTGATCCATGTCGGAGCGACACGATTCCCCACCGACGCCTGGGTAGCGCAACAGCTTCGGGAAGCGACTCCCTACGGGCAAGTACCAACGTATTTGATCTGCGATCACGATAGCAAGTTCGGCTCCTGCTTTGCTCGTGTGGCAGCAACTAGCAACATCGAACTCCTCAGAACGCCCTCTCATGCGCCACGAGCGAATGCAACATGTGAACGGTTTCTCGGGAGCGTTCGTCGGGAATGCCTGGATCACCTTTTGATCCTCAACGAGCGACAGCTCCACCGTGCACTCACTGCGTACGTGGCGTATTTCAATCGAGCACGACCACATCAAGGCATCCGGCAGCAACTTCCTGAGCCATCTACATCTCCTGTGCCTTTGCATCATAAAGGTGACAAGGTGTGCTCCATTCCTATCTTGGGTGGGTTACACCATGACTACCAAAGAGTAGCTTAAATGCTAATAGACAGGCTCATCCATCTCTCTGAGCCTCGTACAGAGCGTCACCATGTTCTGGGCTCTCTCATCTTGTGCATCCTTTGTGTTTGGAACACCTTGAAACAGTTTCTGACTGGCCATCTTTCAAATGAACAGGTTGACGAACAGAGGAGGCATCTTCCGAGTGAAGCTTCTTCATGATTGGGGAGAGGAGAGATTTTCTTCCTGTTTGAATCCTGCAGTTCAGGGGTTCATATGAGTGTAGTGAAAGCTAAATCGAGCAATTGTGCGAACGGATGTCCCAAGTAGCCAGCACAGGCAAGAAGGTTTCCTCCATGATTGTTTCCCTCTCGATTTTAGAACGGATATCCCAAGTAGCCAGTTGTGCTGGCTACTTGGGATATCCGTTCTAAAATAACAGGGTAAAGAGCAATGTGGAAAACCTTGCCCGTTATGTGGATAAAGAGGAAAAGATATCGGTGGAACGCATCATCAGTGCACATTCATGGAACGGATATCCTAAGTAGCCAGCACAGGGCTCACGTCTTTTGGGACCAGCCCATTCCCTTGATGCCTGCTCTACTTTTGCTCGAATGCTAGCCGCACACCAAGCGCGATTAACACCACGCCTGTGACTCCTTGCAAGATGTTACGGACGCGGGTCCCAAAACGGCTTTGCCCAGCCTGGCTGACCAGGTAGCCATAGAGGTTGAGCCAGCTCAGAAGAACCACCTCATAGGCGAGCAGCATCAGCAGCAGGCGCAAGGGAGGATCGCCAGGACGGATAAATTGGGGCAAAGCGGTGGCAAAGATCGCACCGGCCTTCGGGTTGAGCAGATTATTCAGCAGTCCCTGCCGGAAGGCAACCCATTCACCCAGTCGCGTCGCTTGCGAAGCAGGTGTCGTCACGACGCCCTGCTTGCTCTTGCGGAAGCTAGCGATCAGGCTTCGCAGGCCAAGATAGCCCAGGTAGGCCGCCCCGACGACCTTCCAGACGGTGACGGCGACCGCTGACTGCTCAAGAAGAACCGCGATGCCGAGCACCGATGCAAGTGCCCAGATGATGCTTCCCGTCCCGATGCCAAAGGTGGTGAAAGAGGCCGCACGTCTTCCGACGAGAAGCGCCTGGCGGGTGACCAGCGCCGTGTCGGGCCCGGGCGTCACAATCAGCAGGGTGGCGACGGCCAGATAAGCAGCAAACCTCGCGTCGAAGAACCCCATCTCAGATCCTCCTTCGTGCTGGTAAAGAATGCTGGTGAGACCAGCTGACAACCAGGTGAGTACTTTGAGGATAGGACAACACTGCAAACAGGACAAGTGCCAATGAAGAGCAAGTGGAGAGCCATTTTCCTTTCCGACAAGGCACTTAACGAGGAAGAGAGCAAAACGAGGTGGTGAAGCCCAGTTCTGTCCAGAGGGCTGTGACCTCTTCATCGGTTTTACGTCGCCAGTCAAAGCTCAGGCGATCCTCATACCAGGCCTGTGCCAGTCGCCATTGCTGCTGCTCCCTCGCTCCGTTGTCTCAACAACGAGCGGTATGTGTCTTCCGGCCCTTCTCATGAATGCTTCTTTGCGTTCACCATCAGGAGTGGTGCTGCTGTCGATGATCCCTGCTCCTGTCTCCATCACCATACCAGAGGAGAGACGGACACGTCTTGCACCATCTTGCTCTGCTGGCGATCATCGAACCGTCCTCGCCAACGCTGCATGAGATCCCTGTTTCTTCAAGATCGCCGCATGAATGGCTGTCGTCTCGTCCTCCGATTGGCCCTTGTCTTCCTCAGGCCGATGCCGTACGGTAATCATCAGCAGTACTCTCCACCTCCCAGGAAAGGGGAAGCAAGAACCATGAGGAGCCAGGAGTGGGTGAACGTCTGGCATGACGCGGTGCTCAACGGACTCGAGGTGCACCATGCCACCTATATTACCCATGCGTTTGCGCGCCATGCCCACGACTATTATGTGATCGGACTGATTGAGGCAGGCGTCCAGTCTTTTGCTTACCGGGGGGCGCGACAGGTCACGCCGGCGGGAGATGTGTTTGTGATCCATCCAGGAGAAGCGCACACCGGAGAGGCCGTGAGCGCAGGGGGCTATACCTATCGCACCCTGTATCCGCCTGTTGCTCTCATCCAGCGTGCGTACTCAGATATCGCTGGATGCGAGCAAGGCATACCGTTCTTCCCGACACCGGTGATTCACGATGGGGAAGTGGCCAGATGCCTGCGCGACCTCCATCTCGCCCTCACTTCCGATGGTGCTCCTCTCGAACGGGAAGCGCGTTTCTTGCAGGTGTGCGCTCTGCTCATCACCCGGTATGCGGAAATCCGTCCTCCTGAGCCAGCCGTTGGACAGGAACGGCCGGCAGTCCAGCAGGTATGCCACTACCTCGACGAGCACTTTGCCCAGCCGGTCTCGTTGGCTGAGCTGGCTCTGCTGGTCGGGCTCAGTCCGTACTATGTCCATCGCGTCTTTGAACGGGAGGTGGGCATGCCCCCGCACGCCTACCTGGAGAGTGTGCGAATTCGAGAGGCCCAGCGTCTCCTGGCTCAAGGGGAGCCGATCGCGCAGGTTGCCGCTGAGCTGGGATTCAGCGATCAAAGTCATTTGACACGCAGGTTCACACACTTGCTCGGGATCACGCCGGGCCACTATCTGCACAGCAAGAAAGTGCAAGACATCCAGGCAGCCCGTCGTGTACGATAAGGAGCAAGAGGGGCCATTGTCCAGGCCCCGCTGACAGCGTCAGAAGGAGCAGCCATGATCAGTCGACAGACAGCCGAACACTTCACCTGGCGAGACATCTGTGATGGGTGGTATCTGGTCAACCAGCCCGATCGCTTGACGGTGCTGCAAGAGCGCATGCCGCCGGGAAGCAGCGAGGTCCGGCACCTCCATCGCCAGGCCTATCAATTCTTCTTCATTCTTGCCGGGATGGCCACCCTGGAAATCAACGGGCAACACGTGCAACTGTATCCGTTCGAAGGCGCAGAAATTCCTCCCCAGGTTGCGCACCAGATGATGAACACATCTGACGCTCCGCTGGAGTTTCTCGTGATTTCGCAGCCCAATAGCCGAGATGATCGAGTGCTGCTTGATGCTTGGGAGGGAGAGCATGCCTCTCGCTGACCAGGGGTGCTCAGCCGCACCAGCAGCGGGTGGTATCGGCTTGGCTAGCGGCTCTTTGAGTTAAGCCAGGCCCTTGTAGAGCACACAGCCTCTTGTCTCGACGCGCGATGCGGGAACTCGTCGAATGTTGGGGCCAGCTCAAATTGATCGCCAGCGAGACAAGATCAACCCGTCGCCCGCCAGACAAGGAAAGGAGGAAAGAGGTGGAACCCTCTTGGAAGAAGTCCCCTTTGCGAGAGGGGACAACAAGGCTCACGGCCATTGACGCCCATACCGCAGGTGGTCCCCTACGCCTCATCACGAGTGGTTTGCCCGAACTCAGCGGCACAACGATTCTGGAACGGCAACGCTGCCTGCAGGAACAGTTCGATTGGATTCGTCAAGCAGTGCTGCAAGAACCACGTGGACATGCCGAGATGTGTGGCTGTGTGCTCACGCCTGCTAGCAGTCAAGAAGCCGATTTTGGTGTCCTGTTTCCGACGGCCACTGGATATTCTCCGATGTCCGGTCACAGTCTCATCGCGGTTGTGACCATCCTGCTGGAAACAGGGATCATCCCTGCACAAGCTCGAAGGGCCGTGGTGAACCTGGAGACGCCTGTGGGGGTCGTGCAAGCCACAGCTTCCCTCGATCCCACCGGGCAAGTGAAGCGGGTGTCTTTCCGCAATGTGCCTTCGTTTGTCTACGCTCGAGATGTAGTAGTAGTGGTCAAGGGAGTGGGCCACATCACGCTGGATCTTGCCTTTGGCGGCAACTTTTGCGCGGTCCTGCCCGTCTCCCAATTTGGGCTGCGCGTGCTTCCCGAACATGCCTCGACCTTCGTCACCCTGGCAGAGCAGATTCAACAGGCCGTGAATGTACAGATGGCACTGCAACATCCGCTGGAAGGACCAGGTACGGTCTACAGCATTATTTTCACCGATACTCCCCAGAACCCGGCTCATCACAGCCGGAATGTGACCATTTTTGGCCACGGGCAAGTCGACCGTTCCCCAACGGGGGTAGGACTCTCCGCACGCCTGGCTGTGCATGATGCCAGAGGAGAACTGGGAGAGCACGAAGAACTGGTGATCGAGAGTATTCTGGGAGCAGCCAGTACGCTCACGGGCCAGATCGTTGGGCGGACGCAGGTTGGCTCGTATCCCGCCGTGATACCTGCGATCAGTGGACAAGCGTTTCTCACCGGATACCACGAGTTGCTCATTGATCCCCGTGATGCACTCGGGCAGGGCTTTCTCTTGGCAGGGTGAAAAAGGAGACCATCATGTCAGAGAAGACCCAGATTCCACAAGGCGGCTTTGTGCAAGACGTCGCTCTACCCGTTGTCGGAGACTGTTGTGGAACGGCAGGGGCGAGTACCACCGCCGGCTGTTGTGGCGAGCCTGTGGCAACCAGTGTGCCGTCCTCCAGTGGACCAGCAGCTGTCGGCTGTTGCGGTGAACCTGGTGCTCCCCAGGAGAAGTGGGCTGCGTCATCGCCGAGCTGCTGCGGCTAGCCAAGCCAAACAGACAAGGCTCACACCCTGACAAAGCATCTCTCGTCGGGAGAAAGGATTGCGCATGCCAGACTTTCTGCACCGCACATATGATTTACACCAACCAGAGCTTGCCTCGGCATTCGATCAGGTCTCGTTTTGGTCGGCCAGATTTGGTGCCTTGCTGTTCAAGCACCTGACCCTCCGCCCTCATCTGACTATTCTGGATCTTGCCTGTGGGACCGGTTTCCCGTTATTCGAACTCGCGCAGGTCTACGGACCCTCCTGTCAGGTGACGGGGATCGATCTGTGGAAGGAAGCGGTCGAGCGAGCCAGGGCGAAGCTGAAGGTCTATCAGTTGCCCAACGTGAAGCTTCTTGAGGCGGATGCGGCGCATCTCCCATTTCAGGAGCATGAGTTTGATCTGATCGTTTCCCATCTAGGGGTCAACAATTTTGCCGATCCAGAGGCGGTCTTGACCGAATGTTTTCGGGTCGCCAAACCCCGTGCCAGCTTTGTGCTGACCACGAATCCCAGCGGGCATATGCGCGAGTTGTATGCGGTGTTTCGTGAGGTGCTGCTGGACCTCCACAAGCCAATGTACCTGGAGCGATTACGGAGGGATGAGGAGCATCGGGGCACCAAAGAATCGCTCAGCGGTGACCTCCAGGCAGCCGGGTTTCATATCGCCAAGATACAAGAAGAAGCTTTCCAACTCCGCTATCTGGATGGAAGCGCTCTGTTCTCTCACGTCTTAACGCAGGTTGGCTTTTTAGATGGCTGGAGACAGGTGGTAGATCCAGAGGACGAAGAGCAGGTCTTTGCGCTCCTCGAAACCAAGCTGAACCAGATGGCGAAGGCTCGCGGTGAACTGTGTATGACCGTGCCCATGCTCTATCTGGAAGGAGAAAAACTCGAGTGAGGGTATCCCGCTCGCTGGCAAGCCGAGTCGGCTGCAGCCGAAGGCGCTGCTATCTACAGAGCGACATGCCCTCTCAGAACTTCTCCCACCGTTGAGGAGGGTATGGTAAGATACAGAAAAAACCGAGCAAAGATCCTTTAGGACTCTACCGGTAGTTTGTTGAGAGAGGATTTTTCCTCTCTTTACGACAAGCAACCGGCATTTCTTTTGAGGTAGTAAATGCAGGAAGCACGCGCTTTTAGCAGAAAAGCAAGAAAGCGCAGTTTCCCGAAACAACAAACTACTGCTACAGCGGTCTTCACAAAGATTGAGCTTGCCTTCTCCTCAAGAGGTTCATGCGTGTTCAAGCCAACAGGACGAGAGGAACTTTTATCAGAACCGTAGGAGTTTCACTCTTTTTTTGCAACCCTGAGTTTTGGGTAGAACCGGCGCTGTGCTCCGGAAGCTCAGAGGTGCGATATAACGAATACATATACGGCACCAGACGCTCTGCATCAAAAGGAGGGAACGCTCAATTCTGTTCCCTCTTTTCGAACGTCGAGAAGGCCTCGCTGTTTTCAATGGGATGCTTCGCATTGGTTCTTTTCCCCCTTGACAAAAATAGAATAGCGTTCTATACTATATCTAAGGATAGAATACTATTCTATGCAAGGAAGGAGACGTCGATGCCCTACCGAGTGACAGAACGAACCGAGCAGCGCCGACAAGCCATGCGCCAGCGCCTCATCACCGCCGCGCGTGATCTCTTTGTTCGACAAGGCTACCAACCCACGACGATGCAGCAAATTGTTCAAGAGGCAGCAACATCCATCGGCAACTGCTACTTTTACTTTTCCAATAAAGAAGCATTGCTGCAGGCCGTCACCCTTGACTTCGCCCAGGTCATTGGTCAGGAAATTGATGCTGCGGTGGCGGAAGTTCCAGTGGGGTCTGCCCAACTCGCCGTCGCCTTGGCTGCTGGTATCAAGGCGGTCCTCAGCCAGGCGGACCTGGCACGTGTCTTGCTCACGGAAACTGGGCACCCTGAACTACGAAGGACCGTCCTCCATCATTTTGCCGCTCGCCTCCCGACGTTTCTGGAACATGCAGGACTCTTGAGAAGTCCCGAAGAGATGCCCCTGGTGGCATCGGCCTACCAAGGGGCGATCTTTCAGGTGGTCGAAGAGGTGATCCAGGGCTCGCTCACGGCAGATGCCCAGACGCTCGGACGCTTCCTGGCTCGCTGGAACCTCCAGGCACTGGGAATACCACCTGAGCAGATCGAGCATGGACTCGCGCGCCTTTCTCGCTAACTATCGTGTGACAGGCAGCAGAAAAAACTGCCTGTGTATCGAAGACATGCGTTCTGTGCCGTTTAAAAGAACGGGCAGAATGACAAAAGGAGAACATGGTGACAGAAAACAGTGTGCAACACGGCCTCGAGGCTTCGGCACAAGGAACAGTACCAGGACGAGGACGCTTAGCAGGCCGGCGCATTCTGGT
>Ga0070708_100002615_pt1 | contig 13938 bp, 7 predicted proteins | sample KBSK5503metaG_FD_65469 | JGI IMG/M metagenome (GOLD analysis project Ga0070708, IMG submission 65469) | Corn, switchgrass and miscanthus rhizosphere microbial communities from Kellogg Biological Station, Michigan, USA - KBS K5-50-3 metaG | ecosystem: Host-associated > Plants > Roots >...
TCGCCAAGTTTCTACCCACCCGCTTGACGCTCCTCGGTTCTGACGTTGAGTCGTATGTTGCGGAGCCGTTTGACCTGTATCGATGAAACATTCGCAGCGGCCGTAACACTCAATTGTCAGTACCGATGCGCGGTAGCGCCGGGGTAGATGGTGCGCATCACGACTTTGAGTGGCCAAATGAAATCAGTTAGCAGGGAGGTCGCTAATGGCTTGTGGTTTACCCAGCATTGCTTTTGGCATCGGTATTGACCCGACGCTACCGCGTGACGGTACTGACTTCATTACACTAGGAGTCGTGATGCGCGTCGGCGTTTGCTTGCGGCACTGCTGCGCTGCGAAATCTGCGTAATCTGTGTATCCGCCGGTCTTTCGACTCTTCGTGGCGATCATTATGGAAGCCGTTAGCCTGTTAATCAATCGGAACCAATAGTGAAAGAGCGTGGATCAATCTTCTGGTTGAAAGAAAACTGCGTCAGAGTGATCATCCAATCTGCCAGAAAGGTTCCGTTTTGCGAGTCAACTGCTAAGTTGATCTTGTACGTATGCGGTAAAGTGAGTTCGCCCTCCTTCTTGAAATCGGAAAACTCTTCCACCATCTTGTAGCGGACTTCTCTTTCCTGGACATTCGCATAGGCCCGATCTCCGGTCGGTGCTGCAATTACGCGTTCGTATTCTGTTCTCACGTGCGTGAAGGTCTCCTGATCAAAAAAGAGTTTGATTTGAAGGTCCGAACCTCCCCGCGGCAGATACTTAAGTTCATGCAGAGTTCGGTTACCTACTTTCCTGGTGCCGGCATATTCCAGTTGCGGGCCTCTAGCGTTCAAATCCAATAAGGGCCAAGCCGAAGATAACGTGCCACCCATGAGGCCCTGTTTGAATATCAAATCGTGGGTCATCAGAAACCCACCCAATGATGAGCGTATGCCAGGTGTTACATAAGCAGCGATAAAACTATTCCCGTTAAAGCCCAGTTCCTCACGTGGGTAGACTGGACTTTTGAAGCTCATGCCAATCAGGCTCTTGTTGCCTTCGGAAGCCATAACCGCTCGACCGGTGGCTTGTCCAGGTGGCGGCGTGCGAAAAATGACTTGAGAAGTCCCGGCAATGATGCGGGTCGCGACTGAAGAGCGTGCCGTCGCCGTGCCAATGGATTGAAGATGTTTGGCAATCAGTTCTTCTGGCTTCAGCCTGTCCGTGGCGGAAGAGCGGACATCGACAAGACAGAGCGCGATAAGAAGCATCCCAAAGATACCTAAGCGTGAAAACGTACTCACTTGTTCCTGCATCTTCCTGGGTCCGCTAGCTTCAAATGAAACAGCGAGACATCTTCATGATGTCTCGCTGCTTCTTGTTTCAGCTCGCCTAGAACTGCAGCTTCAAGGCGAATTGAATAACGCGTGCCGACTCACCGGTCTGCACGATGGTTTGCGTAGAAGGCGGGGCTACCGTTGCACAACAGGTTTGGGCGAAAGAGTTCGCCCGAATGCTGGGCGACCCCGAGGAGGCATCGCGTGGATTGTCGAAATTAGGATGGTTTAGGGCATTGAACATCTCGGTTCTAAATTGAATCTTGACACGCTCGGTTATTGGGAAGGTCTTGATAAATCCCAGATCAAGGTTCCAATAACTAGGTGCCACAAAGATATTTCTGCCGGCACCATTCTGGCCAGCCGCTGGGAGGCAAAAAGCCTGTGTGAGATCGACGCCGCAGGTGGCAACAGTCACCGGCTTAAACAGCACGGGGCCGGCGAAGGTCTGTCCCGGAAGTTCCTGCAGTTGCGCTTTGACCGGCTGCTGCACGCCGGCGCGTGACTCGTGATTTCCGTTAGCCGTGAATGAACCGCTGCGAACGGCGAACGGCTCGCCCGTCATATATGTGTAGATAGCGTTAATAGTCCAGCCACCTAGTACCTGATTAGTCAATCCGTTCGACGAATTAAAGAAGCGACGACCCCGACCGACAGGCAGCTCCCAAACAGAAGCCGCTGTAAAGACCTGAGTCCGATCGAAGTCAGACCGAGCACGCTCTTCGCGAAAATTACGGATGTCAGTGGGCGTGCGTGAGTTGGTGGTCGAGAGTCCACCGCCTGATGCTGCACCTACAGGATCCACGGATTGATTGTCGATTGACTTGCCAAATGTATATGCCGCGGTGAGGCCGAGTCCACTACTGAACCTCCGCCGCAAAGTGAACTGAGCGGCGTGATAGTTAGAGTCACCGCTATTGTCCAGGTACGTAATTGCTGCAAACTGCTGATTGGGCCTCAGCTTCAACCCGAGGACGGTTTCCTCGATGCGCCTGGCAAAGGAGCCGGCATTGTTAATAGCCAGTTCACCAGTTGTTGTCGAAGAGTTGACGAAGGTTGTTGCAGACGCGGTTGCTTGAGGCGAAGTCTGGCCGGCAGCAATAAACGCCGAAACAAGTTGAGAGAACACCGGCGTCGTTGTTCGCACCACGCCCTGCTGCATCTGCACGAATGATGGAACAATCGGATCCGCGTTGATTTGGTTGGCGTCATAGGCCATGAAGAGGTGCTCACCCCGACGGCCAATGTAGGACGCCTGCATCACCAAACCCCATGGTAGTTCTCGTTGAATGCCGAAGTTCCACTCGTGTACTGTGGGCAATTGCATCTTTGGTGCGAAGACAGTGATCGGTGGCGCGACGTTTCTTAGCTGCTGCGGCGGAGTAAAGAAGGTCGATGGCTTAACCGAAGGGGCAGGCAATTGCGTGGGAAAGCCACCTGCCACTGTTTTGTTCACATCTGGCGAGTTGACGCACCCTGCAGTAATCGTGGTGAACGGGAAGTTTGATGAGCAGCTTTGGACTAATCCCGGAATTCTTCCGGCGGCCGCTGTTACCTGGAATGATGAGATGGTGTCAAACGCAATACCATAACCAAGGCGAATTACGCTTTTGGCATTGCCACCAAAGAGCGTTCGCATGAGACCTGATTTGAAATCGGGGCTGTAGGCCAGACCGAACCGTGGTCCGATGGCTCCATTGAAACTGCCCTCGTACCAATGATTGGCCTTAACGAAGGTCACGGCGCCCGGTAGATTGACGGCCGGCGTCACAGGCAGTGGTGTCCCGACAATGGGCGTGCTCGCGACAAAGACGTTGGCAGAGGGAGAAGTATTGGCTGGCGGGTTCAATTCCCAACGCGCGCCGTAGTTCAAGGTCAAGTTCGGGCGTACCTTCCATTCATCCTGAAAGTAAAAGTTGTACTGATCGAGGTTGTGTTTCTCCGCATACAGAGTAATTTTGTCGCCTGTCTTGAAAGGCAGGAAAGTATCAGCCGAAAGGTTTGAAATAAAAACCTGCCGAATGTTGGAGGGAAGGCCGTATAAGTTATTGATGAGTCCGCCAAGCGTCACTTCATCATTAGACGTGTTGACGCCGCCCGCCCGTCTGAATCCGCCGCCGGCGGTGGTGAATGGGTCTCTACCAGAAGAACCAGCCGCAAACGTTACTGAGGGCGTTACGTTGATACCACCCGGTTGGCCTCGTTGATCGACGTGACGATAGAAACGAAGGTTGAGACCGGTGCGAAAAACGTGTGCTCCGTGGACGATGCTCAAGTTATCCAGCAATTGTGGCGTAGTAACCCAGCGCGCCGTTCGTGGCGTGTTGATATAAGGCTCGCTCAGGCTGGTGAAGTCAAAAGGCGGAACATCTGGCCATTTAGGATTTGCCTCGCCCTGGGTGAAAAGAAACCCAAAGCGCGCATATCCCATTGTGAGTTCGTTGACGACGCGAGGAGAGATAACCCGGCGGTAACTAATTGCGAGATTAGACGTGCGTCGGAACACTTCGCCGAGCGGCGGACCAGTGGGATAAACCTGTGGCCGGCCATTGAGAGGGTCGCCTTTTAGAGTGTTGTAATCGGACCAAAGGTAACGCGCGAAGACACTGTTGCTATCGTTGAAATTGTGATCGATGCGAATGGCTATCGCGGGTCCTCTCACTTGTGTCGGTGGGTTCCACAGGAAAGCAGCCGTATTCAAGCCGTCACCTGATGAGAAGTTATTTGGCAAGGGCACCGGCGACAGAATTCCTGCGACTGTAGAATCAAAGGTTCTGCCGGCAATGTTGTTTGGGTTGTTTATCGCCGAACGGATGTCATAGGTTTGTACGCAGCGAACTGACGTGGATGTGGCACAGAGCGGAATTACCAATGCGCCTGTGGCTGGATTAACCAGAAGCGGATTGTTACGCGTGATCGTCTGACCGCCGATGACCAGCGGGTTAGCAGGATCCGGCACGAAGTAACGGAAGATTCCGTTGCGTGCCTCCGGAGTGTAGACGATCGGGATTCCAAAGGTTTGATCTATGGGTTGCGTGAAATCGATTCGATTTGACTGGTAGCTGCCAAAAAAGAAGGTCTTATTTTTCCTGATGGGACCCCCTATTTCCAAGCCATACTGACCCATTCTGATCTGTGGCTTCGGAGTTCCCTGAGCATTAGCGAAGAACTCATTAGAGTTCAGGGCCTCATTGCGAAAGAAAAAGAACCCTGTGCCGTGGTATTCACTGGTTCCACTACGCGTTGCAATCGAGATTGACGCACCGCTATTGCGACCTTCTTCTGCGGTGGCGTTGTTGGTGGTTACTTTGAACTCCTGAACGTTGTCAGGATTGATGCGATAGAGATTGCTGACTGGATTAGGCACCGATGACTCGTTTGCTTCAATTCCGTCAATCGTTACGTTGTAAGCCCGGTCGCGTGCGCCGTTAACGTGAACGCCCGAGCCCGCGCCGCCGGCGGAACGTTGGACCACACCGGGTTCCAGCAGTAACAGCGTTAGCGGATTTCGTCCGTTGAGTGGCAGGCTTTCAATCGCTTTTTGTTCTACCACGTTTCCCAAGGTGGCATTCGCCGTCTGTAATTGTTCTGCGCCGCCCTGGACAGTAACAACCTCCGAAACCTGACCGATCTCCAACATCGCGTCGACCGTCAGCGGAGTATTAACCTCCAGCTGGTTGCCGGTGGATTGAAACTTCTTGAAGCCACTCTGTTCTACGGTGATTGTGTAGTTTCCAACCGGCAGCGAATCGAAAGAGTAGACGCCAGCCTCCGTTGTCGTTTGAGTTTGCGTTACACGAGTAGCCTCGTTTGTGATGGTGACGCTAGCGCCGGCGATGGATGCTTGCTTTGCATCTACTACGCGGCCAGTAATGCGGGATGTGCCGGTCTGAGCGACTGCAAATGTAGCCGCAATCGTCAAAAGGATTAGTGTGCTCGTAACGAAATGTTTAAGGGTGTGCATCGATCGCTTTCTCCTAATCGTAGCTGTGTGTGGAGGATTAGTAGCAAACTCAAACCGAATTTGCCCATTGACTATTTGAATGATTGGCGAGTTGACTAGTGCGAAACTAATCCAGAATTACAGTATGACAGTCCCCACGCAACGATCGATGGCAGGCAGTATATATCTGGAAGATTTTCCGTCAAGTGTTTTTGTAATTTCTCCAAAAATGGGTATCAAACATTCTTATCAAAGTGATAAAAATCTTTAGCTACCATTATTCCAACGTTGCCCATATAATTCGAATTCTTCTCTTTAGGCAATCAGACGAGCGCGGGCCAAACCTGTAAGCTTTCAAGTGAATAGTATCCACCGCATCTTCCGGCTGAGGCTGAGAAGGTTACGGACCGGAAATCGAAAAGCAGTGAAATCGAGTCTCTTTTCTAATCGCCCTTATTCTTGCTACGCGTTTGCGCGGGTGTTATAGGGCCCGGCCTTCTGCCAGTGGGTCGGGCGCCTACAGCGGCGCAGTGAAGACTTTCGAAATTGTTTTCATCCCCTGTAGGTTCTAACAATTGTACATCCCCGAGGTCTGCGCCATCGGCGCAAGCGAAAGACTGTTTCAACGACGAAAAGGAAGCAACCAATGAGACACCAACAGATATCAGTTCGGATGACCTTTCTAGCGTTCGCATTTTGCCTGAGCCTGAGCGGACTCGCGTTTGGTCAGGAAATCACCGGCAGCATCGCCGGTACTGTAAAAGACACGACTGGCGCCGCCGTGCAGGGCGCGACTGTGACAATCACCGATAGCGACAAGAAGGTGGTCGTGCGCACAGTGAGCACGAATGACAATGGAGAGTTTTCCCTACCGCTGGTGCCTGTCGCACTCTACGATCTTAGCGTCGAAGCGCCAAACTTTAAAAAGCATATTGATAGCGGAGTCAAGGTAAATGTGAACGATCGCCGCAAGGTGGATGTGATTTTGGAGGCTGGCAATATCGCAGAAACGATCACCGTGACCTCAGATCCATTGCAGGTGAATACTCAGTCCGCTGCGGCCGGCAACGTAATCAACGGCGATCAGGTGCGGCAGCTTTCCTTGAATAATCGCAACTTTGTTCAACTTATAACTCTGTCCCCCGGGGTTTCAGCAAACATAGCCGACCAGATCTACGTTGGCACGACCAATCCAGGCGGAGCTTCAAATGCGTTGCAAATCGCCGTCAACGGTGTCAGGTCAAGTTCCAACACGTACAATGTAGATGGCGCCGACACGACAGACCGGGGAGCTAATCTGACGATTCAAACCTATCCGTCGGTTGACGCGATCGCCGAGTTCACCGTTCTGCGGAGCCTCTATCCAGCTGAGTCCGGCAGGAGCTCCGGCGGTCAGGTTAACGTTGTTACGAAAAGCGGTTCAAACGGCTATCACGGCGACCTCTACGAGTTTTTCCGCAGCGATTGGTTGAATGCTAATTCGTTTTTGACAAACCGAACGTTTCCACTTGGCCGGACCGCCGATGGGAAGGCGAAACGCGTTCCGCTGAGGTACAACAATTTTGGCGGTACATTTGGAGGGCCGGTAGCAGGGCCACACTTCGGTGAAGGCGGACCTATTTTTTCAAAGCTAAAGGAAACCTTCTTTTTCTTCTCTGAAGAGTTTCGGCGAGTGATCACCTATCCCACCTTCAACTCAACGGTTCCGTCAGCCGCGCTCCGCCAGGGTATCTTTCCACAGGACGTTTGCATTGGGCCGGTGGCTAACCCCTGCGCAACGGTGCTGCCGGCAGGTCAGTCCCTACCACTGAATCTAAGAAGTCGGGTCGCGTCGGCATACGTTCAGGATATCTACAATAAGTTGCCACTGCCCTCCGATGCTGCGGGCACGCTGTTCTTTCCTGCCAGGGGGGTTTTTAATTTCCGACAAGAGCTCATCCGGATTGACCACAGATTCAATGATAAGCTGTCGGCATACTACCGATTCGAAAACGATACAATACCCACGATCGAGCCGATTGGCTTATTCAGTGGTGGCGCTGGGCAACCATTTGTCTCTACTACGCAGACGAGCTCTCCCGGACGCACACATGTGGGACGCGTTACGTGGGTGAAATCCCCGACGACGGTTTTTGAGTTTGGCGGCTCATACTCTTTCGGCGACGTTCCCAGCAAAGTAATCGGCCTGCTCAACAATGCGAACTCGCCAGATATCGCCGGCAGCTTGCCTCCGTTCCCTTTTACGGTAACCAGGGGCAGGGTGCCGACGATCAGTGGAAACGGCTTTTCAGGGCTCAGCACGTTTGGACCATACAGCGATTTCTCATACAACAAGACGGTCAATACGACGCTCTCGAAGGTGTTTGGCACACACACAACCAAGTATGGTTTCTATTACACCAAGATCAGAAAGCATGAGAATTCGCTTGGTGGCACTAACGAGGGCACCTACGGTGCTGCGTCCACGGCACCTACCAGACCTACAGGCACCAGCGCTACCAATCAACTCTGGGCCAATTTCCTTTTGGGCAATTTTCAGACGTTCACCCAAAACCAGTTTGACCTGACAGCTGATTTGAGGTCCAACAGCATTGAGGCCTTCGCTCAGGACGAGTGGCGCTATCGGTCCAACATGACGCTGTACTACGGAGTTCGTTTCTCGCGATTCGGCCAGCCCTGGGACGGTAACGGCCGACTGACAAGCTTCGATCCAGCGCATTTCGATCCGGCCCAGGCTTTCCAGGTTTTGGCAAACGGCGTGCGCGTGGCGGGCACTGGCAACCCACTAAATGGGATCATCGTTAACAGTCAGGCAACTGTGTCGGGAGCAACTGTTTCGCCTTTTGGCAAGGCCGTCGCCCCGACCCGCAACAATTTCGCGCCGCGCGTAGGAATTGCTTGGGACCCGTTTAAGAAGGGCATGACTTCGGTCAGAGCTGGATACGGTATTTACTTTGATCAATTGTCATTCAGTTTCGCCGAAACGGGGCTGGTCGCTACAAATCCTCCGTTTCAGGCGCAAGCAACCCTCAATCCCGTTACACTCGACAATCCGCTTGCCGGGAATCCAACTGTTAGTCTTACGGTTCCGACTGTTGCCGGCATCGACCAGAATTTTAAGACTCCCTATGTCCAAAGTTGGTCCCTGGATGTACAACACCAACTGAACTCAAAGACACTCTTCACGGTTGGCTATTTCGGCTCGAAGGGTGTGCATTTATCGGGTCTTATCGACGCGAACCTTTTGCCGCCGGGATTCGCGATTACGCAGACTTGTCGAACAAACAGCGTTAACCCCCCAACGTTCGGCCCGTGCCAGGTGGCCGGGACACAATTTACTTCTTCAACGCAGGAGTTAATTCTCAACCAGATTAGACCCTTCCGAGGTTACGGACCGGTCCGCCTTCTACAGACCCGGTTCAATTCGAACTACCACAGCCTGCAGGTATCCGCGCAACGAAGGTTTTCGCGTAGTAGTCAGATCAACCTGGCTTACACATGGTCCAAGAACCTGACTGACAGCCAGAATGAATCTTCCACTGCTCCGCAGAATCCTTACCAGCTCCACGACGAATACGGGCGCGCTAATTTGGATCGGCGTCACGTGTTGAGTATCAACTATATCTACGAGTTGCCGTTTTTCGAGAACCAGGCAAATCTAACCGGAAAACTTCTCGGTGGATGGCAAATTTCGGGTATCACCTATTACTTCACAGGTCTGCCGTTCACGGCCACCACCGCCAACATTGACGCCCCCGGCCTCGGACTACTGGGTGCGTCACCGTCAGGTTTCCGACCGGACGTGATTTGCGACCCGAATTCCGGTGGCGCGAAGACCTTTGCACAGTTTTTCAACACCGCTTGCTTCGCTAACGTCCCCGCGGGAGTAAATCGGGTCGGCAACGAGTCGCGTGGCGTCATCACCGGCCCGTCAACGACGCGTTTCGATGCCACGCTTGCCAAGTCCTTTAGGTTCGACGAAACGAAGTCGGTGCAACTGCGGTGGGAAGTTTTCAACGTATTCAACCACACAAACTTCACCACCTTGGCGCTTGCCTTCGCCACTCCGGCGACTTTCGGAACCGTGACCGGGGTACGTGATCCGCGAAACATGCAACTGGGTGTGAAGTTTATCTTCTAACATTCAGCCGACTGCTGGATCGATTCCGGTGCCCGCAGCGGAGACGCTGCGGGCATTCGCACGATTGGCTCAAGCACATGGTCGTATGTGGCCCCGCACTCTGATTCCTGATTTAATTGCAGTATGACCACAACCTCAGTTCAGCCAAAACTTCTGCTGCGCAACGCCTGCGTTGTTTTGCCGGATCGTTTATTGAAGTCTGCTGCTGTGTTGATTGAAGCAGGCCGCATCGCCTCTATTGTCGCAAGCGAAGCGGCGAGACTCTCAGACGACGTGTCGCTCGATTTGGATGGTCTAACTGTCTATCCCGGATTTATTGATGTCCACCTGCACGGAGCGGTAGGAGTCGATACGATGGATGCGAGCGCTGCACAGTTGAGCCAGGTCTCTCAGTTTCTCGTAACCCAGGGCGTGACCGGTTGGTTGCCAACGCTGGTGCCAGCAACCCATGAGAGTTACGCGCGCTCGGTGAAAGAAGTCGGGCGATTGATCGCCGGGCAACAAAACGCGACACCGCAAGGGGGCGCGCGGGTTCTTGGTGTGCACTACGAAGGTCCATTCGTTAACAATGCGCAGTGTGGAGCACTTCATGTTGAATATTTCCAAAGTTATTCAGACGCTGCACAACTCAATGACCTTCCTGTCCTGACCACGACCGGCGCGACGATGATGATGACATTAGCGCCGGAGATCGGGGGTGGTCTCGATCTCGTGCGCGATCTCAGTAGCAAGGGTTGGATAGTTTCGCTGGGCCATACGCGAGCTGAACCGGAAGTGCTTGACCGTGCGCATCAGGCAGGGGCGCACCACATGACTCACTTCATGAATGCGATGGCGCCGCTTCATCAACGTTCCCCTGGGCCGGTAGCATGGGGCCTGATGCGCGATGATGTTTCCTGCGATGTAGTGGCCGATGGCATACACCTGAACCCGTTGATGCTCCGACTACTGTTGAAAGTGAAACGTCCGCAACGTTTGAACCTCATAAGCGATTCAATTGCTGCGGCAGGAATGGGCGATGGGGAATACAAAATATGGGGCGAAACGATCGCGGTAAGCAACGGTCGCACAAGTAACGCTGCCGGCAGCATCGCAGGCTCGGTTATCACAATGTTGGATGCCGTTCGATTGATGCTTTCTCTTGGAGTTTCAGAAGTTGATGCCGCGGTAATGGCCTCAACAAATCCCGCGCGGTTACTGCGGCTTAATAATGAGTGTGGCTCGATCGAGGAAGGGAAGCGCGCGGACCTCGTTGCGCTTGACGAGCACGGCAATGTGCGACTGACGATTGTTGGGGGTAGCGTCGCGTTTCAAGAGTGATGTGTTTCTAAAAAAGGGGCTATCATTCTTACCCAGTCTGAGCCGGTGTGAGGCGTAGCCTTCTCATTCTCACCTGGCTTTAGCCAGGTGAGCGAGGCAAAATAATAGTCTTGGAACCGTTTTAACGGTTTTCTTCGTCGCGCCACTCGAGACCGTAGCGCTTTACGAAGAGCTCATATTCTTCCGCGTAGCTCTTCTTGCGATGATGCTCCTCTTGCCTGGCGATATACCTTGCAACGCGTTCAACGTCTGAGTGGGAAACTGAGAATGCGCCGTATCCTCGCCCCCAGGCGAACTTTCCTCCTACTAACTTGTTATCGTTTATCCAGTAAGAGGACCCTCCCTTGAAAAGCTTAATAACTTCCTCAACGCACTTGTTGGTGGGCAGATCAACCAAGGCATGAGTATGCTCTGCGTTGAAGTAGTTGATCTTCATGTAGATTCCTTTTTCAGAGGAATACCCTGTTAGGAACTTTGACGCGCGGGCAGCCGCGCGCTTGTCGAGCATCGCTTCGCGGGCGAGTGTTTCCCAAATTAGGTGGAGCCAGATGCGTGAGTATGAGTGAGTAGACATGGTGAGCTGTCCTTTCTAGTGAGGTCGATTGTGAGATGAAACCGTTAAAACGGTTCCCAGGTTATTATTTTGCCTCGACCACCTGGCTAAAGCCAGGTGAGAATGAGATAGCTACGCCGAAACTAAGCGAGAATTAGAGCGCATGTTGTCGCACTCTTCAATCATAAATTCCAGCGCGCCTGTATGATTCATCCAATAGCTCTACCGGATGACAGACTTTTAAAGGCATACCAGCCAGGCTCGCGCCCGCGCCAATTTGCATCTGGCAACCCGGATTGCCTGTAGTCAAAATCTCCGCTTTGGTCACTACAATCTGATCTAGTTTTTCGCGTAAGACGCGTTGCGACATTTCAGGCTCCATCAGGTTGTAAATCCCCGCGCCACCGCAACATCTGTCTGCACCTTCGAGGCCCACAAAGTCCAAGCCCGGAATCGTCCGCAGCATCCTCAACGAGGCCTCGCCCGAGTGTTGGCCATAAAGGAGGTGGCATGAAGCGTCGTAAGTGACCATCCCTGCCGAGATGTCAGCACCGGTTTGCATCTCGATTGTCGCCAGTTGCTGGCTGACATCTCGGATTCGCGCACTGAACTTACGTGCCTCGTCGGCAATGAATTCATCCTTGGCTAACAGATGCCCGTAGGTAGCAAGCATCGCTCCACAGCCTCCGGCATTTGTAATAACAGGACACTCGCTGTTGTCCTTGAAAGCTTCTATATTTTTTCGAGCGAGAACACGCGCGCCCTCAAGATCTCCTGCATGAGCGTGTAATGCCCCACAGCAAACCTGATGCGACGGAGCATGGACCGCAAAACTGTTTGCTTCAAGTACGCGAGTCGTTGCTCGGTTTACCCTCGCAAAGAGACCTTCGGTCACACAACCGGTAAACAACAACACGTCAGTCCGTCCCGAAACTCCAGCAGCATCACAATTCTTGCTTGTTTCCGCACCTTGGTGTTCGCCGAGTTCGATTGGTGAAGAGCTTTGCAGTAACGCGAGCGCCAATTCGAATCGAGCAGAAACTAGTCTGGCTAATCGCGATGTAAGAAGTAAATGGCCGAGGCCGGAGTCCCGAAAAATACGTGCGCTGAGAAAGGCGAGCCGCAGGCGCGCCGGATGGCGCCAAACGCGAGTTAGTACTAACTGCAGGACCCTATTTGTGAAGCCTCGTGTGCTTTCCACCTCTCGCAACTCGGCACGACTTGCCTCGAGAAGTTGGCCATATTCCACACCGGCAGGACACACCTGTTCGCAAGCCCGGCAACCGAGACAGCGATCGATATGTTGACTGAAAGCTTCCGAGGTGCTTGCGAGTCGCCCTTCGCCGACAGCACGCATTAAATATAGTCTGCCGCGTGGTCCGTCGTTCTCATCACCAGTGATGGTGTAAGTTGGGCAGGCCTCCAGACAAAGGCCGCAGTGAATGCATGCGAGGAGGTTCTGTTCTTCGCTGGCTAAAGTCGATTCGAGTTTTGATATGATCAAAGTCAGTAGTCAGTAGTCAGTAGTCAGTAGTTAGTAGAGGTCACTTGTCCGTTGTCAGTTGTCCGTAGCAAGTGCGTCGCAGTTAGTGTAGGTCATACGAAGGACTACTGACCACTGACCACTGACTAACAATCAATACCCCACCGCTGCCCCATCACTCCTTCTTGGATCCGTCGCCCCGAGCCGCACTCCAGTTTTCTCCTCGATCATGATTCCTTCCGCGTCACCCAGGTAGCGCGGCTTAGCGAGCTTATGACCGCGGGCTGACAAAGCACGCTGAGTATCACCAGACAAACCATACGGTTCCCACACAAATTCATCGGGCAGCCACTGGTGATGAATGCGTGGCGCATCGATCGCCTGCTGGATGTTCATGTCGTAGTCAATGACATCACTGATCACGCAGAGAACCGTGTTGATGATTGTCGGTCCACCGGGACTGCCAACCGTGAACCACAGACTGCCGTCCTTACGCAAGACGAACGTTGGCGTCATGGCTGAGAGTGGGCGCTTCCGCGGGGCTACCGCGTTGCGCTCCCCCTGAATCAATCCATACAGGTTTGGCGTTCCTGGTTTGGCTGCGAAATCGTCCATCTCGTCGTTCAAGATTATGCCTGTACCCTTCGCGACGGCTGCCGAACCGTACGAGTTGTTCAGTGTATAGGTGTTAGCCACTGCGTTGCCTTCAGCATCGACAACCGTAAGGTGTGTCGTCTCCTCTGACTCGTAACCGGCGGGCCGACCAGCCCGCACTTCCGCACTCGTCGAGGCGCGTTCAGTGCTGATGGTCGCGCGCAGCCTGGCAGCATATGACTTGTCTATCAGTCCAGCCACGGGCACTTTCACAAAGTCGCTGTCGCCCATGTATTCAGCGCGATCAGCAAATGCCCTGCGCATAGCTTCCGCAGTCAGGTGGTAACGGTCCGAGGAGTTGGCGTCCATCTGTTTCAAATCGTAGCCTTCAAGAATATTGAGCATCTCCAGCAACACTGCACCGCCCGAAGAAGGCGGCGGCATCGAAATGACCTCGTAACCTCGATAAGTGCCGCGCAATGGCTCGCGCTCTTTAGCTACGTAGCCACGCAGGTCGTCCATGGTCATCAAGCCGTTATGACGCTTCATATCGCTGACGATTAAGCGCGCCGTTTCGCCTTCATAGAATTCATTTGG
>Ga0070708_100002616_pt1 | contig 13937 bp, 9 predicted proteins | sample KBSK5503metaG_FD_65469 | JGI IMG/M metagenome (GOLD analysis project Ga0070708, IMG submission 65469) | Corn, switchgrass and miscanthus rhizosphere microbial communities from Kellogg Biological Station, Michigan, USA - KBS K5-50-3 metaG | ecosystem: Host-associated > Plants > Roots >...
CATCGCCGGATATGCCAATCGCGTTTGTTTCAGTCAAGCCGTGCCCAGCACGATTCAGGTACATTCACAATATCGAACGGTTCAATCAATTGGTGGATGCCTTTCTTGGGACCCAATCGAATACCGATTATATCGATATCTTTTCAGATTTGCTTGGTCCTGACCATCAACCGATCGTTTCGCTCTTCCGGAGCGATCAGATCCATTTGAGCCAAGCCGGCTACCAAATTTTGCGGCGCGATATCTCCGAGTATCTGCATGACGAGTTCCCCAAGAAACTGACCGCGCAGTGATTTCGGTATGGCACGCCCGTCGTTCGGACGCAGAACCTCGGAAAGTAGTCACTTACGCTTAGAGCGAAACGGCTATCCGCAAGAGCCGGTCCGCTGGTTGTCTCGATAGCCTTGGTGTGATAAAGGATTCGATGCCGACACACTCGATCGCTCTGATCGGAGATTATGATTCCGATGTCCCTGCACATCGAGCCATTCCCATGGCGATCCCAATTGTGGTTTTCGAATTCGCACTATGCGACCCAGTAAGAATTCGGTAGTGACCAATTTGAACATCGCCCGTCTTCAGGTTTCGTACAACGCCAGGACGAAAATGCAAAACGCACGTAATTGTACGGCTCAAAAGCCGTTGAGAGCAACTTTCCTCGAGAGGGTCAAGGTAATTCGAATCTGGCATGAGAATTGCCCCAAAGAGAACTAACTGATGAAACGACTGGTCGAACTTGACGTTTTACGCGGCTTCCTGCTGCTCATGATGGTCGTCAACCACGCTCCTTCGCCGCTGCGCCGCATTACCGATCAGCCGCTTGGATTTTTTTCGACCGCAGAGGGATTTGTATTCGTTTCAGCTTTTCTAGCCGGATTGCTCTTCCAAAAGCGGACGGAGACGAAGGGATTCGCGGCCGCACGTAGCGCGACGTTTCTGCGCGCCTTCCGAATCTATCAGGCGCACCTGGTGACCGTTTTCTTTATCTTTTTCTTTGGCGGCATTTTTCTCTCCGAACTGCCGGGCGTACAAAACATTCTTTCTCAATTTTTTGCGAACCCAGCCGCCGCGATTGCTGGCTCGGCGGCACTTCTGTTCCAGCCGCCGTTGCTAGACATTCTGCCGATGTACATTGTGCTCTCCTTTCTCACTCCGCTCGCTTTTTGGGCCGGCAATAAGTGGGGATGGATGAAGGTATTCCAGGTCAGCATGGGAATTTGGCTCGTTTCCCAATTTCGAATCCAGGATTATCTGATTAAAGGCATCCAGGATGTCTCCTTTATTCATTTCGGTCCGTTTGACCTCTTCTCCTGGCAGCTGATCTGGATTGGCGGCCTCATATTCGGTCGTTCACTGCAGGAGCGGAAACCAGTCTTGGAAATGCCCCGCGCTGCGGAGTTTGCGCTGCTCCTGATCGCCGTTGTCTTTCTCGTTTGGCGTTGGATTTGCATCTACGTTGATGTCGATCCAGGCAGAGCCTCCTGGTTCCTGGATAAGTGGCATCTTGGTCCATTGCGGGTGCTGAACTTTTTTGCGGTCGCGTGGTTCGCCGGCAAGCTTCTGCCGCACCTGCGCAAGTGGGCTCTCGCACTGCGTCCGATCTGTGCGGTAGGGGAGCATATGCTTCCGATTTTTTCGACCCAGGTGTGTGTATCGATTCTCATTGGGGGCTTGATTAGCGTGCGCCATCACGCGATCGACGATTACGCGACCGTTCTGGTCCTGCTGCAGATCGCCAGTGTTTTTTTGGCCGCTTGGATTTTGGACCGCTGGCGATCGACCAACTCGGTCGTCCCCAGCCCGGAACCGGCCTAGGCGGTAGGGACCGGCTCCCGCCGGTGCGTGGACGCGCAGGAGCGCATCCCTACCGCGGGAGCGCATCCCTAGCGGCATTTAAATTTTTACTGGTCACTATGGCAATGCGTCCGTAGGTTTACCCCCTTTACTCATGTCTTGGAAACGAGCTCAGAACCATGCCGAATCGATGCTGCAGAATCTCGGTTTGGGCAAAGGGACAAAAGGTCGAAAGGATCTGCACGACAAATGCGTGGTTTTCGTTGACGACGGCACAAACGAATATCGGACGATGTGTTTCACGATCGCAGCCAAGATGGTGCGGAGACGCGGCGCAGAAGTGGAAAATGTAAAGCCGGAGCAGGGCGAGTTACCCCACGCTAAAGTGGTTGACTTAGGCAAATCGGAACGACCTAAGCCCACTCGAGCACCGGGAGCGTTGCGGCGGTCGCTGCGCTCTTGATCGGAAGTGCTGGCCAAAGAGGCCGCGCCGCTCGGTATCAAGGGGACGATCATCGAGCCGGGTGGGGTCCGTACCGACTTTGCGGGTTCTTCGACGACGATCCGCGAGGGCCGGCTCGAATACCACCGTCGGCAGGGTGGCGCGATTCCAACGCGACTTTAACGGCGCCCAGCCCGGCGATCCCGCCAAAGCCGCTTCCGTTATCACCCATATCGCAAACCTCGATCAACCGCCGCTGCGGCTGCTGCTTGGGAGCGAAAACCGCAGGCCCGAGGGCGCCGTTGGGCGTGATTCCTTGGTCGGCGCTCGCTCGTGGGAGGCTGGCTAGCCCCTGGTGTCCCTGGCCTGGTTATACTAGTAAATGTTCGGGTCGGATCGGCACCTGTCGAATTCGCTTGCCAGTCGCGTGATAAACCGCGTTGGCAACGGCAGCCGGTGTTCCGGTAACACCAATTTCGCCGATTCCGCGAGCGCCGATTGAATTAAATTTGAAATCCGGGTGATTGAGAAACTCCACCTCGATGGCTGGAATGTCCGCGTTGGTCGGAACTAGATACTCTGCGATGTTTCGATTGGCGACCCAACCGCTTCGAGTGTCATACCGGGTCTCCTCCAAAAGCGCCATTCCGATGCCAAACACGATACCTCCGATGATTTGGCTGCGGGCAGTCTTCTCGCTCACTACGGTTCCGATATCCATGACACTCGAGAAACGATTCACCCGTACCTCGGCAGTCAGGTCGTGAACCTTTACTTCGCAGAATTGTGCACCGAAAGAGTCGAACGCGTATTTCGCCTCCTCCTCTTCGCTCAGTGCCGCCGAGCCGATCGCCTCAATCGCACTTCGTCCTAGCGCGGTGAGCAACTGATCGAAGGACAACGATTTACCGTTACCGTGAATTTCGCCGTTGGCGTAGGAGAGTTCCTCCAGCTTAGCGCCATGGAAAGGAGAATTCTGCTCCTTCACGGCCACTTCGACCAACTTCTTTTTGATCGAGTCAGCAGCAGCAACCACAGCCGGACCAACACTGGCGGTGGACTGAGAGCCTCCGGCACCAGGCGCGGGCGGCAAACCGGAATCGCCGAGCACTGCGCGAACCCTTTCATAAGGGATTCCGAGTGATTGCGCCCCCACAATTGCCAGCACGGTGTACATGCCGGTCCCAAGATCATGGGTTGCGCTAGACACCGTAACGTATCCGTCGGCCTGTAACCGTATTTTCGCCGAGGCGTTACTGCGATGTGCTGGATAAAGGGCCGTCGCCATGCCCTGTCCGATCCACCAATCACCGTCCTTCGTCATTCGCGGCCGCGGATTACGCTGAGCCCAGCCGAACTTTTCCGCTCCCTTTTCATAACATTCCAAAAGGTGCTTCGATGACCAGGCACGACTAGTACCCGGGTAGACCTCCGCGTGATTCTTTACTCGCAATTCAATCGGATCAATCCCAAGCTTCACGGCCAATTCATCCATGGCCAGCTCGAGCGCATACATTCCGGTGGCTACGCCGGGAGCCCGCATAAAAGTACCAGGCGCAACATCCAGCGGAACCAGATGGTGACTCACCACGATATTTGGTGATTGGTAAAGATAACGCGAAGTTCGGTGCGCCGCGGCTTCGGCGAATTCCTTGACCGTCGCCGTCGATGAAAAGACTTCATGTTTCACCGCTCGAAGCGATCCGTCACGAGTCGCCCCGAGCTCGACTTTTTGCACGGTCATTGGCCGATGCCCGACCGAGGTGTACATCTGTTCGCGCGTGAGAATCGTTTTCACCGGCCGATTCAAAACCTTGGCGGCTGCGGCAGTGAGCGGTGAGTGCATCCACATCGAACCCTTACAGCCAAAGGCACCGCCCACAAAAGGACAAAGGACGCGAACGCGGTCAACATCCAGACCGAGAACCGCCGCCAGATTGCGTTGGTGGCCACCTACCCATTGGGTCGCGTCGTAAACGGTTAGACGATCTTCCTCCCAAACCGCCACGGTCGCGTGCGGCTCCATCGGATTGTGATGTTCTACGGGTGTGGTGTACTCCTCAGCAATAGATACGTCTGACTGCCGAACCACATCATCTATCGAAGACGCTCCCGGTTCTAAGATGCTCACCGTTGCCGGCATTCCGCGGACACTCTGTGGCTGATAGGCTTTCGCCATTCCTGATTCCAAAGTGACCAACGCTGGCTCTGGTTCGTAGATCACTTTGACCAGAGCGGCTGCGTCGCGTGCTTGTTCAAACGATTCTCCGACCACCAGCCCGATTGTCTGGCCGAAATAGTGGACCCTCGTATCTTGTAGCAACGGGATCACATCGCCGCTATTGGCGCCTTCGTCGAAACCGAGCGGACGGTAGACTTTTAGAGAGTTGAAAGGAGTGAAAATTTCAATCACTCCGGGACTTTCCTGAGCGGCGCCCAGATCGAAGGCTCGGATTTTGCCACGGCTGATACTGCTTTGGATCAGGTAACCAAAGGCGAGGTTAGGGAGATCATGGTCACCCGCGTACATTGCTCGACCCGTCACTTTCAATTTTGCGTCGAAGCGGTCCCGATCGAGTCCTTGGAAAACGGCACTCATGTGCGACCTCCTAGGCTAGCAAATGTTCGGGCCGAATCGGCAACTGCCGGACCCGCTTACCGGTTGCATGATAGACTGCGTTGGCGATGGCGGCCGGAGTCCCGGTAATCCCGATTTCACCCATTCCGCGAGCACCGATCGAATTGAACTGCAGATCGGGACGGTTGATAAACTCGACATCGATTGCGGGAACGTCCGCATTCGTCGGCACCAAATACTCCGCAATATTCCGATTGGCGATCCAACCGGTTCGAGCGTCGTACTGAGTTCCCTCCAATAGCGCCATACCGATGCCAAACACAATGCCTCCCATGATCTGATTGCGGGCGGTCTTTTCGCTCACCACCGTTCCGATGTCCATTACGCTGGAAAAACGATTCACCCGCACCTCGCCGGTAAGCGCGTGAACCTTCACCTCGCAAAATTGGGCACCAAAAGAGCTAAACCCATATTTATGCTGTTCGTCGCCTGGAACGGAAGAACCGGTCGCTTCAATCGCACTTCGGCCAAGCACACCGAGTAATTGATCAAAGGGTAACGATTGGCCGTTACCGCGAATTTCGCCGCTGGTGTAAGAAAGCTCTTCTGGCTTGGCGCCATGAAACGGAGACTTCTGATCTTTCAGCGCTACTTCGACCAGTTTCTTTTTAGCTAATTCAGCGGCGGCTAGAACCGCTGGACCGACACTGGCAGTGGATTGTGAACCTCCGGCTCCCGGCGCCGGCGGTAAGGCCGAGTCGCCAAGCACGGCGCGAACTCGCTCGTAGGGAACGTCCAGTGACTGCGCTCCCACAATCGCCAGGACCGTATACATGCCGGTTCCCAGATCAAGCGTCCCACTCGATACCGTGACGTAACCGTCCGCCTGGAGTCGGATTTTGGCGGTGGCTGCGCTGCGATGTGCCGGGTAAAGGGCGGTCGCCATTCCCTGGCCGATCCACCAGTCATCATCCCTGGTCATTCCTGGCTTCGGATTACGCTTCGCCCAACCAAACTTCTCGGCGCCTCTTTGATAGCATTCCAATAAATGTTTGGACGAGAACGGTACATTCTTTCCCGGATAGATTTCCGCATGGTTCTTTATCCGCAATTCAATCGGATCAATTCCAAGCTTCACCGCCAATTCATCCATCGCTGACTCCAGCGCGTACATGCCGGGAGCCTCGCCCGGCGCGCGCATAAATGTTCCCGGGGCGATATCGAGCGGAACCAAACGGTGGCTTACGAGAACATTCGGCGACTTGTACAGATAGCGAGAGGTGCGGTGAGCCGCTGCCTCGATGAATTCCTTGGTCACTGCGGTTGACGAAAATACTTCATGTTTGACGGCGCGAAGTACTCCGTCGCGAGTCGCACCCAGCTCGATCTTCTGCGACAAAGCGGGCCGATGTCCGGTTGCCGTGTACATCTGCTCCCGCGTAAGAATCGTCTTCACGGGCCGGTTCAAAACTCTTGCAGCGGCTGCGGTAAGCGGAGAGTGCATCCACATCGAACCCTTGCAGCCAAACGCGCCCCCAACGAATGGACAAATCACGCGGACATGGTCATCATCGATACCAAGCACCGCCGCTAAGTTTCGTTGTTGGCCACCCACCTCCTGGGTCGCGTCATACATAGTTAGCCGATCCTCCTCCCAGACCGCAACCGTGGCATGTGGTTCCATCGGGTTGTGGTGCTCAATCGGATTGGTGTATTCCTGAGCAATAGACACCTCCGCTTGTCGAAGGACATCATCGATCGAGGAAACACCCGACTCCAAGATGCTCCACGTCGGCGGCAGTTGGTCTACTCTTTGCGGCTGGTAGGCGTTGGCCATCCCCGATTCCAACGTAACTACCGCCGCTTTCGGTTCATAGATTACTTTGACCAGCGCCGCCGCATCCCGCGCCTGTTCGAAACTGTCTGCCACGACCAATCCAATCGTCTGACCGAAATAGTGTACCTGCGTATCTTGAAGTAACGGGATCACATCACCACTGCTCACCCCCTCGTCGCGGCCAAGCGGATGGTAAAGCTTGAGAGAATTGAACGGCGTAAAAATTGCAATCACGCCAGAGCTTTCTTGAGCAGCACCCAGATCAAAGGACCGGATTTGCCCGCGGCTAATGCTGCTTTGGATAAGATAGCCAAAGGCCATGTTAGCGACGTCATGATCGCCCGCATACTTTGCTCGGCCAGTGACCTTCAGTTTAGCGTCGAACCGGTCTCGGTTCAGTCCTTGAAATCCCGCGTTCATGCCACCCCTCCTACCTCGCAAAGAACGCGGACAAGCGTTCTCTTAAGCAACGGAACTTTGAAACCGTTTTGGCTTAGGGTCCTTGCACCTTCAGTCGCCTGCTCCGCCGCTGCCGCAAAGACCTCGCGGTTTGCTGCTTTTCCTTTGAGCGCTTCGGCGACGACTGGCAGCGACCACGGCTTTGTTCCAACTCCGCCGACCGCAATTCGGGCGTCCCGAATAGTCGAGCCGTCAAGATCAAGAGCGACGGCAGCCGAAGTCAGAGCAAACTCATAAGACTCGCGGTCTCTTATCTTCAGATAACCGGACCGTCTGGCCCACTCTTTGCCTGGGACAAAGATTTCGGTGATGATCTCGCCGGGACTAATGTCGTGCTCTCTATCCGGTGTATTTTCCGGTAACAAATAAAAGTCTTCCAGCTTTACCTCGCGAATACCTTGCGGACCTTGCAGCTTTAGAACCGAATCGAGCGCAACCAACGCGACGGCTAGATCACTCGGGTGAGTCGCGCAGCAGGAGTCGCTTACTCCGAAAATTGCGTGCATCCGGTTCTCACCTTCCAGCGCGGGACAACCGCTACCGGGCACCCGCTTATTACAGGGAGAAACAGTGTCTCGGAAGTAGCCGCAACGCGTCCGCTGCATCAGATTTCCTCCCATGCTGGCCATGTTGCGGATCTGGGCGGAAGCGCTTTTCAGTAACGCTTGGGAAATGACTGGATACTCCTTAGCAACGCGAGGATCTTCCGCCACGTCGGCCATTTTTTCGAGCGCTCCAATGCGAAGCCCAGTGCTATCGAGCGCTATCCCGCGAAAGGATAACGGACCCAGGTCAACCAGCCGAGCCGGTTTCACGACATCCAATTTCATCAGGTCGATTACGTTCGTTCCGCCCGCGATGAAAACCGTGTCCGTTCCGGTGCCGGTCGCGTCTTTTGGCGAAGTCGCTGCCTTAAACTGAAAAGCTCGCATTAACTTACCGCTCTTTTCATTTGGGGCGCAGCTTGTTTGATCGCCTGCACAATATTGGGATAAGCGCCGCAGCGACAAATGTTGCCGGACATAAACTCCCTGATCTCGCTGTCCGACCGAGTATGACCCTCATAGATGCAACCAACCGCGGACATGATTTGGCCGGGCGTACAGTAGCCGCATTGGAACCCATCGCAGCTCACAAAAGCTGCTTGCACCGGATGCAGTTCGTCTCCGTGAGCGAGACCCTCGATCGTGGTGATTTCCTTGCCCTGAGCCATCACGGCTAACGTTAAACAGGAAAGGACCCGTTTTCCATCGATCAAGACCGTGCAGGCGCCGCAGGCGCCATGATCGCATCCCTTTTTGGTGCCGCTCATGTTCAGACGATCGCGGACCGCATCGAGCACCGTCACTCGCGAATCGACCTTAAGCGGCTTTTCCTGACCGTTTACCTTGAGAACGATATCGACAAGAGATTCAGGTTGTTCCGGATCGGGTGTCTCCGGCCTTGAACGTTCTTTCGAAGAAGCGGCACGCGCGGCTGGTGCGGCGATCGTCAAGCTCGCGGACAGTGCGGCTAACTGGCTTAAAAAGTGTCGGCGCGACGAGCGACCTTTATCGGGCGATGGTTCACCCTGCGTGTCATCATTCCTGCAATGCATAAAACCTCCTGTTATCGATCCGGAGGCTGGGTCATATGACGAATCTTCCTCTCCCAAACGCCTCGGTCGGCATTTCTGACGACAAACACGATAATCAAAAATCCGAATCCTGCATCGTGATTTCAGCGCGAAATTAATTTGCTCCCTAAATTAAATTCGTTTGTTGCCGCATTTGGGTCGGGCTATCCGTTCTTTCATGAGCACTACTTCCCGCGTCGGAGTTATCGGTCTCGGCATCATCGGCGCTCGCATTGCCAAGAATCTGCGGAAGGCTGGATTTGATGTCTACGTTTGGAACCGTACGTCGAAGGATGAACCACAGTTTGTTCAATCTCCGCTAGTCTTAGCGGAAACATGCCAGGTTCTCCAAATCTTCGTCGCTAATGATGCGGCGATCTTAGAAACGATCGGAAAACTGCGCGCTGCTTTGACACCGCAACACCTTTTAATTGCGCACTCAACAATTTCTCCTGAAACGATCAAGCAGATTAAGGCGGAAATCGATCCAACCGGTGCGCATCTGATCGACGCGCCCTTTACTGGCAGCAAAGGTGCCGCGGAAAAGGGTCAGCTCGTTTATTATGTGGCCGCTGAACCGGCCGATCTGGAACGAGCAAAACCAATACTGGAAGCCAGCAGCAAACATATTGTCTACTTCGATCAACTGGGCGACGCGAGCCTGATAAAGATCGCGACCAATCTGATCACGGCCAGCATCGTGCAAAGTCTCTCAGAGGCCGTTGCGATCACCGAGAAAGCGGGAGTGAATCCAGTTAAGCTGGTCGAAGCAATCGAATATAACGCCTGTCGTTCTGGCGTCAGCGATCTGAAACTTCAAGCGATTATCAAAAAAGACTTTGAACCGAACTTTTCGCTGGCAAACATGCTGAAAGACTCTCGCTTAGCGCTGAAATTGGCGGAGAAACTGAAACTTGAACTCCCGGTTACCAAGACCATAAGCCAGCTCCTATCAAGAGCCGATGAAAAGGGCTGGGGCGCTCAAGATTTCGCGATCGTTTCCGACTTGGTGCGAGATCGGTAGGGACGCGCTCTGGTGCGTCCCTTTTCGGTAGGGATGGGCTCCAGGCCGTCCGCAAATATCCTCCGGATCGTTTCGGATTAAATTGCTGCAGTCTGCCTCACAGATGGACACGGACGCGCCGGAGCGCATCCCTACCGGATTATTTGAACACGTAGGCCTGCAGCATTACCAAAATTCCGACCAACGATGCCAACGCGATACTATGGAAGAACACAAACCGGAGAATATCGCCTTCGTGACCGTACCAACGAGTTGCTGTCGACGCGACAACGATACTTTGAGCATCGATCATTTTACCCATCACTCCACCGCTACTGTTTGCCGCCGCCATCAAAACCGGATTCAGACCGAGCTGCTGCGCCGTTATCTTCTGCAATCCGCCAAATAACACGTTAGACGCGGTATCAGATCCAGTGAGAGCAACACCTAACCATCCGAGCAGAGTGCCAAAGAACGGATAAATAACGCCGGTCTGAGCAAAGGCCAAGCCCATTGCCGCGTCAGTACCCGAGTACCGAGTGACGTAGCCCAACGCGAGCATACAGGCGATCGTCAGTAGTGAAAACCGAACCAGCTTGAGAGTTCGCCAATAGGCGTGCAGAAGGTTGCCGACCGAAAAACCCATGACCAACCCGCCGACAATCGCGGCCAAAAGGATCCCTGTGCCGGTTGCTGAGAGTATACTAAACGAGTAGACGGCAGCTTCCGGACTAGGTTTGACCACCACTGGCGGCATCTTCTGCACCAGCTTGTCGAGCCCCGCGACGGGAAATTTCGGACCGAACAACCCATCGAGAAACGCTTTGAATTGCGGGACACCCCAAAGAAAAACACAAACACACAGAATGATCCAGGGCATCCATGCTTTGATCGCATCACTACGACTTGGGTGCGACGTAGGCGGATTGATCTCGGACTGAGCAATCCTTGCCTCAACTTCAGGAGCATCGATCGCACTATTTTTTCCAGGACGCTCGGTCGCCAGCCAGAGCTGCTTGGGATGCCATATTTTGAGTAGCAGGGTGAGCGCAGCCATCGAAACGACAGCTGCGACAATGTCGACTAACCAGGGTCCATGGAAGTTGGAAATGAGGAACTGCGGCACAGCAAAGAAAACTCCGGCAACCAAAACCGCTGGCCAAATGCCGAGCATACCGCGGAACCCGGCGAATGCCCAGATCAGCCAGAATGGAACGATCAAAGAGAACCAGGGAAGCTGTTGGCCAATTTTGCTCGAGAGCTGAAATAAATCGAGCCCGGTAACTCCGGCCAGCGCAATCACTGGCGTACCAAGCGCACCATACGCGACCGGCGCCGTATTAGCGATCAGCGAAAGGCCCGAAGCAGCTAACGGCCGAAAACCGAGACCGATCAGAATCGCTCCGGTAACTGCAACCGGAGTCCCGAACCCGGCGGCGCCTTCGAAAAATGCGCCGAACGAGAAAGCGATCAAAAGGAGCTGTAGCCGGCGGTCACGGGTAACCGCTCCGACGCTGCTTTTGAGGATATCGAAATAGCCTTTCTCGACCGTCAGTTGGTAGAGAAAAATGACATTCAGGATGATCCATCCGATGGGCATCAGGCCGTAAGCAGCGCCAAACACCGCTGATACACCGGCCATTCGGGAAGGCATACCAAAGACGAAGATCGCCACCGCTAATGAAGCGATGAGGCCGAGCAACGCTGCGACGTGAGCCTTCATGCGCAGAAAGGCGATCGCTCCGAGCAAAACAATTACCGGGATAGCCGCGACCAACGCGGACAGCAATGTGCTGTTAAGCGGATTATAGACTTGGGGGAACATGGGTTGGGGAGATTTAGGGGGACGACGGCTGAGCTGGGAAAAGCTAGTCTCGTAAGGAATTGGAAGAATGCATACCGGAAACTGATGCGGCAATCAGCAAAAAAATTCCGGAATTGAGACTCAGAATTCGGAAATGCGGAATGCGGAACGCGGAACGCGCTACAGGGAAACGCCACGGATGGAGGCGTCGAGCAACTCGACGAAGTGGCGAACCGGCAGCTTTCGCCCTGCGCGAGCCAGCGCCGACTGGAGCTGCAGCAGGCAGCCGGGGTTGGCGGACACAACGATGTCCGCCTCCAGCGCGACGATGTGACTCGCTTTTCGGTCGCCAAGCTCCGTCGCAGCTTCCGGTTGTACCAGGTTGTAGATTCCGGCGGAGCCGCAGCAGATCGCGGCTTCGGAGATTTCCAGCAATTCGAGTTGCGGGATGCGTCCTAGCACTGTGCGCGGCTGCGAACGTATGCCCTGCGCGTGCTGTAAGTGGCAGGCATCGTGGTAGGCCACACGCAGCGGCAACGCATGGCGGGCGGCACGCGGCTCGAGCTCGGCCAGGAATTCGGAGACGTCGCGGCACTTCCCCGCAAACGCTTTCGCGCGCTCGGCATACTCCGGGTCATCGCGCAGGAGGTGGCCATACTCTTTCACATTCGAGCCGCAGCCCGCGGCATTGATAATCACCGCGTCGACCTGAGCCTTTTCGAACACGTCAATGGTCTGACGCGCGAGCTGCACCGCCTGCTCCTCTTCTCCTGCATGCACCAGCAGAGCCCCGCAGCAAGGTTGCGCCTTAGGAGCCACTACCTCGCATCCCTCCGCGGCGAGCACGCGCGCCGTGGCAGCATTGACCTGCGGGAAAAGCACACGCTGCACACAACCCAGCAACAATCCCACGCGGCGCCGCCGTTCGCCCTGCGCTGGGATCAACTCAGGGAGTGTTTCCTGCGCGGGCACCTGCGGCAACAACGCCTCCATGGCCCGAAGCCGTGCTGGTAGCAGTTTAGGAATGCCCGCGCGCCGCACCAAGGAATGGAGGCCGGCTTTTTGATACAGACGCAACGGCAGCAACAGCGCACGCAGCCGGTCTGGGCGCGGGAAGATGCTGAACAGAAGCCGGCGAAACCTCTTCTCCGAAGCCGGTCTGGTGTAGCGGCGTTCGATTTGCGCTCGAGTTGCTTCGATCAGCTTTCCATATTCCACGCCGGAAGGACACGCCGTCACGCAAGCCATGCAGCCCAGGCAAGCGTCGAAATGGCTCACCCATGTTTCGTTGATGGTCGCGTTGCCATCGGCGACCATCTTCATGAGGTAGATGCGCCCGCGCGGCGAGTCCATCTCCTCGTTCCACAGCACGTAGGTGGGGCACACGGGCAGGCAGAACCCGCAGTGCACGCATTTGTCGATCAGTTCGTTCGACGGCGGATGGTGCGTGTCGTACCCGTTCGCGCCTACTGGAGTTTGTTGCTGCGCCATTAGATACCCTCAATGAACCGGCCGGGATTCAGCGTACCCCGCGGATCTAACTGCTGTTTCACACTCAGCATCAACGGAAATGCATCGCCCCCGCTGCCCCACGCGTCAATCGCCGGCATTGCCGCGGGTCGATGCAGCACGACCAGCGAGCCTCCCACGTGTTCGAGCTCGGGCCGCAGCGTATGTAGCAGCTGATGGATGGCAGGGGCGCTCGACGCCTCCAGACGCAGCCAGCCCAACCCTGTTCCCTGCACGACGGCACGCCACTGTACGCCTAGAGAATCGGCCAAGAGGCGAATGCGGCCGCACGTCTCTGCGACCGACGCCGGAAGAACGCTGAATTTTGCGATCGCTGCCGCCTCCGCCGAAGACCACAGTTCTTGCCGCGCCTGCCAGACCGAATCGCTGTTCGCGGCTTCAGCTGCCGGAGCCGCCAGTTTCCGCAACGTCTCTGTCTGGGCCGCAATTCCCGCATCGGTGCCCTCAAAACGAACGTCCACAGCGGGCGTCCTCCCTTCAGAGTATCGCGCCTGCAACCCGGTGTACGCCAGCTTGGAGTCCTGGACCGCCAGCATGACGCGGTTGGCATCAGTCAGATCGCGTGTCTCAAATGTGAACGACCGTTGATTGTGCGGTAAAGGATGCAGCCGGAAGACGGCGCGAGTGATGACGCCGAGCGTGCCGAGTGCTCCGGTGGCCAGTTTCGGCAGGTCGTATCCAGCAACGTTTTTTACCACTTTGCCGCCGCTCGAAGCCAGGGTGCCATCGGGCAGCGCGATCGTCATACCGATAATCAGGTCGCGCAGCCCGCCATATCGGATACGGAGCGTACCGCTGTCGTTGGTTGAAAGGATTCCACCGATGGTAGCTCGCTCCGGCCACAGCGGATCGACGGCGATGCGCTGGCCATGCTG
>Ga0070708_100002617_pt1 | contig 13934 bp, 15 predicted proteins | sample KBSK5503metaG_FD_65469 | JGI IMG/M metagenome (GOLD analysis project Ga0070708, IMG submission 65469) | Corn, switchgrass and miscanthus rhizosphere microbial communities from Kellogg Biological Station, Michigan, USA - KBS K5-50-3 metaG | ecosystem: Host-associated > Plants > Roots >...
CCTTTATAACGCTTGAGGCGCCCCACGTACAAGAACGTGGGGCTCGTCGCCCGGGGCGTCGCGCCATCGGGGCAATACCAGGTCGCATCCACCCCCGGGTGAATGACTTCGACGCGCTCGCGCGGCACCCCACGCTGCACGAGATCGTCGCGCGTACTCTCCGAGATGGCGTGGAACGCCGCGCGCTTGTATACCCACGGAATCGGCAGCTCCGCGGCCCACACGGCGGCCGCCATCGGCCAGCTCGCCTCGACGAACGCGGTCGTGCCGAAGAGATGCGGAACGATGGCGCAGAACGGGAGATCGGTGAGCTGGGCGAGGTAGAGGGGCAGCTTGTTGATGTCCTCGACCACGACGTCGTAGGCGTTCGCCCGGAGCAGCCGCCGCACGGCGGCGCGGGCGTGGAGCGCGAAGCTGTGGCGCCGGCCCGAGCGGTGTACGCGCAGCCCGTCGAGCTCGGCGGTGGGAGCGGACCCGGGCCAGCCGCTCGCGACGAGGTCGATGACGTGACCCCGGCAGGCGAGTCGGCCGAAGATCTCGTGCAGGTGAATCTCGGCCCCGCCCGCGTGCGGGTTCGCGCGGTCGTTCCAGTTGACGAGCAGCACCTTCACAGCGCACCGAGCTCCCGCGCCACCGCGTCCAGCACCCCGTTCACGAAACCCGGGGCCTTCGGCCCCGCGAACCAATGAGCGAGCTTCACGGCCTCGTCGATCACCACGCGGGGCGGCGTCGCGCCTTCGGCGAGCTCCGCGAGCGCGAGGCGCAGAATGCTCCGCTCGACCGCGCCCACCCGCTCCAGCCGCCAGTGCTCGGCCGCGTCCGCGACGCGCCGGTCGAACTCCGGCGCTCCGACGATGGCCCGGGCGGCGAGATCCGCGCCGCGATCGTAACCCCGTGGTGGGCGCCCGTAGATCGACGCGAGGCGCATCACCACGTTCTCGATGGACGGGTGGCCGGACAGCTCCCAGGCATAGAGGAGTTGCAGCGCGCGGGCCCGCGCCTTAGTCTCGGGGCGCTGCATTGGTCAGCTGCGCCAGGACGTCCGCCGTCGCGAGCGCCGCCTCCGCCGCCTCGTAGCCCTTGTTCCCCGCCGCGCCGCCGGCGCGGGCCATCGCCTGCTCGAGCGACTCGGTGGTGAGCACGCCGAAGCCCACCGCCAGCCGGTGCGCGAGCGCCACGCCGGCCAGCCCGCGCGCCGCTTCGCCGGCGACATACTCGAAGTGGGGCGTCTCGCCCCGGATCACACAGCCCAGCGCCACGAGCGCGGCGTAGCGGCCGGTCGCCGCGGCCGCTTCCGCCGCCACCGGCAGCTCGAACGCGCCCGGCACCCAGATCACATCCACCCGCGCGTCGGGGAGCCCCCGGTCGCGCAGGCACTGCCGCGCCCCGTCGAGCAGGCGCCCCGTGACGATTTCGTTGTAGCGGCTGACGAGGACGGCGACGCGACCTTCCCGCGGCGCGCGGGGCGAGCTCGGGAACTCGGCCACGGTCAGTGGGTGAGCAGGTGGCCGAGCTTGTCCCGCTTGACGTCGAGGTAGGAGCGATTCTCGTCGGAGGGCGAGGGCACGATCGGCACGCGCTCGACGATCTCGAGCCCGTAGCCCTCGAGCCCCACCAGCTTCATCGGGTTGTTGGTGAGCACCCGGATCGAAGAGAGCCCGAGGTCGAGCAGGATCTGCGCGCCGATGCCGTAGTTTCGCAGATCCGGCTTGAACCCGAGCTTCTCGTTCGCGGTCACGGTGTCGTGCCCCGCGTCCTGCAGCTCGTACGCTTTGAGCTTGTTCAAGAGGCCGATGCCCCGCCCCTCCTGGTCGAGATAGACCACGACCCCGCGTCCTTCCTGCGCGATCGTCCGCAGGGCGTTCTGGAGCTGCCAGCCGCAGTCGCAGCGGGCCGAGCCGAAGACGTCGCCGGTGAGGCACTTGGAGTGCATGCGCACGAGCACGTTCTTCCTGTCGCGCACGTCGCCGTACACCAGGGCTACGTGCTCCGCCGAATCGACGTCGTTCTTGTAGGCGACGATCCGGAACTCGCCGTGCGGCGTGGGCAGCCGCGCCTCCGCGACGCGATGGACCAGCCGCTCGTGGGCGAGCCGGTAGGCGACGAGCTGCGCCACCGTGACGAACGTGAGACCGCGCGCCGACGCGAACCGCTCGAGGTCGGGCCGGCGCGCCATCGTGCCGTCGGGGTTCAGGATCTCGCAGATCACGCCGGCCGGATACAGCCCGGCCAGGCGGGCGAAGTCCACGCTCGCCTCGGTCTGGCCGACGCGCTGCAACACGCCGCCGGGCCGCGCCCGCAGCGGGAACACGTGTCCGGGCCGCCGCAAGTCGCTCGGCACCGCGGCCGGATCGATCGCGACCTTGATGGTCGCGGCGCGATCCCGCGCGGAAATACCCGTCGTCACGCCGAAGCGCGCCGCCGCGTCGATCGAGACGGTGAACGCCGTCTCTTGCGCCTCGGTGTTGTACTCGGCCATCTGGGTCAGCCCCAGGGCCTGGCAACGCTCGGGCATGAGCGTGAGGCAGATCAGCCCCCGGGCGTGCGTCGCCATGAAATTGATCATTTCCGGGGTGACCTTCTCCGCGGCGCCGACCAGGTCGCCCTCGTTCTCGCGGTCCTCGTCGTCCGCGACGATGACGAGCTTCCCCGCCCGGATGGCCGCGATCGCCTGCTCTACGTCGCCGTGCGGCATAGCTGCCTCACATATTTACCGATGACGTCTCCTTCCACGTGAACGCGGTCGCCCACGCGCAGCGTACCCAGCGTCGTGCGCTCCCGGGTCGACGGAATCAGCGAGATCTGCACCACGCCCGGCTCGGGCAAATCGTTGATCGTCAGGCTGACCCCGTCCACCGCGATCGACCCGAGCGGCATCGCAACCTGTACGACCTCGGGCGGGACGCGCAGATCGTACAGCCACGCGTCGCCGCGCCGCTCGGCCCGCACCACCGCCGCGACGCCGTCCACGTGCCCTTGCACGAGGTGGCCACCCAGCCGGTCCGCCGCCCGCACGGCGCGCTCCAGATTGACGCGGCGCCCGGACGCGTACTCGCCGAACAGGGTGCGGCCCTTGGTCGTCTCGATCACATGGACCTGAAACCCGCCCGCCACCACCCGTTCGACGGTGAGGCAGGCGCCGTTGACGGCGATGCTCTCGCCCTTCTTCAACCCCTTGTACGGCGCGCGGATGGTGAAGGCGAGCCCCGTTTCCCCTTTCCCGTTTCCCGCTTCCCGGCTTACCCGGGCGACGCTTCCGACCGCGCTCACGATCCCGGTAAACATAGCCTTCTGTCCAATACCAATAATGTATCAAGGCCCAAGGCCCGCCGCTCCACGGGAATCCAACGGGGCGCCTGGGCGAGCGGCGCCGCCGGAATGCCGGGGAACGCCGGAACGGCGTCCGCACCGAGCCACACGGGAGCCTGGATCCAGTACAGCCGGTCCACCAGTCCCTCGACCAGGAGCTTCACCCCGAGCGCGCCTCCCCCCTCACAGAGCAGCGACTGGATTCCGGCCTGGCGCAGCAGCCGCAACCCGTCGCCGAGCGATGGGGGGCGGAAGACGCGAACGCCGTTCTGCTCGAGCGCGGCCACGCTCGCGGCGGGGGCTTCGGTTGACGCCACGACCCACGTCGGCACCTCGCGCGCCGTGGCGACGAGCCGCACGCCGGGGTTGAGCATCGCGCGGCGGTCGAACACGACGCGCACGGGCGGCCGGCGTGGCGTGAGGGGGCCGCGTGCGGTGAGCTGGGGGTCGTCCTTGAGGGCGGTCGTGCCGCCGACGGCGATCGCGTCGAACCCGGCGCGAAGCCAGTGCACATAGTCGCGCGCCGCCTCACCGGAGACCCAGCGCGAGCTGCCGGTGGCGTCGGCGATGCGGCCGTCGACCGACGTCGCCAACTTGAGCGCCACGAACGGACGCTCCGCCTGCTCTCGGGAGAACAGGAACGGCGCATTGAGGGCGGCGGCCTCGCGCGCCATCGGGCCGAGCGTCACCTCGACGCCCTTTTCGCGCAGCACGTCGAGGCCGCCCCTGGCCTGCGGATCGGGGTCGCGTATCGCCGCGACGACGCGCTTCACTCCCGCGGCGAGAATCGCGTCTGTGCAGGGCGGCGTCTTGCCGTGATGGGCGCACGGCTCGAGGGTGACGACGAGCGTGCTCCCACGGGCGCCCTCGCCCGCGGCCCTGAGCGCCACGACCTCGGCATGGGGACCGCCATACTCGGCGTGATAGCCTTCGCCCAATCTCGTGTCTCCGTGCAGGACCACCGCGCCCACGAGGGGGTTGGGCGCGACTCGTCCCCAACCTTGCAACGCGAGGTCGAGGGCGCGACGCATCGCGTCGGAAACGGAAGCCGGGACCGGGGACTCGCTGGTCGTCACCGCTCCGCGAACCGGACTCCGCGTGTGCCCGCCTGCACCTCGCCGATGACCGACGTCTCGATCCCCGCCCACCTCGCGGCGGCCGTGATCGCCTCCACGTCGTCGCGGGCCGCGACCGCGATCATGCCGATGCCCAGGTTGAACACGCGGCGCATCTCGCGGAGCGAGATCTTGCCGGCGCGCATCAGCACGCGGAACACCGCGGGCCAGCGCCACGAGCCCGCGTCCACGATCGCCTCACACCCCTCCGGCATCACCCGCACGAGATTGCCGGGGATCCCCCCGCCGGTGATATGGGCGAGCGCGTGAACAAGGGAGAGGACGGGAGTGACGGCCCCGGCATAACTGCGGTGCACGGCGAGCAGGACCTGAGCCACCGAGCTGCCCGTCTCGGGAAACTCGTCGTCGAGATCGAGCCGCAGGGTGTCGAACACGACGCGGCGGGCGAGCGTGTAGCCGTTGGTGTGCAGGCCGTTGGACGCGTACCCTAGCAGCACGTCGCCGGCCCGCACGCGATCGCCGTGCAGCGCCGCGCGCTCGTCCACCACGCCGACGATGGTACCCGCGAGATCGTAGTGCCCCGGCTGGTACAGGTCGGGGAGCTCTGCCGTCTCGCCCCCGGCGAGCGTCATGTCGTGGCCGCGGCAGCCGCGTGCGACCCCTGCAACGATCGCGGCCGCGACGTCGGGCTCGAGGGTCGCCGTCGCGATGTAATCGAGGAACGCGAGCGGCCGCGCGCCGTGGACGAGGATGTCGTTGACGCAGTGGTTCACGAGATCCTCGCCCACGCTGTCGTGCACGCCGGCGCGCGCGGCGACCAGGACCTTGGTCCCGACGCCGTCGGTGGAGAGCACGAGCACGGGGCGCTCGTAGCCGGCCGGGACCCGCACCAGGCCGCCGAACGCGCCGATCGCGCCGAGGGCGAGCTCGGTACGCGCGCCGCGCACCAGCTCCGCGATGCGGCGCTTGGTCTCCTCCGCGACGCCGAGACGCACGCCGGCGGCGCCGTAGCGGTCGGTCACGCGCCCCTCTCCTCGTCCACCTCGAAATGCACCAGGTCCTTGAAGACGCGCACGCGGGCGCGCACGTCGGCGAGGGTCACGCCCGCGAGGCCCTCGATGCCGAACTGCTCCACCGCGAAGGAGCCCATGGCCGCGCCGTAGACCATGGCGCGCCGCAGGTTGCCGGGCGAGAGGTCGTCGGTGGCGGCGAGGTAGGCCATGAAGCCGCCGGCGAAGGCGTCCCCCGCCCCGGTCGGGTCGAAGACCTCCTGGAGCGGGTAGGCGGGGACCTTGAACGTGGCGTCGCTGTTAACGAGCAGGGCGCCGTGCTCCCCCTGCTTGAGCACGGTCATCCTCGGTCCGTGCCCCAGGATCCAGCGCGCCGCGCGATAGATGTTCCAGTCGCCCGACAGCTCGCGGGCCTCCGAGTCGTTCACCATCAGGATGTCGATGTGGCGCAGCAACTCGAGCAGCACCTCGCGCTTCGAGTGGATCCAGTAGTTCATGGTGTCGCAGGCCACGAGCTCCGGATCCTTCACCTGGTCCAGCACGCCGAGCTGCAGCTCGGGGTCGATGTTCCCGAGGAACACGTAGCGCGAGTCCTGGAACCTGGGCGGGAGCTTCGGCCGGAAGTCGGCGAACACGCCGAGCCGGGTCTCGAGTGTTTCGCGGCTGGAGAGGTCGTAGGAGTACTTCGCCTTCCAACGGAACGACTCGCCGGGCGCCCGCTCCACGCCGGAGAGATCGACGCCGCGGGCTTCCAGGGTCTTGAGGGCGTCCGCTGGGTAGTCGGTCCCGACGACGCCGACCACCTGAACCGGATGAAGGATCGCGCCCGCGGCGCTGAAGAACACCGCGGAGCCTCCCGGCGCGTCCGCCGTCTGCCCGAACGGCGTCGCGACGGAATCGAGCGCGATCGAGCCCACGACCAACAGGCCCGCGCTCACATGCGGTCCGGCGCCGAGATCCCGAGCAGGCGCAGACCGTTGGCGAGCACCTGCCGCGCCCCGGCGGCAAGGACGAGACGCGCGGCTTCCTCAGGCTCGCCCAGCACGCGGTACTTGTGATACCACGCGTGCACCAGCCGGGCCAGCCCTTCCAGGTAACCCGTGATCCGGTGCGGCTCGAGGGTCCGCGCGGCCCCCTCGACCACCCGGGGGAACTCGGCGAGCTCCTTCATCAGGTCCACTTCCTCCGGCGCGTCGAGCACGCTCAGGTCCGTGCCTTCGGCCCGCACCGCGGCGGGGTCGCGCGCCGCGACCCGGAAGATCCCGCTCATGCGGGCGTGCGCCATCTGCACGTAGAAGACCGGGTTCTCCTCGGTTTGGCTCTTCGCCAGGTCCACGTCGAACACAAACTGCGAATCGCCCCGGCGCATCAAGAAGAAGTAGCGCGCGGCGTCCACGCCCGTCTCCTCGAACAGATCTCGTAGCGTGACGAAGTCCCCGGTCCGCTTGGAGAAGCGTACCTCTTCCCTACCCCGCATCACCCGCACCAGCTGGACGATCTCGGCGTGGAAGAAGTCCTCGGGGTAGCCCAGAGCCTTCATGGCGGCCTGGAGCCGCGGCACGTAGCCGTGGTGGTCCGCACCCCATACGTCGACCGCCCGGGCGAAACCCCGCTCCCGCTTGTGGCGGTGGTAGGCGATGTCCGGCAGGAGATACGTGTACGTACCGTCCGACTTGCGCAGCACCCTGTCCTTATCATCGCCGAATGCCGTCGTCCGCAGCCACAGCGCACCGTCCTGCTCGTAGGTGTAGCCGTGCCGGGCGAGGTCCGCGAGGGTCCGCTCGATGAGCTGGTCGCGATACAGCTCCGATTCGAAGCAGATCACGTCGAACTTGACGCCGAACTCCCGCAGGTCCTCGTCCTGCTCGGCGCGCTGCGACAGCACGCCGATCGAGCGACAGCGGCGGATCCCCTCTTCCTGCGGGAGGTCGGCGAAGGCGCGGCCTTCGCGGGCCAAAATTCTCTCAGCGAGCTCGATGAGGTAGTCGCCGTGATAGCCACCCTCGGGAACCTGGGCTTCGCGCCCGGCGCGCTGCTGCACGCGGGCCCACAGCGAGCGCGCCAGCTTGTCGATCTGCGTGCCGGCATCGTTGACGTAGAACTCCCGGACCACGGCGTGGCCGGTCCCCTCGAGCAGCGCGGCGATCGCGTCGCCCAGGGCCGCGCCGCGGCCATGGCCCACGTGCAGCGGCCCGGTGGGGTTGGCGGAGACGAACTCGACGTTCACCCGGACGCCATTGTCCGCATCGCTTCGGCCGTAGCGCTCTCCGGCGGCGAGAATCGACTCGAGCACCGAGGCGAGCTGGGCTTCGGCGAGGAAAAAGTTGATGAACCCGGGTCCGGCGATCTCGACCTTGCGCACCAGGCCCGGCGGCAGCTCCAGCGCCGCGACTAGCCGCTCGGCCACGCCGCGGGGCGGCTGCTTGAGCGATTTGGCGAGCGCGAGCGCGAGGTTCGTCGCCACATCCCCGTGAGCGGGATCGCGCGGCCGCTCCAGCTCGACCGCGGATGCGGTCACCGACACGCCCAGCCGCGCCGCAGCCTGCACGAGCGCCGCGCGGATGGTGTCGTGCGCCTTCACTTGTCGCCAGAGTCTGTTGGCTTCTTCGGGCTGTCGGAGGGCTTGGACGCGCCTTGTTGCGGCTCCTTTTTCTCGCTCTCCTTCTTCTCTTCCCCCCCGCGCTTGTAGTCGGTGGCGTAGAAGCCCGTGCCCCGGAAGACCAGGCCCGTCCCGCCGGAGATCAGCCGCTCGGCCCGCTGCCCGCAGTTGGGGCATTTCTGCCAGCGGTCGTCGTTCATCGTCGCGAAGAACTTCTCGAACACGTGCCCGGCCGGGCACTTATATTCGTAGGTCGGCATCAAGCAACAACTTAGCGCAGGCGCCCCGCGAAGGTCAATGCGAGCCCTCGCGACCGCGCTGCCTACCGCACGTCGTAGATGTAACTGTTCAAATACTTGATCGTGGCCTCGCGGTCGGCCAGCTGGTACGCCAGCACGTCGCCGCTCGTGACCACGCCGCACAGGCCATCCGGCCCCAGCACCGGCAGGTGCCGGATGCGCCGACCGGTCATCACCGCGGCGCATTCCTCTATGGGCGTCTCCGGCTGGCAGGTGATGAGGGATGTCGTCATGACGTCGCGCACGAGCGCGGTGGATGGATCGCGTTGCTCGGCGACGACGCGACGCAGCACGTCCCGCTCGGTGAAGATCCCGGCGAGCTTCCCGCCCTCGAGGACGAGGACGCTGCCGATCCCGCGGTCGTTCATCAGGCGGGCCGCTTTGAGAACCGTGTCCGTGGGGGTGACGGACACGATCTCGCTGCCCTTCCGGGCGAGGATATCACGGACGATGTCCATCTGCCGTGCACCGTGTGCGGCGGAGATTTCATAGTACGGCCCGGCCCGGCGGTGCGCCAGGGAGGGCCCCCCTCGCGCGTTACCGTCCGGCCGGCGCCGCACTCTTTACTCACATGCCTGGTCTGGGCACGAACGAAACGGAATGGGGTCGCCCAACTCCCGACCGGACCCTGGTGGCGCACATGGCGAGCGGAGACCGGCAGGCGTGGAACGAGCTGCGGGCGCGCTACCGCGCCACGGTTTACTCCATCGCCTACACAGCACTCTGCGAGCCGGAAGAGGCCGAGGCGGTGGCCGCCGGCGTGTTCACGGAAGCGTGGCGCGGGGCAAGCACCTTCCTCTGGACACATGCCAGCGTATCCGGCTGGCTCACCCACCTCGCGCGCAAACACGTCGGCAGCGTCCGCCGCAACAGCACAACCGTCCGCTGAGCCCGGGGGCACCGCGGCCGCGAGTTACAGCTTGTACGTCTCCTTCGCCAGGTCGTACGCGAGCGCCCGCGCCATGCGGCGGGCCTCATCCATCTCGATGACGTGCCGCGCGAGCAGGCCCCCGAGAAAATTGGCGTCCATGCGGCGCGCCAGATCGTGGCGCGCCGGGATGGAGCAGAACGCCCGAGTGTCGTCGTTGAAGCCCGCGGTCTTATAGATCCCCGCCGTCTCGATGGTGCGCTCGCGGAACCGCATCATGCCGAGCATGGAATCGTGGAACCACCAGGGCGGTCCGAGCCGCACCGCCGGATAGTGGCCCGCGAGCGGCGCCAGCTCGCGGCTGTACGTCGACTCGTCCAGCGTGAACAGCACGAGCGTCAATCTCCGGTCGTTGCCGTACGCGTTGAGCAACGGGCGCAGGTTGCGCGTGAACTCCGTCGCGACGGGGATGTCTCCCCCCCGGTCCGGGCCGAACCGCTCGGAGAGCGACCGATCGTGGTCTCTGAACGCCCCCGGATGGATCTGCATCACGAGCCCGTCTTCGAGCGACATCCGCGCCATCTCCATCAAGAGGTGGGCCTCGAAGCGCCGCTCGTCGGCGCGACTCGCCTCCCCCTGGCGCGCCTGTTGAAACAGCACCTCGGCGTCGTCCGGGGAGAGCCATGCCGTGTACGGCTCGAGCACGGCGTGATCGGTGGCGGTGGCACCCAGACGCTTGAAGAACGTGCGACGATCCTCGAGGGCGCGAACGAACTCGGCGTAGTCCACGAGCGGCGCGCCGTGCTCCCGGCCGAGTGCCTCGAGCTCGGCCGGCCAGCCGGGCGCCGCGATCTTGAAAACGGCATCCGGACGGAAGCACGGGATGACCCTCCCTTTCCAACCCGATTCCCGGATCGCGCGGTGGCAGTCGAGCGTATCACTTGCCTTGTCGGTGGTGGCAAGCACCTCGATGTTGAACCGCTCGAACAGCGCGCGCGGCCGGAACTCGGGTGAGCCGAGCTTCTCCACGATCTCGTCGTAGATGGGCCAGGCTGTCTCCCCCGTCAGCCGGCGCCGGATCCCGAACACCTCGTGGAGCTCGTGGTCGAGCCAGGTGCCCGTGGGCGTGCCGCTGAGCAGGAAGTAGTGCTCGGCGAAGAGCCGCCAGACTTTCCGCGGATCCGACTCGACGGGTTGGCGGTCCCGCCGCGGGATGCCGAGCGCCTCGAGGGGAACTCCCCGGGCGTAGAGCATCCGCAAGATGTAGTGGTCGGGCTGGACGATCAGCGCAGCGGGCTCGGCGAAGGGCGCGTTCTCGGCGAGGACGCGGGGATCGACGTGCCCGTGCGGCGCCACGATGGGGAGGTGCCGCGTCTCCTCGTACAGCGACCGCGCCGCGCGCCGGGTCGCGGGATCGGGATCGAAGCAGCGGTCTTCGTGAAGGACGAGCGCGTCCGCCACTAGACGACCGGCGCCCAACCCGGGGCGTACTCCCGCCGCCAGTAGGCCATCGCCTCCTCGTCGCCCAGGATCTGGCCCGAGCGCGGATCGATGCGCAGCGCATAGCCCGTCCACTGCGCGATGTTGCCGAGGTGGCACAGCAGCACGCTCTTCACGCCCTCCTCGATGGGCTGGTGGAGCGCGGCCCCGGTGCGGACCCCGTCGACGAAGTTCGCGACGTGCAGCGCCGTGAGCCGGTCGTCGCCGCTCGTGGCCAGCGGGTCGGCGCTCACCGGGGTCACCGCCTGCTTGACGACCTTGTTCTGGAGATCGTATACCGTGTAGCCGTCCTGATCCAGGACCATGCTCCCCGCGGTGCCCTGGATGCTCGTGCCGCGCGAGCGGTTCTGGGTGGGGAAGCCGTTGCAGGAGAATCCCTGCCACACGATCGTCTTCCGCCCCTCGAACTCGAATCCCGCCTCCTGAGTGTCCGTGAACTCCCAGTCGTCGTCGAAGTGGTAGCGGCCGCCGGTCGAGGTGACGCGCGTCGGGTAGTCCACCCCCAGCGCCCAGCGGGCGACGTCGATCTCGTGCGTCCCGTTGTTGCAGATTTCGCCCGTCCCCCAGCGCCGGAACCAGTGCCAGTTGTAGTGGATGAGGTTGTCGCGATAAGGAGCGCGCGGCGCCGGGCCCTGCCACAGCTCGTAGTCGAGCTCGGCCGGAACCGGCGCCTCCTTGCCGCGCCCGATGGAGGCCCGAGTGTTGGCATACCAGGCTCGCGCGAAATACGGGCGCCCGATCACGCCTTCCTGGATGGCCTGCATCGCCTCGATGGCGAGTGGGCTCGAGCGCCGCTGGGTCCCCATCTGTATCAGGCGGCCGTACCTGCGCTGGGCCTCGAGGAGCAGCTCGCCTTCGTGAGGATTGTGCCCGCACGGCTTCTCCAGATAGACGTGCTTCCCCGCCTGTAGGGCGAGGATCGTGGCCGGCGCATGCCAGTGGTCGGGCGCGGCGATCACCAGCGCGTCGACGCTCTTGCTCTCGAGCGCCCGCCGGAAATCGCCCAGCCCCTCCGGGGCTTTCGGCTGTACCTCGGCGACCTTGGCGACGCCCTTCGCCAGCACGTGCGCGTCCACGTCGCAGACGTAGGCCACCTCGGCGCCGGGCGTCCGCGCGAACGTCTGCCCGAGCACGGTCCCCCGGCCGTTCAGACCCATGATGGCGACGACGACCCTGTCGTTCGGCGAACCGCCGAACGCGAGGAGCGGCGCGCGCGCCGTCACCAGCCCCAGTCCGGTCGCTGATGCGGTTTTCAAAAACCGGCGGCGTTTCATCGTTCCCTCACCTTGATGCTGCGGAAATACGCCTCGTCGCCGTGGTCCTGCAGCACGATGTGCCCTGCGCGCCGGTCGGCGAACCCCGGGATCGAGCGGTACTTGCTCGCCGCGATGAGCGAATCCATGCGGGGGGTCCCGAGGTCGAACTCGACGATCTTCTCGCCGTTCAGCCAGTGCTCGCCGTGCCGGCCGCGGAACACGATCCTGGATTGGTTCCACTCGCCGACCGGGCGCAGATGCTTCCGCGCGTTGGGCGCGATGAGGTCGTACAGGGCGCCGGCGCGGTGGCTCGGCAACTTGCCGTCCTCGTGCCGGTCGTCGTCCAGAATCTGGTACTCGAAGCCGAGGGCGGCGTGATTCGGCGCCTGCGACATCGAGAGCTGCTCTGAGACGTTGTACTTGACGCCGCTGTTCGCGCCCGGCGCGACCTTCCACTCGAACGCCAGCTCGAAGTCGCCGAAGCTGTCCACGGTCATGAGATCGCCGCCGTGCGCGGGCTGCCCGTCGGCCAGCTTGGGGACGTTGCCACTGGCGATCTTCTCGATCGCACCGTCCGTGACCTTCCAGTGAGCGGTCGGCACGCTGTCGTAGCCGAGGCCCCGCCAACCGGTGAGCGTCCGCCCGTCGAACAGCAAGCGCCATCCGGCGGCCCGCTCGGCGGCCGTCAGCTCGTTGGGTCGTGCGGCGGCGGGCGGCATGGTCTGTAACACGGCCGCGAGGGCCGCGACAACGACACCGTTGGCGATCACAGCGTAACGCCTTCCTTCCAGATCGCGATCTCGCGATAACCGTGCTTCTCGTTGTTGGCGAGCCTTCGCCCGGAGGCCACGTCGAAGACCAATGCGAACAGGTCGTTCTCGAGCCGGTCCATCGTGGCGGTGCCGTCGAGCAACGCTCCTGCGTTCAAGTCGATCCAGTGCGGCTTCTTCTCGGCGATGGCCGTGTTGGACGAGATCTTGAGCGTCGGCACCGGGAAGCCGAGCGGCGTGCCGCGTCCGGTGGTGAAGAGGAGCAGGGTCGCGCCGCTCGCGACCATGGCCGTGGACGACACCCCGTCGTTGCCCGGCGCCTCCAGAAGGGACAGACCGCCCGGCGCCGCCGGCTCGCCGTAGCGCAGCACGCGGGTCACCGCAGCCTGCCCTCCCTTCTGGACTGCGCCCAGCGACTTCTCCTCGAGCGTCGTCAGGCCGCCCGCGACGTTGCCCGGCGACGGGTTCTCGTAGATGGGCTGTCCGTGCCGCACGAAGTATTCCTTGAAATCGTTGACCAGCGCCACAATGTCCCGGAAGACCGCTTCATCGACCGCTCGACCCATCAGGAGCTGCTCCGCTCCGAACATCTCCGGCACCTCGGTGAGGATCACCCCTCCGCCGAGCGCCGTCAACCGGTCGGCGATGCGGCCGACGAGCGGGTTGGCCGTGATCCCGCTCAAGCCATCCGAGCCGCCGCATTTGTGGCCGAGCACGAGATCGGAGGCGGGGCACTCGACCCGCGCGTCGCTCTCCATCGCCGCCACGAGCTCTGCCACGGCCTCGAGCCCCGCATCGACCTCGTCCGAGACGTCCTGGCTATTGAAGAACTTGAGCCGCGCGCGATCGACGTCTCCGGCAAGCCCGAGCAGGCCCTCCATCTGATTATTCTCGCAGCCGAGGCCGAGGACCAACACGCCGCCCGCGTTGGGATGGCGCATCAGGCCGGCCAGGACGCGCTGCGTGTTCCGGAGATCGTCGCCGAGCTGGCCGCAGCCGTAGGGGTGCGAGAAACCGTAAACCCCGTCGATCGGTCCCTCCCCTCCCCCTCCCTGCGCGAACCGCTCGGCTCCCTCCCGCGCAATCCGCTCAGCCGCGTGGTTGACGCAACCGACCGTGTTGAGGATCCACACCTCGTTGCGCGTGCCAACCCGGCCGTTCCGGCGGCGGTAGCCCATGAACGTAGGTCCAGTCCTCACCTCCTCGCCCCCTTGAGTCCTCACCCCCTGGCCCTCTTTAGTCCTCAC
>Ga0070708_100002618_pt1 | contig 13933 bp, 12 predicted proteins | sample KBSK5503metaG_FD_65469 | JGI IMG/M metagenome (GOLD analysis project Ga0070708, IMG submission 65469) | Corn, switchgrass and miscanthus rhizosphere microbial communities from Kellogg Biological Station, Michigan, USA - KBS K5-50-3 metaG | ecosystem: Host-associated > Plants > Roots >...
GTCGCAAGCCACCGCCACTCCCGTTGGATTGTTCGGATTGGCCACGGCGATGAGCCTTGTGCGTTCGCTGATCCGCGAGAGTACTTCTTCTAAAGGAAAAGCGAAATTCTCACCTGAGAGAACCTGCACCAGGCGAGCGCCCTCAGCCTGAGCGAAGATGGCATACATCGCAAACGTCGGCACAACGATGATGGCCTCGTCGCCAGGCTCAAGATAGGTGGAGCAAAGCAGATGAATCGCCTCATCCACCCCGTTCGTCAGCAGAACCTGAGCTGCATCGAGTCCGAGAAAATCACCCACCTCGCTTTCCAGCGGTTCACGCTCGGGATAGCCTGCCAATGTTTCGGCGTCGAGCGAACGCAGTTGTGCCAACACCCGGGGCGAGCAGCCCCTGGTGCTCTCGTTGAAATCGAGACGCAGCCCTTGACGCCCCGCCAGCGGCGGCCGGTAAGCATGCAACTTCTTCACTGCGGCGCGCGCCTCAAGCATTTGAGCACCTCACCCGTAACGATTCCGCGTGGGCGCGCAATCCCTCGGCCTCGGCCAGCGCAATGGCAGGTGGTGCAATTTGCCGAATCCCCTCGCGCGAAACTTCCTGACAAGAAATGACGCGGAGGAAATCCAGCACACTCAGTCCGCCGCGCGCGCGCGCCATCGCTCCGGTCGGCAACACATGATTTGGACCCGAGATGTAATCCCCAGCGGACTGGGGCGTGAACCCGTTCAGAAAAATCGAGCCCGCATTTTGAACTGCCGGTGCCAGAGCGGATGGCAGCGTGAGATGCTCGGGCGCAATGCGGTTTGCGGTTTCGACCGCTTCCTCGAGAGAAGCAACCAAAAGGATGGCTCCGCGACGAGTGAGTGAGTCAGCGGCAATTGGATTTGTATTCGTCCGCCGCCGCACTTCCGTCTGCACAGCCTTGGCTAATTCATGCGAACTCGTAATCAAAATGCAGAGTGCATCGGGATCATGCTCCGCCTGCGCCACTAGGTCACACGCGATGAGAACTGGCTCACCCTTATCGCTGATGAACACGGCTTCAGTAGGACCAGCGAGGAATTCAATGGCACAATCGAACGCAACTAGTTTCTTGGCTGCCGTCACGTATCGGTTGCCGGGACCGACGATCTTATTCACGCGAGGGATGCTCTCCGTTCCATAGGCTAGCGCCGCGACTGCCTGTGCTCCGCCCACACGGTAGAACTCGCGCACACCGAGAAACGCTGCAGCCGCCAAGGTCGCCTGCGCCGGACGCGGCGACACCACGCGAATCTGCGGCACGCCCGCGACCTGGGCCGGAATCACCGTCATCAGCAACGTCGAAGGCAAAGGGTATCGCCCTCCGGGCACATAGCAGCCCACCGATTGCAGAGGGCGCACCAACTGCCCCACGCAAACTCCAGGCTGAATTTCGCGCCGCCACTCCTCTGGTTTCTGCCACGCGCAGTAGTGGCGAATGTTTGCTGCCACCTGCGTGATGGCCTCCCGTAACCCTGCAGAAGTTCTCTGCCAGGCTTCTTGCACATCAGTGTCAGGCACGAGCACAGGCTCGCTTCTTTCCAGACCATCCCAGCGAGCCGCGTAACTCCGTAAGGCCCGATCGCCGTTGCGGCGAACGTTGTTCACAATGCGCCGCACCGTCGGCTCAACCTCCGCTAGATCGGTCGCACCGCGCTGTTCCAGCGCCTGCATGAATCGATCCTTCTTAAGCCCGTCAAGAATCCGAATGCGCATTACATCACCACCTTATTCAGCGGATACTCGACGATTCCCTGGGCATTCGCCTGCTTAAGCTTGGGAATGAGTGACCAGGCGGCTTGTTCTTCGATCACGCTATTGACCGCCACCCATTCGCCATCGGCCAACGACGCGACAGTCGGATTTTTCAACGCGGGCAGCAGGCCGAGAACAGCCGCTAGATGTGGTTTTCGCACGTTGAGCATCAGGCCCACCCGGCCCTGCGCGGCCATCGCTCCACAGAGCATCACAGACAGATTTTCAATCTTGCGATGCCGCTCGGGATCGGCCCAGGCTTTCTGGTTCGCCACCAGTTGCGTGTTCGACTCCAGCACCGTCTCGATGATTCTCAAATGATTGGCGTGCAGCGAACTCCCGGTCTCAGTGACTTCGACAATCGCATCCGCCAGCAGCGGGGGCTTGACCTCGGTCGCGCCCCAGGAGAACTCAACCCGCACCGGAACTCTCCGGCTGGCAAAGTAGTTTCGCGTGACAGTGACCAACTCGGTGGCGACGATCCGGCCTTCCAGGTCTTCGGGTCTCTGGAAGTTCGAATCCTCCGGCACGGCCAGCACCCACTTCACTTTTCCCATGCGCTGTTTCGCATAGATCAGGTCGGCGACGCTGACCACCTCGAGCCCGCTTTCCAGCACCCAGTCGAGACCGGTCAGGCCCGCATCCAGCGCACCGTGTTCGACATATCTCGCCATTTCTTGCGCACGAATGAGCAAGCAGTCGATCTCAGGATCATCGGTCGCCGCGAAGTACGAGCGCGCGTTCGTGTAGACGCGCAGACCGGCGCGAGTGAACAAGCTAAGCGTCGCTTCCTGCAAACTTCCCTTGGGAATACCCAGTCGAAGTTTCATCGCCGCGCCTCTTCTTCCGCCAGGGGGTTGCCCAGTAGCAGTTCCTGGGTGAAGCAGGATCGCGATCCCGTATGGCAAACCTTGCCTGCGCCTAAAACTCGGACGCGCAGCAACACCGTGTCGCGGTCGCAGTCCGTCCACGCCGCCACCACCTCGAGGCGATTGCCGGAGGTTTCTCCCTTGGCCCACAGTGTCTGCCGAGTGCGGCTGTAAAACGTGACGCAGCGCGTTCGCAAAGTCGTCTTCAGTGCATGGTGATTCATGAAGCCCACCATGAGCAGTTCCCCGGTGGCCGCATCCTGAATCACCGCGGGAGCCAAGCCGTGCATTTTGTCGAAATCGATCTCCATCGAAGCCTCCTGCTTCTAACCATTCCCGATGCGCCCGCGAGAGAAACAAAAAGCCCGCTGCGCGGTTTGCGTCAGCGGGCTGGATTTCCTATAAAAACTTTTAGGCTATCATCCGTACTCCTCCGCCGACACGCTCATCGCGTGATGATGATGGTGATGACGGTGGTAATTCGATGAAATCATAACCAAGGTCCGATGTTAGGACGGTCAGCATCTCTCCGTCAATCGAATTCCACATACTCGCCGTGGTACAAATCGAGAACTCCGTGAGGCATCGATTGGCTGCCGGCTGAACGCAGCTCAGGCTGGAGCCGGAACTCATATTAAGGAAATCACTTAGCTTTTTTGGGAGATTCGTCCTGCGGAGTTTAGCATCGCAAACGTGAATTTGTCCGATCACTTCTTTGCGTGTGCACACGAGAGCACGAAATAAAAGTCGGAATCTCACAGCGGAATTTGCGATTGGTGCGCCTTCAATGTTTGTGCTAGACTACGCCTCGTGTACGTACTCGCACGCCGGAGCGCAGAGGCAAACATCACGCTCGACGTATACCTCCGCCAGACAAAAATGTGCATCGCCTGCGGTTCCCCTGCCTCTTTGTAGGACCTGCCAGTTTTGCCGTCGACCATCTCAAGCATTCGAGGTGTCGATGGACGAGATCGAGCAAGTTTTGGGACGCAGAGATCAGAAACTTCTCATAAGTGGGTTGCAATAGCAGAGGGGAACGTTCCGTTGCTACAAGCGCCTTGCCTAGTCTAGGCGGCAACTGCCCCGCGCAATTCGTCCAAGCGCGCCCTGAGGAAATTCAAGTACTCTTCGATTCCATCGGCCGTCTTGGCGGAGAGCTTTAAGACCTGCATGCCTGGGCGTACCGCCTGGGGATGTTGCCGTACGCGGAATGCCAATCGAGAACCTTCGACTGGTGCTTTTCTCAGTGACCGAGGGCGAGGATAAGCCGCTCAAGTACCCTACAATATTCAATAGTGCGGACCGTCGGAAGTACGGCTGACTATTTCCGGCGTGCTTCATTTTCTGTCTGTTTGCGCCGCCAGGCTGGCTCTTTGTTCAGCGACGCTTGCGTGAATCTCCGGAGCGCCTGGATGGCCCGGCCATAGGTCTGAACCGCAGCGGAAGATAGCAGCGACCCGGGCGGCTGATTCATGAAGGGCATAAACTTATCGGGGAAGCCGGGGCATGGTGCAGCCGATGCAAATGCCACCTACATTGGGACAACCACCAATCCCAGCCATCCATCCACGCTTGCCTACGTTGCATTGAACCACAGGGCCCCAGCATCCCATTATGATTCCGCTTAGGAACCTTGTGGGTCTTTTAGTGCCGAGTGCTGCTGAGAACGTTCTTCTGCGGTCACGGCGATCCATTTTGATTTCCGATAGACGTTTGCAACCGCCATCGTCCAAAAAGGAACCAAATCGACTCCGGGCACGAGCTTGGCCAGAAACGAGGGCAGAAATTCCCACTGCCAGCCAAGAAGGTGAACCATCACGGCTGCGACAGCGAAATCTAGGAAGTCATCGGCGGGTGATAAAGCGCCTTCAATGAACAAGGGGAAAACTATGATTTGGAGCGCATCTGCAATGATGGCCAACACCATTGCGGCTCGAAAGCGTGAACCCGGCGAGATTGTGATGGTTTCGTCAGCCATGGCAGCGCTGCCTTCCTACTGCGTGCCTATTCTAAACCGAAGAACCTACGGAGGTCAGATCCTAGCCTGGCCCTTTCCCAGCCTTTGGCTGCAGAGCATGGTCTGCCCGAGGCTAAAGCAGAGGGGCAGAAGGCAGTGTGAGCTGGAAACTGCGGCTAGACTTATTGATCGCGCTCTTCCGGTGTAAATTTCTATGATGCATTAGGGCTCGCCGGGCGGTAGGAAGCACGTCCGAAACCGCCCCACGCGTATATCGCTAGAATCGGAAGTGCAGGCCCCACTGCATCTGGCGCATGTCGGTCGCAGCATACGTTATTCGTCCTGCATCGGACACGTCCACAGTTGAATTCGGAAGTCCCAGGTTCGTGTGGTTGAAGGCATTGAAATTCTCCCACCGAAATTCCAGGGTCTTTCCTTCCGTGATGACGAAATTCTTGGACAGCGAAAGGTTAAACAGGTACTGCGGCGGCCCACGCAGCGAGCCCTTGGAAGCCGTACCGTTGCGGAAGGGTTGCTGTGGGGAGGTGAAAGCGGCGGGGTTAAACCACAAGTCGCGGTTGGGATTCGGGACATGGGGATTCCCAATGACGTCCGGCCGAACGCTGTTGAAGTCTGTGTTTAGCAGCGGCGCGTTGGAGACGAAGGCCGTGAAGGCAGCGCCGGACAGCAGAGTAGTGACGCCACTGAAACGCCAACCGCCGACAAACGCGTCCGCCACCTTGCTGGTCTTAGCAGCCCAACGTCGCCCTTTGCCGAAGGGAAGATCCCAAGTATGGAGCAGCGTCAAGGCGTGGGTATGGTCCCAGCTGGCAGGGCCGTGGTCGCCTCGGATGTTGTAGTTGTCCGAGAAGTTGTACCCACCCTCGGAGTTGGTCATGGCTTTCGACCAAGTGTAAGTCAGCAGGAAATCCAACCCATGGGAAGTCCGCTTCTGAAGTTTTGTCTGCAGCGAGTGGTAGCTTGAGTTGTCGCAATTGCAGACGTCGTACACTGCTTGCGACAGACCGAATTTGTTGAACGGACGACGCGGATCAAGGTCGCCCGGGCCTGGAACCGCCTGGTTCGTATTGCGGTTGGCAAAGAGGTGCCGGCCGACGTTGCCTACGTACGCGATTTCAGCGGTCAGGTCAGAACGAATTTCATGTTGTACTGACAAGTTCCAGAAATCCGCCAGCGGGATGCGGTAGCTGTCTAGCGGATAAAAGTAGAAGAAAACTCCCACGCCGTCGGGAAGCGGAAAGCGTCCGTTTGAGCCGATCGGAAACAGCGGAGGCAGCGGCGGGCCAGTCGTGAGAAAAGTGGGAACGGCTGGTGAATAAATGTTCGGCGCACTCAGGAATTGGCTGAACTGCACTGGCGGATCGAGTTCTGGATTCTGGCCGAACACGGCACCCACGCCCGCCGCGTTGAAGCTCCGGCCATATCCGGCGCGAAGGACCGTGTCTAGTCGAAGGCGGTAGGCTAGCCCAATGCGCGGCGCAAACCCGGCATTGTACGGCTTGACTCCGAAGTTTGGAGGAACGGATCCGACGCCCGCTACGAGGACATCACCGGTGGTGGGATCAAAGCTTCCTCCGCTGCCCGGTTTCGCGCCAGTCTGCGGCAGGTAGTTTTCATAGCGAAGCCCGTAGTCAATACTCAGCTTGGAGGTGGCGCGCCACGAATCTTGTCCGAAGAAATACAGCCGTGTCTGCCGGATGCTGGGATAAAAGCCAGGAGTGGTGAAATTGCGCGCGATGAAACTGGGCTGCCCGAGCAAGTAGGTCGCAAGGCCAAGACCTGTCGTGGCGTTGCCCGCTGCGATGTTATCGACGTCGGGGCTGCCCGTCACGCTGTCTGCAAAGGTCAATTCGCCTGAGCGGTGGTTCCCGCTATCAATGCGAGTGGTTTGCGCGCGGCGTATATCAACGCCCCACTTGATGGTGTGATTGCCCGTTTGTTTGCTCCAATTGTTTACCCATTGAAAGTGGTTCTCGGTTTCGCTGAGTGGACAGTTGCACTGGTTGACGTTCAGCCCGTAGCCGAAGTTGAATCCGCCATCGCCGGTCACGTAAAAAGCTGGCATGCTACTGGTGTCGCTAGTGCCACGGTTGAGGCCGATCAGTCCGGCATCACTCGCTGGATTGAGTCCGAAGCCGCCTGGCCGTACTCGAACCCGATATCTAAACGTGCCAAATCGGACGTCGGTAATTAAAGTTGGGTTCAATGAGTAGGTCCAACCCAACGCGAGGCTCTGGTTGCGGACCAGCGAGCGGCCAGCGAAGTGGAAGGCCGACGGCCCTCCCGCCACTTCCCCATACGCGCCCGGAGACTCCTTGGTAAAGTCGGCGATGCTGTAACGGCCGAAAAAGTGATGTGCCTCCGAAAAATTGTAATCAATGCGGCCGTCGTACTGGCCGCTATCAAACTTCTCGGAAAAACCTGCCGCGAAGTTGTTAGCGACATCCCCGGGAGCACCGAAATTCGGCGCAGGCAAAAAGCCGAGCAATTGGATCATGGAAGCATTCGGGACGGGTAACACATTGACCTGGCCGCCGGAGGAGATCGCTTGACGCTTGGTCCCATTTTTACCAGTCATGGGATCAAAAACCATCCCTGCCCGGGCCTGAACCACAGCACCTTCGGTGGTGGTTACGGGCACCGGGTTGGCGCAGGGACCAGGTGACGTGGTTCCGTTTGCGCAGATGTAATCACCCAGCAGCGCACTCAGGTCGCCAGTGCGCTCCGCGGCTGTGGGGACGGTAGCGATTAAGGCTCCGCCTGTCCTGCGCCGTGTTCCCTGATAATCGAAGAACCCAAAGAGCTTGTTCTTCCGCAGTGGGCCACCGACCGAGCCGCCAAATTGATTCCACCGCAAAGGAGGCTTGAGGTGGGTGAAGGGATCCGCCGCGTTGAATTTGTCGTTGCGAAGATATTCAAAAAGTGAACCGTGAATCTGATTGGTTCCCGACTTTGTGGTTCCTTGAAGTAGCGCGCCCGACACGTTTCCGAACTCAGCATCGTAGTTGCTGGTGGTTACTTTGAATTCCTGTAGCGCGTCGGGGTTGGGATTGACGACGGCGATGCCCAGAATGTTGCTGTGATTCTCGGTTCCGTCCAGTTCGAATCCATTTGAGTAGAAGTACTGCCCGTTGACATTGATCTGCAGTCCGCCTTGAGGATTCTCGCTGGACGCGTGCTGGAAACCGTTCAACTGCGCCCCGGGCAGGGCCAGCACCAGTGTGGTCACATTGCGGTTGAGGATCGGCAGTCGCTCCACTTCGTTAGCTGTCAGGGTATTGCTGACGTCTGCTCGGTCTGTTTTCAGTAGCGGACCCTCAGTGCTTACGGTAACGGTTGTTACGGCTTTGCCCACGCGGAGCTGAGCATCTGCCCGCGTGGTCTCATCTACCTGCACGTCTGCGCTCGCGGAAAATTCAGAGAAGCCGGGTGCTGTGACCTTCACCCGATAGTGTCCAGCCAGCAAATGGGTTTGGGTAAAGTTTCCGTCTGATGTGGTCTTGGTTGTATGGGTGATACCGCGGTCGAGATCTGTTGTCGCAATCTCCGCGTTTGGCACTGCCGCTCCGGTGGGATCCGTCACCGTGCCGGTGATGTTGCCAAACACCGCCTGGCCGACCCCGGCAGGAGGAAAGGCCAAGACTAGGAATATGCAAGCCACTACTGAAATAATCGCTTTCGGGAAATGCATGATGAAAACCTCCCCCTGCAACGTTGCGTTTCACCTGTAATGCCCGATCGACTCCCAACTGTCACTCCCGAACACCCGCCGTCTGCAACAAAGCGCCTCACAGTGCCTTTTGGATCTATGCTTCTCAGCAACCTATGGTGGCATGTGACTCTCCGTCTCGATAATCTGCTGGGTGACGGACGGGCCGGACAAGGGCAGCACGTTGCCAGCTCCAGCGGAATGGAGCTTCTGAAAGAATGCCATTTCCTTTTGCTGGTTGGCTGCGTCGCCCAGCACCTTGTACACCGAGGCCAGCCGAAAATGCGCAACTTCATTTTGCGGCTCGATCCGAACCGCCTCCAACAAATGCCCGAGCGCTTCCCGCGATCTTCCCTGGCTGATCAAGGTGCTGGCTAAAGCGATGTGAGCCTGAGCGAAGTCGGGATGATGTTGAACCGCCTTAGAGAAGTGCGCCAGCGCGGGCTCGAACTCGCCTCGCTGGCGATAGATCTCGCCGATTTCATATTCGGCGTCGGAGTTATCCGGCGATATGTTGAGTTCCAGTTCAAATTCCTGCAGTGCTTGCTCAACCGCATTCGGTTCCTTGGAACCCTGCAGAATTGCCCGCCCCAACCGGAAGTGAATTCCTGGCATTCTGGGTTCCATTGCCAGAACATTCCTATACTCCCCGACGGCCAGATCATAGCGCTGCAGGCTTGCATGAACTTCAGCGGTCGCATAATGAAGCCACACTGAGCTGGGAGCAACCCGCATCAGTTGGGTCATCAATTCGTAGGCCCGGTCTGCGTACAGGCGCGATGAGTGAAACAGAATCTCGGGGTCATTGGGATAGCGTTTCAGCAACTCATCAGCAACTGCCATGGCCTTATCCTGCTGCTGCAGACCTTCATAGGCACGCTGAAGGTCCAAGCCGATGAGCCGTCCCATCTGCTTGTCGGACGGGTGGCCGAACGCCGAGGCCAGGATGACAATCGCCTGCTGGTTGCGTCCCAACTCGGCATAACACAGCCCCAACATCGTCTCGGCCTGAGTCATCTTCGGATTCAGCTTTAGCGCCCGTTCAAAGGCCTTACTGGCCTCCAAAATTCGACCGTCCGAGTAGAAGGCCAGGCCCAGGTTTGCCTGAACTTCGGAGACACCGGGGGCCAGCCCTGCGAGCTTTTCGAGGGACTTCACGGCCACGGCCCAATCCTTCGCAGCCATAGCCTCTTGGGCCTGCTTTGAAGTGGTTTCGATTTCGGACTGATTTACTTTCTGCGCAGCAAGGCTCTTCGGGATGCTCTCGAACGCGAGCATGCAGCACAAAAAACAGAACGCGACTTGCCTTGGCTCAGCCCTCACCGGGCCCCCTCGGAACCTCAGACTCACTACTCCATCACCTTCGACTGGCGGTCAACAGAGGTTTCCGATTCCCCTGTATTCGCGGAAGCTTTACACCCGCAGCCCCTCTCATGTCAAGAATATCGACGATGCCGTGGCGTACAAAGTACCTCAACTGCGCCGGCCACGGTTTCCGCTTCCGCTGCGGTGCTACTGCGGAACTCCGTTGTAATCGACGTGCACTCGGAGCGTAACGGAACCAATCGTTTGACCGTCAGCTTCCGCTCTCCACGTCAATTGCTGCCAAGTGTTCTTCTGCGCTTCCGGTGCTACAACATTTATTTGGACCGGGTAGGCATCATGCGCAGCTACGGAATAAATCATCGGACCTGGTTTCTCGGTCCAGCCCGAGGGCAAGACCGAACGCAAGGTGACCTGTTTCGGCGCGTCGGAATCGTTATGAATTAGAAGTGGGACCCAAACCGTCTTGTCAGGCCCGCCTAAGGCGGTTTCAGGCGCGAGCAAGTGTGACAAATGGTCGAGATTGTGTGATCGCCAGAATGCGCCATAATAAGCCCAAGGCCCTCCGAATTCCAATGACACTCCCTGTCGCGCTCTAGGCTCGTATCCCCGTACCCGCACGTATGGAATTGTTCCTGGTGTGATGCCCTCGAAGACATCTCCCGTGGTGCTTCCTTTCACCAGCGATTTTCCCAATACGAAGCGCACGGGCTCATTGAGGTATTGATCCAAATATTTTTGGAGATCAGCTTGGTTCGTCGGCAACTGCGACTTGTCATTCATCCATGCGTCGGAGGCAATTTTTGCGTAGGGAACACCTTTTGAAGGCGACACATCGCTTGTCTTGTATTGCGGTCCGCGGCCCTCAAGGAATGCGAAATGAGTGGCGTCGGAGAAGTAGTAGATCTTTTTCGGCTGCCACGGATGCAGTCCTTCGCCGTAGTTGCTGATGGCCGTGCGGTCGCGGGGTGCTTCTACCTGTTCGGGGAATGCCACGGGATCGCCGGCGAGGTCGAAGGCTTCGGTGGCGAGCACGCCTGCGGCCTGGTGGTCGTCGTGATTTTCGCCTGCAACGTAGAGTGGGAGCCACGTCAGAATTACTTCTGGTCGTGTGAGACGCACTAACCGCACTACCTGTTCCAAAGAGGCGCCGTGCCCCCAGGTCTCAAGCGAATGCAATACGTCCTGGCCCGGAGTATCGGGACCGTTGAGATACCAAACGTCAAGTATCCCCATGGAGGCCAGAGCTCGACGTCCTTCAATTTCGCGTACTGCGCCAAGGGATGCTGCTTGTTCATTGCCCACGGCGTTCCCACCGGAGTTGCCCCGTGTGCCATAAATCACAGATACATGTTTGTGTTCCTCGTAGATGGCCTTCGCTAAATACGGAGCAGCCAAGGAATCGTCATCCGGATGCGCCACGATAAGTAGAATGTCGGCCTTATAGCGGTCGTCCGACGGTGGATTTGGCGGGGCTGCCGGCAATTGGGCCAGCGCGAGGGAGCAGGGAAAAAAACTTAACAGCACAAGTGAAGCCAACGACATTCTTATGATCACGATAAAATTGGCTCCCGCAACCCGAGATTCCTCGAAGTCCACCCCGGCCTCCGAAGGGATAGTTTTGTGTCGGGGACGAGAAAGTATACAGCAACGGTCCGTTTTTCCTTTGTCGCGTGCCTGCGTTTTGTCTGTCTAGTTCCTTTCGAGCAGACGCGCGCTCGGGCTAATGCTTCCGCAAAACATGAGGATCAGCGGGACCCTTTCTCCAGTGCGGTTTGACGGCAAAAGCGGCGATTTCCAGCGATTTTCAGAGGCAGTTTCTCTGCAATCCAGACTGCGTGGCGGGCACGTGGCAAACACTAACCTGGACAGCCGAAGGCGCCGGCCAGAAAATCGGTTCGGTAACGTTGCGCGTGAATGTGGCAGGCAATGGACCGCCGCAGTGAGGTGAACAACACTTTAGCGCAGCGCAATGGCGGGCTGTTCACTTCAGCGTTTTCTGCAGCCAGTCCACCAGCGCTTTCTTGTACCACAGAAATTCGGGATGAGGCTCCCAGTGGTCCATCCCATGCGGAGCGCCATCGATCGTGATCAACTCGCAACGGGCTCCGGCCTGTTTCATCTGGTCGCACATCTCCACCGATTGCCCGTAGGGTACATCTTCGTCTTTCGATCCGTGCATCAAAAGAAATGGCGGCGACTCGCGAGTGATGTAGACCACGGGAGACGCCTTAACGAGCACGGATGCGGTCGTAGCATCAACCGCGCTGATCCCAAATAGTTGGAGCACCTCGGTCGGCACCGGTTTCCATGCCTGGCACGCGGTGATGAAATCATGTATTCCATACAGCGACACGACTGCAGCTACCCCAGATGGGCCTTGGCTTCGTGCACCAACGTAGGAGACCAAATGGCCACCCGCCGACTCCCCAATCAGAGCTATACGTCGAGGATTCACCTTATATTTCGCGGCGTTCGCTCTGACGTAGCGGACGGCCTGTTCCACATCGTCCGCAGCAGCAGGAAACCTGTACTGCGGCGCTAACCGATAATTGATACTGAACCAGGCGAAACCCGCATCGGTCAGCGGCCTGAAGAGATAGTTGATGTATTCCTGCTTATCCCCTGCCACCCATCCGCCGCCATGAACCAGAATGGCTGTCGGAAATGGTCCCGCGCCGTCGGGAACATGCGCATCGAGCGTGAGCCGAACTCCATTGACCGCCGCGTACACGACATCTTTGAGTTCGGCAGCTCGGGCATGGAGGGACAGCACTACGATGATCGGTAGCACCCCTAGAACCCGCACTACTCTGCTTAATATGCGATGGTTTTTCATCGTGTTGGGACCATTTCTGTGGCCAATCTAAGATTTGCAAATGGTTTCACCGGCTGCAATGGCCGACGAGCTTCTGGGTGAGTATCGATATATGTGAAAGAATTCTTCGGACTTCGAACTCAGGCAAACCTGGGCGTTTGGCGAACCAGCAATTGGACGGGTGTAGCCCTTCTCGTCTATTTCGATACGGAACGGCTGCGTGGGGCATATTTGTGGGGCGATTGCAAAGACCACGGCAACAGGATCGTAGAGCGTAGGTGTCTGTTGTCCCCACCGGTGATAGAGCAGGGTCAGCGCATCCGTCAGCGGAGTGCTCTGTCGGAAAATCAACTCCCGTTTGACCTCGTCAAGCTTGAGCTGGGTAGAATCCAGTGGCATCACAAACAGAGTAACGCCAGAAGCGAACGAACGCCGCGCTGCCGGGATATCAGAGACGATGTTGTATTCGGGTTCCGGCCCACGGTCGGGCGTGTAGCCCAAATCGTTGTAGCCCCGGTATATCGATCCGCCCATGATCACGACCCGCTTGAGCTTCCGAAAAGTCTCAGCATCCCGCTCGATCAAGGCGCCAACATTCGTCAAGGGAGCAATGGCAACCAGCGTGATCTGCTTCGGATAACGCCGAATTCTCCTCGAGAATGAAGTCCACCGACGAACCGAACCGCTTGGCCCGCGGTGGCATTCCCTCTGCCCAGCGGGCATGGTTCATGGGGACTTTGCTGGTGGTCTCGATTCCGGCGAAGATGGGAATAGCATCCTTTCCCGTTTCGCAGAAGAGTCGATCGACAATCTGTGCTCGCAGCTGTGTATTGCCCCACGCGGTACTTACTCCTAAAAGCTCGATTTCAGGGCTGGAGACGAGCAGAGCCAGAGCAAACGTGTCATCGATGTCGTCGCCGATGTCGGTATCGAGGATGACCTTCTCCCGGACGCGATTGGCTGCCTCCTGCTGGGCACGCGCCAGATAACCGGTCGCGACGAAAATCGTTACCAGCCAGGCTGCGAGGCACCGCGTTCTCATCCTCTGCCCCCTTGTCTTAGGCATTGAAAGCCAGAAAAAGCATCAGTTGAGCTTGTCTTGTGGTTTTACAATCAAACACCAACCGGAGGACCGGCGACATCGAGCAGCTGTTTATGTCCGATCACGAGCCATGCCCACGTGCATGCTATGACCACCACCGCACCCCAGCCAAGCGCCGGCATACGCCGAATATGCCGACCGATTGTCCGAGCGCAAGAGCGCAACGAAGTTCCGTGGCAGAGTACACCGGGTGCGATAAACCTCTTCCATGCCCCCCGACCCGGGGGATTGAATTTCGTAGGGCCCGAGCTTCATGCCGGGGATTAGCGCCATCCGTGCGCGCCATTATCGCCCCGCAGAAAAGTCTCGCTGGCTGGCGCGTATGGACTCTAGAAGCGGGCGCCTTCGGGATTTCGGTCA
>Ga0070708_100002619_pt1 | contig 13932 bp, 12 predicted proteins | sample KBSK5503metaG_FD_65469 | JGI IMG/M metagenome (GOLD analysis project Ga0070708, IMG submission 65469) | Corn, switchgrass and miscanthus rhizosphere microbial communities from Kellogg Biological Station, Michigan, USA - KBS K5-50-3 metaG | ecosystem: Host-associated > Plants > Roots >...
TCTTTGTTCTTTGTTCTTTGTTCTTTGTTCTTTGTTCTTTGTTCTTTGTTCTTTGTTCTTTGTTCTTTGTTCTTTGTTATGTTGGCAACAAGCATTTCTCAAATTGTCAAGGCTTTGTTCAAAGCGCTAAGTACAAACCACTAAGTACAAAGTACAAAGCACAAAGTCCAAAGCACAAAGTCCAAAGCACAAAGTACAAAGTCCAAAGCACAAAGTACAAAGTCCAAAGCACAAAGTTCACTCCGCTCTTAAAGCTTCAATCGGATCGAGCCGCGCCGCTTTCCATGCAGGAAAGACCCCGGCTACCACACCAACGATCATCGACACACTGACGGCGATAATGATGGCGCCGATTGATAGAGCAGTGGGAAAGAACACTGCGGTCAACACGCGACCGATGATCCAGGCAATCGTAACGCCAATAGCGCCGCCAAGTGCCGCCATAGCGACCGCCTCAACCAAAAACTGTTTAAGTATATCGATCTGGCGCGCACCCAACGATTTTCTGATGCCAATTTCCTTTGTCCGCTCCGTCACAGAAACGAGCATGATGTTCATAATCACGATGGCGCCAACCAGCAGCGCAATGCTCGGGACTGCGATCGCCACGATAAAGATGGTCCCAAAAATTCGATCTCGGAGGCCGGTGATCGCGTCCGGCGTTACAATTCCGAAATTGTCCTTCTCGCCCGTTTTCAGATGGTGGCGTTGACGCATCAGCAAGCGCACCTCATCGACCGCGTCGTTGAATGTGTCGTCGGTTTTTGATGTACCTACGAAATAGAGAGAGCGTTGCCTGATAAGCCCGCCGAAGTTCACCGCGTAGGTTTTTAGCGGCACCACTATGAAGTTATCTTGCGGAATGCCAAAAACGGTTCCGCGAGCGGTTTCCACGCCAACCACCCGATAGGGCAAACCGGAAATCGTGATCTCCTGATTTACGACGCCGCCACCAAACGGAAAGAGTTTGGTTGCGACATCGGCGCCTATATAGGCGACACGTTGCGCTGCTTCGTTCTCCGGATCAGCAATAAAACGACCATCGGCAACGTCCCTGTTCTCGATGTCGACGCAGTTCGCAGTTGCTCCGGATACAAAAACATCCTGCAGTATCTCGTTGCCACGTTTCACTTCGGATGGTGTGCCGCGCGCTTTGGCGCCAAGCTTACCGACGAGAGTGGCGCGTTGCTTAAGGTACTCATAGTCTTCGAGCGTCAGTTCCTTGTTCCTGCGCTGTGCAGCAGCGATCGTGTCCGTATCCTTGAAGTCTTCCAGCGGGTTGAATCGTTGAACGTTGAACGACTTTGCTCCGATGCCGGCGATTTTCTCATCAACGTAAGTATTGAAACCCTGGATCAGCGAATAAACGACCACGACCGCCATGATGCCGATGATCATGCCCAGTAGTGTGAGTGCCGAGCGAAGTTTATGCGCCCAGATGGCAGCTAGCGCGAGTTTCAGAGTTTCGATGAATTTCACGAGGATATTACGGTTGCGCCTCAATATGGTTGCAGGCACGTATTGTAAGTCAGAACCGGGAGCGGTAACGACCGGGTCGTTTCCCGCGATGCTCGACTACACCGACAAGAGTCTGGCTTTACTTGAAGAAAACGAAACGATTGCGATTGCGTTTCGACCCGGTCGCTACCGCTCCCGGTTCTGACTTTGTATAGCCACTCATCAGAGACGGGTAAGTCCATCGGACGCTATGCTGACTCCTCTATAACCCATAACCGGCACTCACGTCGATTGCCTCGCCTGTGATACTACTTCCTTCATCCGAGACGAGCAAAAGCACCATTGCCGCGACATGCTCCGGATCAACCATTCGCTTGAGCGCTGTTCCTTCAACGTAGAGACGCTCAATCTCCGTTTCGGACCGCCCTAACTCCCGGGCGCGACCCGCTATCACGGCCCTCATGCGCGCGCCGGCAGTTGGACCAGGACAAATGGCATTTACTTGAATGTTATGTGGTCCCAACTCCTGTGCGAGCGTAGCTGATAGCCCGATCATTCCCCATTTAGACGCTGCATAAGGACTGCGCAGCGCGTAGGCTCGCTTTCCAGCGACTGAAGATATGTTGACAATCCTTCCTGATTGTCGCTGAATCATGTGGGGGATGACGGCTTTGGCGCATAAGAAAGCGCCGGTAAGATTCACTGCCAGTACTTCATCCCACTCACTACGAGTAATGTTTGTAATAGGGGCTGTTGGACCAGCCATCCCTGCGTTGTTTACAAGAATATCGATACGCCCAAAGCTTTGCAGCGCCGATTCGACCACAGCCGTAACTTGTGATTCTTCGGAAACGTCTGCGACCACGACAGACGACCTGCGACCGAGTTGTTCGATTTCCACTGCTGTGCTTTCGAGCCCATCGCGATGACGTCCGCAGACAAGCACATTCGCGCCTTCGCGCGCCAGCGTGAGTGCAATCGTTCTACCGATGCCGTGCCCGCCGCCAGTTACGATTGCCGTTTGATCTTTGAGCTTCATTCCCACCGTAAGGCATCAATCGGATTCAGACGCGCCGCCTTCCACGCGGGCCACAGACCAAAGACAATACCGACTGCGGCAGAGATTCCGACACCCATACCAATGGCCCACAGCGGCACGTAAGCAGGCAGCGGCGAGTACTTGTTCATCAGCAGGCTCGCTATCTCTCCCACCGCTAAACCGGCGAAGCCACCGATCGCCGTCAGGATTACTGCTTCTATTAAAAACTGCGAGAGGATATTCAACTTGGTCGCGCCAACTGCCTTGCGAATGCCGATCTCTTTGGTGCGCTCGGTGACCGAGACCAGCATGATATTCATTACCCCGATCCCGCCAATCATCAATGCAACAAACGAAATAGAAGTCAGCACCAGGGCTGTAGCGCCGGTTAGTTGATTGTAGACGTCCAGCAATGAATCCTGAGAAGAGACGCCAAAATCACTCTTTGCCCCCAAGGGCACGCGCCTGCGGCGACGAAGGATGTCAGTGATCTCATCCATTGCGGGTTTGACGTATGCGCGTGAGTTTGGGCGCACCACCATAAAAAACACGACCTCGGGAAACGGACCCTCGGCGTAGTACTTGTCGAATGTTGTTATAGGAACAAAAATCGAGTTGTCCCGCGACTGTCCGAAGAAGTTTCCCAGTGGTTCCATCACTCCGATGACGCGGTATGGATTACCATTAATTCTGACTTCTTTGTCGACCGGATCTTCGTAGGGAAAAAGCGCGCGCTTCACATCCACGCCCAGAATGACGACATTCGAGCGATCCTGCATATCGATATCACTAATAAACCGACCGCTCGCGACATATTGAGTGTGTACAAACTCATAGACTGGCGTAACGCCGAGGAGGATCGGCGTATCCGTCTGCTTCTCCTGAAACCGCACTGTGGCCGAGATCTTGCGGTGAATTGGCGAGACGCCCGCTATTGACGGAGCTTCTCTCCTCAGTGCCTCTACATCATCCATCGTCAGATCTTTTCGATGAATCTCTTCCGGTCCGGGAGGACGACCAAAGCTGGGATCAAATTTGGATATGAAGATCGTGTTCGAGCCCAATGATTCAATCTGATCGGCAAATGCCTTGTTGAGTCCCTGAATTATAGACACCATGAAGATAACAGTGATCACACCTACACTAACACCCAGGATGGTCAGCGACGAGCGCAGCTTGTTTGCGCGCAATGTATCGATTGCCATTGCGGCAGACTCCTTTACATCCTCAAGGCGCATATCTAGTTTCCGATTTTAGATTGCCGATTTCCCCTGCCCTGCGATTATTGCCAATCGGCAATCGGCAATCAAAAATCGGCAATGTTTTTCACTCTGCGCGGAGTGCTTCGATGGGATCCAATTTCGCGGCGCGCCACGCCGGCCAGAGACCGCTGATGATACCCACCACTGACGAGACTCCGACCCCCAACACTGCGGACGTAATACTAACGAGCAAAGGAAAACCAATCAGCGCAGAGATGATATAGGCCAGACCAAAGCCGGTACCAACTCCAATTGCCCCACCGATGGCCGTGACGGTCACGGCCTCGATCAAAAACTGTGTGAGAATATCGTTCCGTCGCGCGCCGATGGCTTTCCGAATTCCAATCTCTTTGGTCCGCTCAGTTACAGAAACGAGCATGATATTCATGACCACTATGCCGCCCACCACAAGCGACACTGCCGCCACTCCGATCGTAACGATATAAATGTTTGAAGTCGCCGACCCATAAAGATTGAGAAACACGTCCTGAGTTTCGAGTGCATATCCTTCATCATCGGCCTGGCCGGGCGTTCGGCCACGGCGGTTTCCCATAATAGTACGAACCTGATCTTCCGCGGCCTCGAGTTGTTCAGCGGTGGGAACCTGGATGAAGACTACCAGTGAACGTCTTGCTCCATAGGTTTTTTGGTATGTTGAATAGGGAATATAGACCACGTTGTCTCGCGAAAAACCAAAGATGGAGCCAAGCGGTTCGAGAACGCCAACGATCATGTAGGGACGGCCGGCAATTCTGAGCTCTTGGCCCACGGCCCGATCCGCGTTCGCCCCACCAAACAGATTCTTCAGAATATCGGTCCCCACAACACAAATCTCATGACCGGAGCTACCTTCGCCTTCCGTCCAAATGCGTCCCGAGTCGATGGTTACGCCGTCGATATCAAACATGGTGGTGGGATCGACGCCCCGAATGCGAACGTTTTCCGCTTTTTGGTCGGCATATTTGACCGTTTCAGTTGCGTTACCGGCGACGCCTACGCGCCAACAAGATGTGCAAAGTCGCCCAATAGCTTCTGCGTCTTCATGGGTTACGTCTTTGCGTTTGCTGAATTTTATAAACTCTTCGCGCGATTTAATGATCTGCGGATTCTTCGAGATGGTAAATACAGTTGACCCCTGTGAGGAAAAGGTTTGAGCTACTGTCTTGTCCAGCCCCTTGATGATTGTGACTACAGCGATCACCGCAGTGACCCCCACCACGATTCCCATAAGCGTTAGTGCGGTGCGGAGCTTATTTGAGCGAAGGCTGGAGGTAGCGACGCGAAATGCTTCCCAGATCGCAGTCAGGCGGACTGCACGAAAAGAAGTGATCCGTCGAGGAAGGCTTCGGTAAACGGTTGCCCAAAGTCCAAACGACGAACGCTGTGGCTTTGCCCGCCGGTCGCCACTTCGCTCCATCGGATCCTTCTCCTTTACCGGATTCTTTCGTCTTTTTCGATTAAACCGTCACGAATGGAAACTACACGATGAGCACGTTCCGCGATATCGTGCTCGTGAGTTACCACGATAATCGTGTTGCCTTCAGAGTGAAGCCGCTCGAAGAGGTCCATGATCTCCATGCTAGTGTGGCTATCGAGTGCGCCTGTGGGCTCGTCGGCCAGGAGAATCGAGGGATGGTTAACAAGAGCACGGGCGATCGCGACGCGCTGGCGTTGTCCACCCGAGAGTTCATTGGGCCGGTGCGTCACGCGGTCCGCAAGATCGACGGCCGCCAGTGCTTTCTTAGCCATCTCGTGACGTTGAGATGACCCAACCCCACCGTATATCAACGGCAGTTCGACATTGTGCAGAGCCGTGGCTCGTGCCAGGAGGTTGAATGTCTGAAATACGAACCCGACTTCCTGATTGCGTATACGAGCTAGTTCATCATCGTCCATATCAGACACATTCTTGCCATTGAGCCAATACTCGCCTTCCGAGGGCGTATCGAGACAACCAATGAGGTTCATCAACGTCGACTTACCCGAGCCTGATGGTCCGATGATCGCTATGTACTCGCCTTTGGGGATATCGAACGAAACGCCATGAAGAGCATGCACTGACTCGGTACCCATTTGGTACGTCTTCCAGATGTTGCGCATCGAGATCAACATCGATGTGTCGTGACCGTTGACGTGGATGTTTGTCTTGATGGCGCTCTCGGTTAGAGAAGGCGCAATGGTGACATCGCTCATTTAGCTGCCCTCGTTTCCGTTTGCGTTCGCGCCGGGTTTGCGCGTTTGTCGTTTCACGGTCATTCCATCTTTTAGCGTCTTTAACACTCGACTTGGGCCACGCACGATTTCCATGCCGGCTTTGACGCCACTGAGAACTTCGATATCCGCTTCGCCAGTAATTCCCGTGGTCACTTCTATGAATCTTACCTTGTTACCCTCGATGAGATAGACGCCTTTGATGCTTTTGGGTTTTTCCGAACTCGCCGGCGCTTGCACGTTGCCGGCGGCAGTCGCAGTTGGCGAAGGCACGGGCGGCGCTTTTTCAACAATCGCTTCCAGCGGTACTGCCAGAACATTGTTTTTGACTTTAGTGGTGATAGTTGCTGTGGCACTCATGCCTGGCCGGAGTCCATTGCGCACGTCATCGGGCATGTCTCGCAGTTCCATCGTTACCTTGAATTCCTTGGCCTCCTGGACATTGACTCTATTTGAAAGACCGCCGGTCGTGTCTGACTTTGACACCGCGAGCGGATTCTTCTGTGTAACCACTGCCTGCAGTTCTTTATCGCCGAGTGCATCCACTTTTATTTTCGCCGGTTGCCCAACTTCGACGTTGGAGATTTCGGTTTCGTCAACATTGACTTCCACATTGATCGCCGACATATCCGCGATGGTCATCAACGGTGTTGTAGAAAGACCAGCCACCGCGAATTCACCGACACGTGTAGGAATGTCGGCTATCACTCCGTTGAGAGGAGACAGCTGCGTGGCTTTTGAACGCTGACTGGTCTGCCCCCTCAGCATTGCTTGCTGCTGGTTTGCACGCATCTCCGACGACTTGATGCTCGTTTGTGCGTCTTTGACGGCAATACGCTGTTGATTTGCTCGCTCAGTTGCTTCCTTGACCGAGATCTTCTGCGCCTCGAGATTTGCCCGGGCTGTGTCCAACTTTATCTTGGCTTGGTCAAAATGATCTTTTGCAGCATCGTACTCAGACCGCGAGGCAACGCCCGCTTCGATTAGTTCCGTAGACCGTTTCAGTTCACGTTGAGCGGTATTCAAATCAACTTGCGCGCCGTCGACGTTCGTTTGAAATGCAACCACCTGCTGTCGTGCCGCGGCAACCGAAGCTTCGGCAACGACCAGCGCTTGCTGCGCTGAATTAATGGCGTTACGCGCATTTTGCACATCGTTTACGGATGCCTGGGTTGCCGCCCACTGGGCGTCCTGATTCGATTGAAGCTGCGTGGGATCGATGCGCACAAGCGGTTTTCCCTTGACTACCTGGTCACCCGGGTTCACATAGATCTCTTCGATACGTCCCTGAACCTCGCTTGTCAGTTTTATATACCGAATGGGTCGAACCTCTCCTGAGGCCGTCACCGTTTGCCGCAACTCTGGTCTGACTTCGAGCTTTACCGTTGTTACTTCAGATTCTTCCTTGCGGCTGGCATAGACACTCACAATAATTACCACCGCCAGCACCGCTACTGCAGCCCCTGCTATTATTATCTTCTTCTTCCTGGTTAATGCCATTTTAGGGTTCCTTCGATCAGGTTCTTAAATTCTTGATTGATAACGAGGTAGTGGTTTGCAGCCGGGATGTCCATTCGAAACCGGTACGCTCGAGTAGTTTCTACGTCAAAACTTATCAAACTGTTTCAATTAACGGCAACTCGGACCCTGCGTTAGTAGTGTCCTAACTCGATGAAACTGTGGGGGCGTCCCCTCTGTGAGCGACCTTTTCCGAGCGACTCGGGGCGCCCACGGAGGGACGCCCCTACATAAGTTAGGCCACGGCCCCACGGAGGCAACCGTTGGCGCACTAGATCGTTTCGCGTTAGAATGACTTGCTTATTTTGCTCTCCGCAAGGCTTGCGACTAAACAATAGATGATTACCTGTGATAGGTGCAAAACAGAAAACCTCGATGGCTCGCAGTACTGCGACGAATGCGGCGCTCCTCTGAGACCAAACGGCCGTCCATCAGCCCGGCTTGAAGGCGAGCATTCCGCGGGGTCTGACGGGAAAAATGGCTCACATTCGCGGGCTCAGAGTCAACGTCCTGAATTCGCTGCCGGCCAGATTTCTGCGGCGTTCAATATTGTCTCTTCTTTGCATCCCAATGCAAAACCACATGCGAGGTTGGTTATAGAGAAGGGACGTTCAAGCGGCAAGCAGTTTATGTTAAGCGATGTCGAAGCACAAATCGGTCGTTGGGACGCAGATGGCGGGATTTTTCCGGATGTCGATCTGGATACAGACGATCCAGAAGCAAAAGTTTCCCGCCGGCATGCGCGTATCACCCTAAGCAACGGGCAGTATTTTCTGGAGGACCTCGGATCCACTAACGGTACCTTTATCAACCGGGGAAAAAGACTGCTTCCAGGACAGCGCCAGGCTCTTTGCGATGGCGACGAAATCATTGTTGGAAAGACATTCTTGCGATTCCACATAGTTAAGTAAATCCCGGCCATGAACGTTTTCTATAAGGACAGGACTGCGAACATCGCGGCGCCTGATCAAACTAATAGCACACGGCAATTGAATGGCTGACTGTATCGAATGTGGCGCGCAAATCGCCCCCGGAACACCTTTCTGCGGAAGCTGTGGCAAGCATCAGCCGACGGTGTCCGAGAAGTTGAAGACTGTCGTCAACGACTCGATTGCAGATGCTATGCCGGCCGGCGCTGAGGAGGTGTCGGATCCTGCGGCCGCGGTTGAAACTTCTCATCAACTCTCTCCGCATTCGCTGGGCGGCTCGTCGACCGACGAACCCGTGAAGCTTCCGGCGACTAGCGCGACCGCTCATAAAGGAACAACAGGTGGACGTCTGCCGGCGGTTAAGCAACTCGACCCGGGCACAGTCCTGAACTCGCGCTATGAGATTGTTCGCAGAATCGGCGGCGGCGGCATGGGTGCAGTCTATCTCGCCAAGGATCGCAACCTCGGCGACGCGCCGCGCGCCGTGAAGGAAATGGTCGAGTCGCATCTCGATCCGGTCCAACACGAGAAAGCTATTGGAGATTTTAAGCGAGAATCATTGCTCCTAACTTCTCTCGAGCACCCTTGCATTCCTACCATCTACGACTATTTCTACGATGAAACATCGAGCCGCTTCTATCTTGTGATGAAGTACATATCCGGTGGCGACCTCGCTTCACGTATGCGTTCGTCGTCAGGCGGCAGACTCGACGAGAAAACCGTCGCTGATTGGGGTATGCAGGTCGCTGATGTGCTGGAGTATCTTCACTCTCGCCCCAAGGCCATCATCTATCGCGATCTAAAGCCCGCAAACTTAATGATTGATGGCAACAGCGGCCGGGTGATGCTGATCGATTTCGGCATCGCGCGCTGGGTGACGCAACAGGAAAAGGGTGTGACCGCCGTTGGTACTATGGGTTACGCGCCGCCCGAACTTTTCAGTGGCAGGGTTGAGCCAGCCTCCGACGTCTACAGTCTGGGCGCTACCATGTTTCACTTGTTGACAGGATCAGATCCTCAGGACAATCCCCTCTTAATCTTTGATTTCACTAAGAACCCACGACCTCGACAGATTGCACCATCAATATCTTCAGAGATGGAACACATCCTGATGCGCGCCGTCGAGTACAAGCCAGAAGATAGATTCCGCACGGCTGGAGAGTTGCGTAACGAGCTCGCCACCCATGTTGAGAGATTGAACCTGGGGCGAGTCAGCTATGGAGCGCCGGCGCCCCAGTTGGGTGGCGAGACGGTCCAGGTCCAGACGGTGTACTGCGGATTCTGCGGCGGACGGATCGCGGCTGATGACGTATTCTGCGCCCATTGCGGCGCTCGCCAACCTCAGTCGGGCGTAGGTTCAAGCGCGATGCTACATCCGGCGCGGCCGACAGCGAAGCTGGTCGTTGCCGGCACAACTGAACTTGACGCTTCCTTTATTCTGCAGAAGGACAGCAACCTTTTGGGGCGTACAGATCCGCATTCAAATATCTTTCCGGAGATCGATCTTTCTCGCTTCGATCCCGAGACGAAGGTGTCTCGCCGGCATGCGCGAATCTGGCTTGAAGGCGAAACATTTCTCGTTGAGGATCTGGGATCTGTGAATGGGACGGTCATCAACGATTCCGTAAGACTCGCGCCGCGCCAGCCGCGCGTCCTCGACAGTGGCGACAAGTTGCGGGTAGGGGAGACGACGTTGCACTTTCTCGTTGGGTGAGAGGCATGCAGCGACGCACTTTGTGCTTTGTACTTAGTTCTTGGTAACTGTGTTTCTAAGAAAGAAGTCCGCCAACAAATGATCGAAGAACAAAGGACAAAGAACCAAGTTCTAAGTTCCAATTAATCATGACTGCTGTCGAAGGAACCGCTTTGCGACCGAAGGTGAGAAGTCCAACCCTGAACCAGGGCGGCATTCGACTTCGTGCGCCATTTGCCTTGCGTTGCGGCGCGCTATTGATCGATTACATTGTCCTGGTCTCTATCGTTGTGCTGAGCACATTGATAGCGCGAATGTTGGGAGGAGGGGCGCGGAGTGCCGGCAACTCCGCTGAAACTAGCGGGATATTTGTCGCTATTGTAGTCGCCTTGCTTAATCTCGGTGTGCTTGCGGGTTTTACCGGCCGAACACTCGGAAAGTGGGCGACAGGGCTACGTATCGAAAGAGCAGACGGGACGAATTTAGGGGTCGGGCGCGCCTTGTTGCGCCACTTTGTAGGTTATCCGTTATCCTTCATCATTCTGGGACTAGGCTTTCTAGTGGCCGCGCTAACTGTTCGCGGTCGGGCATTGCACGATATCATTGCCGACACGATCGTCGTTCGTGAAAGCTCCTTTTGATCGCAACCGCTGACTGCCGCCGGACGCAACGCACACAAATCTTCAATAAATGACTGAGCTAATAGTTAAATACCCTGATCGAACAGCCGACCATTTTCCCCTGGGCCGTCTACGAATCACGATTGGCCGTTCGGCCAGAAATGATTTGTGTATTCCCGATCCTTTCGCCTCGCGCGTTCATGCTGAAGTCCGTCGTGAAGGTGACGGGTATTTGCTCCAGGATCTGGGCTCGGCTAACGGAACACTTTACAACGGCGCCAATGTCGAAGGTGTAGTGCCGCTCACGCCCGGGGGCCGTATCCAGATTGGCGAAACGGAAATCATTTTTGACGACGGTAGCTACAACTCGAGCATGGGCGCAACGATGATCACGGACAACTTCGAGGCGTCTTTGCCGGAAGCCACTATCGCGCTTGCGTCAGGTGATCGGACTACATCCGGACTGCTCGAAGCTATCGAAGGCGCGCGCACCAAACCCGAGCATGTTGCTGTTAACGCGACGGCGAAGTCTGGCGACCTACTGGCGCTGATAAGCAAGGTAGGAATTACTTTGCTGGCTTCAGCCACACTAAATGAAACTTTGGAACAGATCGTCTCACTCGTGTTTGAGGCGGTGCCTGCCGACCGTTGTCTGATCATGATGCGTGACGAAGGCAGCAGCGAAGAATTGCGGGTCGCGGTAGCTCGACTTAGAAGCCGCGCCGGGGAAGTCGGAGAGATTCGCGTCAGTCGCAATGTACTTGATGAAGTAGTAATTCGCGGCAAGTCAGTATTGACCTCTGATGCGCAGCACGATCCACGTTTTGCCAGCGGGACAGTTGTGCTTCAGGGTGTGCGCTCGGTTTTAGCAGTGCCTCTCGGCGTAGCAGACAAAGTCTTCGGGATCATTTACGCGGATTCGCCGATAGCCGAAGGCCGCTTCACCGAAGACCATTTGAAGGTTTTGACCACGCTTGCCTCCGTAGCTGCCATTCGGGTTGAGAATAACCGGCTGATTGAATCACGATTGGATCGTGAACGTTTGGAACGCGAGTTGGCGTTGGCCAGCGAGATTCAGCAGCGTTTTCAACCAACAGCCCCACCAATCGTTCCGGGCTATGAACTTCAGGGGATCAGCTTTCCCTGTTATGAAATTGGCGGCGATTATTATGACTTTATCGAGCGGGATGATGGGCGTCTGGTGATCGCGCTGGGCGACGTTTCGGGAAAGGGAACCGCAGCCGCTCTTTTAATGTCGTCATTACACGCTGCCGTTCATGCGCAGTCCGCTTCTCATGATTCATTAGTCGGCACGATCTCGGCAGTCAACCGCTATCTTGCGGATAATATTCCCTCGAACCGTTTTGTAACCCTGTTCTATGCGGAATTGGATCCACAGTCGGGCGCTCTTTCGTTTCTCAACGCCGGGCACAATCCGCCACTGATTGTTCATGCTGCGGGAACCGTCGAACAACTGGCGTCCGGAGGCTTGCCGCTCGGTATCAAGCCTGATGCTGAATACCGGGAAGGGCGAACGCAACTGCAGTACGGTGATGTCTTGTGCATCTATTCTGATGGTGTGACTGAGGCTGTGAGTCCGACGGGCGAAGAGTTTGGTCCGACGCGACTGTACGAAGTGGTCTCGCGCAATATTGACGCCTCTGCTGCTGGCATACGAGATCGAATCGAGTCGGCATTGACAAAGTTTGCTCAAGGCACGAGCGCCGCCGACGACATTACCCTGGTGATCGTCAAACGGCAGGCCGAAGCAAAGCAAGTGGCCGTGAGCACAGCTGACTGAGCTGTCAGGTAGTCTCCACCTTCCCGACCTGTGAGTTTGCGGAGGTTGAGTGATTCAGTCGTTTGGTCCGTAATTCAGGAATTTGAATTTCCCGCCAACTTTTCCAAACGAGAAGATGAGTTCGCCGCAATAGACGTCGTAGGAGTTTTTGTCCCTTGGGTCGCGGTGGGGCTTTGCAGTTGCCATGCAGCGCCGGATCGAACGCGTGAAGACTTGAGGATAGATTTTAAGGAATCCTGCCCGATCCTGGTCTTTGTTGTCGAAATAGAACGGCAGTTTAGTAAGCGTAATAACTGCTTCCTTGTCGTTTTTCGCAAGTGCACCAGTGAATTCCTTCCAGAAGGAAGCGAATGTCTCCGGTTTCTGTTGTGACTGTGAACGCGAACTGGCCAAACTGAGAGCCAACAAGAGAAGCAGCAAACGCGCGGTGGCTTTGGTCGCTTGGTGCATTTGGTTGTCTCCTCGCTTTACGGCTGGCGGAGATTATCTTCCGCCAATGTTGATACGTATCTTAGGCGGAGATCTCAAAGCGCATTATTGGTCGCGAGCTTGAGCGGCGCACGACCTCTCTGAATCCCGCCTCCCTGAATGCGGAAGTGACGCCGTGCCAGAGAAACGGATCAGGCATCTTCTCGATCGTGGGGTCGACAGGATAACCCTCCACCACCTCCGCACCCCGGCTGGCAGCAAAATCCACCGCGGCCCCGAGCAACAGCGCGGAGATTCCCTTTCGCCGGTAGGATTTCTTAACAAAGAGACACGATATTGACCAGACCGGCTTGTCATCGACGGGTGCGAGAATTCGTGACCGCTCAAGAGCGATGTAATGTTCGCGAGGAGCGATGGCGCACCAGCCAATTGGTTCCTTGCCGTGGTAACCGATGATCCCTGGCTTTTGTCCGGATACCACGATGCTTTGTAAAGCACGCTTGTTTCTGATTCCTTTGCCAGCATCAAATTCCTTGCGCCGCATGCGCCAGAACATGCACCAGCATCCGCCACACGCGCCGCGCTCGCCGAAGAGTTCTTCAACATCACCCCAGCGCGATGGAGTGGCGGCACGGAACTTAAAGAGGTTTGTGTTCGTTTGCGTGGCCATCAGGGTTCAGCATGATAGCGCGTGGTAGAGAATTTGTGAAAACGTAAACGTGAGACCTTGAGTCAGCTCTTATGTGCCGGTCGCTACCGAGACCGTGTGAAAAGGCAGTCGAGTGAGGAAGGACACCGACATGATCGCAACTAAATACAGTACCGCGAGCGAAGCGACCGGATGCCGGCACTCAACCACCGTTTTAAGAGTTCTTGGGATTATCGAGTGCCGGCATCCGGTCGCTTCGCTCGCGGTACTGTATTGGCGACACCAATCGCATAATTCATGCTCAATCGCCAAGTTTCTACCCA
>Ga0070708_100002620_pt1 | contig 13930 bp, 28 predicted proteins | sample KBSK5503metaG_FD_65469 | JGI IMG/M metagenome (GOLD analysis project Ga0070708, IMG submission 65469) | Corn, switchgrass and miscanthus rhizosphere microbial communities from Kellogg Biological Station, Michigan, USA - KBS K5-50-3 metaG | ecosystem: Host-associated > Plants > Roots >...
GTGTGGCGCCCTTTTCGCGCAGTGTATTTTTGGTGAAAAGTTAGACTTGCCTAACATTCCTAGACGCTCGGACAATCGTATTTAAGCCCCTAGATTTATCTGGAATGTGGGTTCCGCTTGTGCGAAGTTCTGCCGTGAGCAAATACAACACTCCGCATACAGACGAAAGTGGCGAAAGCCGCGAAATTGTGATTGCAACCTGTTTGGCTGGCAAGGATAGCGGCAAAACGACGATGCATCTCACGCCCAAAGAAGAAAAGGAATATAACGAAGGCATGGCCCGACTTGCCGAAATGGACTAAACATGAAAACACAACAAAAACTTCAACGGTTCATCGTCAATCTTGTCGCCCCCGGTCGTTGGGGAAGCAAGACTCCGATGAAAGAATTTAACACCTACCAAGAGGCAGTCTCCTATAAAGAAGAACTGACCAAAACTGACCCCCGTTTCACCTACACCATTTCCCCGGTAAACATCGGGGACAATATCCTTCTCTAATATGGGGCACACTTGGGGAGAACTTGCTTATCCTGACGATATTGGTCCTAAAAAACCTATGAAAACCAAATGGCGCATCGTCGCTTACAACAAACACACTAAGCAATTTTGGGCCTACGGCCAGTGGTGTGAATCAGGCGGGTATGAATTTGTTTCGCGGGCGGACGCGCATTATCATTTAAGGCTAGCCAAATACCGGGGGCAAGTCCCCCTTTCCATGCGCACCAAAATCGAAAAAGTCCCATGTCTTCTCTCCGAAACCTCCGCCGCTCAATCATCCGACACCACAACAAGTCCAAGCTCTACGCTGAGCTAAAGAAGACTTACCCCAAGAAACACAAAGGATATCGCCGTGAAGCTCTCGCCCAAATTCAAAAGCAATCCGCCCCAAAAACGAATGGTCTATGTTCGGATTGAACGCGGCGAATATGACGAGCGTTTCTGCGGCGAGCTTCTTGCCGAAACAACACACTTCTACAAAGTAAAACATGCAACAAACCCCGAAGGCGAGTGGTTCGCGAAAAACTCCCGCGTCACTTCCTGCCTCATTAGCTGAACACTGGATTCCTCATACCATTGCCGGACCTGCCCGCGTTTTGGTGTGTTCGGACCTACACATTCCCTACCATGACACGTTCGCAATCAAAACGATGTTCCGATTTGTTCGAGACCGCCGAATATCTCATGTCCTTCTTAATGGTGACGTAGCAGACTTCTACGCGGTTAGCCGTTGGGAGACGGACCCGCTTAAACGCAATTTCGGCCGCGAGCTTGAGGCAATTCGTAACTTTTTACACGTATGCCGGAAGACTTTTCCGAATGCGAAACTAATATACAAACACGGAAACCATGAAGAAAGACTTGAACGATTCATGCGGGCCAAAGCCCCGGAGTTATTGGGCGTGCCCGATTTTACGCTTGGGCGTTTATTGCGACTCCGAGACATGTCAATCCACGGGGTCATGGACAAACGCCCGATTCGTCTTGGCAGATTGCTCACCATTATTCACGGACACGAATATCAATTTGCTATTTCAAATCCCGTTAACCCGGCACGCGGTTTCTTTCTCCGTGGCAAATCATATACTCTCGGTGGGCATTTTCACCAAACATCGCAACACTCAGAGCGGACCATCGACCAAAAAGTAATAGGCGCTTGGTCCACGGGTTGCCTCTGTGACCTTCACCCCGAATACAGACCCCTAAACAACTGGAACCACGGTTTCGCAATTGTTGAAGTGACAAAAAGCGGCGGGTTCCAAGTAAACAATTATGCAATCATTGACGGCAAAGTGTTATGAACAATAAAATTTTCCTTTTCTTCAATCATCCCGCAAAACTTCCTGCCGGAGAAGTGGATAAATGGAACAATTGGGACTCGCCTGACACAACCAAGCTCGCATGGGTGTGCGCGGATAGTTGGCGACGCAACGGTTGGTCTGTTACGCGCATGTCTTCGGCTTATGTTTCGGATATTGAATATGACGAGTTTGGGCTGAAGCCGACAAAAGGATTTCTCTCTTTCACTTATCAACTGAAAGATTCCCAAAAGGTTTACCCTTTGGAATTTTTCAACTTCTGGTTTGCCGCACGTGATATTATCCGAGACCATTACGGCAACGGCCAATGGTTCTTGACCATTGACGTAATGAACCACGGATTTTCCCCCGCAATGGCGGAGAAGCTTGTTAAATCGGCGGAGCAACAAAAACGCCCCCACATGATAACCCTTCAAAATCAGCACTTTTCCGCAAGTCTGGTTTATCTGACCGAAGCGGGTTGCGACAAGGCTATTGAAACGATTCGCGCCTATGACCGGGGCGAATTTCCCGCGCTTAAATCGGACCTTGTGTCGGATGAAACCGTAATCCGGCATTACATGGAAAAATACTACGCGCATTTCCGCGTCTGTTGGTATGCCGCCGTTGAAGAAGGTTGGGAATCCGCTTCGCTTCTTCATATTCCGCGCAGTGTGTTGGGGAGGCTTTTCTAATGAATAAGACTTACCATTTAGGATGGATGACGCGAAATTTGCGAACGTGGGAAATTCTGGTTACTCAAGAAGGTTTTATGGCGGTCTATCATGCCGCAAATGTTGTTTTGTGGGCCGATACGGCTCTTGAAATAGCAAAGCGTATTGAAGATTGGTGTTAATGCACTTCGGTTTCTACATAACTTCCGCTGCCGCCTTAAAGTGGGTTGCAGGCACCTACTCAGACGCGGACCTTCTCCTAAACGATGACGATGTTGGGGGAATCGTCTGCCTCCGTTCGCGGACTGACTACTACTGGATTGGTTCCGTCAAGTCGGAGGCAGAAGCCTATGAAGTCCGCTCTTATGGTCCGCGCTACTGTTTCCGCGCAACAGTCCCATCAATCATCGTGTGGGCGGGCAAGGGCGGTTTCGTGAAAGGTCTGGTTGAGTCGGACGGGTCCACACGCTTCTACGGAACCTTGACACGCGACAGAAAGAGCGGACATTCAAACCATGCCACAACGGAAACAGAACAAGCGTTCGGCAAAACTCGCCGCGCACTTCCGGCAGCTAAAACGTGACGCTCAGATTCAACGAATCCGGGGACGGTTTAAGCCCACTAGACGTGAGCGGGATTCTTTCGTTTTTGTGGACACGACTGGTAGAAGGAAGGGCGTGGGAAGCCGCGCAAAAGGTTTTCTTTTTTACGTGGACTCTGCGGGACGGAGACACTTGCAATCTTTGGGTAGAAAAGAGCCGAGAAGGTTTCGAGATTACGATGTTTCCCTTTCCAAGAAGCCCAAGGCAATTGCTAAACTGGAAAAGCGATATGGTTTCAAAAGCTATGGAGAGCCTGTCTCCGTGCGAAGTGGCCAGTCTGTTACCATGGAATCCTTGGGGCGAAGACTACGGGGCAGACTAGGCGAGTTTATCGGGCGGTTCGGTTCGCGAAACGTGATGATTGTGGAAATGCGGGTCCATACGCGGGGAAGGATTGTCCGCACACAATTCATGTTGACGGGTTCAGAGCTAAAGGCATTTGAGAAGGGGAATAAGAAGTTTCTGCCGCGTTTGGCTTGGAAGGCAATCTCTACGGAGCTTTCGGTTGAAGATATGGTTGCGGTTACGTCTGCCGCCTTCATTGCCGCGTTAACGATGAACCGCAAGAAACGCAAAACGGGGTGGACCGATGCGCGGGGGCAGAAGTGGGGCAAGAGCGGATACAAGAAAGTGAAAATTTCTCAAATCGATATCAAAATCAAGGTATCCGCAAAGAAAAGGATGAAATAATGTTTGCAATGATGTTTTGGGTTCCGATGGTTCAGTGCCAGTGTTGCGGCTCATTAAACACGGCATTTATTGGTGTATGTGAAGGGTGGACATGTTTTGCATGCGGCGCATGCGATGACGATGAATAAACGCTTTGTGGTGTTTGACACTGAAGACGATTCGCCCGAAGTGACCAAACGCGGCGGTTCAGGTTTCAACAAACGGGTCACGCAAATAGCGGCAAAAACATCTGACGGGAAAGAATTTTACAATGAAGGTAACATTGAACAATTTCTTCGATGGTTGCGAGACATGGAACCCGCTGCGGTATGGGCGCACAATCTCCAATATGACCTTGGAAACGTGTTCGGAGATTGCTTGGACGAAATTGACGCCACTACGATTGGCGGACGGTTTATCCGTTGTTACTGGAATGGTATCGAATTTCGCGATTCGTTTAATATATGGACATGCTCAGTTGCAAATTTGGGTGTGGCATTTGGATTGCGAAAACTGGAAACTAACGTTCATTCGAAACGATATGTTTTCCGTGATGTGGAAATCGTCATGCGTGCTTTGGTTTTCCTTCAAAGAATGACAGAGGAATATGAAATCCCTAGGATGCCTTGCACCCTTGGTGGCTTTGCCGTTCGTATCTGGAAAGCCATCGGCGGCAAAAATTGGAATTGCGATTGGCCATTTTGCCGGTCTGCCTTGTTCGGCGGGCGGGTTGAATTGTTTCGCAAAGAAGTCCATGGAGACCTTTACTGGACGGATATCAATTCCCTTTACCCGCATTGCATGACCTACGAATACCCTGTTGGCGCAAATGACATGAAGGATATCGAAGGGTTTGGGATTGCCGGTTGCAAAATCAAAGTCCCCGAAGATTTCATTATGCCGCTTCCCTGCCGGTCTGAAGGTCCAGACGGAGAAGACCGCGTAATCTATCCTTACGGAATGCTGAAGGGTATTTGGACCTTTCACGAATTACGCAACGCGGTCGAACACGGCGCAAAGATACAAAAGATATATGACGCGGTTGGGTCCAAGCGCGGACACAAATTTTATGCGGAATTTGTCGAACGATTCTATAAGCTCCGCAAGGAAACCAAAGACGAAGCAAAGCGATTGTTCTATAAGCTTTTGATGAACAATCTTTACGGCCAATTGGCTTCCCGGGGCGTGATTACCAAGACCGTCGCTTTAGATGACCCGCGTTTACGGGGCGGAGCAAAGACATTCGGGACAAAGGCATTTCTGGACCTTGCCACGGCCCCGCCCGAGCACGTCAACTACATGCACGCGGCATACGTGACTAGCTACGGGCGTTTGGAATTGTTCCGCTATTTGAAATCGCTTGGGAAGCGGATGATTTATACAGATACGGATTCCGCTATTTTCGAAGGGACTCCGCCATTCCAGACCGGGCCAGAACTCGGCCAAATGAAGCTAGAAGCCCGGGGGGAATACTGCCGCACTCATGCGCCCAAGACTTATGTATTCGATGACGATTACGTTGCCAAGGGCGTTCCCAAGAAATACGCCAAGACATTCATCACAAAGAAAAAGGCGAGTTATTTACAGCCATTCCGATACCGGGAAGCGGCTCAATTCTTCGACCGGGGAAATACTCACAAGTTATCGGTTTGGAGAAAGGTCACAAAAGAATTACGGAGCAAATACGACAAGAAAGAATTACGGGGCAATATTTATTATCCCCGGGCAATTGACACTTTCAAGAAATCCGAGTAGTATTTAATTAAGATTTGGACGATATTTGGCTAATAGCCCGTCCAGAAACACAAACATGAAAACTAAGACTTCCCGCGCAGACTTCGCTTCTTCGCGGTCGAATAACGGAAACACGGCCATGCTCTCCAAAGCGACGCGGACGAGCAAGAGCAAATTCGAAAGCGTTGCGGATGCCTTCACTCCTTCTTTTGATGCCGATGCCTTGGAAGGGCAGACGGTCGAAGGGAAGATTGTGGAATTCGAAGATTGGCAGAACGGAAAGAAACACGGCACTACAATGCATTTGCAGAATGGTGATTTTCTTTTCCGTGTTCCGCTCTACACAGTTATCGCAAACAAGCTCGCCCGATACCAAGGCAAGAAGGAACTGGACCGCAAGAAAGCGGTTGGCATGGTCATCCAATTGACCGGCCTTGGACGCGGCACCGCGAAGAAAGGGCAGTCTGCTCCGGCCTTGTTTGACGTTGCAGTCGCCTAACACTCTCACCTAACCCGGGGAAAGGGTTGCGCTCCTTGGCAAGCCCTTTCAAATCCGAATCCCCTTCGGTCAAGTAACCTTTCCCCGGGCTTCTCTTTATGGCTGACACTCCTCCTAATCCGGTTACACCCACTCCTCCCGATGATTCACAACAGACTTCAGCGGACGTTGCAACGGGAAAATTCTCGAAAGTCATTAAGGGTCTTGAAACACGTATCTCCACACTGGAAGATACCAATAAGAAACTTGCCGATACCAACAAGTCATACGAAGAAAAGTTCAAGTTGCTTTCAAGTGTTCCTTCGCCCACTGTGCCGGGCAAAAACATTTTGCAGACTCTTGACGAGTGGCTTTTCCCGCCTAAACCGCAAGCTTAAGGTATGGAAACATCATCGACAAATCCAACGACAGTTTCGGGCGAGTCTTCGCAATCTGAGAGCACAGCGCAAGTTCAGCAATCGGCTACTGAATTGGCTTCGAAGCACCGAAAGCAGCGCGCAGATAAAGGTAAGCCCCGGGGTCCGCGCAGGGAATCTGAACCGGAAACAACGACTCCTCTTGCGCCTAATGACCCTCTTTTTCAACTTAACATCGAATTGGTTAAGAAATCAGTCGCGGCATTAGTCGGCACTTGTGACGCGATTGTCTTTAGGCGCATTCGTAATAAGGCGGTCGGGCTTGGTTGCCAAGAAGGTTTGGCTGTCGAATACGCGCAGGCGGCAACATTGTCGAAGGATGAAGCGCAAATAATCTCCGAATGTTCGGCGGCAATCATGGCGCGGTCAGAGTTTCTTGTGAGGCACGCTCCCGAAGTAATGCTTGGTTGTGTTGTCATCTCCTACGGTGTGAGGGTTACAACGACCATGACACGTCTCAGTGCATTGGAAGACCAAATCAAAGCGAAAGCGTTGAAAGCGCAAAAGGGAATTTCCCCGCTTGAACCTAGCGCACAACAGTAAGAAAATCTTGGTCACTGGACAGAGCGGGCAGGGTAAGAGCACTTACTTTGCCCGTTTTGTTTTGAATGCTTACCGGACCATTTACAAGAAAATTTTCATCTATGACCATACGGGCGAACATGCCGTTCGATTTAACGAACCTCCCTGTTATACGGAGAGTGAACTTGCGCAAGCGTGGGAAAAAGGTTTTGTCTGTTTTGACCCCGCCCAACTTTTCCCGGGTGAGACGGATTCGGGTTGGAACTTCTACTGCGAATGGGTATTTTCGCGTTGTCAGAACAATATGGGTTATCCAAAGCTATTGGCCGTGGATGAACTTCAAATGTTCAGTTCAACGGGCAGTCTCAGTTGGGAACAATGTTTGGTTGTGGAAACGGGCCGCAAGTTTGAATTAGACTTTCTGGCTATTTCTCAGCAAATGAATTTGGTCCACAATCGCCTGAGAAATCAGCTAACGGAAATCGTGACCTTCCGGCAAGAAGACCGCCTTGTGATTGACGCGCTTGAAGAACGGGGCTTTGATGAAACCCGAATGCGGTCTTTGCAAAAAGGCGAGTTTTTAATTCGAAATTTCCAAAACGGGGCATATTTAACCGGGCGTCTGGACTTGACTCAACAGCAACCTAAGTTAGATTCATCTAAGGATATTAGGGAAAGCGAAGTCTCGGAAGATTCCGCTCCCGAAAGTCCAAACGAAAACTAATAAAATGGCTTGGAAAAGTCTCTTGGTGATTGGCGTGGTTGCCGTGGTTGCGGTTGCTATCGTCTATCGTGTCACTGCCCTTCGTAACATTGTTGTCGGTCCTGCCGCTGCCGCCTAACTGGTTATGATTTTCCCCAAACGTCAAGACTTCACTTCGACTCAGACCGGCCTTGCCTTGGGGCAAACTATCCGGTTCGAGTTGACGCGGGAGTTTCATATCGAAGCGGTTTTCTTGTATGTTGTCGCAACCCCGTCCGCTGCTATGGCAACGGCGAATGCCGACAATCTGCAAGCAATCGTCAACCGTGTTCAAGTCCAAGTTTCGGACGGTGCCCAGAATCGCAATGTAGTGGATTGCTCTGGACCCGCATTGCTTGAGCTTGCGTTGCAGTGGCAAGGCGGTCTGGACCGCAATACCGCCGCGAATGTCGGCACCAATCCTTCTTCGGGCGCGAAGACCCTTATCTATCCGATTTGGTTCGCGCATCCTCAGCTTGCGGACCCTGTCGGCTCGGTGCTTCTGTTGCCTGCCCCGCGTTTCAACAGTAACCCTGTTGTCTCCGTGACGTTCGCGACTCAGGCGCAAATGGACACGAATGCTACGCCTACCTTCGCGGTGTCCGCGTTGACGGCGAAGCTTATCATCATCCGGCGGCAAGTGAACCGTCCGAAGTTCCCGATTTTCAACACGGAGCTTGCGGAACTTTCAGTCACGTATGCCACCACGGGCAATGCGCAGTTGTATGAGCTTCAGATTCCCGGGTCCTATACGGGGATTCTGTTGCGAGACTTCACTTCGCTTACGGCTCGCGCAACCATTCAAACGGCAGGCGGTGAAAACCGTTTGCAGTTACTCGGCACTGTTATTCGGCGTTTCGACACAAACGATTTGACGGCGGAAAACGACCTGTCACTTCGTCTGTATCCGGCAACGTGGAATCAAATCTCCGGTTCCTTCTATATGGACTTCCTTTCCGACAAGGTTGGCGAAGTCTCCGGGGACTTGGGTTCCGTGTTGGATGCTAACATTCTGCAAGCCTCCGGTTCGCGCTTGCAACTGTTGCAGGATATTACGGGCGGCACGAATGTTGTCCGCAAGTATGTCACGCATCGAATCTTCGGAAACCTTAAGGACCTGAAATTCTAGGTTCTCCTCGCCGGTTAGGCGTGTTGCATCGGGCGGAGTAGGTTGTTTATCGTGTTTTCAACCACTCCGCCCGAAACTTTAAAAAGAAAAATCTATGGCTGAAGATACCAACAATCAAGTGCTCGGGCTTTTCCAATCCGCCCTTTCGCTCGCGTCGCCTTTCGTCAAAAGTCTGGCGTCGGACCAAACGACAAAGACAAGCGCACAAACCACGGCAAATGCAAATTTATCGGAGACCATCCGCAATGCTCAATTGAACGGGTCCGGTCCTGCCGACTCTGCGGCTGCCGCCCGGCAAGCCCCGCTCTCTCTCGCCGATTTCATCAACGGGAAGAATAGCGGCAACACCACAACGAATAGCGTCTCGCGGGGCATGTCCATGTTCCAGTGGGTTGCCATTGGCGCGATTCTTTTCGTTGGGATTCTATTGCTTCGCCGGAGTCTCTGACCTATGGCAAGTGCGGACATTTCCGGAACTGACCCCCGGGGCGGGGCTTACACGTTTGACGTGCAAGCAAACGCGGATGCGTTGAACGGCAACAATGCCATTTATACAACGTCCGGTTTCGGGGGAAGTGTTTCGGGAAGTCTCGCATTCAATCCAGACTTGAGCAGTCAGACGGTTTCGCCACAAGTCTTGATTTCCGGCCTTGCAAGCATTCCGCCGCTTACTTGGCTATTCATCGCGGCAATTGTGTTTGGTGCCTTCTATCTCGGAAAGAAGCAATGAACGTCAACCTTGCCTTCACCCCACAATCGCATTGGGCGCATGCGGGCGGGGCGGGCGTAGCAAATGGAGCATTCCAAAATATCATTCTCCCTGTCCCGGAGAAAATGTATGCGCGAAAGTTGTATGCGGGCTGGCGGACTGATACCGGCCTTAACTACACTGTCGCGGGCGAAATCGTATTTGCGCTTCGCGGACGAACCATGGCAAGTATTCCGTGGAAAAGAACCGGAACAGGCGGAGGCGGGGAAATCTTCTTTCAAGTCGGCACTGCGGCTGGCGTGGATACGATTACTTTCGAAGCGAATGCTGTTAGCCAAATTTTCTATCCACACAACTTCATTGTCGCTTGTGACACGATTTCAGCATTGTTTTCAGTGTCCACAACTTCGGGCGGGGCAGTCCCGATTTCATTCATGGGTTGCCTGTCTTCTAACCTTTGGTGAGACATGTCCATTTCTGGATACACTCAAGCGGAACTTGCGGCATACGTTGACCATTACGCGGCAGAAATCAATCTGCTCAATAGCATTCTCAACTATCATGCAATCAATCCATCGGCAGACTGGCCATACCCCTACACAAACGGGGCGGACGTTCAAGCGCGTTTGGAATACTTGCTTGCTAACCCGCCCACAACTACTTTCCGCCCCGAAACGCTCAAGCCTAATCAAATCGGTTTGGCTTTCACTCCGACTTTTCATTTTGGGCAAGCTTACTTCTACGCGGCGGGCGGGGTTCCGTGGCCCGGGGTTGGCGATAGAACAAATCCGACTCTTGTCAGTTGCCCGCCGTCTCTATGGCGTAGAACGGTCTGGTTGCATGTATCCGCGCTTGGCGGTCCTTGGTTTTGGGAAGGCAACTTGGTTGCGAGACTTTCGGGGCAAGCAATGTTCACCATGCCGCTTCGTTTTGCTGGGGCGGGTGCTTCACCAAATCTCAAGCTGTTTCCGTCCGCGCAAACGGCAGGAGCTTCCCCTTGCGCCGATGCTTATCAGTTCAATGACGTTGCAGGCGAACCCATGTCTCCCTTCACGTTCATTTGTGCGGCGGACCAAATCCGTTTGGAAGAAAGCGGCTCTTTCATTGGAACATCCGACACACGGGTTATTCTGTTAGTCCGCTCTGCAACAATTTGGTGATTCTATGGGACAAAGCGCAAGCGCAAGTTCAACCAGTAATCAGACAAGTGTTTCAACAAACACAATCACGGATTCTTACAACCAAGCTTTCACGCGGACAGAGAGTCTGTCGAATGTCGGCAACGTAAGTCTTGGTGGCGGGTCTTCTAACATGGCTTGGTTGACTCCCGTTCTAATCGTTGGCGCGGTTATCGTTGCCGTGGTATTGTTCAAGCGGAAGCACTGATTTATGGACTACACTTCTCTTTTGTCCGGTTCAACGGGTAGCCTTGGATTTGGTGGCGGGGTTGGTGGCGGAGGCGGAGGCTATGGCGCGGCAAGTTCCGCGTCTAGCGGTCCTATCTCTGTCGGGCCAATCAATCCGAGTGTGGGGAACATTTCAAGCGGCGGAGTCAATCTCACGCCCACTATTAACATCGCATTCCCGGATGCAGAGTTGAGTAGCGGGGACGACATTAACCCGCCGTTGACGGTTTTTGGTGCGAAGAACTACATGCTTCTCGGCTTGGTTGCCGTGGCGGTCATTGGATTTTTCGTTCTCCTGAGGAAATAACTATGGGACTTTGGTCAGCACTTAAGGCGGTCGGCACTGGAGACTTCTCTAATGCGGGCAACTACTTGTTCACGTCTGAAGAAGACATACAGACGAAACAGCAAGTTGACAACGCGCAAGAAGCTTTGGTCAAAGAGCGCGAAGCGGAGGGAAGCATTTCCGATGATAAGGCAATGGGCTTCCTGAATGACATTCAGCGCAATGCATACCCGGTTCTTTGGGCGGACAATGGCGGACCTAGTGACGCCTTCACTTCTTCGCTGAAGGAGCAAGTGAAGATTCTACCGAATACGCTTGCGGATTCTTTGTTCAAGCGGATTCCGTGGTATGTCTGGCTTTTGATTCTCGGCGGGCTTTTCATTTACGTTGCGCCGTATCTGCCCCGTCTCAACAAGAAGTAAGCATGGAAAAGATACTTGAGGAAATCGCGAAGAATCGAAACGCCCGGTTGCGGGCTTTCGTGTTGCTCGGAATTTTTCTCGGCATCCAATACGCGGACTTCCGAAACAAACTCAATAGTATTGAAACGCGACTTACTGCCCTTGAAGGCCGCGCTTCGCATGTAGCTTCCCGATGAAAACCATTTACCTTGTCGGTTTCATTGCCCTTGTGCTTTGGCTCTTATCGCGCAATCAAAAGAAGGTCGCAACACAAGTGAAGAAGGTGGACCCGAACGAAACGATTCTTGCCGCGCAATCGGCCTACTATCCTTTCGACAATCCAAATCTTGACGACAACCCCGGGTTCTACGCGGGCAACTACTAATTATGCGAGGCTTACTTACATTCGGTTTGTTTGCGGGTGCGGCATTCATCCTTTGGCGAATCTTTGGCCAGAAGAATGACCTAGACACGCATATGGACGAACAACAGCAATTGCAGAACATTGCCAAGGGCGTGTCTGGACTTCAGAATGCAATCTGGAATGAGTATCCTTTGACTACCGTTGGGGATACACCGTTGGCGGGTGTTCAGTTTGACCCGTTCAACCCGGATTCCATTGCGGGAATGCCCAAAGACTTGATGCTGTTTCCCGGCCTTCTTTCCACGAATCAGTAATGGATGCTTACAACTACAGCGCGAATCAGCAAGCCATAGCCGGGTCTCCGGGGGATGGCGGGTTGATTTATGAAGTGGGTTGGGACATGTATCATCAACTGCATGGGGCGGGGGCTTCGTGGCAGGAAGTGAAAATTTCGGTTGTTCCAAATTGCCCGTATCGCATGGTTTATTTATGCGCTTACAATGATGTCGGAACTTCGGGGTCATACGTTTATGGTGAGTTTAAGGCCATGTATAACAATCGCGTCATGGCGAAAATTCCTTATACGTTCAACGTGGTTGGAAGTGCAACGGCTCTTTCGGGGCTTCCTACGGGCGCGACCTTCATGCCGGGGTTTCAAACTAGCGCGGTTGCTCAAGACATTGACGCGATGCTTTTCAGTCGCATCGGCAATGCAACTTATGTCCAGTTGACCGGCATCCGTTTGGTTGTGAGCGCAGACACTTTGATTTGGACCCCGCTTCAGCAAGTTGTTCCGGGCGGAGCAGGAAACGCTTGCACACTTCTTGCGTGTAAATCAATGCGCGAATCGTTTTGAAAGCTTACGACTACAACGCGAATCAAAATTTCGGTGCGGGTCTAAGTGGGGCCGAAGTTGACTGGGAGCAGTATCATCAACTGCATGGAGCTGGAGCGGCATGGGTGGAAGTCAAAATTCCTGTTGTTCCTAACTGCCCGTTTCGAATGGTGTATTTGTTGGCTTATAACGATGTTGCGACTATCGGGGCATACGTTTACGGAGAATTTAAAGCGGTTTTCAATAACCGCATAACAGCTAAAATTCCGTTTACTTTTTCAGGAACGTCGGGAGTTGTAAATCCGTTAAGTGGGCTTCCTACGGGCGGTCTGTTTCATCCCGCTTTTTCTAGCGGTGTCGGCAATACTGCGGATGACTGCATTTTTGCTTCAAGGATAGGACAGGCAGGTTTCCTTCAATTGACGGGCTTCAAACTTGTTGTAACTGCTGATACTTTGATTTGGACTCCATTGCAACAAGTGGCATCGGCGGGAAATGCGTGCACGATTTTTGCGTGCAAATCAATGCGTGACACGTTTTAATGATTCTATGGTTAAGCTTTTGGCTCTTACTTGTGGTTTGGTTTGTGTGCTCGGATGCGCGGGACAAGCGCGACTAGTCAACGCTCTTGCCAAGGACCCGGCAACCGTTCATTTGAAACACGACATTGACACCATTTACGGCAAGTCTCATTTTGAATTTGACCGCAACACGCAACGGACATTCGAAGACATGAACCAAGTGGGGCCACACTGATATGATTCTCGCCGGGCTTGTCCTTTTGTTTCTGATAATCGTTGGGGCGTCTGCAATTCTTGTGGGCGTGTGTTTGCTAATCAGCGCAATCGGAGACCGCGAACCTTCTACAGCGGACCTGGACCGCAAAGACCGTGCTTAGAATCCTTGTGTTTGTCGTCTGGATTTTCGAGATGGACTATCTTGATACTCTGGAATACAAACCAATGGCGGGCGGAGAGTGGCAGCAAGTTGTAGGACCTTATTCCGTTGACGGAGCAGAGTATCGCGTCAACGCGGACCATCTTCCAAATTGTTTCTTCCGGGTTAAGAGAGTGTTTGGGACTCCCAACATTCCTTAATTTCTTCAAAAATCACCAAAAATACACTGCGCGAAAAGGGCGCCACAC
>Ga0070708_100002621_pt1 | contig 13925 bp, 11 predicted proteins | sample KBSK5503metaG_FD_65469 | JGI IMG/M metagenome (GOLD analysis project Ga0070708, IMG submission 65469) | Corn, switchgrass and miscanthus rhizosphere microbial communities from Kellogg Biological Station, Michigan, USA - KBS K5-50-3 metaG | ecosystem: Host-associated > Plants > Roots >...
GTCTGACTGACGATAGCGACGGGCTCGTTGCTTTGGTTGTCGAGACCGTTGAAGTCACGTCCCTTGAGGATGGGGACGCCAATCGCCGCAAAAAAGCCCGGGGAGATGGTGCGCCACTGCGCGCGAGGGTCATCGTTGCCGTGGACGTGGCCGTCGCCCGAGTATTGAAGACCTGGGCCGATAGTGTCGGCGTCGCGCCACGGAGCTGTCACAGCGAAAGCCGTGCTGCTCACGCCGGGCAGCGCATTGATGCGGCGCAATGATTCCTTGTAGAAATCCACCACTTGCTGTGGCGTTTTACCGTAAGACATGGCCGGAACGTCAAGCGCCAACACGTGCCGGGTGTCGACACCCGGCCGCACTGCTTGCAGCGCCATGAGCGTGGCGACCAAAGCGCTTGCGCCCGCCAACAGCACGAACGACGCGGCTATTTGTGTGATTGCGAAGATCCGCTGGCGGCGGCTGGTGCTGCTGGTGACGCGGACGCTGCCGCTCGCTATATTCAGCCCGTTGTTTGCATCAGCCGATGGCAGGCGCGGGACAAACGCCAAAATTACAGCGGCGACGACGGCCAGCGCGGCTCCCATCCATAACATGCTGGAATCGACGGCCAGATCCAGCGCGCGGACCGAAAAACGAGAGGCGTAGCGGGCTAGGATAGTCACCAACGGCTGCGCGCTTATTACACCAAGCGCGGCGCCGGCACAACAGAGTAGCAGGCTTTCGGCTAGCAACATGCGGCGAAGGGCGCCTGCACTTGCGCCGAGTGCCGCACGAAGCGCCAGCTCGCCTTCGCGGCGAACAGTGCGCGCAAGAATCAGATTGGCGACGTTTGAGCAGGCGATGATGAAGACGAGGCCGGAAGCGGCGAGGAGGACGAGGAGAATGGTTCGCGCGCCGGAGGTAATCTGGTCGCGGAGCATCCTGGCGTCAACGCTGTACCGGCCCTCCGCGGGATAGGCGTCAGGATGGTCCTTCCTAATGCTGGCATAAACGGTGCGCAATTCTGTGCGGGCCTGGTCGAGAGTGGCGCCGGGAGCGAGTCGGCCGAAGAGTTCGGTCATGCGATGGATTCGGCCGGTAACCATGGTAGCGGAAAGGTGATGTGGGCTCATGACCACATTGGCGATGATTTCAGTGTCTTGGGGATACGGGACGCAAGGTTCGAGCACGCCGATGACAGTGCCAGAACGATCGCCGAGGCTACCAAGGCGAACGGTTTTCCCAATGACCGAGGGATCTTTTCCGAGGACTGTCGTCCAGAAACGGTAGGTAAGTACGACCACGCCGGCTGCTTTGGGGCCGTCGTCCTGGGGACCGACGAGACGGCCGAGGACGGGGTGAAGGCCCATCACGTCAAAATAGTCTCCGCTGACTACGCCGCCGCTCACCGAGCGAGGCTCACCGAGTCCGATCATGGTGAACGACATGGCGGAGAAGTCGCCAAACTCTGAGATGGAGTGAACACTGCCTTCGAGGTCCTTAATTTCGGGGACGGAGAAGGTCGTGTTTTCCTCGCGAGTGCCGGGGGCGCTCTGCCGGATGTAGATCAGCCTGTTCTCGTCGCGATTGACGAGTGGCTTTAGGAGCACACCGCGCACGAGTGTGAAGATGGCCGAGTTGGCGCCGATGCCAAGAGCTAACGTCAGGACGACAATCGTTACGAGCCCCTTGGTGCGCGCGAGCGAGTGGAACGCAACTCTCAAGTCCCGAAAAAATGACATTGTTCTTCACCCCTAGTGTGAGGTGTAGCATCGTACGTGCCAATGCTAAGCATCACATCGTACATTACTTAGCGTGCGGCGTTTCGTCCCGCATGATCGATTTCGGGATGTCAGTGTCGCAAATTCGGACACATTCTCTCCCCGACTGAAAGTTCCGTTAGAGCAGCCCTTCAGGTTCTGCCTGGATTACGGGGACCCGGAGGTAATTACACTTTGACCATAAGTCGGATTCGTCGAAGTGACGCCGCCATTGCAGCTTCAACGGAGCCTCGTAGAATCGCGCCCGAGTCACGTTAGGGCAACACAGAAGTAATGCTGTCAGTCCTGACGGTAAGGCCCTCCGTCGTTGCGACTAAGGGCCTAGAAAGTATTTAAATCAGCAGAATCAGCAATTGCTTGTTTCAGGACGGGGATGTCGGGGTCTTGCCCGTTGGCAAGTCAGCGCCCGTCAACGGAATCGGAAGTCCCGTCCGACCACTTGGCGACTGGAATCATAAACACGGTCATTCGGTCTGCCGTGTCATCGTCTGCAAGAATCGGAGAGTCGGGCAGATCGGCACCCCACGCCGCCGCCTCGGTGGAAGGAAGTAAAAACATCAGGTGCGGGTGCCAGTGGCCAACACGGTCGTTCAAGTGGCCTTGTCTTGACATCATATAGACCATCGCGCCGGATTCGACCGGCGGTAATTTCTTTTTGTCGAATGCAGCTTTGATCGCTTCGAACATCTCAACCTTCGACCGACCAGCTAGTACCAGGTTGGTCCTCATGAGTGTGTTGGGAAGGTACGATCTTGCAGCTGCTGCGTTAAGGCACATCGGACCGCGCCGCTTGGGGTTCCAAAACTCCGGATCGTCCATCTTGTCTGTCCACGATCGGTGCACCACGCAGACGAACCCGTTTTGGCCTTTGACGGCGGTTTCGTAGCCCTTCGGTCCGAGGACCAAGACCTCGGCATCCTTCGAGATGGATTCCGGGGCCGCGCTGCGCGCCAGCGCTATCTCGGCATTCCGCTCCATCAGGTATTGGTCAAGCGGGGCCATGCTCGGGTACGCCGATTTGGTGTCCTCTGCTAGCATCGGCCACGCCGCGGCCAGCGCGACCATGAAAACCAACGCTGTGAATGCTGTCGTCGGGGAACCATTGCGCTTCATGCAGTTCTCCTGGAACCGGATCGATTAACCTGCTTTCTTGGCGGTTTCTGGCAATATACGTCGATATCAATATAATCGAACTATGTCAACGGCTACACACCCTTCCTGCGAGACAACGCTGCTAGTCCGCGACTCGTGCCTCTGTCTTCATGTCCAGCGGGAGGCAAGGGGGCTGGCGCGCCGCTTCGACGATGCGTTCCGCCCACTGGGCCTAACGAATGGTCAGTTCTCACTGCTGATGTCGCTGAAGCGCTCGGCCCTCCCCGCTATGGCGTCTGTGGCGGCGCTGCTCGCCATGGATCGAACCACCTTGACGGCCGCTCTCAAGCCTTTGCAGCGCCGCGGTCGGCTCGACATCGCGGCGGACCCGGCGGACCGCCGCGCCCGCTTGTTGACGCTGACACCAAAGGGAAGAAGATTACTTGCTCGCGCCGTTCCGATCTGGAAGAGCGCTCATCGGGCAGTAGAGCATCTCCTGCCCGACCGGAATACCGATCGTTTTCGGGGCAATTTACGCGCGCTTAGCTGATCATCTCCAGGTTTAGCGAATCAGAGGTCGCGAATCCGCTCGCCGTGTACATGTGCTCGATTTTGCTTCAGGTTTGTCGGCTATCCGGAAGTTAACTTCAAACGCTGGCCCTAGCCGACGGATGTGCGCAACTGGTCGAAGTTGATGGACCGCAAAGTTTGAGTTGTCGTTCTCGAGCAGACCGAGCTTTTTCGTGATGTTTGTAAATCGCCAGAGCGCTCACAACTCATAGTCGGTTCCTTGCTGGGACGCCAATCGGAAGTCGTCGGGAACTGCCCGGGCTTCGGGCGCAGCTTTTGTATGCTCACGAGCTTCGCGCTGAACCATCACGCATGAGCCGAGTGGTCTACCATCTCCTACGGCACAAGTTTGACTTCCGCGGCGACCATCACTTGTTCAGCTTCGCGGGCCAGTTCGATATAACAGTTACAGGTACAGTTTCCGTCGATCTCGTTTCCGTGTTGATCAAGAACCGCTGCCCGTCGCGCGTAACGTCGTATGCAAAGATATCCAGATATGAGACGGGCTGCCTCGGATGCGCCTGGAACAGCGGCACAGGCGCCCCGGCCCTAAAACCTGCCGCGGTCTCGACGTTCGTCGCCATCATGCGCCCGTCCGAGGAAAGGTAGAAGAGTTCCTTGCCGTCAGCGCGCCAACGCGGTTGCTCACCGCCACTTGTCGAGATTTGCCATTTCCCATGCGCCTCGGGAAACGAAGTTACGTAAATCTCCCATTTGCCTGTTTCGTTCGAGTTGTAAGCCACCCATTTGCCATTCGGCGAGAATTGACCGTTTTGGAGAATGCCAGAAGTCTTCAGGAATGCTTTGGGGGCAAAACCGGGAAGGGTCAAATACCACAATTCGTCGGCATGGCGGAACAGAATATACCTACCGTCGCGCGACCAGTCGTTCGCCAGCTTGTCGAAATCGTCGTGAAAGATGCTGCGTTCCTCCTGGACGCCATCTGCATTTTTGATATAGAGATCGAGGGCGAGCTGCCGGTTGGAGGAAAGGAGTATCTGCTTTCCATCGGCACTCCACACGGAAGCTCCGTCATAACCCGGATCGAACGTCAAACGCTTCGGAGTGCCATCATTCAATTTGTCGTACGTCCACACATCCATATTCAAGCTCGCCAGATCGATCATGTCCGCCGCCACGCCACGGCTATTCGGCGCAATCGCCACGTTCTCATAGATTCCGGGTTTGTCCAGTTCTCCAAGCTCTTTGCCACTGCGGTCGAACCACTTTGGCTGCGAGAGGCCGATTGCCCGGGTCGATCCGCCGCTCTGAGCCAGCAGCACACCGCCGCTCGAGACCGCGAAAGCAACCTTTTTCACTTGGCGCGTAAATTGAATTCCCGAGAAAAGATCGGCGGGTTCGCCCTTCAACGTCAGGCCCTTGAGATCAAACGGCTGGGCCAGGAGGGTCTTGTCCCGGTAGTATAGGAGGTAGCCCGGTGCTGCGTATGCTGCGTTCGCATCCGAGTTCACGATCAATTTCTTCTCTTTGGAGTCGAGCGAACCGACAAAGATCGCGTCCACATCCTTCTGGCCGGAAAAGTTCGCGGCCATGAACAGAAAATGGTTGCCGTCCGGCAGGAACATCGGCCACCGGTGGCTAGTTTCGCCTCGGGCCCGATCTACCTGGGTCAGAGGCTGCGGGGTACCGCCCGATGCAGACACACGGGACAGTCCACCCAAGCGCGCGCTCGGAGAAAATACGATCACGTCGTCCTTGTTCCAACTGCCACCGCGGCCAGCAGGCGCCTCGCAGATCCCCCGCACAGTGCCACTGGCCAGTTCGAGTTTCTTCAACTGGCCGTCCGCGAAAAATCCGATCCATTTTCCGTCTGGCGACCAGAAGGGATAGTCCGCTCCTTCTGTCAGTGCCAAGGTCTTTCCGCCTTGCGATCCCAACCCGTAGATCCAAATTACGTTTTTTCGCGCGGTTTCCGAGTACCCGATGATCGCCGCGGTTTGTCCATTCGGCGCTAGGGCGATATCCCGCGCCGTCAATGGCAGGGCCGCAAAAAAATACGATGACTGCGGCGTGGGAACGGCACGCTGCCACAGAACCGCGGTTGCAACGAGCCCTACTCCAAGAACGCAGGCGACGAACCACGCGAGTTTTTCTCGTCCGGCGCGAGCGAAGCGCACGCCTTCTTCCGGCCCTCGGCTGCCGCTTTCTGAAGCCCACTTCATCTCCAGCGCCAGGTCGCGTGCTGTTTGCCAGCGTTCTTCCGGGTCTTTCGCCAGGCAGCGGCGAATGGCATGATCCAGCGCAGGCGGCGTCATCGGCTTGATCGTGCAGATCGGCGCAGGGTCTTTCTCCAGAATCGCCGCCGCCACGCTAAGCTGACTCTTTCCCTGGAACGCTCGCTGCCCAGCTACCATCTCGTATAGCACCGCTCCAAGCGAAAAGATGTCACTCCGTCCGTCGAGTTCCTTGCCCTCGACTTGTTCCGGGGACATATATTGAAACGTGCCGACGATGGACCCGTGTTCGGTAAGCGGAGAGTTAGTGGATGCCGCAGTTAGCGTGGCGGCGCTAGCCAGCGGCTCGACAGGCCGAGCCAATCCAAAATCCAGCAGCTTCGCGCCGGTCGAAGTCAGCATGATGTTGCTGGGTTTCAAATCCCGGTGCACGACACCGCTGCGATGCGCCTTGTCCAACGCGTCGGCAATCTGCGCGCCACATTTCAAGACCTGATCCAGCGGCAGCGCTCCCTTCTCCAATCGCTTTGCCAGCGTTTCTCCCTGCACATACTCCATCACCAGAAAATCGACGCCATCCTGCCGGCCGACGTCATAGAGCACGCAGATGTGGGGATGATTCAGGCTGGAAATGGTCTTGGCTTCGCGCTCAAAGCGTTGCTTGCGAACTAGATCAGCGGAAAGGTGATCGGGAAGAACCTTGATGGCGACGGAGCGATCGAGTCGCGTGTCCCTCGCGCGATACACTTCGCCCATCCCCCCAACGCCGAGCGGCGTAAGGATTTCATAGGGCCCGAGTCGTGTTGCTGGGGCCAGAGGCATAGTTGCCGCAATTATACTCGCGGGAAGCTTCGGCAATAGGTTCAATGTGACACAGGATGTGACTACTCTGAAGTAGCCCGCTTGCTTCTGCAAACAAGCGCCGAATCGTCGCGTCCGGTCGCTTAAAAATCCGTAGAAGATTTGAACGGGATACAGCCTCTTGGAAGGAGTGGCCTGTGAGATCGTGAGGAGTACCGGCCGAGTCTTGTCCGAGCGGAAACGTCGCGAATACAGCCGCCTGTACTACTTGCTATTCCGGATTTGCGGTTCAATTAGCGGATGGTCGGCAAACCTTCCCTTACTGGATTAGGGAAGGTTTGCCCGTCACTCGGGAGAAAGCGCCCCACTCCTACCATTTTGTCGTGAACCCTTCCCATTTCTCCGCGCACAGGGCTGCTACGCCCAGAACCGACAACCATCCATCCACCTGGTCGGTTTCGGAAATACGCGTTACGTCCCCGTTGTGACCTTTTTCCTATGCCCCGGCTCCGCTTCGGCACTGATGCGTTTGAGAACCACCGCTGCGACGCCGATGCACAGCAGCGCAGCGACCGACTCAACGATCAGCATGATCGCCGTACTCCACCGGTCGTGGATCCAACCCGACGTCACGGTCATGTAAAGCTCGCCGATGTTCCCCAGCGCAGCCAGAACCGTGTATTTGGTGGCCGCAGCGGAGCGACCGATCACAGCCAAAATTAGTGCGCTCAACGCTGCGTCGGACATGCCGATAAATAGTTTTTGTGTAAGTGTGCCGACGACGAATACCCCTGGCACATGCGGCGTGAGCGCTAGTGCGATGCCAGCGGCCGCCAAGAATGCACCGGTGGCAAGATATACGACGCGCCGGTCCGCTCGGTCCGCCCACCACCCGGCGAGCAAGCAGCCTGCACCGGCAATCGCGGCCCTGCCGAAGCCAGTCACCAGCACGATTGTCCCTGCCGATACGCCCCATTCCCGAGCGATGCCAGACCAGAAATTGTCGACCCCGCTTATCCCAATCGGGGAGACCGCCAGTGCGGCCACCACCAGGCCCTCTCGCGATTTGAGCAATTGCCATAGTTCACGCGCGATCTGCTTCACTCGATCAAGCGCGTATGCGGAAAGATGCCGCTCCGGTTCATGCAGGAAGCGCAGGCCAGTGATGCAGCCAAGGCAAGCCAAGCCGAGCACCAGGCCGGGCGCGGCTGGCGTCGCGTGTACGGCCAGCCAAAGACCGATGCCGCCACCCGCTCCGGCCCCGACTTTTCCGCCGAGTTGGTACCAGCCCGCGGCCTGTCCTTTCAAATTGTCAGGCATGGCCTCGGCCATCAGTGCGCCGAGGGAGGGCGACAGCAAGCTCGACCCGAGCTCGGCGATGAACAACGCTGCGGCCACAAAGGGAACGGTCGTGCGCGTCAAGGGCATCAAGCCTTGCAGTAGCAGCATTCCGCTGGCCGTCGCTGCGCCGATGACGTACCACTTCTTGAGCGTTAGCCCAATGTCCGCTAATGGTGCCCAGAAAAACTTGCCAGCCTTTGGCGCAAGCCCGATCGCAACGATAGAGGCTGCCATCAGCACTGGCAGACCGGCCCTCGTCACCAGGTACGGGACCACGACGGTAATGTAGCCGCCTGTCATCCCAAACGGCAGGTTGAGCAGGAGGAAGATAGAAGGATGCGGCGAGTCGCCACAGGAACGCACCTCAACGTTCGGTGCTCGCATCGCAACCTCCAAAACCTGCTTGAATGCTGCCTAAGAGAATGGGTACCTAGCGAGACCGTAACGCATTCCCCTCAGTTTGCGCAACAAAATGGGCCGTCTCGACATAAAGGGAGACTGGATTCGGCAACTCGAAATCGACTGGTTACGGGCGTATCGTCGGCAAACCTTCCCTAATCCGATAAGGTGAGGATCGCTCGTGATCCGCCCGGAATGGTTGATGTCAGCGGATTTGTCGATAAGCCCTACTTCGGGTTCTTTTGACGCGGCCAACCCGAACGTCATCGCTATGTTAGACTTCCCGAGAATCAGCGGGCATGAGCAGTCTGATTTCAGATGCGGCAGTAAGCCTTCCGGCTCCAGCGTGGCGTGCTTACGGATTGCTTCGGCATCACGTGGACGATCAACTGTGAGAAATCCGAATAGAGCAATGGCTGTCCGTGCGCGAGCGTTCAGCCTATGCGCCGCGGTCGCCTTAACCGTATCGTGTGGGTCGTCCCGCAATAAGGCGGATGACGCCAAAGCCGCGACGGATGCTATCCGGCAACAGATCGCAAAGTACACGGCAGCTCTGGACACTGCGGACATCAATCTCGCCTCACAGGTTTGGAGAACTTCGGAGGAAGTATCGTTTATCCACCCCGCCGGTCACGCACACGGCTGGGAGGAGGTAAAAGAAATCTACAAGTTCTTTGGTTCGGCCTTTTCTGAACGGAAGCTAACCGTGCGCGACGTGTCGGTACATGTCAAGGGTGACACTGCATGGGTCGAGTTCTATTGGCATTTCGTCGCCAAAAAGAGCGACGACGGATCACTGGTTCAGACAGATGGCAGAGAGACGCAAATCTACGACAAGACCGGGAACCGCTGGGAACTCGTTCACGTGCACTATTCCGGCGCGGCAATGGCACGGTAACACCCGGGCATCCTAATTCGCATGCGCCGGAACGACCATTGGCGGTATACCGTCCAAGCGTTAGCAAGCAGCAGCAGGCAAAGGATTCCCCAACGAGCCTGACCGCAGCCACCATTCGCTTCTCGCGAGCAGGCGCAAATCTTCCTGGCGTTGTTGCGCATGGATGCCGCAGTGACCGGCGAACGATAGCGATGACGAGGCTCGTTGGGACGGGTGTTATACAAAGGTCTCCTATGCGAGAGCTATGGCGTGCGTGGTTTTTCCGCGGCTTTTGCGGACTCGGCACCGGGCGACAGAATATAGGCGCGCAGGTCGCCGATTTGTTTGGCGTTGAGCACCGTTCCGAACGAAGGCATGCCAACAGATGCGCGAGTGCCGCGCAGCACAATGTTTTCCATGTCCAACAGGGTCTCCTTGCTGGAGTAACGAAGGTCGGGCAAGGCTCCGGCGACGGCTCCGGCGCCATGACACTGCATGCAGTAGGTGGAAAAAAGCCGGGCTCCTTCTTGAACCTGCTGGGGGGAGGCTTTGAGGGCAAGAACCGGAACTGGCGGGTCCTGGTGGCCGAAGGCGGGCGGATGCAGAACTGCATTGCCACCAAGGGCAAACGTGACGATTCGCCCGTGGCCGATTTTGATCGGGCCTTGACCAGGAAAATGGTATAGACCAGGCACACCACCCATACCCACCATCAGGCACAAGTACTGAACACCGTCGACAGTGTAGGTGACCGGCGGGGCCATAATTCCGGTGCCGGCATCGAACGACCACAATTGCTTGCCGTCGGTGGCGCGATATGCAGCAAGAATGCCATCGGAACGGCCTTGGAATACCAGGTTGCCGGCGGTGGCAAGGACTCCGCCACCGTCGAGCACCGGAGTCGGGGCGCGCCAGACAGCTTTGCGCGCAACCGGATCCCAGGCTAACAATTCGCCGGTTGAGGGCGGCATGTCATCGAGCTTGGCGTGCAGGGGCACTTCATGCGAATCCAAGCCCTCATTGTGGCTATTGGGATCGTATTTCCATTTGGGATCGGGCACGTGCACCATCTGCGTGCTGTTTTTGGCGGAGAGATAAACCAGTCTCGTAGCAGGACTGAAAGCAGTCGGATTCCAGTTGTGTGCGCCTCCGGGATCAGGAGAGATCATTGCCGCTTCCGAGCCTGCCACTCCAGGGGCTTCGATAGGACGGCCGGTTTTAGGATCGAGCGAGGTGGCCCAACTGATGCCAGAGACGTAAGCCGTGCCGGAAAGAAATTCTCCGGTGGCGCGGTCGAGAACGTAAAAGAATCCGTTCTTGTTGGGCTGCATGATGACCTTGCGCAGCTGGCCGGCGATGTTGAGGTCAGCCTGCAGCAAAGGTTGTGTGGCGTCGTAATCCCAGTTGTCTCCCGGAGTGGTTTGGAAGTGCCAGGCGAGTTCGCCGTTGCGGGCGTGAACGGCAACGATGGACGCAGTGTAGAGATTGTCTCCGCCGCCGCGCAGTGTGCGGTACCAAGCCGAAGCGTTGCCGGTTCCGAAATACAGCAAGTCCAAAGCGGGATCGTAGGCGATGGCGTCCCACACGGTGCCACCACCGCCAGCCGTCCACCACTCGCCGTGCCAGGTTTTGGCGGCGTCCTCCATGGCTTTGGATTCGAAACCGTCCGCGGGATTTCCAGGCACGGTGTAAAAACGCCAGGCCAGCTTGCCGGTTTCCGCGTCATAGGCGGAGACATATCCGCGCACGCCATTTTCGGCGCCGGCGTTGCCGATGATCACGCGGTCGCCCGCGATGCGCGGCGCGCCAGTGATGGAGTAGGCCTTGGTGATGTCGGCGGTATTCGCGGTCCAGACCGGAGCGCCAGTTCGTTTGTCGAGCGCGACCAAAGTTCCGTCGAGCGTGCCGACGAAGAGTCTGTCGCCATACAGAGCGACGCCGCGGTTCACCGCATCGCAGCAAAAAAACTTGGCCCGCTCGCGTTTCACTTGCGGGTCGTAAGTCCAGAGCTGCTTTCCGGTTTTGGCGTCGAGCGCGTACACGACACTCCACGAACCAGTGGTATACAGGACGCCGTGCTGGACAAGCGGCGTCGCTTCCAAACCGCGGGTGGTGCCCATCTCGCGGCTCCACACCATTCCCAGATTCGCCACGGTCTGTTCATTGATCTGGCTGAGCGGGCTGAAGCGCTGGTCGTCAGAGGTCCGGCCATATAAAAGCCAGTCGCCGGCGCTGGGATCGGTGCTGGAGAGCTGTTTGTCGTTCCCGGTTTTTAGTGCGCCCCAAGAAGCGAAGCCGAGAAAAGCAAGCAGGAATAAACAGGAACTGACGTGGCGGATCAGCATGAGACCGGCCCCCAATGTGAATCGGAAACTCAGAATCTTTGGTTCACACAATGTTGCGCGAACTATAACATCTATGCTGCTGGGTGGGTGAAACGCTTTAGTGGCCGGGGCGCCAATCTTTGCGGATTTCGGCGAGGAACTTAGTTTTGTCCTTTTTTATCCGGCGGACGAGGGATTGGTTGCCGGCGTCTTCGATCCGGAGCAGTGATAGGAGTTGTCAACCCAAAACCCACCCTTACAAATCAAGGGTGGGCACCCAGCGAAGAACGGAAACGAAAAACGCCGATTTGGAGATCGGCGTTTTCGGGCGATTCGTGCAGACAAAGTTTCGATCAGTGCTTGTCTCTGTTAGCGGCTTCGGCGGCTTCTTTGAGTTCGTGGTTGACCTGCTCGAGGATATGCATCAGGGCAAACGGAGATAGGTCGCAAAGAGATGCGAGCGAAACGCATAGGTGACGGAGCAACGGCCCCATTGACAACAGGATGGAATCACCTCCAGTCTTCGATCTGCAATCCAGGCACCCGCGCGAACTCCTTTGTGTTGCTTGTGACCAAGGTGGCTCCCAAGCTCAGTGCCTGGGAGGCAATGAAGGTGTCCAAGGCGCCAATCGCCGTGCCTGAGTTTTCAAGAAATGTGCGAACCCTTCCGTAGATCTCTACCACTGCATGGTCTATTGAAAACACGTCAAAGGGTGCGAGGATGGCAGAAAGAAGATGTTGTTCCTTCGCGCGCAGGTGCGGATGCATGGTTGCTCGCCGCTCGAGGCCATACTGTAGCTCGCACGCCGTAATGATCGAAAGGCCGATCACGCTCTTGCTGTGCGCGGAAAGCTTTCGGCGGATCGAGGGGGAATTGGTGCGCAACAGATCGATCCACACCGTGGTGTCGAGCAGGTACACGGGGCTCAGCCCGTCGTCTTATCGAAGAGTTTGTCGAGGTCGGCACGCGGCGCCTGGTGCTGGCGGCGCTCAAGCACAAAATCGCGAGGGAATTCGTCGAGGGCTGCGAAGAGTCCCGCCCACCGATCGGCTGTTTTGGGGATGAGCACGATCGAATTTCCGAGACGCTTCACATAAACGCTATTACCCGTGACGCGATACTCCTTAGGAAGCCTCACGGCTTGGCTGCGTCCGGTCATAAACACCTTTGCCTCTGCGACAGCGTGCCGAACTCCCGCCTTCTCCGGTCGACTGCGGCGTTTTTTGGTCGACCTGGTCATATTGTCGCGGCTCCCTGAACGATACATACCAGATGATAGCTATCCGTCGACCTCCCGTCAAGCCACATTGGGAATCGCGAATCAGCCTGCCGAAATTTGCTAGGATTCTCCAAGAATAGGCGCGGTCGCCCAGAAGCCAGACACATTACAGGCTGTATTCCGGGGAGATTAACGGCAAAAGGGAACCGATTGAATTTGGGAGTGATACCCGTTTCGGTTTCCATCTAGTTTCCAATTAAAGGCCGTCGCTCAGAAAGCTAAGTGCCGCCAGATCAATCACTTTCAGAGTTTTATTTCGAGCTTCCCAAGCTTCGGACGTGCGTTCGATCCGATCGCCCGCTCCAGATTCTAAAAGGCCTATGCCGCCTATTTTCCGTTTTTTCCAATAACTCGATTATGTCCCATTTGCTGGCGGATTACGGCAGGGTTGATCCCGGCGAGTTCCCATCGGCGGTTGCAGCCTCGTCGAAAAGCATCGTGGACGACGTGCTGCTCCCACAATTTGAGAAGAGCAAGGAACAAGTGAATTTTGAACGCGTCACTCTCGTTCCGTTCACCGCAAAACCGCCGCACGGGTACGAAGACTGCTCGACTCAGTTCGGACCAGACGCTGAAGTAGACGTTGGTTCATTGCCTGCTGAAGATCGGTTCGGTGTGGGACGATATCCGTTTCGCGTCCGGATGTGGCACTTCTTCCAGCGCTCGCCTACTAGTCGTACTTTGATAGAGCGCCATCCACGATTGGGATTCGGCTTGGGATAGTAGCTGAACGAATAAAGATGCGCCAAATCGTCCCGGATGGAGGCAAATGCTTTCTTTTCATCCCGCCAACTCTTGGCAAAATAGGCCTTGCCACCAGTGGCCGCGCTCATACGGTCGAAAACAGCGGTAGAAACGGGCTCAAGCTGGGCCTCGCTGGTGCTTATCATGTAGATAGGTATGCCTGCCGATTGAGCCAGCTCCGCGACATCCTCGGGGGGCACCATGCTGGCATTGTCGGGACCGTTTGAGAACACTACGATCACCTTTCTTCCCGGATACTGGCCGGCATCTTGAACCGTTAACAACAACGAGTTATAGAGCGCTGCATCATCCCCAGCCACGGTAGTGCGCACCCCGCGGACTACCTCGGACCGGTCGGAGGTCAAAGCCGCGGCGCGATAAAGGTCGCGGCTGTAGGAATAGAAAGCTATTTTGTACGCGCTTTCCAGAGAGCGAACGAAATCGGCGATTGCATCTTGCGCGAAGACGAAGCCCCGGTACATGTAATTGCTGGTATCGAACAAAATGAAGACATTGGCGCCGGCAAGAGCCGAACTGAG
>Ga0070708_100002622_pt1 | contig 13920 bp, 14 predicted proteins | sample KBSK5503metaG_FD_65469 | JGI IMG/M metagenome (GOLD analysis project Ga0070708, IMG submission 65469) | Corn, switchgrass and miscanthus rhizosphere microbial communities from Kellogg Biological Station, Michigan, USA - KBS K5-50-3 metaG | ecosystem: Host-associated > Plants > Roots >...
TGACCCGGCGCAAAAGATGCGTCAGTTGCTGCAATCTTCGTCTTCGCGATCGAAGCGTTGGTGCCGGCACCAGGAGTCGAACCCGGGACCTTCGGTTTACAAAACGCTTTCGTACTAACGTAGGATTTTGTTAATCAAACACTTGCAGCGCTTGCCAATCTCAAAACCAGCGTCATCAAGGCACAATTACGGCACAGTCAATCTGGCGAAGGCACAATTCGCTGTCATCTGCGGGTTCCGCCGGGAATTGGGACGCCAAGCGGACCGACTTGGATTCCGCGCCATGTCGGCAACGTTGCCTTGAATCGACCACAAACTAGCGCGCGGGAACTCGGCTATGCCAGTACCCAGGGAGCCGTGCGTGATGTGCAACCGCGAATACCACAATGCCCTCCGCCTCCGGCCTATACACGATGGAGAATGGGAAGTCCTTGACAATGACGCGTCGCATATTTGGCGCCGACGGCGAACCCGAGAGTGGGAACGTCAACGCGCGCGCAGTGGCTTCCTCAACAGCAGCGGCGAAACGTGGTCCTTGGCCGGGCCGAGCTTGATTGTAGTAGGCGACCTCAGCAAGAAACTCCGCGCGCGCCGGCGCGACAAAACGCGCTCGTTTCACCGAGTATTGCGTCTGGCCTCGGCGAAAACGTCCTCAGCCGGATAAGCTTGAACTTCTCCGCGATCATAAGCGGCGATGCGCTCCTCGATCTCTCGACTCCAAGCGGCTTCGACCTCAGATAGAGGAGGCCCTTTAAGCGATTCGAGTAGCACTTCCGCCAGCCGCGCTCGGTCGTCCGGCGAGAGAGCGCGCGCTTGTTGCTCAAGTTCCGAGAGTTGTTCAGACATTCTTCCTACCTCCGCAGTACTGGTGACTCATTTTACTCCAGCTGCATTGATCGCCAAAGGGCAACCTATATCCCGGGACTCTTCTATCACCTATCTCCGCAACTGGTCATGGCGCACGCAATCGGTGTCGAGCGCAGTTGTGTACGGTTGCCATGATTCGATTGGTATACCTGGTGGTGCGAACCCGGTGCTCAACATTTTTTGAAGAACCTCTTCCCACAAGAGGATTCCGAAATGCGCGCCCCATTGCTGCCTCTGAAATGACTTCGCTTGCGCATAAAGCTCGTGACAGCTGCCGACGGAGTGGAGAAAGAGTATGTCGAACGAGATTGCGTTCTCGATTAGCCATGCCGCAAGCCGTGGATAGTTCTCGACTTGGTTATCTGCGAGACAGCCCGCGTAGGTTACCTTGTTCTCGATTACGAGAAAGTGATCCGGCGCTTCAGGGTCGCAAATCCTTATCAGAACGTCAGGTGAGAACCCTCCCGTGGCAGCCGAGAGTAAGAAGCTTGTACCGGGCCAACACTTCGAAATTGCTCTCGGCTCGATGGCAATGGAATCGAACTCGAGATCGTGGAGTTGGAGCGTTGATCGATGTGCTCGCGGCTCGTACGGCTTGCCTTTCGGGTCAACTGTGGGTTGCCCGATCGTGAGCTGGCCCCGCGGGGCAGCGCCCTCTCCAAGGTAGAGAGCAAATAGCCCGAAGAGGGCCGTCCAGAACGACTCGGACGAGGCCGGCCAAACCCTCGAGCTGTGCTTTCCCTCGAACAAGTACGTTGCGTTTTCGGATGCCACATAAACCCCTAGGGTGAGCCTAAATGGTATGGATACGGCGGGGGACTGTGAGCGTCGTCACGGCCCCAGTGCAGCATCCCATAGAGCGCTCGCGACTATTCGCCCAGCCGCTCAGGAGTCCCTAAAGCGTCCTTCCCGAAGACGTACTTTTACCATCCCTTGCTTGCGGATGTGATTACTGAATAGCGTGAGTTCAGCGAGGCCAGCATCTGGGCTATCGATATGGTAGATCTCGTCACGGTAGATCGTTATCACCATGTCGGCGGCGCGCACGAATGCCGCGTAAGGGTCGTTGAAGTCAGTTACGCGTGGGCGGTGATCCTGGCGCTGTTCAACGGCCCGATTTACTTGCGCCGTGATGATGACCGGAACGCCAAGTCCTCTTGCCAGGGAGCGAAGTTGCGCAGTGACACAATCGCTCGCGGATCGCCCCCGCCCGCTGACGAGCACATCGATGCCGTCCACGATAATCGCCCCGAGGGGAACGGAACGCTCCGAGACGAACCGGGTTGTCCGGTTAGCGATCTCGCCCACGGTCAGACCAGGTGTGTCGTCGAGCAGGATCGGGACCGTGGCTACCTGAGCCAAGGCTACCGAAGACGCCATTTCACCGCCGTCTCTTTGAATATGAAAATGCCTTGGCCACACGCCAGTCCGCACACTGACCAAGCGTTCAGCAACGGTGGCGACGCCATCCTGCGCACAAACAATGGCCACTGCACGCCGCTCAGCCCGCGCGATTTGGTCGGCGATCTGGAACACCAGCAGCGACTTGCCCATGGAGGGGCGGCTGGCGACGACGATTAATGATCCGGGGGCTAGCCCATTCGTCAGCCGGTCAAGGTCGCGCAAACCGCTCGACAGTGCGATGGAATCCTGCGGGGCCTGACCCTGCGCGGTTGGACTGGCTGCCTCGGCAAGCAGCGTCCCGCCGTCGGCCGGTTCTGCTACTGGGACCCTGGAGGACGCAGATTCGGCTATGCGCAGCGCGCTCAATCCGAGCACGCTTCGCAAGAAGTACCTTCGATCCATAATCGGGCTCCCGTGCGCAAGGCCGCGGCAAGTATTGTACGACCACGCGACTGGATGCGTCGCCTTGCAACGGTCGTGGAAACATTTTCTAATCAAGCTCTTGCAACACACGCCAAGTGTGAAGAGCAGCGGTCAGAGCCTAGAAACCTCGGATCGAAGGCAAAACAAGTTACGAAATGGCTACGCTACCTGTTCGAAACGGGTCGCAAGCAAAACTCGCTGCCGGGTTACGCGTTGCCTAAGAAAGGACTATCGGAAGCCGGCCGCCCCCCCGGGAACGAGGCGCCGCTTTCACAACAATTGGTACGTCGCGCCCAAGCTTGGTGAGACAGTCCATCAAGCGACGCTCTGAAAAGCCCCGAAACCGGCCGCTCAGCAGGTTGGAAAGCTTGGGCTGAGGCATCTCGAGCAACGCTGCGGCTTGGGTTTGGGTAACGCCTTTCCGTTTGATGATTTCGGCAATCTTAGCCACGAGCTGGGCTTTGATCAGCATGTCGTCGGCGTCGGCGTAACCGAGATCAGCATAGACGCTCCAGGAGGTCGAAGCCTTTTACGAAGCAGCCCTAGTCGAGATGGGTCAGCTGCCGTCGGCATCGATCGAGGACGTGACGAAGCAGGCGGGATGCTCTCAGGCGCTGCGAGGCCGCAGCTTGAGTCGTTGAAACTGAACGACCAGCTCTCCCTCCTCAGCGAGCAACCTTCGACGTTGCCGAAGAAAATCTGTAAGCGTAATTTGATCGCCGAGAATCATCGACAAGTCGTAGCCGTCGATGATGAAGAACGTCGCCTGCTTTCCATGGACGATCGCCTGCCGTGCTTGCGCACTGAGCCCGTTGAGCGAGATGAATACGCCGCGGGTCATTGCTGACTTGCCTTCGATCTTGCCGCGAAACACGAGCAGCGGTCCCTCGCTGATCGGGCTCTTTTCCCACTTCGCTTCGAGCAAGTACGTTTCGTAGTCGAGGTCGAATGAACCGTCGATCTGTTCGCCCGTAACGCGAAACGGTTCTCTCGGGTCGAGACCCTCAAGCGCAAACAGCCTATTCAAGATCGACTCGAACGCATACCCGGCTTCCTGAGCCGATTCCATGCCGTGCAGCGCGAAGAACTCCTGCTTAAGCAGATTGAGTGCCCTCAAGCGCGTTGACTCTTCAGCCTGTTTTTGCTGATCGCGCGCGATTACCTCGTCGACCCGGCGCTGTGCACGCTCTGCGCTATCCATGCCGAGCGATTCAACAAATTCGCGATCCCAGAGATCTGGAAACTTGAACCCGACATCCATCAAGTGCCCATTCAGCTTGTGAATCTCAGCAGGCAGGATGGGGCGCTTCTGCTTTTTTCGGTAGATAAGCCCAGCACGGACGATTTCGAGGACCAGCCGCTCGAAGCTCCCGCGACGATGTTCGAGCGTGCGCTGCAGCAGTGCCGTGAGCGCTGGAAGCTTGCTACCCGGCTGCCAGAAGTCGCCGACGCCACACTTCTCGGCAACGGTGCTGAACGATACGTGCCCCTTCCAAACTGCGTTCCCCGACCCTGGAAGAAAGTCGTAAAGGATGTCGGCGATGTCGGCGACCGCTTGCGATTGCTTGAGCGACAATGCCATGATAATAGGAGACAAAGTCCAAATCAGACCGATATTGTAGCCCTGGCATGAACGACGATTCGCCAGATGCGGAATCCCCTGAATCACGGTGGCCAAGGGACGGGGATCGATTGTTTGTCGAGCGCGCTTGGCGCTACGACGCGCATGTCGTCCGCGACCCAAGCGAGCGCTTCTATCGCTTGCCGATGGGATTCAAGCGCGTGGGCGACATTCTGGTCGCTCAAGCGGCGACCAATCTTGCCGATCGACCCAACGTCATTTACGCGGCGCTGTTCTGCTACAGGCAAGCCATCGAACTCTTCTTGAAGCGTCTGATCGATGAGTTCAGTTCGGACAAGGCTCAATCAACGAAGCACACGCACAAGCTAAACGTGCTTTGGGAGAGGTTCATGCTCATCGCGAAAGAGCGCGGAAGCGCTGAATCAACGGGTGTCAGCGCGGCGCGGGCGCTAATCGCAGAGATGCATGAAGCAGATCAAAAGTCGGATGGGTTTCGCTACCCCGCAGGTCGCGACGATGCCCCGTTCAGATTCGGCGACCGAGGGATCGACCTGGACAATCTGCACAACGTCATGCAAGGGTTGGAGAACCTCTTCGAAGCCGCATACGAAGCCTTCTCGCATCAAGACGAGCCGCGCAGCGAGCAGCGGTCAAGCATCTTCCCGTAGCAGAGCGATGAGGGCCGCGTTCCAGCCCAACGCGGAAGCAAAAAGCCGGATCAGAACCGTCTGGCTATTTTACCCGGAGGTTCAACCTGCCTGAATTTTGCACAGTCAAAGATCACTTGCGTTCTCGCTGCTTGAGCCTGTCGGGTCTAAAACGGGAATAGCAGATCAGCAGACCGAATGGTAATGCTACTTCGCTACGCTGAGCTTGGGAGGCAATTTCACTCCTTTGGCTTTTGGCCATTTCCGCGGCGATCCGCTCTAGGAGGTCGAAGCGCTCATCTGCAAGGGTGTGGGCCCACCAGGTCAGTTCTGCGTCGAGGTGGTTTTGACACTTCACATTTGCCAGATCGAGCCCAACCTGCCGGAGCTCGTTGACTTCGTGTGGCGTAAAGCGTGTCGAGTTGCCCGATCGAATCATCGTGTTGGCTTGAAGCTGAAGCGTAAACTGGTTGCGGGGTAGGATTTCAACCTGCGAGCGTCGGATTAAGAGAATCGGCATTCTTTCGCATCACATTTCAAATCAAACTCTTGCAACACACGCCACGTTTCAAGAGCAGCTACGAAGCTTAGAGAAGTTGCAACGAGGTAAACGAAGTTACGAAATAGCTACACTAGCTGACGTCGCGTTGAACCACGACTTTCGATTCTGGCAAGCGACTGGCACCGATGAGTTTTTTTTCGATGCCCTGGAGGCTGCAGGCGACGCAAGCCGCCATTCTTGGATCCTGGGCGAATGGCAGCTACCAAGGCAATGCAGTCCCGCAACTGCCAAGTTGGCTTTCTTTCCTTTGGCCTCAGCATACGGATCACCCGGACGTCGCGCGACATCGTCTCGACAGCTGGGCCGGCGTTTATCTCTTTGAACGGAGGCTACCGTCGGACACGAGCAGCTGCATCTCCTCGTCGGTGATTTCGGACGTGTCAACATGGAATAGGCCTAGCGCGCCCCGGCATTTTCGCGGTCGGTCCAGGCGTCTTACGCTGGACAGGATCCACCCGAACAGGTCCCGTCCGGCCGGGAATGGCGAAAAGTCGAGATGCCGGTCGCGCCAGCTCTCGTAGAGTTCCGGCGTGAAAGGTCGAATGGCCGTCAGTTCGGCTATGCCGACGAGGCCACCGCTGAACAGGGAGTGCATTTGGAATTGCTGCGCGGCAATTTCGTCCAGCTTTACTCCGGTGTGCAGCCAGATCGGGCCACGGTATCGATCGCTCCAGCTCCGTACCTCGACATCTTTGCGGCCGCACAGGATCAACTCTGCCCAAGGCTGCTTGATGCTTAGTGCGGGCGCGGCCCGCGCCATGCGGACGTCGAACATGAGTAGGCCTGCGTCATCGAAAGCGTGCCACGAATTCGCCTGCGAAACGGCGGTATAGCTGCTGTAACTTCTCCCAATCACCTGTTTCGGGATCGACATCGATTGCGTTTCGGTTCATGGCGCGGCGAAACTCGGGACCGTTGCCGGCCTGCATCAAGAGAGCGCAGAAAGCACGCAAGGCATCATAGTTGTACGTGAAATTCCTGGGATCGACATTGATGACGGGGGGCGAACGAGGATCGAACGTGTAGTTCGAATCACCGAATGCCGCTCGGCGGATCAGGCATGGAATGCAGATTCCGCAGTGACGCCGAGGATCTTTGCTGATTGTGCCGGTGCCGTAACGTACGGGGACTCGAGGGTAGTGAAAATACCAGCAGCTGTCAGTACGCGCTAGGATCACGTCGGCGCGGGTCCGGCCGAGTACTTTCCGGCATGTTTCGACCTCCTCGCCTTTGGTCATATCTAGGAACGGATTTTCGACCGCGATCTTGAAACCGGCCGCCGACACGAACTCGCAAAAGAGCCGATGCGTCTTAGGGTGGGCGTGGCGGGTCGTGAAATAGCTCGCCGCCGGCGCGACCGCGTAGGCGAGCACACCGTTTTCGAACTGCAGCAGCTTCGGTGCACCGAAACTGCGCGCGACGATCGCGCCGAAGCTGAGAAAAAGGAACGATCGGTACGACAGCGCGCCGTTACCCCGCCGACTGTGCCGCTCGCGCCACACTGCACGCATCCGCGATGGTTCTTGGAAGTGGAGCTCCTGGGCGATCCCGCGCTGGATCGTGCTGTTGAGAGTATAAAAGCTTGCGAGGCGGACGCCGGCGGCATCTTTGAGCAGGCCTGAAAGACCGCAGGTTGAATCCATACCGCCCGAATTGAGCGCGACCCGACTGCACTTGCCCTTGGCGGTTGCGTCGGCAACGTGGATGTCGGCTCTCGACTTGGTAAACCTGACGGACCAGTCGTGTCCCCCCATGAAGCGCAGGAGAGCGACGAGCCGATCCGCAAGCGGCGCCCAAAACTCGGGATGACGCACTGGCAGCTTCGCCTCAACGTATCGAACACGGTTGGTCTCCGCCTTCTTGCGCTGGTCCCGCTCAAGGAAATGGACGGCAAGAGCAATGTCGAGAAGGTCGCTGGCGATATCGTCGAGTGGCTGTGGCCCGAGTGGGCCCGGAATGTCGATCTTGACGTCGTGGGTAAGATCGAAATCAATCAGGTAATCGGACTCACCGCTCGCCGCGCGTTCGGTGGTGACGGTTGCAGTTACTGGAGCCGACCGAGTCGCCATGTCATCAGCCCCTCAGTGCAGAGAGGAACCATGTCCTCTCGCTTTCGTTGGCTGCTGCTCGGAAGAGGACGCGTGCGTCGCCCGCGTCTCCCGACGGCTTGTACCGTTCGCGAAGTCGAGCGACGACAGCGGCCGCGCGACGGCCGGCCGCCGCGCGCAGCGCCTCCGCTTCCTTCGCGGGCGGCATCTGCGGCTCCTCGCGCAGCAATACGTTTTCGGTCAGCAGCGCCAGAAATCGCGGTAGGACATTCTTCAAGACGGCCTGGTCAACTTTCACCGCCCAAGTCGCTCCCTTCCTCCTGCCGACTAAGAGGTCGTCGTCGAACTTTGTGAGTTCCTCGAAAAAGGCGGCCAGCGCGGTCTGCGACGCGCCGCGGACACGCTGATCGTGTTCGTCCTGAGAGTTCTTGGCGAAGATTGCTTCGCGCACCTCCTGCAGCGAGGCGGTTTGGTTCAGCGACAGGCGCTCGCACAGCGAACGCCAGTTGCCGCCTCGACCGAGGTCGACAGACATGTGAACGAGATCGCGTACGATGCCTGGGGCGACCGTGCCAACGAATTGTCGCTGAAGGTAATCCGGCATCAAACGGGTGAGAACCATTTGTGCCGTATCGCGCTTGGTCGCCCGGCCTGGCGCCGCATACCCAGTGCCGCCACCACCACCACCACCGCCACCACTGCCCCCACCGCCGCTACCTGCGCCTGATTGTCCCATCTCACGCCACCCTGTTCCAAATGTCCACCGGGTCACACCCGCGTTGCGAGGTCACTTCGGGACAGTCGTTAGCCAGCTGCGCCCACACCGACGGGGCGTAGGCCTCGGGGGACGGCCCCCCCGTATTCGCCTGGAGCACGGCCAGGCCCGCATATATCGGGAGCCAACGCTCTGCAAGATCGGCGGCCCCACGAAGGCCGTCGTGACGGCGCAGCACCTCGCGCGCGTCCGACAACACTTTGATGGCTTGGGCGGCACGCCGCTTGGCCGCCCGCAGACGCGTATCGACCAACGCTCGCGCCGCCCAAGAATGGTGCTCGGCCGCATCGAGCTGGCGTTCTACGCGCTCCCATTCCGCCCACATTGCGCTGTCGAACGTCGGATCCTGGCCGTGGTCGTTCCAGAAGCGGCGATTACTGGCGAGTGCGAGGATAAGGGCGTTGCCGTCGCGTCGCGCCCTCTTGAGCGCGTAAGCGAGCTCGCGTTCGGACTGGTCCGCCTGACCGGCCCGCGCCAATGCCTTAGCGAGCTCATAAGCGATTTCGGGCAGCAGTACAAGTGCTTCTGGTGCGCTCGTCGCCAGTTTTTTCGCTGTCTGGAAATGGCTGATCGCCGTGCCGAGGTCGCCGCCGGAAAGCCCGTAGGCGTAGCGATGACACACGTCGCCGAGGTTACGTAGAGCCGCAATCTTGAGGTACTGGCGGTCCGGATCATCGCCGCACTGCGCGACCACGCTCTCGTACTCACGCTTAGCCTGTTCGCCGCGGCCCTGAAAATAAAGGCCATGGCGTGCGAGGTCGTGGCGCACAACTAGGACGACGCGTTCGACATCCCTATCAGACGGATGCAGTCGTTTCAGATCCTCGGCCAGCGCCAGCGTGGTCTCGAGGAGTGACAACGCCTGCATGCGCTTTGCATGTTCGCGGGTGTTACGCAGCGCTTCCGCGCGTCGCAACGCGACATCGATCTGTTCACGCGGCGTCAACAAGTCCCCCGCGATTTGATCCAGGACGTCCAGGGCGAGCTGCGGACGGCCGGTGAAGACATAGGCCGTGGCGACGTCGAGCCGCGGCGTCAACGGCAGCGAGCGACGCTGTTGCTTCAGCGACTGATAGGTCCTGATGGCGTTGTCGTGGTTTCCTTCGGCACGCCAGGCCGAAATCGTCCGCGCTCCTAGGTCAATTATCTCGGCGCGCTTGTCGAGCGCCGCGGCATGTTCAAGGCGCCAGCTGAGCTGCATCGCCTTCGAGCGACCTGGGTCTATGCCGCAGCGCTCCAGGAAATTCAGACAAGCGAGGTGCGCGGCGCGCCTGCGGTCGTCGTCGAGATCGAGCGCGAGCGCAGCAGCGAGGCCCGCGCGCAGGACGTAACGGCCGCCGTAGCCTACCAGCGCCGAGCCCGCGATGCAGAATGCGTGCTCGACTTCGAAATCGGCACCAAAGAGATCTATCGCCGCGCTCGACAGCGGCCGATTGAACGTTGCCAGGGCCTCGAAGAACGACTGCTCCGAAACCGACCAATCGGGTAGTTCGTTATTACCACCGAAGACGTCGGAATTCCACGACGCGGTTGCGGTGTCGCCGTCGGCACCGGCCGAGTCGATCGCGTCCGGCGAAAAGACGACAATCGGAAACCTACGCGCCATGGCGGCGTTGAGCGCGGCGAAATCCGTCAGTCCGCCCCGGTCGATAACGGCAATAACGAGATCCTCTCGTTCCAGCAGCCGATGCCAAGCGTCCTCGCGACGCCTCTCGGAGTCCGCGAGGGCGAACACCGACATCAGCCACTCGGTCTCGCCCAACTCGACGCCGGGGAAAATGCGCCGTCGCAATTCGCGCATGTTGCTGGCGAAGGCGCGCAGAAAGTCCTCGCTGTCCTCTCCGGCTACTTGGATGATCAACAATGCCCTCCGATCCTGAGACTGCGCGCAGCGAAGCGATTCGAACATCTCGAAGGCATCGTGGCCGATCGCTTTGTACACTATCCAGCATGGCGCACGCGCGATCCAGTTGGCTGTGGGCGCGAGAGACGCGGGCGACTGCTGCCACACCGCGACCGCCGCATCGTCCTTCGACACGCTTTCATAGCAGAGCTTGTCGAGCAAGATCGCCTCATCTTCGCCGCGCGGCCGTGCCCAGCGCAGGATCGGTACGTGCGCTCCACCTGTCCAGAGCACCGGACTCGGCCATTCCGCCTCGCCACCCGGGGCCAGCTCCAGGGATCCGCGCGCCAGCTCGCCGCGAGCCGCGGCGAGCGCCCGCGCTGGGCCTTTTCCCTCCGCCAGGTTGCGGAACAGGGCTTTGGCCATAATGCGGGCGCAGCCATCCAGAACCCGGGTTTGGCAGCCTAGCACCGCTTCGATTCCAATGGTCGCCATGGCTTCGACCAGCGCCGGAAGTTGCTCGTGCGCTGTCGCGTCGGGCACCGGTACCGGCTCGTCGACATCGGCGCTTGCCTCGCTTGCCAATCGCGCGCTTTCACAACTCCAGAACGCGACCAGCAGCGGCAGTGCGTGGCCCTGGCAGCCAGCCCGAATCGCCGGGATGAGCTCAGCAATCGGAGTGAACTCATGATCGTCGTCGAACAAGAAGCTGAAACCGTCCGCGCTCGCGCGGCCGTGGCCGCTGAACCACAACAAGTGCGGACACGAGTCGCGGATGGCCGCTTCCAGCTCGGTGCGTTTCACCGATCGGATCGTCGGTTTTTCGATGCGCTTCTGCAGCTCCGGGCCGAGATCGTGCCATACCTGTTCCAGATTGACCCGATCCCTGTCGAAGCGCAGAACGACTCGACCGGACTGACCACCCTGCACGAGTAAGGTGCGAAACGGCTCTGACAGGGCGACAGGGGCGTAAGCCTCGGACCGCTTTAGCGACCGCACGACCGCGGCGCGCTCGATCAGTCCCTTGTCGAGCGTGTCGTACAGGACGAGTTCCCACGGCAGCGTGGCGGGATTCCGCTCACCCGTCGTCGGTGGAACACCATTGATTCTCCATTCGAACGGACGTTGTCCGGAACGTGCAAATTGCGCACTCAAAACTTCGAAGGCGTTGTTGGCTTGCGGCTTGCCCGGCCCGACGGTGAAGCCGCGCAGCAGGTTCTTGTAGATTCCGGAGCGCTCCGGCACATTTTGGAACTCGATCACCGCCGGCAGTGCCGGCAATCGGCGGAATAGCATTCGATCGCCGACAAAATGCCGACCGCCGATCGGCGGTCGCAGCACCAATTCGACCCCGTCCGTCTTGAAGACGAAGTCGACATCGATCACTACATCATCGGTCGCCGGGTCGGCCACTTCTGGTCGCATAGAATGTCAGCCCATGGATGCCGGCATCCGCGCCAGCCGCTGTCGTGCTCGGCTACACAGCGCCGTGCTGACGCGAGCTCATTCGACCGTCAGCACCAATCCTCGCTGCGGCACGTACCGCGTGGGCGTCTCGTCCGCGCGGCGTATCTCCTCCGGGTGGAACTCCCATCGGCCGTCTTCCCAGGAGAGATAGCCGGCCATATAGGCGAACGCCGCGCGTTCTTCGGAGGCACCCTTGAAGGAAATCGTGGTCTTGCTTTCCAATTGCACCGATCCCTTGACGCCGAGATCGATGAAGTCTCCGACTTTGCCAGATATGTTCTCGGAGAATTCCTTCCGATCGCCGCGACTCATGATGAGTTGCTTGGCGTAGGCATACTCGTAGGCAATATGCAGTCTTCCCGCTTCGACCAGTTCATTGGGAATGGCGCCGGTCGAGATTTCCTGGATGATCTTGTCGATCTTTGACGAATCGACCTTGCGGTAGGTCACGTCCGTGAACGCGAAGCTGAAATCTTGGGACCCGGTGAAGCCCAGGTCAATCTTGGGTATTGCGCTGATGCCGATGCATTTGAGGGAGTTCTGCAGGAATGAAGTGGCGATTTCACCTCTTTTGGAAGACGTATAGCTGTAGCTGATGTCGGCGAGTTCGCCGCTTTCCACTTGAAGCCCGGCGGCCTCCGACAGATAGTCCTTGAGCGGACCCCGGCGGATCAGCCGGCCGGCATCGGGGGAATAATTGTAAAGTTCGGGTGGCTCTATATTGGTCCGCGGCAGGAAGACCGGCTGGTAGCCGCGTTTATTCAATTCGCGCACTAGGTCATCCATGTGTTTCCTCCAGACAATCGTTGACTACGAGGCCGCCTCGGCCGCTACTTGCCATCCGGATCTACAAGGTTGCTCAGGGTGAGCTGTTCAGATGCTAGTCCTGTGTGCAATCAACTCGCGTAGCCTGGGCCAAGAGCAATATAGTAGTTGAAGCATAAGACTGGGAGGCCGATCCAAGCGAACATTTTGTGAATAGGCCGAGGGGGAAGAAATGGTTTCAATAAGTGGAGACATCAGTCTACTGGGTCGTGCAGATGTTTATCAAAGGCCACATGGACCGGTGACCGCTTCAGGCGTGCAACGAGTGCAGCGCCGCACATATGATACCGACGTCCGCCACCCAGTCGGCAAAGAGTGTGCCCACGCTGTCGACTCGAACCTGGTTACGGCGTCTATTTTGCGAGGGTTTTCGGGTTGTCGGCCAAAATCGGGGGAAGCACCGTGGGGTGGTGTGCTAATGCCGAAAGCCCGCCTCTTTTTCCACCATTTCGACTGGACGCCATCCGGAAACGGCGGGATCATCGACCTCACTTTGTACAGGTAGCTTGCCGTCCTGGTTGCCCGTCGCGGGCGATGAAGGCAAGCACGTCAGCTAGCCGCGTAGATTGGGCAAGCCTCATGCAGTCGAGGTCCTTCGGACCGTAGAGCGCGAAGTAAGCCCGTATCGCTTCGTGCGCGCCGTCAAGGCGTTTCGGGATGGAGTAATGCGCGTGGGTGAGCCCGTAAGACTAGCGCGGGTCGCAAGACGCGGAGCCATTGCAACAAGGACCGTCCCCAAGACGGTCGGAGAGATCGTCGCCGTCCTTGACGGTGGCGCAAGTCAGTGAGGGTCGCCCTTGCGTCGACCTGTCAGGAGGCATCCCGCGAGGGGTGGCCAGGTGTTCACGCCAGACGTGAACGCCGGGTTCTTCAAGAGAGACCAGGCAACGCTGTCAGTTGCCTCGGCCGTGGACGGGAAAGCGTCCTAAGCGACGTAGCGGTCCTGCCTCGACGCGGGATCGATACGTCTAGGTGCAACCTCATGAGTAGCGGGAGTGGCGCGACTGTTTGTGCGCGTGCTTCTTTCGCGCGTCCCCGTCGAAACAACGGGGACCAACGCGCCGCCGCTGCGATTGAGCGTTGCCACCTGAGTAGCCTGGCGCCTGCAGAACGCCGCAGGTGTCGCCGGCCTTCATCCGAGCCCTACCCCGAGATCGCCGCCAACCGGCGGTGCGTACTGCGCGAGGTCTTCGCGCCGCGAGTGTGCCGCGAGCCATCGAGCTCGCCCACACGATGTGGCGTGAGGCTGTAGCGCGCACGCAATCGCGCTTCGCACGCGTCGTCACTGCCAGTGACGTACGCGCGCATACCACGATTGGCGCGGGTTTCAAGGGCGTCCCTCCGCATGACCGGGGGCTCTGAACCACGTGATGGCCTCCTGAAGGCCATCACGTCTCGTACCGCGATAGGCGCAACGCCCGTCGCCGAATGATCCGCGTAACGGATCGATGAGTCGCGCCTTAACGGCGCTCCGTCG
>Ga0070708_100002625_pt1 | contig 13912 bp, 9 predicted proteins | sample KBSK5503metaG_FD_65469 | JGI IMG/M metagenome (GOLD analysis project Ga0070708, IMG submission 65469) | Corn, switchgrass and miscanthus rhizosphere microbial communities from Kellogg Biological Station, Michigan, USA - KBS K5-50-3 metaG | ecosystem: Host-associated > Plants > Roots >...
ACCAGCTTGTAGGTGCCCTCTTCGGTGAGCTGCAGCCCGATGTCGTAGCTCCTGGTCGCCTTGATCTTCGCCTCCGCGGTGAGCGTCGACCCCTTCCAGCCCCGCACCTTCACCAGCTGGTCCCCGGTCGCCTCCTCGAAGGCGAGGCCCAGCTCCTCGAGCGCGGCCTTGAGCGCGACGAGATCGTTGATCTTCGTCTCCACTTGCGTGAAGTGGCTCACGCCCCCTTGCCTCCGACGTCGATCTCGATCTTCCGCCCCGCCTCTGCGCCGCCGTCGGCCTGCCAGCTCGAAGAGGCCGGCCTCGCGCGCGTCTTGCACCAGTTGCGCAGGGCCGCGATCTTCTCCTTCATCGTCCGCGAGAGCGGCACGGTCTCTTGAAGCGAGTGCAGCACGCCCTCGGTGGTGAGCACGCCGGCCTTGCCGTTCTTGTCGTACTCGTCGAAGAGGGCGGAGACGATGGCCTGCTCGATCTCGGCGCCCGTCATCCCTTCGCTCTTCTCGGCGATGGCGTCGAGCGCGAACTGCGCGGGATCCCGGCCCCGGCGCTTGAGGTGGATGGAGCCGATCTCCTTGCGCTCCGGGAGCGTGGGCAGGTCGACGAAGAAGATCTCGTCGAAGCGCCCCTTGCGCATCATCTCCGGCGGCAGCTCGTCCACGTTGTTGGCGGTGGCGATGACGAACACCGGGCTGGTCTTCTCCTGCAGCCAGGTGATGAAGCTTCCGAAGACGCGAGCGGCGGTGCCGGCGTCCGAGTTGTTCGACGATCCGGTCCCGGAGAAGCCCTTCTCCAGCTCGTCCACCCAGAGGATCGAGGGCGCCACCGCCTCCGCCATCTGGATGGCGCGGCGCATGTTCTCTTCCGAGCTGCCCACGATGCCGGCGAAGATCTTCCCCACGTCCAGGCGCAACAGCGGCAGCCGCCAGGCCGCCCCTACCGCCTTGGCGGTCAGTGACTTGCCGCCGCCGGGAATGCCGATCATGAGGATGCCCTTCGGGCGGGGCAGGCCGAACTGGCGGGCTTCCTCGCTGAAGGCGCTCTGGCGCTTGCGCAGCCAGCCCTTGAGCACGTCGAGGCCGCCGATGTTGTCCATCTTCTCCTGCGTGCGGAAGAATTCCAGCACGCCGCTCTTGCGGACGATGCGCTCCTTCTCGGAGACGATCACGTCGATGTCGAAGCTGCCGCCGGTCTGCACCAGCGACTTGGCGAAGACGCCCTCCGCCTCGTCCGCGGTGAGACCCAGCGCCGCCTCCACGACGTGCTCGCGGTCCTGCCCGGTGGGGATCCGCGCGCCGGTGTTGCGGGAGACGCGGTCGAAGATGCCGTCGATCTCCGAAAGCTCGGGCAGCGGGTACTCCACCACCGCCACTTCCTTGTCCAGCTCGGCCGGGATGGCGAGGAGCGGCGAGATGAGGAAGACGGTCTTCAGCTCCTCCTTCAGCTTGCGCCCGATGTCGCGCAAGAGGCGCACCACCTCGGGGTTCTTGAGGTAGGGATGCACGTCGCGGAGGATGAAGACCGCGCGCTCGTCGGACTTGGCCTCCAGCACGAACCGCAGCGCCTTGAGCGGGTCTTTGGAGTCTCCCTGCGGCTCCTTCCCCAGGCGGACTCCCTCGGTCACGCTCCAGGTGTAGATCTTGGTCTTGTAGTTCTTCTCCCGCTCGCGCGTGTGCAGCACGTCGGCGATGCTCTTCTCCACCCGCTTCTCCTCGCTGGAGAGGATGTAGATGAGCGGGTAGCGCGCCCTCATGAGGTGCTCGATGTCCTTGTCGACGCGGCGCAACTGCGCCTGGCGCTGGACTTCCTCGGCCACTTCCCTGGGCTGGCTGGACAAGGCCATCGCCGGGGCCGCCGGAGCAGCCTTGATCGGCGCGGCGAACGGATCAGCCTCGACGGGAGTCATGGGAGCAAAAAGGCTAGCATGTGCGCTCCGGCACGGGCAAACGAGGGTCCCCGCAAACACGCGAAGTCTGGCGACGGTTGCGGCGCGGAAACGATCGGCGTTACCGTCCCGCCGTGGACTTCACCGCGCACCAGGCGCCGATGGCCCTGCAGCGCCTCAAGGATCAGGGCGGCTTCAACGGCGACCGCATCGAGTCGTGCGCGATGCCCACCGTGTTCGCCAGCGGCTCCGACTGGCTGCGGACGGTGATCGAGAAGAGCGACATGGCGGAGGGCAATCTCGCCAGCGCCCGCATCCGGGAGACGACGTTCGCGCATACCGCCCTGCGCAAGGCGCGATTCCGGGCCGCCCGGCTGGAGCGCGTCGAGCTCTACTTCTGCGACCTGAACGAGATCGACGCCGGTCAGATCGGCGCCCGGCGGATCAAGATCCACGGCTGCGAGGCGATGAACGCCGTCTTCTCCGGCGCGCAGATCGCGGTGGCGCGATTCGAGGACACCAAGCTGTACCGTGCCCGCTTCGACGGCGCGCTGATCGTGCGGACCATCTTCGCCGACGCGCGCCTCGGAGCGGCGTCGATGGAGAAGGTGGACTTCTCCGGCGCTCGGCTGATCGACGTCTCCCTGCGCGGCGCCAATCTGATGGGCGCCTCCTTCGCGCGGGCGACGCTGATCGGCGTGGACCTGCGCGACGCGGCGCTCACCGGAGCGGACTTCTCCGGAGCGACGACCATCGGCTGCCAGCTTCCCGCGGAGGCGGCGGCATGAGCGCAGAGCGCCAGGACGTGGATCCGGCGGCGCAGGTCGCGGCCGAGCTGCGCGCGCGGCTCCGGTCGATGGGCAGCGACGAGCTGATCGATCTCTGCGCCCAGCTCCTCACCACCTACGTGGTGGAAGGGGTGCTGCCGCTGTCGCGGGCGACGGAGTCGTCGGAGCTGGCGCCGGACGCGGCGGGCGAAGAGAGCTTCGCGCAGATGCTCAAGCGCCTGAAGGCGGCGAGGAAGGATCCGGTGCTGGAGCGGTTCATCATCGACGGCGAGAACATCTCCGTCCGCATCGACGGTCAGGGCGTGCTGCCGCTGACCGAGTACCGGCGCCCGCTGGCGCCGCCGCCATCCGGCCCCGGTGTGACGATCCACATGGTGCAGCGGCGCGAGGGCGCTCCGGGCGCTGCCGGGAGCATCTACAACCGCGCCCTCTACCAACCGGAGGCCGCTCCGCAGCGGGGCCGGTCCACTCCACCGGAGCAGCAGCGTCCTGCAGCGCCGGCCGCGCAGCCGGCGAGTCCGGCGCAGCCGCAGCCCGCGCCCGCTCAGAAGAAGCCCGAAGAGGCGCCCCGCAACGACAGGTTCTCGCTCATCGAGCTGGAGTAGTCGAAGAGCACCCGCTCCAACGCCACCGCTTCGGTTGGCGCCGGGTCGAGCGCCTTTCCGCGCACCGCGACGTAGGCGGCTGCCGCGCCCAGCGCAGCGAGAGCGGTCGTCGCGAACTGCAGGGGGACGAGCTCGGGCGGCGACGTCCCGGACAATCGCGGCTCCAGCACCGCGAGCCCGGTGAGGCTGAGCACGTACGCGGCAGCGATCGAGGAAGCCAGGGCCAGACCCGGTCGCGCAGACTCGCCTCCGAGGATCTCGCCGGCGGCCCAGGGGACCGCGCCCAGCGGCGCCGGCGCAATGAAGGCCAGCAGGAGCTCGCCCAGATGGACGGGGTCGTCTCGCCGGAACAGGATCGCCGCGGCCCCATCGGCATGCACCACGGCGCTGCACGCGCCCGCGATCGCGGCGGCAAAAACGATGCATCGCTCCAACCGTCCCCGCTCGAGCGGCGCGGTGAACCGATCCAGCACGACCCTCTGCACGGCCGCGCACGCCGGAGCGGTCAATACGCAGATCCCGAAGGGTGCCAGCATGAACGCGACCACGAGCAAGAAGAGGAGAAAACGCGCTTCATCCGAGCAGGCGATCGCGATCAACATCTGGTTCTCCAGCGTCGCGGAGCCCTCCGCGAACGCACAGGTAAGCGAGCGTCGCCGCGAATCCGGCAGCGAGCGTCTGACAGAGGAGGTGGGGGCAAACGCAAAGGGCGAGGACCCCCGCCGCGTACGCAGCCACGACGGAGGCAGCGAAGGACTCGTCCTGACGCCGTGAGGGACCGGACACCATCTCGCCTCCCGCCCAGGGCGCGGCCCCGATCCACGGGGGGGCGATGATGAGGAAAGATCGCTCCGGCAAGAGGGGGAGCTGCGAGGCCGCGGTCACCGCCGCCAGCGTGGCGGCTCCGAGGGCAACGAAGCCGACCGAGGGCGCGGACGCCGACAATCTGGCAAATGGGCGCGACAAACTGGCTGTGCACACAGAGAGAAAGATGGGCAGGCAGAGGGAGGTCGAGAGCGCCGCCGCCTGGGTGACGCTCATCGCAGCTCCCAACGCCTGCTCAGCCAGAGGTAGTGCAGCGCGAGCAGCGAGATGGAGAGCGCGAGACCCACGTCGCCGCTGCTCTCGAGCGCTGCGCGGGCCAGTCGGAGGGCGCGGTCCATGCGCCGCTGGCTTTGCAACTGGAAAGCCAACGGGGCGCCCTCTGAGGCGCCCCGCTGCGACCGCTACGAGATGTAGAACGTAGAGTGGTCGTTCCGTCGCGGCGTGGCCGCGAGGGTGCTTATCGCGGCGCCCGCACCGCCTCGGTCTGCTTCTGCGCCACCACCGGCTGCTTGCGGTGCACCACGATGGTCCGCTGCGTCTGCAGATCGTCGTCCTCGCGCGCGATGATCACCACCGTGCTGTTCCCGGGCTTCAGCGTCAGGTCGGTCTGGAAGTCCAGCTGCGTCGGACCTCCCAACGCCTGCTGCCCCGGCTTGCGAGCGGTGCGGAAGAAGACCTTCCGGTAGTCGTTCTCGTGCTGGATGAAGATCTGCAGATCGCGCATGCCGTTCGTGTCGGCGGCGCTCCCCGTCAGCGTCAGGTGATCCTGGTCCGTATCCACTCCACCCTTCGAGGTGTCCAGATTGGCCAGCTTGATCGACGGGGCCTCGGACTGCATGACCTCGGTCACGAGCTTGAGGTTCGGCTTCGCGCCGGCTGCTTCCTTCGCTGCCGCCAGCGGCAAGAAGCCCATCCGCCCCTTCTGCCACTCCACGCGCCAGAACTGACCGACCTTCCCGTGCACCGGGAACACCGCGCCCTTCTTCACCATCGCCAGCCGGGCGCCGTTCTCCTGTGCGCTGGCCAGGATGGTCGTGTCCACCTGTGTGCGCACCGGCTGGGTAGCCGCGGTGAGCGGCACGGCGGGCGCCGTGGGGAGGAGCAGCTTGTCTCGCTGCGCCTCGTACAGCTCCTTGTCGCCGACCTCCAGGCGCACCGGGACCGCCTCATCCAGCGGCTTCTTCACTTCCAGCACGAAGGTAGCGCTTTTCACCTCGCCGGGCTTGAGGGGGCCGAGCTTGGTGCGTCCCTTCTTCACGTTGATCTTGTCCTCGGACAGGTTCCGCAGCGCCGCGTAGGCGTCGAACGCCGTCCCGGTGCCGACGTTCTTCACGTCGACGACGATCTCGGCGGTCTCGCCCTTGTCACCCTTGTGCAGGAGGCCGTCGTTTCCGGCGATCTGCCAGGTCCAGGCGAACGCCGGCCTGGGCAGCTCGGCGATGTCGGTCTCCGCGCGCGCTTCCTCGAGCTGATCGCCCGCCTCGTCTTCCCAGCGCAGCGTGATGTCGTCCTTCCGCGACGGCATGTAGCGCGGGATCTTGATCGGCACGGTCCATACGCGCTTCTCTCCCGGCTGGAGCTGGCCGAAGACGAACTCGCGCCGGTCGAGCACGGGGTTGTCGCTCTTGGTGTAGGCGCGCAGCCGCGAGAGCGGGGTCGATCCGGTGTTGTGCGCCGTCACCGCGATCTCCATCGTGCCGCCGGCCTGGGTCCGCGGAGCGCGGATCTCCGCCTGCACCTTCGCCTGCCCCTTCGCCGCGCCCGGCGCTGCGGCGGCCCAGTTCACGCCCATGGTCTCCAGCGTCTTGCGCACCTTCTCCATCTCGGTGGCCCGGCGCTGCTCGACGAACGGCTTCGCCTGCTGCAGCTGCTGCCGCCGGTCGGTGGAGCTCGCCTGCAGGAGCAAGTCGCGGCAGAACTCGATCTGGTAGTCGACGACGACGCCATCCTCGTCCGAGGGATCGTCGTCGTCCTCCTCCGGCGCCTGCCCGGCCTCGATCAGCTCCCGGTTCTTCCGCTCCTTCGCCGTCTCCTCCTTGACGAAGCGCAGGGTCTCCAGCGGCTTCTGCTGCACGCGCTCGCGGCCCGCCTTGGCCTGCTCCTCGTCGCGGGCGAAGCCGTTGAAGAAGTGCTTGTCGTAGTCCGCCTCCCGGAACGTCTTGGGCGGGGCGAAGAGATCGATGCGCTCCTTGAGGATGCGCGCCGGCACCAGCTCGATGTCCGGAACGATGCCCACTTCCTGGATGGAGACGTCGCCCGGCGTGAGGTACTGCGCGATGGTCAGCTTGAGGGCGCTCTCGTCGCCGGTGTCGCGATCCTTGAAGTCGTAGAGCACCTGCACCGAGCCCTTCCCGAAGCTCTGGCGGCCGACGATGATGGCGCGGTTCAGGTTCTTGAGGGCGCCGGCGACGATCTCGGAAGCGGACGCGCTCTCGCTGCTGATCAGCACGGCCATGGGGAACTCGCGCTCCGCGCCGTCCGCGCGGGCCAGCTTGGGCTCGCGCAGCGTGCCGTTCACGCCCACGGTGGTGACGATGGTCCCTTCCTCGACGAAGGCGTCGCTCACCTGGATGGCCTGCTCCAGGAGCCCGCCGGGGTTGCCGCGCATGTCGAGCACCAGCCCACGCAGGGTGCCGCCGTTCTGCTGCTTCATGGCGCGGATGGCGCCCATCATGTCGCGGGTGGTGGTGCCGGAGAACCCGCTCAAGCGGACGTATCCGATGCCGTTGTCGAGCAGCTTGGAGGTCACGGTCTCGTAGGTGACCAGCGCCCGGGTGAGATCGAGCCGGCGCGCCTCCGCGCCCTTGTGCGAGACCCAGATGCTCACCTTGGTGCCGGGCTTGCCGCGCATGCGATCGACGGCCTCCTGCAGCTCCATGCTCACGGTGGAGTCGTTGTCGATCTGGGTGATGACGTCGCCCTTCTTCACCCCGCCCTTGTACGCGGGCGTGTTCTTCAGCACCTTGCGGACCGTGAGCTTGTCCTCGATCATCGAGATGACGAACCCCAGGCCCCCGAACTCGCCGCGGGTCTGGACCTTCATCTCCTTGTAGACGTCCGGCTTGAGGAGCCAGGAGTGCGGGTCCAGCGTGGAGAGCATGCCGTTGATCGCCGCGTACTCGATCTCGCGCTGGTCGGACTGGGTGACCAGGTTGTCGCGCACGAAGGTGAAGACCTCGTGCATCTTGAGCGGGATCTGCCAGATGGAGTCGATGTCGCGGTAATCGAACTCCTTGGTGGCATTGCCCACCGTCACCCGGACCCGGTTCTCGGGGATGCTGGGATTGGCGTGGCCGCATCCGGCCAGCTGCGACCGATTCGTCTCCAGCACTCCGCCCTGCGGAGCGGCATTGGAGGGTCCGGCCAGCGAGGTGCCCGGCTCGCGATTCGCCGGGCGGTCGTCGCAAGGCGGCCCGCCCACTTCGACCATCACCTCGGCGACCTGCCGCTCCACCGCTTCGAGGGCCGAGGTGAACATCTCCTTGGGATTGATCCGGCTCGGGTCGACGTAGTTGTCCTTGATCTGGACGATGGTCTTGCGGAAGACGTCGAGGCTCGCCAGGTCGTAGTTCTTGTCCTTCTGTGAATCGACGGCGGCGAGCGCCTCGCGCGCTTGGAGCGGGCCGCGGTCGCTGGAGAGGGCCAGGAGCGAGGCGACGACGGCGGCGGGAGCGAGGAGGGCGAGGCGAACGTGCTTGCGCATGGGCGGCGGCTCTTTCGGCAGGCGGGCTTCAGAAGAGGATATCCAGCACGCCCTCGGCCAACAAGGAACGCACCGTTCTCCAACGTTTAAACAGCTGCGCGGTCGCGGGCATGCCGAAGTGCTCAGCGGCGGACGACGGCATAGCCTTTTCCCTTCAGGGCCGCGATCAACGCCTCGATGTGCTCGGGTCCCCGGGTCTCGAGCGTCACGTCGATCTCGGTGTCCCCGATGGCCCCCTGTAAAAACGCCCTGTTGTGGTGCACTTCCAGGACGTTGGCCCGCTCGGCCGCCACCGCCGCCAGGACCCCGGCCAACATTCCGGGCCGGTCGGGCACCCGGACGGCGATGATGACGCGGCGGCCCTCGACCACCAGGCCGCGCTCGATGATGCGGGCGATGACGTTCGGGTCGATGTTGCCGCCGGAGATCGCGCATACGACCTTGGTCGCCGGCTGCAAGCCTTTGATCTTGTGCTGCAAGAGTGCGGCGGCGGGAGCGGCGCCCGCTCCTTCGGCCACCGTCTTCTCGCGCTCGATCAGGGCCAGGATGGCGTTGGCCACTTCCTCGTCGTCGACGCCGACGATCTCGTCCACGTACTTGCGGAAGAGCGGGAGCGTCCGCTCTCCGGCCCGTTTCACCGCGATGCCGTCGGCGAGCGTGGTGGCGTTCGGGATCAGGATGGGCCCGCCGGCGTCGAGGGCGGCCCGCATCTTCGGCAGGTGGGACGACTCGACGCCCACCACCCGCACCGACGGCTTCAGCGACTTCATCGCCAGCGCCATGCCGCCGAGCCACCCTCCTCCGCCGATGGAGGCGACCAGGACGTCCACGTCGGGGACCTGCTCGAGGATCTCCAGCGCGGCGGTGCCCTGGCCGGCGATGACCGCGTCGTCGTCGAAGGCGTGGATGAAGACGTAGCCCTTCTCCTGCTGCAGCCGGCGGGCCTCGGCGTACGCGTCGTCATAGTTGTTTCCGCAGAGGATGATGTGGGCGCCGAACTTGCGAGTCGCCTGCACCTTGCTGAGCGGCGCCGTCTCCGGCATCACGATCGTGGCTTCGATGCCAAGCCGCTGCGCGTTGTAGGCGACGGCCTGGGCGTGATTTCCGGCGCTGGCCGCGACGACTCCGCGCTTGCGCTCTTCCGGCGCGAGCAGGGCGAACTTGTTGGCGGCGCCGCGCTCCTTGAACGAGCCGGTGCGATGCAGGTTCTCCAGCTTGAAGTGGACCTGGGCGCCGCAGAGCTCGCTGAACGGCTCGGAGAGCGGGCACGGCGTGACCGCCACGATGCCGCGGATGCGGTCGCGGGCGGCGAGGACGTCCTGGACGGTGAGCACGGCGCGGCAGGGTGACCGTCCCGGGGGCTGGGGTCAAGGATGTCGTGTGGGATGAAGTCGCAGCTGCCACGGGTTGTGTAAACAGGCGCAACGACTCAGTTTGAGCGACTGGGGGTCCGGATGGCAGGCAAGGCAAGTGGCAAGGGGATCGATCGGCTGCCGGTCATCAATGAAACCGAGGCGGATCGGCGGACGATCGAGGTCTACGAGCTGGCGACGCGCAAGCTGCGCGTCGGCCGGGTCCCTCTGCTGTTCAAGGCCCTGGCGGCCGAGAAGGCGCTCCTCCCCTGCTGGCATGCCATGCGGCCGGCCATCCGCGTCCGGGCATTCGAGGAAGCGGCCGACGACCTGCGCGCCCGCGCCGCGCAGATCGCCGTCGACCTGGGGTGCCCCTTGATCGAGACGCAGCTCGAGTGGGCCGGGTACGACGTCGACGAGATCGACGAGATCCGCGGGCAGGTGGACATCTTCCATTACGTCAACGCGAAGCTGCTGATGGCGGCCTGTGTTCTCGCTGAAGCGCTGCAAGGCGGGGTGGGCGGCGTGTCACGCGGTCCTCGCGGCGAGCAGCGCGTCCCTCGCGGCGTGCCGCAGGACATGGACCCCATCGAGCTGGTTTCAGAGGACGCGGACGGCGCGCTGGGGAAAATGTTCCGCGGCATCCGCGCGCACCTCGGGCTCGGGCTCGTGCCGGACGACTTCCGCGCTCTGGGGCGGTGGCCCAAGTACCTCGAGCTGGCCTGGTCCGACGCGCGCAAGCGCGACGAGGAGAGCGGCGGCGCCGTGAAGGACCTGGGGGCGCAGGCGGAAGATGCCGCGCGGCAGCTTCCCATCCGGGTCGAGGTGACCGCCGACTCGCTCCGCGAGGCGGGAGCGGATCTGTCGCGCGTCCGCGCGCTGGTCCAGCGCTTCCGGCGCGCGCTGCCGGCGCTGGTGCTCGACCTGGCCCTGTTCAAGGTGCAGCTCGACGGCGCGGAATCGGCGCGCGAGAGCCCGTTCCCGATCCGGTGGAAGTACATCTCCTCGGACGAGTACACGACGGTGGGGCTGGACGAGCCGGTGAAGCTGCGGGCGGGAGACCCGAAGGACCTGGACGACTCGGACAGTCCACTTCGGTCCGAGTAGTTGCTCTCCTGCAGTACGATGCGGAGATGCAACTCCATTGGGCGATCTTGATCGCTGGCACGTTCGGCATGGCCCACGCGGCGCCGGGAGAGCGCACCGTCGCGATCACCTTCGATGATCTTCCGGCCGCCGGCGCGGGGAATCCCGACGAGGATCCTGCGCTGACCACGGACGTCATCCGGGCGATCAACACGTCGATCGTGACCGCCCTGGCCGCCCACCACGTGCCTGCGACGGCGTTCGTGAACGAGCGTGGAATTGCACCGAACCCGGACGCATCCGCCCGCCAGCAGATCGTCGCGCAATGGACCGCCGCCGGGATGGATCTGGGAAATCACACCTGGTCGCATGCGGATTTCAATCCCCTGTCCGTCGAGGAGTTTGAACAGGAGATCGAGAAGGGCGAGCCGACGATTCAACGTCTGATGCGTGACGCCGGCAAGAAGCTCACCTGGTTCCGATTTCCCATGAACCACACGGGCGGAGAGGCCGCAAAACACGACGCGATCGCGCGATATCTTTCCCATCGCGGGTACAAGGCCGCGGTGAGCACGATCGAGAACGAGGATTACGAGTTCGAGCGAGCGTATCGGGCGATGCTCGCCGCGCACGACGCCAGCGCGGCGAGAAAGCTTCGGGCGGAGTACCTGCGGTACACGGCCACCGAGATCGACTACTACGCCGCGCTGCACCGGCAGATCTTCGGACGCGAAACGGCGCACGTCATGCTCTTGCATGCGAACAGGCTCAATGCCGGGCTCATCGAGGACATCCTCGACCTGTTCGAGGCGCGGCATTATCGTTTCGTCACTCTTGCGGAAGCGCAATCGGACCCGGCGTTTCTCACGCCGGACACGTTCATGACGAAGTTCGGGCCGATGTGGGGCTACCGGTGGGCCAGCGTCCTCGGCGTTCCGGTCGACGGCAGCAAGGAGACCGAACCGCCTGGCTGGGTCACGGCATACGGCCGCGATCAGACTACGCGCTAGTGGCCCGAGCGCGCTCCCCTCCGAGTTGTCCACAGGCAACCCGTCCCGCGACGGGTTGAGAAGTGAACGCTTGGTTCAACCGGTTGAACTTGCACGATGCCGTCCAACGTTGGTGCCGTCGAGGCTGAGCTGTTCCAGTCCGGAAGCCGCGTGAAACCATCGGGGGCGAGACGGGCGTCCAGAACCTCCGCGGCTGTCTCGAGGATCCGGTCTTCCCGCTTCTTGTCCACGCGCTCAGCGCACCTGCGCCACCTTGCCGCCGAACAGCCGATCCACCGCGGCGAGGAGGTCGTCGCTGGGCGCGACCCGGGTGCCCTTCAGCGCGATCTTCGTCTCGGCTGAGCCGGGAACCAAGATACTGAGCGACGTGCTGCAGGACCCGGGGTACTTGCCGAACAGGGTCTTCAGCTCCGCGAGCCTCTCGGACGTGGCCTGTTCGGCGGAGAGCTTCAGCTCGATCCGCGTCGCCTTCGCCGCGCGCACATCTGCCAATCGCGAGACCTCGTCGACCTTGATCTCGGGAGACGGCTCGGAGGTGTCCTGCTGCTGCGCCTCCGCGCCGAACTTCTCCGCCATCCGCACCATGCCGCGCACCAGCACCGGCTCGTCGCCTTTCAGCAGCGACTCGTACTTCTGCGCGATGTCCTCGTAGATGACGAGGTCGCGTGCGCCGCTCAGGTCCTCGAGCGTAGCGAAGGCGATCCTCTTCCCCGTCTTCGTCAACCGCTCGCGCCAGCCCTGGATGATGCCGGCCACTGCCACCTTCTCGAATCCGCGGGCGGTGGTGAGCGATGCGCAGGTGTGCGTGGCGAAGCGCTTCACGTCCTCCGCATAGCGCGCCAGCGGATGTCCCGTGATGTAGAAGCCCAGGGCTTGCTTCTCCAGCGCGAGGCGCTCGCGCTCGCTCCACTCCTCCCTGCCGAAGACGCGTTCTTCGGGCGGCTTGTCCGCCGCCTTCGGTCCGCCGCCGAAAAGACCGAACTGCCCCGACTCGCGGTCCTTCTGCGCCGACGCTCCCTGCTGCACGGCGGCTTCGATGCACTCGAACAGTGCCTTGCGAGGCTTGCCCGCGAAGTCGAAGGCGCCCCCGGTGACCAGCGCCTCGACGACCTTCTTGTTGATCTTGCGGGTGTCGATGCGCCCGCAGAAGTCGAACAAGCCCGTGAATGGCTTGGTGCGGGCGGCAACGATGGCCTCGATGGCGTTCTCGCCCACGCCTTTGATGGCGCCGAGCCCGAAGCGGATGAGCTGCTTGCCGGGCTTGTTCGGGTCGGGGGCGACGCCGAAGGCGAGGTCCGAGTCGTTGACGTCCGGCGGCAGTACCGTGATGCCGTCCGAACGCGCCTCGGCGATATGCGCGACCACCTTGTCCGTGTTGTCCTTCTCCGACGTGAGCAGCGCCGCCATGAACTCGACCGGGTGATGCGCTTTCAGCCAGGCCGTTTGATAGGTGATCAATCCGTACGCGGCGGAATGGCTTTTGTTAAAACTGTAGGCCGCAAATTGCTCCATCGTGTCGAAAAGCTCTGTGGCGAGCTTTGCATCGACGCCATTCTTGGTGCAGCCTTCGACGAAGCCGCTGCGCTCCTGCGCCATCAGGTCGGCCTTCTTCTTCCCCATGGCGCGGCGGAGCAGGTCGGCTCGGCCGAGCGAGTACCCACCCAGCACCTGCGCGATCTGCATCACCTGCTCCTGGTACACGATGACGCCATAAGTGTCCCGCAGGATGGGCTCGAGCTTCGGGTGCGGATAGGCGACGCGCTCGCGGCCATGCTTGCGATTGATGAAGATGTCCACCATGCCGGAATCGAGCGGCCCGGGCCGGTACAGCGCGCCGGCGGCGATGACGTCCTCGAACACGCTGGGCTTGAGCTTCTTCACCATCTCGGTGAAGCCGCTCGACTCCATCTGGAAGATGCCCGCCGTGTCTCCGCTCGAGATCAGCTGATACGTCTTCTTGTCGTCGAGGGGCAGCAGGGAGAGGTCGAGCTGTTCCTCCGGCTTCTTGCCGCGATTGATCAGCTTGACCGCGTTGCTGATCACCGTGAGCGTCGTCAGCCCGAGGAAGTCGAACTTGACGAGCCCGGCGAGCTCCACCTCGTCCTTGGCGAACTGGGTGACCAGCTCGCCGTTCTGGCCCCGGCAGAGAGGCACGTACTCCCAGAGCGGCTTTTCTCCGATGACGACGCCTGCGGCGTGCATCCCGGTCGAGCGCGTCAGCCCCTCCAGCGCTCGCGCGTACTCGATGATCGCCTTGAAGACCGGCTTCTGCTCCTGGATCTGGGTGAGCTTGGGCTCCACCTCCAGCGCCTTCGCGATGGTGGCGGGGTGGCCGTCGATCAGGTTGGGGATGTTGCGGGTGAGCTCGTTCACCTCGGCGAACGGCAGCCCCATCACCCGGGCCACGTCCTTGATCGCGCTCTTCGCCGAGAGCGCGCCGTAGGTGATGATCTGCGCGACGTTGTCCTTGCCGTACTTGTCCGTGACGTACCGGATGACCTCGTCGCGCCGGTTCATGCAGAAGTCGACGTCGAAGTCCGGCATCGAGACGCGCTCGGGGTTGAGGAAGCGCTCGAACAGCAGCTTGTTGACGATGGGATCGATGTCGGTGATGCGCAGCGAGTAGGCCACCAGCGAGCCGGCCCCCGAGCCGCGCCCCGG
>Ga0070708_100002626_pt1 | contig 13911 bp, 14 predicted proteins | sample KBSK5503metaG_FD_65469 | JGI IMG/M metagenome (GOLD analysis project Ga0070708, IMG submission 65469) | Corn, switchgrass and miscanthus rhizosphere microbial communities from Kellogg Biological Station, Michigan, USA - KBS K5-50-3 metaG | ecosystem: Host-associated > Plants > Roots >...
GCCCGTCGAATGTGATGTCATCGTCTGCAGCGACAATCCCAACGCAATCCAGGTCGCATGCGAACTAGCCTCGAAAATCCCCGGTGTGCGCGCAATCGACGGTGGAAAGCTGGAGAATGCGCGCATAGTAGAACAGATCACAGCTCTTCTGATTGGTCTCAACATCCGGCACAAGGGGCATTCCGGAATTCGCATCACAGGTTTGCCGAGCGCGGCCTACAAGTCGTAGCGCCGACAGCCCTTCGACTCCGCTCAGGTCAGGCTTTTACGGCTGTCTCGAGGGTCACGTTTTCCGGGCAGACGCCCGCATGACGGTTGGCAGGACGGCGGCGCTACAATTTACGCCGCAAGCAAACCATGAATGATTCCGGCCCCCACGATTCGGCTATCGAGTTCCGTAATGTTTCCTATCGGCTCGATGGGGGTCGCGAACTTCTGTCTCAGCTCAACCTTCAAATCCTCCGCGGAGAGACATTGGTTCTCCTCGGGCGGAGCGGCTCCGGCAAGACCACGACGTTAAAGCTGATAAATCACCTGCTTGCCCCCAGTGAAGGCGAGATTCGTGTCGAGGGACGCAGCACGACTACAGAATGGGACGTCATCCGCCTGCGCCGTATGATCGGCTACGTAATTCAGGACGTAGGTCTGTTCCCTCACTTCACGGTCGAGCGCAATGTCGCGCTGGTCCCAAAAATCGAGAAATGGCCGGCAGAGCGCATCCAGAAGCGGGTGCGTGAGCTGCTGCACCTCGTCGGACTTGATTCACAGATCGCGTCGCGCTATCCGCGCGAGCTTTCTGGAGGCCAACGGCAGAGGGTGGGCGTGGCGCGTGCACTCGCGGCCGATCCGCCCATTCTCCTCATGGACGAACCCTTTGGCGCACTCGATCCCATCACGCGTGCTGAATTACAGCGCGAATTTCTTTCTCTGCAAAACCGCCTGCAGAAGACCGTAGTTTTCGTCACTCATGACATGCGAGAAGCATTGCTGCTTGGCACCCGGATCGCGCTGATCGAGGCGGGGCGCCTGGTTGCGCTAAATACGCCCGAAGAATTCCTGCATTCGAAAGATTCGCTGGTTGTCGCCTACGTAGACGCATTTCGCACTGATCTGAAAACCTCCGACAAGCGAGGTAATTCATGAACGTCTGGCAATTCATGTCGCAGAACCGCACCGAGGTGCTGGAGCTGACACTAGAGCACCTTTGGCTGGTCGGGGTATCCATGGCACTGGCGGTGTTGATCGGAATTCCACTTGGGATTCTGATCACCCGCTGGCCGAAGCTGAACAAACCAGTGCTCGGCGGCGCGAATATTATTCAGACCGTTCCAAGCCTTGCTCTTTTCGGATTCCTCCTGCCAGTCCCGTGGATTGGGGAGCGCGCCGACCGTCTGGCTATTCTCGCACTCACGCTGTATGCACTGCTGCCGTTGATTCGGAATACTTACACCGGAATCAGAGGAGTCGATCGTGCAGTCGTAGAAGCCGGACGCGGCATGGGTATGACGGATCGTCAACTTTTATTTCAGGTCGAGCTGCCTTTAGCTCTGGGAGTAATCATCGCTGGCGTGCGCGTCGCCACAGTGATCTCGGTCGGCCTCGCAACCATTGCCGCTGCCATCGGCGCAGGCGGCCTGGGAGAATTCATTTTTCGCGGACTTGCGATGGTGAGCAATCAGCTGATTCTGGTCGGCGCCATTCCCGCCGCAGCACTGGCGATGCTGGCCGACGTGAGCCTAGGATGGCTGGAAAAGAGGTTATTGCCACACTAGCTCGCTAACACACGCAGCAAGCTGCATCTCTATGAAATATTTTCCGAACCGTGGTAGAGGCGGTTGCTTACCGTCTCCGCTTAACCTATGACCAGCCGATTTGCCGCCTTTCTCCTTTTCGCTGCCTTGCTGTGTTCTTGCGGGCCTGCGGGCGAAAACCGCGTGGTCATCGGGTCCAAAAATTTCACCGAGCAGCTTATCCTGGGCGAACTGATGGCGCAGCAACTCGAGTCGCACACAAGTCTCCACGTCGAGCGCCGTTTCTATCTAGCGGGAACCTTCATCTGCCAACAAGCAATTCTGGCGGGGAGAATCGACGTGTATCCCGAATACACGGGGACGGCGTTGACTGCGATTTTGAAAGAGAAGCCGACCGGCAACCGGCAGGATGTTTATAGTCGTGTCAAAACTGAGTACGAGAAGCGCTTCGGTCTGGAAGTCGGCCCGCCCCTGGGTTTTAATGATACGTTCGCTATCGAAATTCGCGGCGAGGATGCGCGACGTCTGAATTTGAAAACCATCTCGCAGGCAGCGGCCTACACCCCGCGATGGCGTGCTGGCTTCGGCTACGAATTCATGGAACGCTCCGACGGATACAAAGGCCTAGTCGCAACCTACGGCCTGCGTTTCGCTTCTTCGCCGCGAATCATGGACCTCGGACTGCTTACCCGTGCCTTGAAAGACAAGCAAATCGACCTGATCGCCGGAAATGCCACCGACGGCCTCATCCCAGCGCTCGACCTTGTCGTCCTGGAAGATGATCGCCACTACTTCCCGCCTTATGAAGCGGTATCCATCATCCGCAAGGAAGCGCTCGCACGGCATCCCGAAATTGGACAGGCGCTTGATGACCTCGCGGGCAAAATTTCCGACGACGATATGCGCCAATTGAACTATGCCGTGGACGGCCAGCATCGCGATGCGAAGGAAGTGGTGCGGGAATTCCTGCGAAGAAAGGGGCTGGTACGGTGACCGCCAACCGCGACACTGATGCCGCCTGGAAATACCACAATGGCACTAAACATTCCTACCACAGCGTACGGGTTCATCCGCATTTTCTCGATTGGGACAACAAGCCGCTACTGTTCAAGATCTATCCCACGTTGGAAGTGATGCGTCTGCCGAAAGAGTTCAAGCAGACGGGCGTGGCTGCACTTTCGGCGATTGCGACGACAAATGTCCCGGTGCAATGCGAGGCTCTCCCCGATCCGGAGAAGCTTGCGCAACTGCTGTTTCTTTCCGCCGGGGTGACGAAAAGCAAGAAGTATCCGGGTGGGGAGATTTTCTTTCGCGCGGCAGCCTGCACCGGCGCGCTATACGAGATCGAACTGTACATTGTTTGTGCTGATCTTCCCGGGCTTGAGGCTGGGATCTATCACTTCGGCGCCGCTGAATTCGGTTTGCGCCAACTACGCAAAGGCGAATACCGGCAGGTTCTGGTGGAGGCGACTGCCACCGAGCCCGCAGTCGCCTGCGCGCCCGTCATCATTATCTGTACTGGGACTTATTGGCGTAATGCTTGGAAATATCGGTCGCGCACGTACCGGCATTTCGGCTGGGACAACGGAACCATCCTCGCGAATCTTCTCGCGGTGAGCTCTGCACTGGCACTCCCTGCCAAAATCGTATGCGCGTTCAGCGATGCTCAGGTAAACAGGTTGATCGGCGTCGATACCAAACGCGAAGTTACCTTCTCGATTGTGGCGATCGGTCATACCTCCGCTGCGCCACCATCACCTCCCGGAGAAATCGAGCCGCTCGAATTGCCCGTAGTCTCTTATTCGAAGGCGGAAGTGGACTATCCCGCTATGCGCCAAATGCACGAAGCGTCTTCGCTGGTTTCCGCTGAGGAAGTGGCTGCGTGGCGACGAAAAATGCCGGACAGCAAGACACCGGCACACAAGACCGGTGGAATTGTCTTGCAGCCGCCCAGTGATGCAGATATTCCTCGCGATACGATCGAACAAGTAATCCTGCGGCGCGGTTCAACGCGCAAGTTCTTTCAAGGGGCGATTACGCTCGTTCAGCTCGCCACCATACTGGATCGCGCCATGCGGGGAGTGCACGCCGACTTCCTCGATCCGCTAAGTGCCCGGTTAAACGATCTCTATCTCATCGTGAACAACGTCGATGGATTGGCTTCGGGCGCCTACTTCTATGCTCGCGATCGGCAAGAACTTGAATTATTAAAAGCAGGCAATTTCCGGAAACAAGCCGGGCACCTTGGCCTGGAGCAGGACTTGCCTGCCGATGCCAGCGTGGACGTATTTTTTTTGGCCGATCTGCGCCGGGTCCTTGACCGATTTGGTAACCGCGGGTATCGGGCCGTGCAATTGGAAGCCGGTATTCTCGGCGGAAAACTTTATATCGCCGCCTATGCTCAGCGTGTTGGCGCAAGTGGCCTAACATTTTATGATGACGACGTAGTTAGCTTCTTCTCTCCCCATGCGAAAGGTAAGAACGCAATTTTCCTCGTCGCATTAGGCAACAGTGCAGCGAAGCGGAAACAGATGGAGAGCGAACAACACCAGTGTTGAGCGATCGCAACCGTGTCACTGGTTGGCCTCGCCATGGGAATTGCTGGCGGATTCGAAAATCGCCTCTACGCCGGCGCAGCTTCATCTGCGGGTTGAACATCCTTCGCCAGAACTGGACACGTCGACAAGCGCGACCGTTAGGATTTCCTGGAGGACCGGCGCGTGGAAGTGTGGGCATTCTGGAGTTGGTCCGCCGATAACCAGCAATCGGCAGATAGCAGCTTGGCCCCGAGGGTTCGAGCATTGCTCCGATGCTCCAGAGGCGGCGTCTGGACACTCGCTGGTCCCTTGTAAAGGCCTCCGTTGTCTATTACAATAAAATTGTACCGAAACAGTACTATTTGTGATCTACCTAGGTGGGCAGTCCGTAAGGCTCTTCCAAGGGCAGAGGCGTCAGCGATGATTCGATTAGGCAAACTCACCGACTACGGGCTAGTTCTGATGACCTGTATTGCACGCAATCACGAACGGTCCCTACACACGGCGCGCGACTTAGCTATGGAGTCACGGCTCCCGCTGCCGACCGTGAGCAAGCTTCTGAAGGAGCTCCTGCAAAGTGGGTTGCTGATTTCACATCGTGGCATGAGAGGTGGGTATAGCTTGGCGAAGGAACCGCACGACATCTCCGTGGCCGAGATCGTGGCTGCTCTTGAGGGTCCCATCGCACTTACGGAGTGCAGCACCGACATTTCCGGGCTGTGTGACCTGGAGCGATATTGTCCCATCAAGAGCAATCAGCGGATCATCAGCCAGGTGGTGCGAGGGGCCTTAGAAAAGGTAATGCTGTCCGACTTGATTCAACCTCTGCAGCTGACGGCGATCAAGGATGCGCGCGGCAATGTGGTGCCCACAATTGGTTTTGTGTCCGGGAGAATGCAATGAGTTCAAACCTAAATACGATTCGAGACTTGGCCGATCGAGAGTACAAGTGGGGGTTTGTTACAGATATCGAAGAGGAAAGAGTCCCCAAGGGCCTGAACGAGGAAACCATTCGTGTGATCTCGGCCAAGAAAGACGAACCGGAGTTCATGCTCCAGTGGAGGCTGAAGGCCTATCACCACTGGGCGTCGCTGGAAAGGGCCGAAGCCGAACCTAAGTGGGCCAACATCAAATACGGGCCCATCAACTATCAGGAGATCACGTACTACTCGGCCCCGAAACGGAAGCTCAGCCTGCAGAACCTGGAGGAACTGGACCCAGAGATCCTGCGCACTTACGAAAAACTCGGTATTCCCCTCGAGGAGCAGAAGCTCCTCGCAGGTGTGGCCGTGGACGCAGTGTTCGACAGCGTTTCCGTAGCTACCACGTTCAAGGATAAGCTGGCTGAGATCGGCGTTATCTTCTGCTCATTCTCAGAAGCCGTGCAGAAACACCCCGACCTCGTCCAGAAATACTTGGGTTCGGTGGTACCGTACACTGACAACTTTTTCGCCTCGCTCAACGCAGCGGTATTCACTGACGGGTCATTTGTCTACGTGCCAAAGGGAGTTCGCTGTCCGCTGGAGCTGTCCACCTATTTCCGCATTAACGCTGCGGAGACGGGCCAGTTCGAGCGCACGCTGATCGTTGCCGACGAGGGCTCCTACGTTAGCTATTTGGAAGGCTGCACCGCCCCGATCCGCGATCAAAACCAGTTGCATGCTGCGGTAGTTGAGTTGGTTGCGCTCGATAACGCACAGATCAAGTACTCCACTGTGCAGAACTGGTACCCAGGGGACAAAGAAGGCAAGGGCGGGATTTACAACTTCGTTACCAAGCGCGGCAAATGTCTGGGTGTGAACTCGAAGATCTCCTGGACGCAAGTGGAGACCGGATCGGCCATCACCTGGAAATATCCGAGCTGCATCTTGCAAGGGGACAACTCGGTGGGTGAGTTCTACTCGGTTGCTCTCACCAATAATTACCAGCAGGCCGACACCGGCACGAAGATGATCCACATCGGGAAGAACACGCGCAGCACTGTTGTCTCCAAGGGCCTCTCTGCCGGTCATGGGCAGAACACCTACCGAGGACTGGTGAAAATCCTGAAAGGCGCCACCGGGGCACGCAATTACACGCAGTGCGACTCGCTCCTGATCGGCGACAAATGCGGCGCTCACACGTTCCCGTACATCGAGGTAAGGAACTCCACGGCGCGTATGGAACACGAGGCTTCCACGTCGAAAATTGGCGAGGACCAGCTCTTTTATCTCCGCCAGCGCGGATTAAAACCGGAAGATGCGGTTTCCATGATCGTGAATGGCTTCTGCAAGCGCGTGTTCCGCGAACTCCCCATGGAGTTCGCAGTAGAGGCTCAGAAACTGTTAAGTGTCAGCCTGGAGGGCAGCGTCGGCTAAGCCAAGATCCCAGAGGAAAACCTTGCGACGATAGTGGCGCGCGAGAGGAAAGGTAAGTAATGAGTCTGCTGGAAATTAAGAATCTTTACGTCGAAGTGGATAACCACGAGATCCTCAAGGGCATTGATCTGAGGGTGAACGCCGGCGAAATGCACTCCATCATGGGGCCGAACGGTTCGGGTAAGAGCACGCTGGCGCAAGTCCTGGCGCGTCGTGAGAGCTACAACGTGACCACGGGCGAAGTGTTTTATGACGGCAAAGACCTGCTCGCCATGAAACCGGAGGAAGTCGCATGTGAAGGCATCTTCATGGCATTCCAGTACCCGGTGGAGATTCCCGGCATCAGTAACGCGTATTTCCTCCGCTCGGCACTGAATGCGATCCGAAGGCACCGCGGATTGGATGAGGTTGATGCCATGGATTTCCTGCCCATGTTCCGGGAGAAGCTAAAGCTGCTGGACATGGACGAGAAACTCATGAACCGTTCGGTGAACGAGGACTTCTCCGGCGGCGAGAAGAAACGTAATGAGATTCTACAGATGGCGGTGCTGGAGCCGAAACTTGCCATTCTGGACGAGACGGATTCGGGTCTGGACATTGACGCGATGAGGATCGTGGCCAAAGGCGTCAACTCTATGCGTAGCCCGGAGCGGGCCATCGTCGTGGTTACGCATTATCAGCGCCTCTTGAACTACATTGTTCCGGACTTCGTGCACGTGCTGGTGAACGGTCGCATTGTTCGTTCGGGTGGTCCAGAGTTGGCGCTCGAGCTTGAAGAGAAAGGTTACGGGTCGATGGAAGCTGGAGCGCGGCAGGCTACATCCGCTTAAAAGGCTCAAAGGATGAGGAAACAAGAGACGAAGAACGTGATAACCGAGCTGGAAACTTATCTGGAAAGCTTCAGCGAATTCGAGAAGCGTGCCGCGGGGCGCAACCTGCCCTGGTTGCGCAGCCTGCGCGAAGATGCTTTTGCTCGCTTTTGCCAGGTTGGATTCCCCACAACTCACGATGAAGACTGGCGGTTCACGAATGTCTCTGCTATAGCGCGGACCCCTTTCTGTCTCGCTCGCAATGGCTTCGCCCGTGTATCTCAGAAGGAACTGGGGCCGTGGCGGGTTGCGGGGGTTGCCTGCCAGCTCGTGTTTGTGAACGGGCGCTTTGCCCGCGAATTATCGTCCATGGGTAATCTCCCGGTGGGACTGAAGGTGAACGGCTTGGGTAAAGAAATTGCCGACACTCCTACGGAGATTGAACCGCACCTGGGCCGCTACGTTGATACCCAGCGCGATGCCTTCTGCGCGTTGAACACGGCTTTTGCAGAAGACGGAGCGTATGTACACATCCGCAAAGGTGCGGTGGTAGAAGAGCCCATTTACCTCCTGTTTATCTCGTCGGCAGAGAACTCACCCAGCATGAGCCATCCGCGGAACCTGATCGTGGCAGAGGAAGATAGCCAGGCCATCATCGTCGAGGACTACGTGTCGCTCGACCCCGGCCCCGCGTTCTGCAATACGGTCACGGAACTCGTCGCCGGGGACAGCGCGGTTGTTGCTCATTACATGATCGAGCGCGAGCACCGGGAGGCTTTCAACATCTCGACGCTGCGTATCGAGCAGGGAAGAAGCGCGAGCGTCACATCGCACTCAGTGCTGCTGGGGGGAGGTTTGGTGCGCAATAATGTACACCCGGTTCTGATGGGCGAAGGAGGCGAGTGTCTAATTAACGGCCTCTTTGTGGGAAACGGCCGACAGCATCTGGACAACTACATGCTCGTGGAACATGCCAGCCCGCGTTGCGATAGCAGGCAGTTTTACAACGGCATTCTCGACGGCAACGCACACGGCGTCTTTCATGGTCGCATCATCGTGCATAAAGACGCACAGAAAACCGATGCCAAACAGACCAATCGCAACCTGCTACTTTCCGACGAAGCGCAAATCGACACCAAGCCGCAGCTGGAGATCTACGCTGATGACGTGAAATGCACACACGGGGCCACCATCGGCCAGATCGAGGAGGATGCATTGTTCTATTTGCGCTCTCGTGGTATCGACGAGGTCTCCGCACGCAAGCTCCTACTCTTTGCCTTCGCCACCGAATGCCTCGATCGCATGAAGCAGGGGCTTGTTCGCAAGCACATTGAGGGATTGATCAACCACTCTCTATTCCAAGTGGCTAACAAATGTGACGAGGTTAGAGCAAACCGCCGCAGAGATGAAGGTAGAAGCTGGGAGGAAATGGAATGACAGCGGTCGCCAATAGATTACCTCGGGAGTTACGTTCACCGCGGGTGCGTGGTGCAGGCTTCGACGTGGAGAAGGTCCGCCATGACTTTCCCATTCTCCGGGAGAAGGTCCGCGGCAGAACGCTGGTTTACCTGGATAACGCGGCGACATCTCAGAAGCCACAGGTGGTTATTGATGCCATCTCCCGCCATTACGAGCGGGGCAACGCCAACATCCATCGTGGCGTACATTTCCTCTCTGAACACGCGACGGAAGAGCACGAAGCGGCGCGTGGGACGGTGCAGTCTTTCCTTAATGCTGAAGAAGCGAGCGAGATCATTTTTGTTCGCGGTGCGACGGAGGCTATCAACCTGGTAGCGCAGACCTACGGTCGCACCCAGGTTGGCCCTGGTGACGAAGTTCTGATCACGGCCATGGAGCATCACTCCAACATCGTGCCCTGGCAAATCCTGTGCGAACAGAAAGGTGGACGGCTAAGGGTTATTCCGATCAACGAAAGCGGCGAGCTGCTCCTCGAAGAATTTCAGAAGCTGCTGAGTACGCGGACCAAAATCGTAGCGGTAACGCAGGTCTCAAACGCGCTTGGGACAATCAATCCGGTTCGGCGGATCATCGAAATGGCGCATAGCGAAAACATCCCGGTGCTGGTCGATGGAGCACAGGCAGTTCCGCATCTCAAGGTGGACGTGCAGGCTCTGGATTGCGATTTCTACGTTTTTTCGGGTCACAAGTTATACGGGCCGACGGGCATCGGCGTTCTGTACGGCAAATCCGCTCTGCTGGATGCCATGCCTCCGTACCAAGGCGGCGGTGACATGATCAGTTCAGTGACATTCGAGAAGACAATCTACAACAAACTGCCCTACAAATTTGAAGCGGGCACGCCCCATGTGGCGGGTGCCATCGGCTTGGGTGCAGCCATCGATTATGTGAATGGTCTGGGGATGGACAATGTGGCTGCCTATGAACACGAGGTGCTCACATATGCCACCGAAGCGGTTACAGCGATCCCGGGTATTCGTGTGATTGGCACGGCAAGAGAAAAGGCGGGTGTGCTCTCGTTCCTGCTGGACAGCATCCACCCGCACGACATCGGGACCATCCTCGACCAGGAGGGAATTGCCATCCGCGCAGGGCATCATTGCGCTCAGCCAATTATGCAGCGCTTCGGAATCGCGGCCACAGCACGGGCTTCCTTTGGCCTCTACAACACCAAAGAGGAAGTAGATGCACTGGTAAATGGCATCCAGAACGTACGGGAGGTGTTCGCCTGATGTCTGATTTGCGTGAGCTTTACCAGGACGTGATCCTGGAGCACAGTAAGGCGCCTCGCAACTATCGCCAACTGGCGACGGCGAATCACAAAGCGGAAGGATACAACCCGCTGTGCGGCGACCACTTCACTCTTTATCTGGATCTGAAGGGCAACTCGATTCACGACATCAGCTTTCAGGGCTCGGGATGCGCCATCTCCAAGGCTTCCGCATCCATGATGACGCAGAGCGTGAAAGGTAAGACCAGAGAAGAGGCAGAAAAACTCTTCGAGCAGTTTCACAAACTGGTAACGGGACAGGCGAACGGGAATCAGGCCGACCTCGGTAAGCTGGCCGTCTTTTCCGGTGTCTCTCAATTTCCGGTGCGAGTTAAGTGCGCAACCCTGGCTTGGCACACTCTGCAGGCTGCGATGGAAGGAAAACAGGAACCCGTGTCGACGGAGTAACGCGCGACTCGGCAAGAGAAGAGATACGAGGTGAGTTTCATATGGCCGTAGGCGAACTGATCACGCTGAGCCGGACATGTGAGGTCGTCGAGATCCCCAGCGGAATTAGCAGTACTCTCCCAACGGGCGCTGTCGTAAGGATCATGCAATCGATGGGCGGCAGCTACACAGTCGCTACTGACCGCGGCTACATGTACCGGGTCGACGCTCGGGATGCAGATGCTCTCGGACTCTCCAGTATGGCATCGGCACCAGCGCCAGTAGCCCAGGAGGGAACCTTCAACGAGCAGATGGTCTGGAATCAGTTGAAGACTATTTATGACCCGGAGATTCCCGTCAATATAGTGGACTTGGGCTTGATCTACTCCTGCACGATTACCCCCCTGGAACAGGGTGGGAACAAGATCGATATCAAGATGTCGATGACTGCTCCCGGTTGCGGCATGGGCAACGTGCTCAAGGCCGATGTGCAAGGGAAGCTTTCAGGGCTACCCCATGTAAAGGAAGTGCGCGTGGAGGTTGTCTTTGATCCGCCGTGGCATCCAGGTCTCATGTCGGAAGCAGCTAGGCTTCAACTTGGCCTCGACTAGGATTTCAGCGCCCACCACCCGGGGTACCAAGCTTCCGATAGAGGAAACCGAGCATCGGCATTCGCCGATTCTTTGCTCAGCGCCCAATTAACGTTTCCGCCCGATGACTCTCGTGAACAAAAGATGACCGGGATCCGAGGCGAGCCCCATAGCGGCATTATGCTGATTGCTGCTGGGGCGACAATGAACTTTCCTGCGGTAAGAGCGACGAAGATCGAGTGATGACCGATCCGGGGAAGGCAGGCCGAACTCAATTCCGGTACAGCCCAGTTTCGCTCTTGGCGCTACGGGTCATCAAATCGTGAATCGCCTCGTGAGGCGATTTGCCATCGTGCAGAATAGCATGCATCTGTTCGGTGATCGGCATCTCGATTCCACGTACGTGGGCCAGGCCGACGGCAGCATTGGTCGTGAGTACGCCTTCAGCAACCATGCCGTGCATGCCAGCGATAATTTCTGGCAGGCTGCGGCCGCGGCCCAACTCTACCCCGACGCTGCGGTTTCGGGAGAGTGAGCCAGTGCAGGTGAGGACCAGGTCACCAAGACCGGCAAGGCCTGCCATTGTCTCCTGACGGCCCCCGCAGGCAACAGCTAGGCGTGTGATCTCCGCCAGTCCACGCGTGATGAGAGCGGCGATGGAGTTGTATCCGAGCCCGAGACCGTCGCAGACACCGGCCGCGATAGCGATGATATTCTTCAGCGCACCCCCTAGTTCCACGCCAATGACATCGGTGTTGGTGTAAACGCGAAAATTCGGATCGCTGAAGTCGGACTGTACTGTTCTGGCGAGTTCTTGATCCTGGGATGCGATTGTGATGGCGGTGGGATCCCCGCGTGCGACTTCTTTGGCGAAAGAGGGCCCGCTCAATGCCCCGAGTCGGGGACGAAAACCATCATCCGAGCTAACCACATCCGTGATGACCTGCGTCATGCGCAGCAGGCTACCTCCCTCCAAACCCTTGGTGGCGCTGACGAACAGCATGTCCGAGTTCAGATTTGGGCGCATGCTCTGGAAAAGGCGGCGACAGTGATGCGACGGCATGACGCTGGCCACAATCTGCGCTCCGCGAAGAGCTTCTTCCAGACTGTTCGTCGTTGCCACGCTCTCCGGAATCTTCTGCCCGGGAAGAAAGAGCAGATTCATCCTGTGGGTGGCAATGGATTCGTAGACTTCCTTTTCATACGCCCAGAGCTGAACATTGTGAGTGCCTTTGCGTCCCAAGACGATTGCGAGGCCAGTGCCCCAAGCGCCAGCGCCGATTATGGCGATATGGCTCATCCGCGCCTCAACTGAAAACGGGGTTCGGTGCCCGCGCATAGACGACCGATGTTCTGATGGTGTCGCAGTATTACAAGAAATGAGGCGATACACACAATGACAATCCCACCAGGGGAAAAATATCTGCGGTAGAAAAACCAAGCCAGCAGCGGGAAAATTGCGGTGGCGATTACAGAAGCAAGTGAGACATACCGGGTTATCAGGATTATTAGCAAGAAGACGATGACCGCGCCCAATATCGCACGGGGCGCGAACAAAAGGAAACCACCAAAAGCCGCCGCCACACCTTTGCCGCCGTGGAAGTTTAACCATACTGGGAACATGTGTCCGACGATCGCAGACAAGGTCGCCAGGGACATCATGGGATAGAGGCGTGCATCGTAGTACTCTGAGCTGGCTCGATTAAATATGAAGATCGCGACATACACAGCTAGAAATCCCTTACCAGCGTCCAACACAAGCGTGAGGATGCCCAAAGCCGGTGATGACCGGGCCACGTTGGTGGCTCCGATATTACCGCTTCCACTGGTGCGAATATCCTGGCCCCGGAAGGTGCGCACCAGAATATATCCGAAGGGAATCGATCCCAACAGATAGCTGATACCGGCAGTGAGGAGGAAGGGAAGCATTCACTTCTCAGTCGTGCGGTGATTGGTCGCGGTCCTTGATTCTCCATTACCCAAATCACCGCAATGCAAAGCGTTCGAGCTTGACATAGCGCGATCCTCTTGGCGAGAGTTGACTCTGGTACAGAAAGAACTCGCGGGCCGTCATTGTACCGAACTCGGGTTGGGGCATTACGGCTAATTTCTCCTGCAGTTGCTGGAAATTGCTTTTCAGGCGATCGCCCTTTTGCCAGCGAGGCGCACTACAGCCGGTGCCTCCCCGGGCCAATGTGAGATGGGGACTGAAGGCGTGTTCTTCTCGCGGGATGCCGAGGCCGAGCATCACTTTGTCCACAGCAGCGGCGAGCCTGGCGAGTTGCGGCACAGCTTCAATTCCTACCCAAAAGACGCGCGGCCATTTCACAGTGGGGAAGAACCCGTAGCCGCGGAAAGCGATTTCCATCGAGTCCACTTCGATAGTGCGTAATGCGTTCTTGATCTGTTCGATCGCTTCGGGCGGCTTCTCGCCGATGAATTTCAGGGTGATGTGCAGAAACTCAGGGGCCACCCAGCGTGCTTCCGGGTCCAAGCCCCGCACGCTTTCCATGAAGCGCTTGATACGCTCACGGATTGAGTCGTCGATGTCGACCGCGATAAAGATGCGCATGAGAACAAGGTTTCTAGCTGTTAGCTCTTGGCCTTCAGCTCTGCTGCCGAGTCCGCGTTTTATTGGGACTCCGCTTCTGCGAGGCAAAGAGCTAAGAGCAAAGAGCTAATGCTGAGAGCTAAGAGTTGTTCACATCAACTTCCTTCTTACCATATCCAA
>Ga0070708_100002627_pt1 | contig 13907 bp, 19 predicted proteins | sample KBSK5503metaG_FD_65469 | JGI IMG/M metagenome (GOLD analysis project Ga0070708, IMG submission 65469) | Corn, switchgrass and miscanthus rhizosphere microbial communities from Kellogg Biological Station, Michigan, USA - KBS K5-50-3 metaG | ecosystem: Host-associated > Plants > Roots >...
GAAGCAGGTCAGCAAAACATCTCATATGATCTGATCTGCGTACGAATCGATGAACTCGACCGGGCGGTCGTCGAAAGAGAAGAACTCGGGTTCGTAAAAGTACTAACGGCTAAAGGAACGGATAAAATTCTCGGTGTTACGATGGTCGCTGCCCACGCTGGCGACCTGCTGCACGAATTCGTTCTGGCCATGAAACACCGCATCGGCGTGAGCCAACTTGCTACGACGATTCACGCGTATCCCACGTTTGCCGAGCTGGGACGGAAAGTTGGCGATCATTACAACAAGAAGCGCCTAACTCCGTTCGTGAAAAAAGTCTTTGCAAGGCTTTACCAACACTCGAGAGCCGCTTCCGGCCTCGCTTCTCCACATGTCCGGAATAAGCAGAATGCCATGTCTGGCGAAAGTGAATAAGGACAGGAGGATCTTTCAGGGGAATTAGCTAACCATTATGATTTCCGTGGTCATACCAACCTGCAACGAGATCAGTTATCTTTCTGCCACGCTCGATTCGATCGCAGACAGTAAAACGAATAGAGAAGTGATCGTGGTCGATGCGGGAAGCGTCGACGGTACAAACGACCTAGCCCGTGGAAAAGCCTCGCTTGTTCTGGTTAGCTCATGGAAACAGCGCGCGTACCAGATGAATCTCGGCGTCCAGCATACTCACGGTCGCATCTTGCTGTTTCTACACGCCGATACCCGACTGCCTACTTCGGCGCTCGATCACATCGAATCGGCTCTATCGAAAGATGAAATCGTCGGCGGCGGATTTGCCCGCCAGTATTATTCCAATTCGTGGCTCTTGCGAACGACGTGTCTACTTGCCGCTTGGCGGACGCGATGGACAGGATGGTTTCTCGGTGATCAGGCGATCTTTGTTCGCAGGGAGACGTTTGAAAAGCTAGGAGGTTTTCGCGATCTCGAGCTTTTTGAAGACTTCGATTTCTCAATACGAATGGCGCAAATGGGCCAAGTGGTCACACTGTCTCCACCTGTCATTTCTTCGTCGCGGCGGTTCAAGCGTCGGGGAGAGGTGCTTACTACGCTATCGGACGTCTGGCTGACATGCCGGTACCTGGCAGGAGCCGATCCGAATGCACTCGCCAATGTGCGGCACGCCTTCACCCAGGAAAGCCCGAGTGATAGTCCCTTGCGAGCGCGGCAATGAACTCTAAAATCAGGAACGAACAAAATGGCGGCAGTGAACGCCATAACCACACAAAAGCGGTTCCATGGAAATGGATCGGCTTGGTAGTTCTGGTAGTCGGTTTGTTGATTGCCGTGCGCATCCTGCCGGTGACCCACTGGCTCACACAGTTCAACCAGTGGATCGCCCATCTGGGCTTTTGGGGCATTCTCCTTTTCATTGTGGTTTATATCCTGGCCACGATCTTATTTTTTCCTGGCTCCGTCTTAACCATCGGCGGGGGGTTCGTCTTCGGCGTCTTCTTGGGAACGGTTGCCGTGTCCATTGCCGCTACGACTGGAGCTGCCCTGGCATTCTTGATCGCACGCTACTTGGCGCGTGACAAGATTGAACAGAAGGTGGGCAGTAATCAGAAGTTCAAACAGATCGACCGAGCAATTGGGGAGCAAGGAGCCAAGCTTGTCTTTCTGCTACGCCTAAGCCCGGTAATTCCCTTTAACTTGAGCAACTACTTTTACGGCTTAACCGCGGTAAAATTTTGGCCGTACGTCTTGGCCAGCTGGAGCGGAATGCTCCCGGGAACGTTGCTCTATGTCTATCTCGGAGCCGCAAGTAAAGCAGGTTTGAACGCCGCTGCTGGTCAATCTTCCGGTCATTCACCTTGGGAATACGTACTCTTCGGCGTCGGCCTGATCGCAACTGTCGTTGTGACACTCTGGGTCACCCGCATCGCCCGGAGAGAACTGAGCAACACCACAGTGAACCAACGATGAAAGCTAAGTTACTTTTTGCAATGTTCTCCCTGTCCATGCTGGCAAGGTTGGCTTTCGCATCTAAAGGCGAGACTGTAACGGTGCCGGCCAACGTCTCGCATCAAGCCTGGGACGTGTTATTAAAGAAATACGTGAACGATCGCGGCCTCGTCGCATACGGCGAGTGGAAAAACAATCCAACAGATCTCATGGCGTTGGATGACTATCTCAAGCAGTTCGCGGAAAATCCGCAGACGCCGGCCAGTGGCAACGATGCAGCGGCCTGCTGATCAATCTCTACAATGCGACTACCATCCGCTGGATTCTCGCCAACTACCCGACGGAGAGCATTAAGGGGCTCAAAGATTCGTTTGAGGCGAAACGTCACGACATCGGCGGCCGCAAAGCATCCCTCGATGACGTCGAGAACGGCACGCTGCGCCCACTGCTCGGGTACCGTGCTCACGCGGTACTCGTTTGTGCGGCTCGGAGCTGTCCGCCGCTGCAGCGCATTGCCTACACGCCTTCGCAGCTTGATGAGCAAATCGCCGCCGCCTACCGCTCTTGGTTCGCTCGGGACGACTTGAACCGGTTTTTGCCCGATCAGCGAAAAGTCGAAATCTCCAACATCTTCAACTGGTTCAAAGACGACTTCGATAAAGCCGGCGGGGTGAAAGAGATCCTAGCTAAATACGCGCCACAACAGTATCAAGACTTTCTCACAGGCGGCAATTACGAGATCAGCTATCTTCCTTACAATTGGGGGCTCAACGATCAGAGTGATCACGGCAAAACCTACAACGACAATCAAAGGTTTTGGGACTCGGTCCTCAATTTCATCCAGTTCTGGAAGTAGCCTGATGTCAAGATTGACGCGGCGTCGGTCCACACCTGTCCGAGATGCTCAAAACGCCTCGCACCGCACGATCACATGACCTTCTGGATCTCTTGCGTCCGCAAATCGACTGGACTCTTCGGTACGGTGGGCGGTTGACAGTCACATTGCCTCGGCGTGAGCAGCTCTCTGTTCACGGATAAGTAGATCCGTTCTTCGGGCGGCCCAGGGCCCATCTGGAGGCTCCAGGCCCTTTCGAGCAACTCTTTCTCAGCCTTCGTCATCCGCTCTTTCTGTAGCAAATGCTCGTTCCAGGACGGCACAATCATCTCTAAACGAAAGGTATTGGGGCGGGTGAGATCTTCATGCAATCGCCAACTGTACGCTCCATTGCGTAAGTGGATCAGGCGAACTTCCCGCATAAGGTTGATGAATTCCCGCCCGTGAGGACAGTCGACCTTAAACTCGACGGTGATCGACATAGGCCCGTCGTGCGGTTGTGGCGTGTAAATCAGTTTGTGCGAAAAGCTCGTGACTGGGGCGGGATCGAAATTGAGGGTTGCTGTAAAGTTGATCGAGAGTGGACCGGCCAGAGCCAGACTAATCAGGAACAAAACCGCCGCTCCAAACAACGTATAAGTTGTTCCTGCCGTTGCGACAGCAGAACCCCAAACGATCCCGCCAAGAGCCAGAGCCCCCTGCGAAACCATGATCACGGTGGCGTTCATGCGGCCTCTCGCCCAACCGGGCATAGCGCGCTGGGCCGCTACCCAGAGTTCGGAAGCAGAGAGCGTCCATCCGGCGCCGCCGAGCGCTGCCACAACCAAGAAAAGTTCTTTCTGCCGGACTACTGCCATCAACACGTAAACGAGCACAACCAGCAGATTCGCCAATACGATGAGGGTATTCGACGAGTATCGGGCTCTGAGCCGTGGAATGATGAATGCAGCTCCTGCGACTGAACCCGCCCCCAGGCTCGTGAATAAAAGACCGAGCTGGGACGAATTGAGATGTAATGCTTTCAAGCCGACGACCGGCATCAATGCCGGAATCACGGAAATAAACAGCGCAAACAAGGCGTTCCGTGCCAATACAATCTGAAGCCCAGGCGCATAACGAACGTAGCGGATAGCGGTAACGAAAGATGCGAAAAAGGTTTCCAAGCCAGTCTTTGGTTGCCCCGTTGTTCGTTTCCACTGTAGAACAGCCAGGATCACAACGAGGAAGCAGGCGGCATTGACCGCAAACACAAAGTTTGGCCCGATCAACGGGACCAGCAAACCGCCTAACGCTGGACCAATAATTCCGGAGATATTCAGCTGCAAACCACCCAAGGTCGCCGCCGAAGGAAGCTCTGCATTCGAAACGACCTCAGACACGCTCGTCGTCCAGGCAGGCGCATTCAGAGCGAAACCCACTCCAATAAGAAACACGCTAGCCAGGATCACGTAGGGATTAAGAAGATGGAGAGAGCCAAGAATCGCGAGACCGGCCGCCGCGGCCGCTAACCAGAGGTTCACCAGGCAGAGCAACTTCTTGCGGTCCACCATATCGGCGAGGGCGCCAGCGGGCAGTGTGAACAACAAGAAGGGCAACGAAGCCACCGTCGACAGGAGCGAAAGCAAAAATGGCGACGGAGTGAGCGTATTGATCAGCCACGTGGCAGCGGTATCGTGGGCCGCCACACACGTTCCGGAGACTACGGCGGCAATCCACAGTTTCCGAAAAACCGGATTTCCCAAGGCGGCCCAAGTCGAGGAAAACCGGAGATCGTCACCGATACGCGCGGACGGCCAATGGAATCTATTTACCGATGAATTACTGCTCACATTCCACTTCTGAAGCTGCAGATCCTATCAGTAATAAGAGGCGGGACATAGAAAAGCTATTCCAGCGCATGCCGAAGAAGAGCTCAGAGCCACGAGTCAGGCAAGCGCTCTCTGCATTCCAGCCACTGACCGGTTCTTAAATTTGGGCGATAATTCCAACCCTCAACGCGATTGCGTCTCCGGGGTTAACAAGGTGAGATTGTTGGACGACCACCCAACCCGAGGTTTCGGTCTCGGTTTCGCACTGCATAACTTTACCGAGCTGGTCCAAATCGAAAGCAGAGATGTCGTGATTGCCATGCCATTTCAGATTGATATGCAGCGTGCCTTGGCACAGCGTGCCTTGGCAACCGTCGTCGTGTATGCTCACCACAAACGCTTTATCCGTGACGTTTTGCATATTTGTCCTCCTCTCCGAAGGGAGCGACAAATTTAAAGACGTGTTACCAGCTATATGAGACAGGACGGAGCAAACTATTCCGCCCCGAAAATCTGAGCATGCTGGGTTTCGTCTTCGTTGCCGGAAGGCGGTTCTCCCGTTCATTCCGGCGAAAAGAAACCGGAATAATCGGCGGCAAAATTATTACTCGGCGAGCCGCGCGGGATCTCGCTCCGCGGGCGGTTTTTGGCGCTCCACGAGCCCGCCGTCAGGCCGGCGCCAATAGTCGCGCTGTTTGCTGAAGGGCATCAACAGGGCATTCCGAATGGTGTTGTCCTCAGGCAGCGTGTAGCCCGGAACGCCTACCACTACCTCGTTTTGCGGAATGTTGACGCCTAGCGTGCAATGAAGCCTGTCCCACCAGGGGAAAACAGTGCCGAAGTTCGAGTTGTTTTCGCGCTGGACCTGCGAGTGGTGGATACCGTGCATGCGTGGTGTGACCAGCACTTTGTTTAACAGACGTTCGGTTCCGATCGGCAGCCGCAGGTTGCTGTGGTGGAAGAGCACCTCAGCCTGAAAGACTAGTTGGTAACAGGCAAACGCCCATGCCGAAGGGCCGATGAGGGTCACTTGTAGGAGGCTGAAACCGGTCGAGAGTGCTATTTCGCCAAAATGGAAGCGGAAGGCGGTAGAAACATCCAGATCGGGATCAATGTGGTGTACGTTGTGAAAGCGCCAAAGAAATGGCATCCGATGATTGGCCACATGCCAGTAATAGAAGCCCAGATCCAGCAACAAAAAACTCAATACGAATTCAACGGGCGCCGGCAGCGGGAAAAGATGAACGAGTCCAAACGGACTGCCAGCAGACCAGCGTATTGCCCATCGCGCCACCGGCTGTACCAAGCCGCCGGCTGCGATGAACGTGAATACCGCAACAACAAGGTTTACCAAGAGCCGCGCAAGCAGCAACCGCGTGGTTTGGCGCAGCGGGAACAAGCGCTCCAGAGTAAACAGCAGCGCAAAAACTGCGATGGCGATGAGCGGTGTCGGAAGATTATTCATCTTGATCTCCTCTCCCGTGGGCGAATGTGGAGATTTCGGTTATGACGCTGTTGGTCTCCCCCTTCGCTTCATGACCGTTGCGCCAACAATATATCTCTACGATTCGGGTAGTCGACTAACCAACAAGCCGTAAACCCAACCTTTCCTTGGTCACTCTGGCGTGAAACAATTTCAGCCCGTGGACAAATTTTGACCACGACCGGGAATAATCAGGCGCCGCCGTGCGTTGTGATTAACAAAGGGCGGCTCATGACCATTAGTCAGGCAAAGCCGTTCGAAATTCCAACGCTGATCTCACCGTACGAGAAGATGGCTAGGGAATATTTCGATCTTGAGGATGCTCATTTCCACCAGGGATGAAATCGATGGCAGCGGATAAAGCAACGATGGAAAGCCCGAGAAGATGTTATAAAAGCAGTGCTTGCACCAAAGATTCGGCGGTAACTTTAGTCGAATCGAGCGGCTGGCGATCTTCGTCTTCGGTTTAGCCCTTACCACTAAGCAGGCGCTTGATGAATCCATGGCTTCTGATCATCCAATACTGCAGCTCGATCATCTAGATACCCTTTGGTTCCAGATCGCGGGCACCCTTTGCAATCTCCGGTGCAACCATTGCTTCATCTCTTGCTCGCCGGAGAATCGTGCGCTCAGCATGATGACCTTTGATCAGTTTCTCCCTCATCTCCAAGAGGCTGCTCAGCTTGGCGTCAAAGAGTTCTACTTTACCGGAGGCGAACCGTTCGCTAATTCGGATCTGCTTAAAATTCTTGAAGCGACATTACAGGTTGGTCCAGCCACAGTTTTGACGAACGCCACTCTCTTTAGCTCGCAACTGGTAAAAGAACTGGCTTGCATGCGAGACGCCTCGATCTACTCGCTTGAGTTGCGCGTCAGCATGGATGGATTTTCGGCCGAGACAAACGATCCGATCCGCGGACCCGGCACATTTAAACGCATCATGCGCGGAATTAAACTCCTACTCGATGGCGGGTTTTTGCCTATCATCACGGCAATGCGCAGCTGGCCAATCGAACAGGACGAAGCCCAACTCGCCGGGTTTAAGACTTCCCTCGCCGAGATAGGATACAGGTTTCCGCGGATTAAACTTCTACCGGCGTTGAAAATCGGTCAGGAAGCTAGACGCGACCACGGATATTCGGAACACGATTACATCACGAAATCGATGATGGTCGGGTATGATAGCAACCAGCTGATTTGTTCCAGCAGTCGAATCGTCAGCGCCCGCGGCGTTCACGTCTGCCCGATTTTAGTCGATCAACCCGATTCCCTTCTCGGCCAACGACTCTCCAGTGCAAAACAGTCGTTTGAACTAAGATACCAGGCTTGCATGACCTGCTACCAATACGGAGCTCTGTGCTCGAATGCATCGTCAGCCGCAGTGAACTTGGAAAGAATGACATTGTCCCGCCCCGGGCCGAGATGATTCATCGCCGCGAATACCACTCAAAACGCAGAACCTGAACCTGAAGACTGCAAACTTATTGCAGCGCATCGCCTTGTTCGGCGGCGTCTACAGCAATTATCTCGCTCTCGAAGCTCTATTAAAAGATGCGAGAGCACGGGGCCTCCAATGCCTCTACTGTCTTGGAGATCTCGGCGCATTCGGTCCATGGCCGGATCGAGTTTGCCAGATTCTGCGAGAAACCGAAATTCCGGTCGTTCAGGGAAACTACGACAATTCGGTCGGAAACCGGCTCGCCGATTGCCAATGCGGTTACACCGATCCTCGCGACAACTATTTCGCTAAGCAATCTTATGACTACACTTTTCGGCACACGAGCAGCGAGAACAAAAACTGGCTGCGGAAACTTCCGCGAGAGATCCGGATTCAAGTGGGTCCGTATCGCGTTTTGCTCTGCCACGGATCACCGAGGAAAATGAATGAGTTTCTCTGGGAGACCACCACATCCGATGCTTTTCTCAATTGGTTATTCGAGAAACACGACGCGGATATCATCGTCGGAACTCACACCGGGCTTCATTGGCATCGAGAACCGTCACCGGGCAAACATTTTATTAATTGCGGCGCGATTGGACGCCCGCCCAACGACGGCCAAACAACGGTCGTGTACACCATTATTAGCGCCGACAACGCCGAGAACGCCGGGAACGCCTGCCGGCTGAAAGTAGACTTCATCCGTTTGGCCTACGATCACGAGCGCCTCGCTGCCGAGATGGCCTCCGAAGGACTGCCTGAGGAGTTCATCGAAACGATCCGGACAGGCTGGTGGACCACGTGCAATGAAATTCTCCCTGCCAAGGAGCGGGCCCGCGGCAACTATTGAGACTTCTCAAAGCGCTGCATAGGGACAATGGTCAATACGGCTAGCGCATTCGCGAGCGAGCAGCACAAAACTGTTATTAGTTAACCGCGCTTCGGTCATCAATCAATTAACGGTAGCGCTTGAGGGTAATCTTGAGCTGAAAAACCCTATTGACCCTATACTTAGATACAGGGTTTAGATTGCGTCAGATGCTGAGACAGACGTCAAATACTCTGAGGATTGGTGAGCTTGTAAAACGGACTGGGGTGAGTCTGCAAGCTGTCCGATTCTATGAAAGAGAAGGTCTCCTGGCAAAGCCGCAACGACTCGCTTCCGGATACCGCATGTTTGCTCCCGATGCGGTCTGGCAAATTCAGTTTGTCAAGCACGCCCAAAATCTAGGCTTTTCTCTGGCGGACATCCGCAAGCTCCTTTCGATCCAATCGCATCCAGAAAAAGAATGCACTGACGTACGCCGCTTGGCAGAAGAAAAGCTCGCGGAGATTGAGCGAAAGATTGAGCGGCTTGAAGCGATCAGGCGATCTTTGCGTGACCTGGCAAAACAATGTCCGGGCCGCGGACCTTCCCATCGTTGTCCAATTATCAAGGCAATTTCAAGCGAATGAAAGGAGGTGAATGTCATGGAAGCAATCATAATGACCCTATGTCCAGCGTGCGACGCATGCCCGGAGGTGGTGATATCGCGGGACGGCGTCAGAATTGGCGAGGCGGACAACATGGTCCGGCTGAGCCATGCCGAGTGGAACCATCTCATAGAGTTGGTCCGCAGCGGTAAGCTTCCAGCGGTCGATCAGCGATAGATGCAGCGCCAAGCCGGATGCATAGGGTGTTGAGAATGACGCTGCTGTCGGTCAGCTTGTGCCGAGGATCGGACTTCGACCCTCCGCAATTCGCTTCTATGAGACACGCTCAATGGCCACGCTTGCCAGTGCTCGAGAAAGGTGAGCACATTGCCAATAGCGGGGGTGCGCGCGCGCCGCTTTTTCGCTCGATCGCATCTTCTTGGGCAAGAAGCGTCATCGACTGGTGGTTCCGCAGTTGGCGCTCAGATCTTAATCCCCAGCACATCGCGGGTCATGGGCCGAACTCAACGGGGGTGGAGCTGCGGATTCAGCAGAACGCCCCAGCGCTCATTGTAAGGATGCACCACATGCACCGCGCGATCATTCGCTATTAACATTCGGCCTTCGTTCGCCCACTGGAAGATGGAGCCTTGCAGGTTGAAGACATTAGCTCGCCTGGATCGGACCAAGGTCGCGGCTGCCTTGGAAGAACGCACGCCTACGGAGCAGTAGAGCACGACTACTTGCTCATCCGAGGCTTCGCGGAGGGCAGAGGCAATCTGCTGGGGTGTTTCCGCCCGGACGGCTCCAGGCAGGTGACTGACTTCGTACTCTTGGCGCGTACGCACGTCAATGAGGAGTGGGCGAGCCCCATTGTTGGCGGCGATGCGCTCTGCGAGCTCGCGTGTGCTCATCTGGGGCACTTCCGGCCAATCGCGTTGGATCCAGGCAAAGACGGCGTCCCAGGTGACGGCGTCCTTGGTAGCGGCGAGTAGCGCCGTCTCATCGATGATCCCGACCTGTCCGATCAGCAGAAGAGCAATTCCCGCCGCCAACTTCAGAGCTCGTCGCGGCCGGATTTGCTGCACAAGAGGAACGCAAGATGCGCTCTTCTTCCAGATCGTAAAGATCAAACCAAACATAGACCGCGGATACGGGTGCTCCTGTGGCGAAAAGAATCTTCAGGTGTTAGGAACGATTCCGCCACAGTTGTTATAATCAATCTATTTCGATCAGGAACTGTTTCAATCGACAGAGCTTTATCCCTCCCGGCGCGGGATCTGGCAGAACCCTTGCGCCGGGACTCCAAGAGCGCTGTTGAACTTACTCGATAGATTTTGGAACGCGATGAGAGCGGTGAGCTCGACGATGGCATCGTCGTCGAAGTGCCTCTTCAGCCGTTCCATTAGGCGTTCATCAATCGCGTCAGATCGGAGCGTGACGGCCTCGGCGTACTCGAGCGCGACGCGCTCACGATCGCTGAACACGGCGCTCTGTTGCCAAACATCCAGCGCTTCGACCTTGCCGACAGGGACGCCTCGCTTCAGGAGCGTGGCTGAGTTTATATCGACGCAGAAGCGACAGCCGTTGAGTTGGGACACGCGCACCGTGACCAGCGACCGCAACCCGGGATACAACGGAGAGTGTTTCCGGTCGATCATGCCATAAAGAAACGCGACTCCCAGAAAGACTTTGGGCGCGCGCCCAGAGCAACGCGGAGTCGAGTACGGCCCCATATTTGCGTCGTTGATTCCAAAAGAAGGGCCAGAGATACCACGGACAGGCATCTGCCGGTTTGGGAGAAATTCTCATGATCGAAGGTTGGGTTGGGAAATCGCCGAGATCAACTGGGAGGCGTTTGACGAGGTGCCATTCTGAGATGAGCTCGATGCAATCGGTGTCGTTGCTGAGTTCCCATTCCCGCGCTGAAGCAACCACGACGGGCGGGAATACTCGCGCAGCAGATGCGATAGCAGCCAGCTGATTGTTTCGGGAATATTTTGACCGCGAAGTTTCTCGTCACACCTAGGAACGAAGTATGGCATCCGGTAAGCAGACCGGCAGGTCGACAAACTAAAAACAACAATGAAGACAGAAAATCGTCTACCCTTAGCATTGCTTCTCCTGCGTCTAAGCGTGTTTCTAGTTATGTTCGTGTGGACAGTCGACAAGTTCGTCGAGCCGCAGCATGCATCCAAGATAATGGCGGAGTTTTATTTGGCCGGCGGAGTAGGTAACTTTGTTATTTATCTCCTCGCGACGATTGAACTCGCGATCATTGTGGCGTTCTTATTAGGGTTCGCGAAACAATGGAGCTATGGCCTTGTGCTCCTGATGCATGCCGTGTCAACTCTCGCTTCCTATAAAAAGTACTTACACCCATTCGAACCGCCGAATCTTCTCTTCTTCGCAGCGATTCCTATGTTAGCGGCTTGCTTTGTGCTCTACTATCTCCGGGAGGCCGATGTTCTTTGGACAATCAAGAAAAGAGAGCGATGAACCTTCCGGAAATAATCGGGTGATTGGTGATGTAGATGTTACCGTAACGCAAGAGATTTTGATATTACGGAAGAGAGGCGGAAGCGAGATTTATTCGCCGGAAAATTCTTTGCTACTCTGTTGGCGCCTCAAACGGAACTGCATCGATGGCTAGTCCACCATCGCCTCAAGTGGCATGCCTCTGCCCTCCACGCCGCGAAAATACCAGGGTATCATCGCGATGACACCGATCAGCCAGAAACCCGCTAAGAGCGCCAGCGCTGGCAACATGCCCGCCGCGTTGGCCACTACGGCTAAGGCAAGCGGGGCTATGAAGGCTCCGATACGGCCCACGGCTACCGACAAACCGATGCCGGTCGAGCGCAAGTGGGTAGGAAATAGCTCCGAAAATGTCGGGTAAGCCGAAATCCAACTGCCGGTCGCAAACAGATTGGCCAGCGTGAATGCCACCAGCACCCAGCGCCAATCACCCGTGTGCGTTGCGCCTGCTAGCAATAGAACGCCCATCGCAGCCAAGGCATAAAACGTGGGTACGGTGATCTTGCGGCCGATCTTATCGAGCGAGATGGCCGCCATGATGCCTCCAATCAGGGCACCGAGATTGCCGATTAAATAGAACCAGGGGACGAAGCGCGGTGCCACTTCGACCGCTGGGAGGATGAATAGCGCTAAGAACGCAAACAAGCCGTAATAGCCGGCCGCTTCCGAGAAATCCAGAAGACAACCCAGCACTACGCGCCCAGGGTAGCACACGATCAGTTCGCGGCTCTGTTGCCAGAAACCGCTGTGTATTGGGGACTTTGCCGTGCCCTTGATGAACGCAGCGGCACGCTCAGCAGAACCCTCAAAGCGACCCCTCTCCACGTTCTCGACCACAGCTTCGGCGGCCTCGGAGTTGCCGCGTGCCAGCAGCCAACGGGGAGATTCAGGGATGTAACGGCGAACCAATCCTGTACATAGTGCGATCACTGCGCCAAAACCGAAGGCCGCGCGCCAGCCCACGTCGGGCGGTAGCCTATTGATCAGATACAGGGTCACCAACGCCGCCAGAATGGCGCCCAGCGACCAGAAATTCATCACGGTTGCGTTGGTCTTGCCTCGATGACGGGCAGGAATGAACTCGCTAATCGCTGCATTGATGGCGGCGTACTCGGCGCCGACTCCCACCGCCGTCAGCACGCGCAGGACCATGAAAGACCCATAATCCCACGCGAACGCGGTCAAGAATGTAAAGATGCCGTATAGCAACAATGTGAGCAGGAACAGGCGCTTGCGCCCGAAGCGGTCGGCCAGATAACCGAACACGTAGGCGCCGACCATAATGCCCACGAACCAGATACTCAAAATCCACGATGCCTGCACGCTCGTGAGGTGCCACAGGTCGCGCAGTGCTCCGATTACGTTGTTGACGATCGTGACCTCAAAGGCATCCAAAAGCCAGCCAACGCCGAGAGCCGCGGTAATAGCGGTGTGAACGCGATTCCAGCCCGCCATGTCGAGTCTGCGTAACAGTGTAGTCATCGTGATAAGTCCTCTTGTGAGAGCAATCGACCACCTGTTCTATTTCCATGCGGCCGAAAATCGGTCATAGCCCAGACCAGGATCGCGTATCGTCCGAGCCGATAGCCTAGGTCTTTGGAAATCGGCCGTGATCAATTTTTACCAAGACCGCGAATATTTCTGCTGAACGAAACGTTGTAATCAATATGCCCAACACCGTCGAATGTGCTAGTCAATCGGAAAGCGACCCGCCAACCTGTAAGACGATTTGAAATCGTCGATTCCTGTGAAATTGGCTCCCTGTTGAATCAGGATGAGTCAATCGAACTCTGGTATCCGATCATTCCCGATACTCCTTACCAGCGGGTGCTCGACATTTCAATCTCACCACCATCGAGTTGGGCGATGCGCCGCGAGCTAGAACATGGCAACTCGATGTTATATGCCAAACCAAGAAACTCTATCGGGAAGGAGCCGAGGATTCAAATCCGTTATCTCGTCGAGCGCACTGCAGTCTCTCACGCAATTCATTTAGCCGATGTGCGACCAGAGTTTCGCCGATCGAAGTCTCACCGGAATTTCTGGTGAGGTTTTTCTCCAAAGCCAGCGAGCAGTCAGCAGTAAAGGGCTCGTCCGGGGTATCGGATTGCTCTCAAGCGAGAAGCTGAGCCTGACATGCGATTGTCTTGAGCCTTGGGCGCCACAGCATTATCTGAACACGTGAAATCAATACCGGTTGATTGCCCGGATCGAGTGAGCCGAAGTGCGCCGCCGGGTAGTGAACCACCTGTCCGACCAACGTATTATCGTGCCAGGCGTTTTTTCCTGCGAGCGCTCGGTGTGATTTACTTGATCGCCTTTGTGTCTTTCTGGATCCAGGCCGAGGGACTTGTGGGCCATGACGGTATCATCCCGGTGGCGTCCTGGTTGGAACAGGTGCGAAATCGTTTTGGCGCAGAAGCTTACCTGCTATTTCCTACGCTATGCTGGTTAAATTCAAGTGACTGGTTTCTGCACGTGCTGTGTGCC
>Ga0070708_100002629_pt1 | contig 13901 bp, 20 predicted proteins | sample KBSK5503metaG_FD_65469 | JGI IMG/M metagenome (GOLD analysis project Ga0070708, IMG submission 65469) | Corn, switchgrass and miscanthus rhizosphere microbial communities from Kellogg Biological Station, Michigan, USA - KBS K5-50-3 metaG | ecosystem: Host-associated > Plants > Roots >...
ACAAGTTCGGCTTGAACATACCTTAAGTTTACTTGGTTGGCACCGGTTGCCGGGTCTATTTCTACAATATAGCAATGCATTTAGGCTGAACTTGCCTACCAAGTTGGCAGTTGGTTACGAACGGTTTAGCTTTGTCTTCAATCATTATTGCCACCTCATTTGTAGGGCTGTTAATTATGCCGACGCTGACATACGCAACTACCTTCGTAGTGGTAACCCTCTCGCCGCCATCTCTTGCTAATCTGCACAACGACAAAATTACAGCCATTGAAGCTGGCAAACAGGTAGTCATCAGTACGACAGCGACCAACAACATAGACACAGATGCATCATGTGTCATAATAATAGAAGTTAGAAATGCAATTGGTGTAACAGTGTACTTGGCATATCAAACTGCTACAATCGAATCAAGAAGTAATAACACAATAGGTGTCTCTTGGCTAATCGAAGAACAATCATCGCATGAGGTAAGAGCATTTGCAATTACAGATCTGCAAAACCCACAACTTATTTCGTCACCAATATCAATGAGCCTACCGTCTTTGTAAGCCGCGCGGTGGGTCTATTTCGTAGTAACTGGCTTGGCAACGTTTCTTCTAAAGAACCATCTAAAGCCAACTAGTGCCCCTGCCGACGCCCCAAGAATAATTGCAAGCCAGACAGCCAAGTCTTGCATGGCGATCGGCCCACAAGACATGCCGATACAGCTTTTCATTAGCAATTGTTCTAGCATTATCTAACTTTACTATACTTGCAGATTCATTTAACCATTACGAAGTGCTAGCACATACACGATTTTTGCAGGTAATTTGAGGTTATACCTGGAAATGGTATAATCGAGTTGCCAATGACAGCAAGAAATATTGCCAAAGTTATTAACAATGCTCTTGAATGTTAATAACAATGCAACATCGTTTACGAAGTAAATGATCTTGCGCGAATGAAGTGCAACGCAATGAGCGTCAACGCCTCACTCTGCCTCATGTCTCTAGAACAATCTTGCTTCTTATCACATAACAGCAAGCAATTCGATATGACAAGAAGCTTCATAATGAATTCTACTTTGTCAGACGAGGTACGGTCGGCTTATTGCAAGGCCTTGAATTGACAGCTCGCCTGTCTTGCAGAACTTTATTCCGCCCAGAACGGCTTTGTCAAATAAGTCTGGCTTAACCTTGGGACAGGGATGTCCGTTTAATGCGCCTCATAAAATATGCAACAACAAATAGCCCACCTGCTGCCATTATTACAGCGGCGGCGATCCAAGGTAGCGTATTAGAAGCGTCAATTATCGTAGGATCAGGTGGCGGTGGCGGCAATTGCATAATGATATTCTCTAACATGCGCTTATGATATACTTGGTCGTCGCTCGTACCTAAACATTTTGTCAAAAAGGTGACGACTTATTTAAGAGCCACCCGGCAGATTATTTATCTATACGCTTCTATTATAGTACTTGTGAAAGAAAATCCAGTTTTTCATTTGGGCATAAAGAATCGCAAAATTGCATATGGCCTGAAAGTCACCGGATTTGTTCTTTTTGCAATTGTTCTAATTACGGTTTTTATTTTCGCAGGACTGATTCTTGGGTTAGCTGGGGGCCCAGTTATTGAGATTCTAACGATGTCTGGCATGGTTTTTCCAGCGTTGATGATAGTCGCAAAACTACACAAGAAATGGGGTTTTGGTGAATTCGAAACCTATCCAAAAGATTACATGCCTTAAGCTTTATTGCAATGCCTTGTAGAAGTTTATTCCATTGTAGTTCCAGGATATTATTCCCCACGAGTAACATCGCCATCTTGTTTTGCTTTTGCTTTTGGTGTAAGTAACTCGGTCTCAACCCATCGCTTGCCATATTCGTTTAGAGCATAGGTTTGAGTAGCAGGATCATAAACGGTATGGCCGTAAAGGGACCTGCCCTTCGAAGTAAGTTGCTTTGATATATTACGAAGGTCTTTCTTCTTGCCTGGCACTTCACGATTGATGAGGTCGGTCATTCGTCTAGTATTCATTGGTTTTTCAGCAAAATACATTAGAACTGCCATGGACTCTGCAAGTGAAAAATCTGAACTATAGAATTGACCTGGAAGTCTAACTGCAATGGATTGGTCGCCTGATAGCTTGGATGAATTTTTTTGTCGTGTTTCGATTGCTTCAGTCGCCGCCGCGAGAAGCTTCGGATCGTTGTCTCTGATAAACGATTTTAGCTTCTGGATTGCCTTATCCGCTTTCTTTGGATCTTCGAGCGCTATCTTGTATCGAAGCGGCGGTAGGTCAAGCTCTACCTCTATTTCTGAGTCAACCATTTCTTGTCGTTCCATGTATCAAATATTAAACGATATCGCGATAATGACGATAAGGTTAAGAGTCACCTCAATCAGCTACAAGCCGCATAGTAGACCATGCAACGGAAACAATCTTCTGCCGCGCCCGAGGATCAAGTCCCAAAATTACTTAAGATTATCATTCGGTTGCTAATCGAAAAGCAGATTTCGGCAGATAAAATGACTATGAATGATGCCATAACTACGCTCGATTCTATGGATCTTGGGCCTACAGGGATTGCAGAGATTATTGGCTGGTCAACAAATTCTGTTACTGGCAAACTTACACAGTTAAAGAAGGCCAAGAAGAAATGACAAAAAGAAAGCAAGAAGATAAGCGTGATGGGATGACTAGGCGTCTGGATGCGATAATCAGATTGTTAATGGATGGACAAAGGGCTCAAGAATCAGGCAAGAGAATAACTAAGAATGAACAGGTGTTAATCTTGGATTCAATTGGATTAACCGACGCGGAAATTGGTATGATTGTGGGTTGGCCAGCTAAAGACGTGGGCAGCAAATTAAGTAAATTGAGAAAGGCGATGAAGAATGAATGAGAAAGAATTGAAAGAAGAATTACAAGACATCAAGAAATTGCTAGTACTTTCATTGATTTCTTCAAAGGTTCAGCAAGGGGAAATTGCTGAGATTTTCAAGATGGATCAGGGCAATTTCAGCAAAGCATATCCCGCGACAAAATTGTTGAAACGAATGAAGGCGGAAGGTGGTGTTGTTAGACGAAAGAAGAAAACGAAGAAATAATCAAGAGATTAATGATTCTACTCTTATTGTATCAGGGTGCCACTATACGAGATATAGTGAAAGTGACAGGAATAAGTTCTGCCACTTTGTATAAGTTCTTGCCCAAAGAAATAGATAAAAAGAGAAAAGCGAAATAAATGTCTAGTAGCGTCAGAGATGAGTCGGCACATCGCGAGCAGATGATTATCAACGCAGCAAGAGTCATTGGAAAATCGCCTCAAAGACTGGCGGTTTTCAAGGCAATTTATGCTGGGAAAAAAAGTATCAAGACACTTGAATACATACGAGAATACGCAGGACTAAAGACTGAGAAACGAGTTTTAGAACTTGGAATTAGACTTGCGTCCGAACGAATAGTGAAGCAGGTAAAACATAAAGGCAGAGTTGCATATGAAAAGATTGCCTTCTATACTCAAAACAAGAATTCAATTATCTCTCTTGTTAAGCAAAGTATAGAAGGAAAAATTAGCTTAAAGCCAAATCGGCAAACCGGACTAATCGAAATAATACGTATCTCAGTATCGATTAAACAGGGCCAAGCTAAGAAAATTACTGTAGATGATATAGATTCATTTTCCAAAATAAAACAAGTACCACGGGGTATTTATCGAAGATATCCTGAAGAAGAAATTAAGAGTCGCTTAGTGAAGATTATTGGCGAGCCAGGCAAATTTCAGGACTGGGGCGGTGAGACGAATGATATCTACACAACCAGACTGCTTTTCAAGGGCCGAAGAATGGCAGCGGCTTTTGCACTAAAGGGTGGCGGTACAAGGCCACCACTCACACCGAAAAAGATGGGGAAAAATGGTGATCAGATAGCAAGAATGTTCAAAAGTCCTGCGGAAATTTTCTTAGTAGTTTTTGACGCTGAAATCAAAGAGAGTATTATGGAGGAACTGGAGTCTCGATCGGAAAACAAAGCCGGCAAGGGTAAGTCCATTTACTACGGTATTATAGATGGCGATGATTTGTCAAGACTTTTTGCAGCATATTATGATTGGCGATGAAATTCTGCGCGAGTCGCTGATCAGGCAAACTGGCGATGAAATTCTGCGCGAGTCGCTGATCAGGCAAACACGCTTAAATATTGCCGCAACGGCGCACAAGATGGCTACGCATTAAGTGAGCTGAGAATTGAAAGAAAATAGCAGCGAACTAACAGAATTAAGAAGAATAATCAAGAGACTTGACGTGCTTATTAACATCATGCTGATGTCAGCTCAGCAAGATAGCAAATTAGCAATCGCTAAGAAAATCGAAATTTTGGACGCAGCAGGGCTCAGATCTATTGAAATTGCAGAAATCTTGGGCATAAGTCCGACCCATGTATCAGTTCAATTGAATAGACAGAGGAAGAAGAGTGCCAATAAAAAATGACCTTGGCACATTCTTGGTGAACGGTTTTTGAATGCGGATGAGGTCGAACCCTTCAAGGTATTCATAAGCTCGTCACAAAAAGAGTTTGAGAAGCTCAGGAACAATCTGAAGGCTATTATAGACGAGGAAAAACTGGTTTATCAGCGAATTTTCAAGGCGATACTAGTTGAGTCGAGGAAGGGCACTAGTATCCAATTAGATATCAACAAAGAAATCAACAATTCATCTATCTATGTCGGGCTATTCGGGCGTACATACTCTGAGATTTCCGTCGAAGAATTCAAGAAAGCTAGGTCGAATTTGTTGCCAGTTCTGATTTATAGGTTTAGGAAAGATCGAAGAATTAGGTCAATTATCAGTGGAAGCAGCGACGTAGACGATTTTCTGAGAAAAGAAGTAAAACAATATGGCATACGGATAAGAGGCCCATATTATGATGAAGATAAGTTAGTAGAAATTATCATGACGGATCTGGTTTTTCAAGTCGTCGAAATGGTTAAAGAATGTGCAAATATTAGGAAAGTGATTGGCCGCTAGTAGTTCTCACCCCAATCTTCTTAGATACGTAGTCCACACTAAGGTGACGTTTAAATAAATCAGTAGTCATCGAGGGCGCGCATTGTCATCAAGAACAGACGTTAAATCAGATGCAAAAGCAAACGTGGCTACCAGTGAAAAGCAACAGCACCACCGTGATGTGCACAGCTTTTCAATGGGCAATTTTAAGCCAATACAGGCACCCAGACGTAAGGCCGGACTGCGAGACGATCAGATAAGCATAACCAAGCACAGTATTGCTGTGCCGATCACGATCGCGAACAAGCTTGGCGAGAAGCTAGCTTTGCTGTATTCAGATACAGACAGGGCGATAGCTTTGCAGAAATCAGCCGATGGCGAGTTCAAGCTGAAGAGCGTCGGCAAGAACAAGTCTACCAAATCAGTCTATGCAAAGTCGATAATCGAAGCCAAGAAAGTCAAGCCAGGCAGATATGGTACAAGTTGGGACGAAAAGAATCAGATGCTTATTGCCAAAGTCAGCTAGTCTGACTTGAAAACTGGCATAAGCTTTTTTTCTTATTTTAAGTTTGAAAACCATATAACTGAGCGATAAGGTCTGCAATTTGGAAACTTAACCCAGCAATGACAGTAGCTATACCAGGTCTGTAGATTGCAGGATTAGGCGAGCCTTCAATATGTTTTGGTGGTTTACCTGTTTTCTTTTCCACGTAGATATCGCCGGTATAACCGCCTTCTTTTAGCACAAGTTTGCGGGTTGAGTTGATCATTAAGATAAATCCAATTACCTCGAGAGAAATGCCAAAGATACTAAGCCACAACAAAAGCGATAATCAGACAAATACATAAGCATGTTTAATACACGGGGACGCAATATGACAACATGAGCAGTACTAGTGTTTTTGAGGTTAAAGTTGATGAAAGTATTAACAATATCTGCGACAAATTGAAACTGGCTGCTTTTGTTAGAGCAAAATGTATTGAATTGTGTTCTAGAGTTAAGCCGAAAGAGAACACTAAGGTGTCAGATCCGACTGCAAACGCAGTTGCGTGCGCGATTGTATCAATAGTTCATGAAGACGCACTGAGAAATGGAAGGGTAGACCGGCATTTACCTGATAGAATACTTGGCAAGATATTCGGGCTCACGAGCTCTGGCGTAGTTTATAACAAACGCTTGATCAACAGAATTAGGAATCCAAATAACGGTTAATGCTCAGAAACTAGTGCCTACGAAGTGCGCCACGACTTACTAGTACAAAGGCCGAAATATGCCTAAAGATTATAAACATTGCAAAGACAATTCATGTTTGATGAAGAAAGTCGTTCTCCTGCCCATTGCCTTTCTTGTTCTGCTTGCCGCTTTCAATTTTGCCCCTGCTCTTGCGCATACGACCCTTAAGCACGGGGACGTGCAGGTTGAAGTGGGCTGGGGAAACGAGCCTGCGCTCGTGGGCCAGCTAAATACCATTACGCTGGAGGTGACAAAGATATCGGATGGCAAGCCGATTCCAAACGCGCTTGCCCAGGCTGACATCAGCGTCGCAAAAGGCGCAATTGTCAAGCCGCTTGATTTCCTGCCGCAGGAAGAGTCGGGCCTTTATGCTGCTACCATATTGCCGACCCAGACCGGCCAGCTTTCAGTAATGATCAAGGGCACAATTGGGGGACAGGCTTTTGATGACACCGCTAAAATTGAAGACGTCGAGGACACAAAGCCCCTTGAATTCCCGCAAACTACTGGAGGTGACATTTCTCAAGAAGCGATAAAGCAGCTACAGAGTGTGATAACTGACCTGACACAGCAGGTGGACGAAGCCAACATTGCAGCTAAAGAGGCCAAGAGCGCAGCTGAATCGTCAGCAGAACTTAAGACAGCAGTCGACAGCGCCTACCTTTTCGGAATGATCGGGATAGGGGTCGGTGTCGCCGGTATTGCCATTGGAGTTACGGCGTTGTCACGCAAAGAAAAAGTTTAGAGGAGCTTGCGGTAGCGTGCAAGCACGATTGCACTTGTACTCATGAGCGCAGCTATGAGGCCTACAGATCCAATCGGGAATTCTGGCGTCACGTTGACAGAGAATGTGGCCGTTTCTGTATTCATTGGCACAAAAAGTATTCCTGATACCGATACATCGATGTCATAGTTTCCACTGCCCGGGAATTTGAATGGCGGTGTTGGCGTTTGTGGTATTGTTACAACTCCATCGGCAGTATGTTCAAGGGGCTGACCTCCCTGCGCAGTGCTAAATATCTGCTTACCATCCTTATCCTTCACTACAACGTTATAGTCGATGTGTTCCTGTATTGTCTCGGTGCCTTGTTTCAAAAAGCTCACCTTGAATCTAGCTTGGCCGTCGTCACTCCATTGAGGTTCAACCCGTACGTCAAGCGGTGGCTTGGTGTCTAAAGGCTTCGTCATTCCAGCGTCTTGTGCGTGTGCTGCTGTTATAGAAATGCTGAAAACAGCGGCGAGCAAGAGGGCAACAAGGAATATGCTGCTTGCCATTGCAATTATTACGACTTCTGACTAAATAAACTGTTGCTACTGCGCCTAGCGACGAGCACAGCCGCGCCAAATGCGACGGCAACCAGCGCAAGCGTCCCGAGCGGGAACTCGGGCGTCACCTGTATAGGTATCGCTACCCCCTCGCCCAATCCCTCAATGTCGTCTATCCTTATCACGTACGATCCCGGCTCGTCAAACGTAAATTCTTGGCGGATCACCGTCTGGTCGCTTCGCAGCGTTTCGCGGTCGGGGCCTCTGTAGATTGAAATGTCATATACGACGTCCTCAATTTCCTCGCCAGTCTCCGGTTCGATAAAGCGCATGTCAAACACGTTTGCGCTGCCAATGTCATCTGGCGTCCACGTTATCTCAACCATGAATGTGCCCTGATCGCTTGTGGCTTCAATCATAATCTGCTTCTGTGCCAATGCTTGGTTACATGCAAGAAAGAGAAGGCTTGCCAGCAATGCAAAAGCAACAAGGGCGTCGCGCAAACGACTTTCTGAAAACGCGTGCCGAATATAACCTATCCTGATAACCAAAAAGAAAAGAGAAAAGGAAAGCGATTAAGCTTTTCCAAAGAAGCTTGTTCCGTTTCTTGCGAATCTAGTGTAGCCTATGATTGCCGCGATTGTTCCTGCCAGTATTGCCGCAATTACCGGGAATTCAGGAACCACTGTTGCACCCTTGATCACAACTGTGGTAGAGCCTTCAGGCAATGTGAACTTGACCGTGCTCGAGCCGTCCGCATTTACCATTGGAGTACCCTGCAGAATCTCTTGGTTGCCAGCCATTACCGAATTAATACCAGAAATCATGGTCTTTGGCAGCGTAAGTTCCACGTCACCAGCCTTGTCGAATTTGACGGTCACAGATTGGCTGGATTGAATTGTAGCTTCCGTAGCTGTTGAGGTTGTTGACTTGCTAGTCACATCGTAGTTCTTGCCATCAAGCGTTGCCGTAACCTTGGTTTCTGTAGGTCCGCCAGCTGCTATCTTGACAGTGCCTACCATGGCCGGATGGAGTTCACAGTAGTATGGGTAGTCGCCTGTTGCGTTGAATTTAACACTGAACGTCTCCTTTGTTTTAATCAATGGGTTAAAGTTTGGCGAGGAGTTGAACTTACCATCTGGTGTCGCTGCCACGCCGGATACTACTGTGTGAGGTGTTGAGTCATCGTTTGTCCAAGTTACCGTGTCGCCGACATTTGCGTTTACTGGATTTGGAGAAAATGCATCAGTGGTCTTGCTCGCTGACCCTGATGTGATGCTTACAGCTACGTTTGCTGCGAAAGCTGGCGAGAATGAAACCGGTACCAGCATTACAGCTAGTACTGCTGCCAGCCCAATAGCGACTGCAATTTTGGAGTTCATTGGCTATGGACAAGATTTTAAGCCATAAAATGGTTTTGGTTGGTGGAATATCAGATCCATAGGAATGTAACGTAACAATTCTACGTAAGGCAGGTTTTTATGAATGCAATTTTACAGCTTCATGTGCGCATCGTCTCATTCCTTCCAAGCGCCACCGAAACGCTCTACCAGCTGGGTGCCGGCAGCGAGATAGTGGGCGTAACGCATGAGTGTATGTTCCCTGCCCAGGCAAGGAAAAAACCACGCGTAATACGCCCCTCGTTTGACCCGGGCCGGATGACCGGTCGGCAGATTGATAGCAAGATAGTTGAGCTGCTGCGCTCCGGCAACGACATTTATGTCGTCGACGACAAAGTCCTGAAAAAAGCCAGTCCTGATTTGATAGTCGCCCAGGGGCTTTGCGAAGTCTGCTCGCCATTCACCAAAGAGATCAGCAGAGCAGTAAAAGTCCTTGGAGGCCGGCCAGATGTCCTAGTGCTTGATCCACACGACCTCGAGGACGTACTTGTTAGCATAATGGACGTTGCAGAAAAGGTAGGGAGGGTCAGGCAAGGCAGTAAGCTTGTCGCGTCACTGCAAAAGCGGATTGACGCGGTGCGGAACATGAATGTAAAGAGCAAGCCGAGGGTGCTGTGCATAGAGTGGCTCGACCCACTATTCACTGCTGGCCACTGGGTACCCCAGATGGTCGAATACGCCGGCGGCATAAACGGCTTGAGCACTGCCGGTGAGCCCTCGCGCCGGATGGAGATCGGCGAAGCGGTCCAGTTCGATCCGGACATCATTGTGCTTATGCCATGCGGCTTTGAAATTCCGCGCACGCTAAAGGAGCTGCCTGCGCTCGCGCGCAATGAAAAGTGGCAGTCGCTCCGGGCAGTTAGAAACGGAAACGTCTATGCCGTTAACGCAAATGCATATTTCAGCAAGCCCGGCCCTCGGACCATAGAGGGGCTTGAGATTCTGGCAAAAATTCTTCACCCCGAGGTCTCGCGGCGCATCAGGGTCTTGAAAGGTTCCTACAAGAAAATATCAGCTGCTGCCACTGTCTCATAAGCAACTTTTCCACCATTCTTCTTAGTTTTGCAAAGTCGTAAGCTAACGAAAATCCCCGCATTTGATGCGCATTAGTGAGAATCCATTTAGCCACTTGCTCGGCCGATAGCTCTTGGAAATACATCTCAATATTCATGTCTATGAAAAAGTTTTACAGAACATTCCACCGTAACGCTATATTATGTCATATTTTCGAATGATCATATGAAGACCAGAAGCCGAACAGACATTGCAGCACAGATATTGCAGGCAGCTAGCGAAAGCATTACGAGAACGTCTGCAATGTACAATGCGTTTGTAAGCTATGACCAACTAAAAGAATACCTTGCAAACTTGACAGAAAACGGACTTCTCGAATATGACCGTCAATTGCAGACATACAGAACTACAGAAAAAGGTCTGATGTTTGTTAGAGCGTACCATGACCCAGAAAAACATCTGATCAAGATACCACAATAGCTAACTGTGGTTGGTATAGCTTCCTACGAACAGTCTACAAGTTTTAGAGCACTCAGGCTAACAACTTAGCCTCCCGAATTTGGTTCAATCACGTTCTACTATCTTACAGAATATTTGTATAGAAAATTTTATTATGGTCCAACCATTTTGTCTGTCATGTCATGTCAAGCCGTTATAAAATAATGGTCATTGACGATGAATTTGATATCCTGCAAGTCATAAGAAGGTATTTAGAAAAATGGGGTTTTAGCGTTGTTACTTTTAGCAACCCTCTCCTTGCGTTGCAACAATTCAAAGACGATCCTAACGCATACTCTGTAGTCCTACTCGATATTCGAATGCCAGAGTTAAGCGGTGTCGCTTTGGCTGCGATGATGCAAAAGGTAAAGCCAGATGTGAAGCTAATCATAATGACCGCCTTTGAAATATTTGCAGATGACCTAAAGCTCAGTTTACCATTGATTAAAAGCAATAATATTTTACGCAAACCTTTCAAGCTGGTCGAGATATGCACCGCTGTAAAGAAACAGTTGCAAGTCACGCATTAAGAAAATAGATGTTCGAATTCATGCTTCGTCTTGCCCTCATGGTACGGACCCGTCACAAAAGGTTCTCGAAGAAATTACTGAGTTAGGGAAACTTCGATGTAGACATCGTCTGGAATTTTAAGGCGCATCAATTGACGGATAGCCCTGTCGTCGGCCCCGACGTCTATCACGCGTCTGTGGATCCGCATCTCGTATTTGTCGTAGGTGTTGGTTCCCTGGCCGCACGGCGACTTTCTTGTCACTACCTTTAGCTTTTTTGTTGGCAGAGGGTGAGGTCCGCGTAGCTTTATTCCTGACTTTTCCCCGATCCCCCTTATCTCGGTGCAAACACCTTCCAGCGTTGAAAGGTTTGTGCTTGTGAGTTTTATTCTTGCTGCTTGCGGCATCTAGTTCACTTACTTCTTGTTGGGGTCGTACTTTTCGATTATGCCCAAGACAACGCCTGCGCCAATTGTCGTTCCCATATCACGGAGAGCGAACCTTCCAATCTCTGGAAAGTCCTTGAACGTCTCTATCGGAAGCGGTCTAACAGGCTTGATCCTGACTATTGCCGCGTCACCTGTCTTCAGGAATTTGGGGTTCTCTTCAGTCGTTGCGCCGGTCCTCGGGTCAATCTTGGATAGGAACGCCGAGATCGTCGCAGCTACCTGAGCGGTGTGGGCGTGGAGTACTGGGGTGTATCCCGGAGCGATTGCCGTCGGGTGGTGAATGACAATAAGACGCGCTTCGAATTCCTTTGCAACGGTTGGCGGATTGTCTGCCGGACCAATCATGTCGCCACGCTTGATCTGCTTCTTGTCAACGCCTCTGAGGTTAAAGCCAATATTGTCGCCTGCTTCAGCGTAATCCATCTGAGTATGGTGAGTCTCGATGGTCTTGATTTCTCCAATAACACCAGAAGGCATGACAATTACTTTATCGTTTGCCTTCATCTTGCCTGTTTCGATCCTGCCCACGGGCACGGTTCCGACGCCTGTGATTGAATAGACGTCCTGTATTGGGACTCTCAGTGGCTTGCCAATTGGCTTCTCCGGCGGCTCGAGGGTATCCAGCGCCTCGGCAAGGGTCGGCCCCTTGTACCATGGCATGTTTGTCGACTTCTTTACCAAGTTGTCTCCTTTCCATCCAGAGATCGGGACGAAGTTAATCTTGGCAGTGTTGAAACCAACAAGTTTCAACATCTTTTCTGCAGCATCCTTTGCTTCCTTGAAGCGTGCTTCAGAGTACCCAGCATCATCCATCTTGTTAAGCGCTACAATGAGCTGGTTGACGCCAAGGGTCCTTGCAAGAAATGCGTGCTCTCTTCCCTGACCTCCCGACTCAAGTGCTGCTTCCATTTCGCCAGGCTTGACAGAGATCACCAGAACGGCGGCGTCAGCCTCCGATGCGCCCGTGATCATGTTCTTGATAAAGTCCCTGTGACCCGGAGCGTCGATCAGCGTGTAGAAATACTTTGGCGTTTCAAACTTTTGAAAAGCGAGATCTATGGTGATGCCCCTATCGCGCTCGTCCTTGATGCTGTCCAGCACCCAAGCGTACTTGAACGTATCACCCTTACCTGTTGCTTCAGATTCCTTGGCGTATGCATCGATTGTCCTCTGGTCGATGGCACCCATATCAACCAGTAAATGACCTACAGTAGTTGATTTACCATTATCGACGTGACCTACAACCACTAGGTTCATGTGTGGCTTTTTGCTAGCGCTCATACAGCATGGACGCTCCATGGGCTTTATTTGTATTTCGCCCGTGATCGGATTGAAAATTGAACCCTCTCAATGACTGATCCTTTGTACAGCTTTGGCGTTTCAGTCATCTCTAACAAGTTATCGGAAAAGTTTTAAACCAAAGGTCGCGAGTTTGTCTCAGTATGCGGATCACAGTTAGCGCAATCAAGGCCGACATTGGAGGAATCGGGGGCCACACATGCCCGAGCGAAAAACTCCTCGAAACCGTCAAAAATTTTGTTTCAAGAAACGCAAAGGGATTGCTAATCGATCATTATATCGGGTATACCGGTGATGACATACACATCATAATGGCCCACAAGCGCGGCGTGGATGATGAAAAGATCCACAAGCTGGCGTGGGACGCGTTTACAGAAGGAACAAAGACAGCAAAACACCAGGGCTTGTACGGCGCCGGGCAAGACCTGCTCAAGGATTCTTTCTCCGGGAACGTAAAGGGCATGGGGCCAGGAGTCGCAGAAATTGAAATGGACGAGCGCCCAAGCGAGGTGTTTTGCATATTTGCCGCTGATAAGACAGAGCCGGGCGCCTTCAACTTTCCGCTCTGGCGCATGTTCGTAGACGCCGGCAGTAACACGGGCATCTTGATAAATGAGCACCTTGCGGAAGGTGTGATTTTCAGAATAATGGATGTGATGACGGGCAAGGTAGCCGAATTGAAAATGTGGCAGGACAAAGCCGAGCTTGAAGCGGCCTTGATGTACCCCGGTCGCTTTGTAGTGCACTCGGTAATGTCCTCTGATAGCAGCGACCACATAGTGTCCGCGTCGACCGATAGGCTGCACAACATCGCCGGCACATACGTCGGCAAGGACGACCCTATCGCAATTGTCAGGACGCAAAAGAACTTTCCGGCCACTGAGGAGGCTGGCAGCGCATTCAACGAGCCTCACTATGTAGCCGGCAATACTAGGGGCAGCCACCACATGCCACTCATGCCAGTCAAGCTCAATTCTGCCGCAAGCCTAAACTATTCTATTCCGATTGTTTCATGCCTCCTATTTAGCATGCATGACGGCAAGTTCACAGGGCCGCATGATGGCTTTGGCACCGCGGACTGGGACCTCCAGAGAATGCGGGCAGCTGAACGAGCGATGATAATGCGCAACCAGGGCTTTATCCACCCAGCCACGCTTGTACCTGACGAGCTGGAATACAACAAGGGCTACGAGGCAAGGATGTCAAAGCTGCAGAGCAAGTTCAGGAACCTTGAAGACATTATGAAC
>Ga0070708_100002630_pt1 | contig 13899 bp, 15 predicted proteins | sample KBSK5503metaG_FD_65469 | JGI IMG/M metagenome (GOLD analysis project Ga0070708, IMG submission 65469) | Corn, switchgrass and miscanthus rhizosphere microbial communities from Kellogg Biological Station, Michigan, USA - KBS K5-50-3 metaG | ecosystem: Host-associated > Plants > Roots >...
AAGGAGCTGGCCCGGCTCAAGGACAAGCACCCCTCGGTGGGCGACGTGCGGGCGATCGGCCTCTTCTCGATCGTCGAGCTGGTGAAGGACCGCGCCACCCGCGAGCCGCTCGGGCCGTACAACGCGAAGGCGGACCAGATGGCGACGATGAACCGGATCAACGCCTTCTTCCGGGAGAACGGCCTCTACACCTTCATCCGGTGGAACAACTTCTTCGTCAATCCGCCCCTGTGCATCACCGAGGAGCAGCTCCTCGAGGGCCTGGCGATCGTGGACAAAGGGCTGCGGATCGCCGACGAGTCGCTCAAGGCTTAGGGGAGCTTCGGCTCTCGGCGGAGGCGGAGGTGGAGGTGGAGGAGCGGCGTTCGAGCAGCGCCGCGGCCCGATCGACCACCTCGCGCTCTCCGCGGTAGGCGAGCATCTTCTTCGCCTCGGCCCAGGGGATCCAGCGGGCCTCTTCGACCTCGATCCGCATCCCGGGATCGAGCTCGTCGATTCCTCCTCCCACGCAGCGGAAGAGGAAGAAATGGACCTGCTTGAAGATCCGCTGTCCCCGGAATTGGTAGACGTACTGGATGTCGCCGAGCGGAGCATCGAGCTCGACCTTCAGACCGGTCTCCTCGAACACCTCGCGCGCCGCCGCTTCCGCCAGCGTTTCCACGCCGTCGACGTGACCCTTGGGCAGGGCCCAGACCGTGCGTCCCCGCGGGCGGATCACGGCGAGGGACAAGCCTCCCTCGCGGTTGCAAACCACCACTCCGCCGGCAGAGGCCTCGCGCGCCATAGCGGCACCATGTCAAATTCAGGATGCGTTCGCCAGGTGGCGCAGCTTCGCGTCCGCGCCGAGCCGATAACTGTAGCGCAGGTCGGCGAGCAACCGATCCATCCGGCGGGACGAGACGTGGGGAATGAGCCGCGAGCAATACGCCCGGGAGAGCCGGTTGGCCTCCTCGTAGCGCCGCACCTCATCCGGGGTGAGCTCCGCGTGGAAGGTCACCCGGTCGAACAGCCGCCGGTGCAGCTCGCGCGCCCAATCGACCGAGCGATCGTTCCAGCGGTGAAGCAGGCAGCTCGCGAACTTGTCGATCTCGGCCTGAGTCTCGAGCTCGAGAAGCGACACGGTCCGCTCCTCGCTGGCGGTGTGGGCGATGTAGAGGAAGTGCGAGATCCCCTCGGCGACCTGGCAGTAGGTTCCGAGGTTTTTCTCGAGCGCGTCCGCGAAGGCGTCGGGCGACAGCTGCCCGAACCGCTGGAGCAGCTCCGGCGACAGGTAGAGCCCGAGCCAGAGCTCATCGTCCTCCTGGCGCACCAGGAGCTCTTCAGCGGAGCGGCAGGTTCCGCCCAGCAATCGCGCCGCCCGCTCGTCGAGCAGGTACTCGCCGACGCGGTGCGGGCACCAGATTCCGTAGATCGCCTCGAGGTGCTCCTGAACCCAACCGAGCAAGGCAGCCTCCCTAGTTCGGCAGGCCCCGGGTCTTCACGATCACGCCCGCGTCCACGAGGATCCGCTCGAGGCGGTTGCTTCCGGTCCGCAGCCACGACTCGTAGACCTTGAGCGTGCCGCCCGCGCCATTGGAGACCATCCCTCGCGCGGCGATCTCCTCCAGAACGTCGACCACCGGGCGGAACTTCTGCCAGAGCTCCCGGTAGACGACCTCGAAAGCTCCCCCGTGCGCCAGGTCCGCCACCTGCCGGTACGCCGAGCCGCCCATCTGGATGTAGTACTCGGGTCCGGTCGCCGTTCCCCGGAGCGAGCTGGAGAAGAATCCGGCCCGGTACAGGGAAACATCGCCCAGTCGACGCAGCGTCCTGATCTTCTCGTCGCGCTGCTGCTGCAGGGCCCGGTAGTAGAGGAGCGCGAGGGGCTCGACCTCTTTGCGCCCGTCCTCGGTGAAGGTGAACAGCTTCTCCGCGGCGGCGAAATCGGCCAGCAGATTGACCAGGTAGAACTCGGTGACGTCCGCCAGCTCGACGTGTTGCTGGGTCGTGACCTGCAAAAGAAGCGCCTTGAAAAACTCCCGGAGGGACGGCGCCACGACCAGTTCGCTCATGTGACTCGCTCCTACCCTGTGACTGACCCGACACGCAATCGTAGCAACGCAGGCCAAAGCGTGCAAAATGTCTCAATGGTTACGGCTGGTTAACTGGCAGACTCGCTGTGGGAGTGCTAATTGCCGAGCCGGATCGTGACTGCCATTGGCGGCGGCCAGGCCACGGCTCCAGGGAAAGCCCCAGGATTCATGAGGCTTGGCGCTTTTGCTTGACGCCCAGGGGCATCTGGTTATGTTGCGGCCACTCCGGTTTTAGCACTCGCTTATGTGGAGTGCTAACCGAGCTTGTGAAACCAAGAACCCAATGAGGCTGTCCGGGGCATCGCCTTTCCAGCCGCCGGAAGCAAGGAGAACGCAAAGATGAAGATTCGACCGCTGCAGGATCGCCTGATCGTCAAGCGCGTTGCGGAGGAGAACAAGACCAAGGGAGGGATCATCATCCCGGACAGCGCGAAGGAGAAGCCTCTCGAGGGCAAGGTCGTCGCGGTGGGCAATGGCAAGATCCTCGAGGACGGCAAGGTCCGGCCGCTCGACATCAAGGCGGGGGACACCATCCTCTTCAGCAAATACGCCGGTACGGAGGTCAAGATCGAGGGTGTGGACCACTTGATCCTTCGCGAGGAAGACGTTCTCGGAGTGATTGAGAAGTAGTCGGAACACTTTCGAATTCGGAGACAAGACATGGCGAAAGACATCGTTTTTGACGTACGCGCCCGCGAGGCAATCTTGCGAGGCGTCAACATCCTGGCCGACACGGTGAAAGTGACGCTCGGGCCGAAGGGCCGAAACGTGGTTCTGGAGAAGTCGTTCGGCTCGCCCACCATCACCAAGGACGGGGTGACCGTGGCGAAGGAAATCGAGCTCGACAATCGGTTCGAGAACATGGGCGCCCAGATGGTGAAGGAGGTTGCGTCCAAGACCTCGGACGTCGCCGGCGACGGCACCACCACCGCGACCGTGCTCGCGCAAGCGATCTTCCGAGAGGGCTCGAAGCTGGTGGCCGCCGGACACAATCCGATGGCGATCAAGCGGGGAATCGAAAAGGCCGTCGTGATCGTCACCGCAGAGATCAAGAAGATGGCCAAACCGACCAAGAACAAGAAGGAGATCGCGCAGGTCGGAACCATCTCCGCCAACGGGGATGAGACGATCGGCAACATCATCTCCGAGGCGATGGAGAAGGTCGGCAAAGAGGGCGTGATCACCGTCGAGGAGGCGAAGGGCCTCGAGACCACCCTCGAAGTGGTCGAAGGAATGCAGTTCGATCGCGGCTATCTGTCTCCCTACTTCGTCACCGATCCGGAGCGGATGGAGTGCGTGCTGCAGGATCCGTACATCCTGATCCACGAGAAGAAGATCTCCAACATGAAGGAGCTGCTGCCCCTGCTCGAGCAGGTCGCTCGCGCCGGTAAGCCGCTGCTGATCATCGCCGAGGACATCGAAGGCGAAGCGCTGGCCACCCTGGTGGTCAACAAGATCCGCGGCGTCCTCTCCACCTGCGCGGTCAAGGCCCCCGGTTTCGGGGATCGCCGCAAGGCCATGCTGGAGGACATCGCGGTCTTGACCGGCGGCAAGATGATTGCCGAAGACCTGGGTCTCAAGCTCGAGTCGCTGACGCTCAACGACCTCGGCCGGGCGAAGCGGCTGACGGTGGACAAGGACAACACCACGATCATCGATGGCGCAGGCTCCCAGAAGGAGATCGAGGGCCGGGTGAAGATGATTCGCGCCCAGATCGAGGAGACGACCAGCGACTACGATCGCGAGAAGCTTCAGGAGAGATTGGCGAAGCTGGTCGGCGGAGTCGCGGTGATCAACGTCGGCGCGGCGACCGAGACCGAGATGAAAGAGAAGAAAGCTCGAGTCGAAGACGCGCTGAACGCGACCCGCGCCGCGGTCGAAGAGGGCGTCGTTCCCGGCGGTGGCGTTGCCTTCCTGCGCTGCCTCAAGGCGCTGGAGAAGGGCGAATGGGCGGAGGGCGAGAAGTTCGGCGTCCAGATCGTCCGCCGCGCCCTGGAAGAGCCGATTCGTCAAATCGCCGCCAACGGCGGTGTCGAAGGCTCGGTCGTGGTGAACAAGGTGAAGGAAGGAACCGGGGCGTTCGGTTACAACGCCCAGACCGGGGATTACGAGGATCTGATGAGCGCTGGCGTCATCGATCCGGCGAAGGTTGCCCGATCTGCCTTGCAGAACGCGTCATCCGTTGCCTCCCTGATGCTCACCACCGAGGCACTGGTGGCCGAGCGGCCCAAGGAAGACGAGGCCAAAGGACCTCCGGGCGGTGGCATGGGCGGTATGGGCGGCATGGGCATGTAAGGCAGTAGTCCCGAAATCAAAGGCCTCCGGGTTTTTCCGGAGGCCTTTTTTTTGCCGTAGCAGCACGGCCGGAAGATGAGTAACTAACCAGCGCCATGAAGCTCGTGAAAATCTACACCACGGTCTACTGCGGTTTCTGCGCCCGGGCGAAGGAGCTGCTCAAGGGCAAAGGCGTGGCGTTCGAGGAGATCGACGTGACCGGCGACGACGCCTCCCGGGAGAAGCTGGTCGAGCTGTCCGGCGGCTTGAGGACGGTCCCGCAGATCTTTATCGGCGAAGTGCACGTCGGCGGGTACACCGACCTTGCCCGGCTGGAGAGCGACGGAAAGTTGGACGCCCTGCTGGAGTAGCCGATAACTGCGCGCATGGGGTCCCGCGCGATCGCTCGAACCAGCCCGCTGCTGCCTCTCTGCCTGATGCTGGCCCTGGGCACGGGCTGCCAATCGAAGTACCAGAAGACCCTGCTGGTGCCGCCGGATCTGGGCGTCTCGGCGGTCTTCGTCTACCCCTTCACCTTTCGCTGGCAGGAGCCCGCCTATCGCTCCTTCGAGCTCTCCCAGCGGTTGGTCGCGGTGGCGATCCGCCGCAGGGGCGATGCGGCCATGGTATTCGGCCCCTCCGAGTTCAGGGTTTATCGCCTCGACGACGCCAACCCCTGGGCGGCCTCCAACGCGATCTCACTCCTTCCTCCCCTGCGCATCCGACCGGAAAGGGCGATCGTCCTTCGGCCATCCGCGGAGCGACGCGTGCTGGCTTCGGAGAAGGAGCTGGTGAATCCGGCCGGCAGGAAAGCGGGAGGGACCCGCTCGCGCGAGGTGACCTACCTCGGCCGGGTGGAGCTCCTCCACCCCTCGAGCCATCAGGTCGTCGCGGAGGTGAGCGGACAGGCCGCGGCCGACCCTTTCGCCCAGATCGCGGATGAGGCGGATCCGACCGCCGAGCTGACCCAGCTGATGGAAGCGCTCACCGCGGAGGCGCTCGATCTGATCGACAGCCACTTCAGCCCGCCGGCGCCCCCGAAGCGCTGGCCCTGGGCGCTGGCATTCAATCCACAGCAGGCGCTCTTTCCCAATGACGAAGGAAGGTCCTCGCTGGAGGCGGAGCTGGCGAAGTTGGACCCGCTGCAAGCCGATTCGCTGCGCCTGTCCCGGGTCCGCTTCGCCAACCCCGGCCTGACCGACGCCCTCGCGGCCCAGCTCACCCGACTGCCCGGAGGCCTCTGGGTGACCTCCGCGCCGCCGGGCAACGCCTTGAAGCCGGGCGATCTGATCAGCTCGATCGACGGGGCGCCGGCGCTGCCACAAGTGCTGCAGCGCGCTCAGTTCCAGGACTCCCCCGTCCGGGCCCGGGTGCGCAGAGCCAGCGGCGATTTCGTGGAGCTCGTCCTGCGCTAACAGGGATCAGGAGGGAAAGAGGACCTCGAGGGTCTTCCGGAAGAAGGAGTGGACCCAAAAGGGGGCGAGGATCACCGGCAGCCCGAGCGCCAGGGCGCCGACCATCGATAAAACGGTCGAGAGCTTGCGGTTGCTCAGCGACGATTGAAGCACGCTGACGAAGAGCACCATCGTCGAAGCGATGAGGAATGAAATCGGCCCGGTGAAGCCAATGACTTTGAGGCCGAGCGCCATCGACGCCAGCGCGAAGGCGTTGACCACGTCCCGGCCGTTGGAGGCCCACCATTTCGAGGACTCGGTGACGCGAAGCTGGAACTGCAGTCGCTCGAGAAAGGCGGTCAAGAAGAGCATCCCGATGAAGACCGCATCGCCCACCAGTTGGGCGGCCGGCGCCAGCGACTGATAACCACCGAGCTCGTCCATCGGGCGGTCCTCTTCCGGCTCCATCGTAGTGCGAGCGCCGCCCGGCGACCATCTCCAATCAGCCAGCCCACCGAGCGGCCGTGCAATCGGTCTGCGGGCCGGGCCCAATCTGGCTGCGTGGCGGGAGCCCGATCTGGCAGAGTACGGGTCAGATGCGCCGGCAGGATGACGGGCAGACCCAATTCAGCTCGAGTCTCCCGGACCCGCTGGAGCTTCGCGACTGGACGCTCGAGGTCATTTCCGGAGGCGACAGGGGCAGGAGAATCACCAGCGCGGGAGCGCTGCTTCGCGTCGGCTCGGACGCCGCCAACGACCTCGTCCTGACCGACCCGGCCGTCGCCGGCCGCCATCTGCGGATCGAGCGCACGCTGCTCGGCCTGCTCCTGCGCGACCTGGGCAGCCGCGGCGGCACCTGGATCGAAAACCGCCGGATCATCGAGGCATTCGTCAAGCCCGGTGACGAAATCAGCCTCGGCCGGACCCGGCTTCTCGTCTACCCCGGGGCGGCGAGGCCGGTCGGGCTGGCCGGCGTCGAACCCTCCGCCGAGCCGGCGGGCACGTCCCTCTCGATCTTCGACCTCGCGGAGCGGATGAACTACCGCGAGGCGAAGGATCGGGTGGTGGCCGACTTCGAGCGGCTCTACTTCGCCGAAGTGATGAGACGCTCGGGCTTCGACATGCAGGTGGCCGAGCAGAAGACCCGGCTTTCGATGCAGAGCCTCTACCGACTCCTCAAGAAGAACGGCCTGCGGCTGAAGGAATTGAAGAGCTCCGACCGCTTCGAAAAGTAGAGCAGAGGGTGGCTTTTCAAGGGAAATCTGTTAGAGAGATGGGCCTTTCGTCCGGACGCTTCGGCGCCTCCTCTTCAAGGAGCTTGGGAGATGGCTTGGAAGTGCAACGTGTGTGGCAAGCGCCCGCTGGTAGGGAACCGGGTGAGCCATGCGAACAACAAGAGCAAGCGGCGCACGCTGCCCAATCTCCAGAAAGTAAGGGCGATCGTGGACGGCAGCCCAAAGCGGGTCCTGGCCTGCACCCGGTGCATCAAAGCGGGTAAAGTGGTGAAGGCCGCGTAGTCGGCCTCGCTTGCGAACGATTCTCAAGTCCTCTTCGTCTCCAGCGACCGAGCGGGTCCACCCCGATTCCGCCGACCTCGATCTCTGCTCCACGCGCGAGCTGGTCCGGCGCCTGCACCGCGAGGACCGATTCGCGGTCCGAGCCGTGGGCCGCATCCTGCCGGCCATCGCCCAGGCCGCCCAGGCGGCGGCGCTCTGCCTCAAGGCGGGCGGCCGGATCATCTATGTCGGGGCGGGGAGCAGCGGCCGGCTGGGCGTGCTCGACGCGGCGGAGTGCCCTCCGACGTTCGGAGCGAGCCGGCGCGAGGTGACGGCGATCCTCGCCGGGGGCACCCGGGCGGTCGCTCGGGCCACCGAGGGCGCGGAGGACAACGCCGCAAAAGGGAAGAAGGCGATCCGCGACTTGCAGGTCGACTCGCGCGATTTCGTGTGCGGGATCAGCGCCAGCTCGAGCACTCCCTTCGTCCTCGCCGCCCTGCGCGAGGCGCGCCGCCGCAAGGCGACCACCGCCCTGGTGTGCTGCAACGACACCGCCAAGGGGCGAAAGGCGGCGGATCTCGTCCTGCTCGCCGAGACCGGGCCCGAGCTGATCGCCGGCTCGACGCGCCTCAAGGCGGGAACGGCGACCAAGCTCATCCTCAACGCCGTTTCCACCGCCGCCTTCGTCGCGCTGGGACGGGTCTATCGCGGCCGGATGGTCAACGTGAAGCCGAGCAGCCACAAGCTGCGCACCCGCGCCCAGAACACCATCGCCGATCTGGCCAACGTCTCTCCCTCGCGCGCCAGGGCCCTGCTGCGACACGCCGGCGGCAGGGTACAGCTGGCGATCGCCATGCACCTCACCGGTCTCCCGCCGGCCGACGCCCGGCGCGCGCTGGGCACCCACGACCTCCGCCGCCTGGAAATCTTGGCGGCGCGTCGCCGGCGATAGACACTGGGGCCAAGAATGCCCAATCGTCGCTTGCAACGCGCTCTGCGCCGGCGGGTCCGACTCTGCGTCGGCCTGATGTCCGGGACGAGCGTGGACGGCATCGACGCCGCGCTCTGTCGCATTCGGGGCTCCGGCGCTTCCGCCCGGCTCGCCCTGGTCCACTACGTCCACCTGCCCTTCGAGCCGGATCTCTCCTCTCGCGTGCGGCGGGCGGACTCGGCGCGGGAGATCAGCGAGCTCAACTTCGTCCTCGGCGAGCGGTTCGCCCGGGCGGCGCTCAGAGTCATCTCCCGGGCGCGGCGCCGTCCCGAGGACATCGACGCGATCGGCTCTCATGGGCAGACCCTGGCGCACCTGCCGGCGCCCCTCTCCCCCCGTCCCTCCACGCTGCAGATCGGCGAGGCCTCGATGATCGCGCAGCTCACCGGCATCCCCACCGTGTCGGACTTTCGCACCCGGGACATCGCCGCGGGCGGCCAGGGCGCGCCGCTGTTGCCCTATGCCGATTGGGTGCTCTTCCGGAAGCACGGCGCCTGGCGCGCCTTTCAAAACATCGGCGGAATCTCGAACGTCAGCGTCGTCGGCGATCGGCTGGAAGACACCGTCGCCTTCGACACCGGACCGGGAAACATGCTCCTCGACGCCCTGGCGAGGCGGATCACGGACGGGAAGCTCCAGTGCGATCTCAACGGCAGCCTCTCCGGTCGGGGCCAGGTGGTCCCCGCCCTTCTCAAAAAGCTGATGGGGCATCCCTTCCTCCGGCTTGCCCCGCCGCGGAGCACCGGCTGGGAGGACTTCGGCGAGCACCTCGCCGCCAAGCTGTGGAGTCGCCACCGCCGGCGCCCCTATGACCTCATCGCCACCGCGCTGGCGTTCACCGTCGAGGCGATCGCCGGCGCCTACGAGCGCTGGATCCTTCCCCGCTTCGCGCTGGAGGCGATCTACGTCTCCGGCGGCGGCGCCCGCAATCCGCGATTGATGCAGGGGTTGCAAGGCCGGCTCCCGCGCACCCCGGTGCGACCTCTGTCGACGCTCGGCTTTCCCGAGGAGGCGAAGGAGGCGGCCGGCTTTGCCTTGTTCGCCAGCGAGTGCCTCTCCGGGGTGCCGCAGAACGTCCCCTCGGCGACGGGGGCGAAACGCCCGGTGGTGATGGGAAAGATCACCCCATGAGCGGAGCGCATCCAAGAGTTGCGCTCCTCTTCATCGACGGCATCGGAATCGGCGAGCGGGATCCGGAGAAGAATCCCCTCTCGCGGGAGCGCTTCCTCCTTTCCCAGTTCCAGGACGGCAGCGGCGAACCCGTTCCGGGCGGACACCTTTACGTGGTGGACGCGACTTTTGGCGTCCCCGGGCGGCCGCAGTCGGCGACGAACCAGACGGCGATCCTCACCGGCGAACCGGCGCCGCGCCTGATCGGCCACCACCTGCTCGGCTTTCCGAATCCCGAGCTGCGCCGGATTCTCGAGGCCCGATCGATCGTCAAGCGGCTGGTGGCCGCCGGGCGCAGCTGCACGTTCGCCAATTGCTACCCCGCCGGATACCTCGACACCCTCGGGCTCAAGCGGCGCGACAGCGCGGGTCCGGACGTCACCATCCCGGCCACGGCGGCGCGGCGGTTGAAGCCTTCCGCCACCACCCTGGCGATGGCGGCGGGCAACGTGCCGCTGCGCACGCTCGACGACGCGCGGCAGGGCACCGGGTTGACCAACGACATCGACGGGCGCCGCGCCCGCGCCCGCGGATTCGACGTTCCCCTCCGCACGCCCGAGGAGGCGGCGGGTGTTTTTCTGGAAGTCTCCCGGGAGGTGGACTTCTGCCTGTTCGAGCACTACCTCGCCGACGAGGCCGGCCACGCGCAGGACTGGAAGAGCGCCGGCGAATCGCTGAGGACTTTCGATCGGTTCGCCCGCGCCGTGGTCGAACGGAAACCCGCCGACCTGGAGGTCCTCATCTGCAGCGACCATGGGAATGTCGAGGATCTCTCCACCCGCAGCCACACCCTGAATCGCGTCCCGGTGATCCACTTTGGAACCGCGCCTCTGACAGGTAAGCCCCGGGACGTGGCCGACGTCGGCCGGTGCGTGCTCCAGCTCTTGAAGGCGGACGAATGAGGGACTTGGGGGCGAACCGCCGCCTTCGGACCCTGCGCCCGGCAATGCTGATCGCGGCCCTGGCGGCCGGTTGCGCGGCGCAGCTGCCGCAGCTGCAGCGGCGGGAGCTTCTCACCACCCAGGTGGGCAGCTTCACGGTGGAATACTCGGATCCCGACGAGAGCGCCATTCCCCAGATCGCCGAGGCGCTGAAGGTCGCCGGCCCGGCGATCGGGCGTTGGGGAGACTTGAGGTCTCCGGTGCGGGTCGAGGTATTGCCCAGCCACGAAGCTCTCGAAAAAGCGGTCGACCGCGACGGCTACGACTGGCTTCGCGCCTGGGCCCGCTACGACGAGGTGCTCGTCCAGTCGCCGCGCGCCTGGGGCTTCATCGGCCCCACCCAGGCGGAGCTCAACGAGCTTCTCACCCACGAGCTCACCCACTGCATGATGTACCAGCTGTCATCCGATCGGCAGGGCTGGTTGCGGAAGGGGTTTCCGCTCTGGTTTCGCGAGGGAATGGCCTCCTACACCGCCGGCCAGGGCTACCGGTGGCCGACGCTGGAGGAGCTGGCGCGCTTCCTCGAAACCCATCCCAAGGAAGATCCGATCCGGGACCCCGAGCCCCTCTACCAGGGCGAGAGCGACATCGTCTATTCGGCGGCCCACCATGCCTTCAGCTATCTCGTCTCCCGCTACGGTGAGCCGGGCGTGCTCCAGATCCTGCACGCGATGCAGCCGGGACCGAGCTTCGGCGAGGCCTTCAAGCAGGTCACCGGCATCGGCCCCGACGACTTCACCGCCCAGTTCAAGCAGTACCTCGAGGAACGCCGTTTCCGTTCGGCCGGCTATCGCTCGGCTTTGCGGATGGTGGCCGCGGGACTCTCCAGAAGCGGCGGGCGATCCTTGCCTTCCATCGCGCGCTGAAGCTCGATCTCTTGAAGCAGCGTCGAGGGAGCGACGGTGGAGACCGGGACCGCCCCGCTCTCCGCGCCGCAGAATCCGTTGAAGACGCCCGCGACGCTGGTGGTGGCCATGATCTTGTTGATCGAGCTCAGCGGGGTGCCGACGATCTCCACGCCTCGAACGAGCGTCTCTTTTCCGTCTCGCACGTCCACCCGGTACACCATCCGCGGCACGCCCTTGAACGCCTGGTACCCATAGGTCGAGGTGTTGGTGTTGCCTCCGGTGATGTCCCGGATGATCAGGCCATACGGCTTCCCTTGCCGCTTGGCTTCGGCGATCAGCATCCGCTTCAGCTCGGCGTCGCTGACCTGGCGTTTCGACTCGACGAGTAGATTGGCCATGCGCGCCACCGGCCTCCGGTTCCCCTGGCTGCGCCCGTGACCGTTGGAGTGGAGGAACCCTTCGACCGGGTGTCGCGAGAGGATGTAGCTGCGCAGGATCCCGTTCTCCACCAGGGCGGTGCGCTGGGCGGAGACCCCTTCTTCGTCGAACAGGTAGTAGCCGTTCAGCTCCTGGCCGCCCCGCGCGCGCAGCGTGGGGTCTTCGTAGATGCTGATGAAGCTGGGTAGCACTTGGTGCCCGATCTGCCCGCGGAAGGTCTTTCCCTCCGCGTCGTCATCCTGTCGCTCGCCCTCGAGGCGGTGGCCGACTGCCTCGTGAAAGAGAACGCCGGACGCCGCGGACTCGAGGATCGCCGGGCCGGTGTAGGGATCGATCGCCGGGGCGCCGCGGAGCGCGAGAAGCTCGTCGATCAGCTTGTGCGTCGCATCGTGGAGCTGCCGGTCGCCGGGGAGCTTCTCCTCCACCGAGGCGTAGAAGTCGCGGGAGTTGTCCAGCAGCTGGCCATCGTCGGCGCGGGTGACCGCCGAGATGTGGAAGCCGAAGAGCGTCTCCTCGGTCACGATTCGCGACCCCTCCGTCGAGATGAAGTAGCGGGTCACCTTGTCCGCGGAAACCCGGACCTCGGAGTCGAAGATGCGGGGCGCCGCATTGAACATCTCGGAGAGCTCGCGAACGACCTTCGTCCACCTCGCGCGATCGAACGAATAGGGGATCGGCGGCTGGACGAAGACGTTCGCCTTCTCGCGGGAAAAGGACGGCGCCTTCTTCGGATTGTCGACCGTGTAGACGTTCTCGCCCTTTTTCTTGAGATAGTTGAACAGGGCGCCCTTGTACTTCTCGTCGGTGATCAGCCAGAGAGCAGTTCTCAAAGCAACCGGATCGTCGTCGATCGGCCCCGCCTTGCGGGTGATGTAGCTGTTGCCCTTCATCGAGAAGTTGAAGTCCATCTCCTCGCCGATCGAGTTGTCGAACTCGTAGCTGCCGACGCGAACGTCGACGTAGAGCTTCCGATCGTGGCGAGACTCGTCCTGGAACAGCGAGCCGTAGCGCGCCGCCAATTCTTGTTGGAGATAGTCCTTCATCTGGTAGCTGATGAAGTACGGCGGCTCATGGCCGGTGAGCTTGAGCTCGGTCTGGTTGCGCTGCAGCTCGGCAGTCATCGCATCCAGGAGGACCTGCCGCCGATCTTCCTGGGCGGCGAAGGTGAGGAGGGGAAATCCAATGACCCAAAGCAAGACAAGTTTTTTCATTGATCACGCGAACAAAACCACGAAGGTGAGCACTGGAGATGGTTCAGCCTCCGCACTGTAGACCAACGTGGTCGCGGGTTGTAATACGCCGTAGCCGGGCGAGTACCTTGACTCCTCGGCCCGGATTTGCAGGCCATCCCCGAAGAGGACGACCGCCAGGGGCGCATCTGGCTGTCCTATTTCGGCCGCTGCCGCCCCGAAGTGGGCCGGGCGTTTACACGCTCGCCCGGCGCGCGAGCGCTCCTCATCCCGCGCCGGGCGAATGCGGACGCGCCGATCCGGCAAGTGCAGGCGCCCGGTGGCGCGGCGGGACGAGGGGTCCGCGACCCGATCGGAAACGAAAAGCGCGCGCTCGGCGAGATCGAGGACCAATTCCCTGCGGACCTGAGCGAGCCGGCCGTGCCTCGCCGCCAGCACCATTCGATCGCCGTCGCTTTCGAAGCGCTCGACGACGGTGGGAGCATCCGAGGGGAGCGCGAAGGGCCGGGCGAGATCCAGCGGCGCCTGCTCCTCCTCGCCGAGTTGCACCGTGTTGTGCGCCGCGGTGCCGCGAAACCAGTCCCTCATCGCCCGATCGCGCAGATAGGTCCCGGTCCCGCTGTCGACGATCACCGGCGTCCCCTCGAGGTGCAGCTCGAACGAGAGCTTGTCGTTGTGGCTGTGGCCCCCTACCCCTCTTTGACCCTGAGGCCCGGCGCTGACCGCCAAGGCCGCCCCCGATCCGCGCAGAACGTACAGGCCGCCGCGGGGCGAGCCGAACGAGCGCGGCGGCGCCGAGGCCGGGAGAGACTCGAATCGCTCCCATCCCGATCGCCCCAGAAGCCAGGCGGCCTCGTCCGGGAATTCGATCCCGGCCCGCTTGAGGGAGGCGTCGCCAAAGAGGGCCGCGCCCAGGGCGGCCAGATATCCGTGGTCGAGGCTTTCTCGATCCCGTAGGGGAAACACCCGGCCGGAATCGTTGTCGCCGATCTGGGGAGCCAGCCCGCGCTCCGAGCAGTAGGCGCCGGCGACGTGAAACATCTTGCGCAACCGTTCCGCGAATGAGGGACCGAGATCGATCCCGC